>Ga0194126_10005909_pt1 | contig 17750 bp, 11 predicted proteins | sample TA2KigC150mmetaG_FD_148641 | JGI IMG/M metagenome (GOLD analysis project Ga0194126, IMG submission 148641) | Freshwater microbial communities from Lake Tanganyika, Tanzania - TA2015035 Kigoma Deep Cast 150m | ecosystem: Environmental > Aquatic > Freshwater > Lake | place: Tanzania: Lake... | reverse complement strand
GCCCCAACGAACAAGGCCGCCGCCCGCGGACGGCAGCGGCCTTGAGGTTCGGTGCGGCGACGGCGTGTTCAGACGCCGACGGTCGCAGGGCGGCGGGTGCCGCTTGGGCGGCCAGCGGCGATGCGACGCTTGGCGTAGGTGATCGCAGCATCGGCAGTCGAGTCCTGCGTGCGGCTCTCTTCAAGCACGGCCAGGGTGGTCGCTTCGATCTTGGCGACCTTCTCGTCGACCATGGCTTCGGTATAGCCGAGGTAGAGCCCGCCCAGGCGGATCAGGCCCCCCGCGTTGGCGACGAAGTCCGGCGAGTACAGCACGCCCTTCTTCTTGATGGCGATGCCGTCGGTCGCGGGGTCGAGCAGCTGGTTGTTGGCGGTGCCGCAGACGATGGAGCAGTTCAGGCCCGCGATCGTCTTCGCATCCAGCACGCCGCCGAGCGCGCACGGCGCGAGGATGTCGAGCTTCTCGGTGAGGAGGTTGCGGTCGTTGCCGAGCGCCACGCAGCCGAGTTCCTCGACCGTGCGCTTCATCGTGGGCACATGGACATCAGCCACGAGCACGGTCGCGCCTGCCTCTCGCAGGAGCTTCGCAACTTTGTAGCCGGTCGCACCGCAGCCCTGCACGCCGACGGTGAGGTTGGCGAAGCTCACCGGCTTGCCGAGGAACTTCAGGCAGGCCTTCATCGAGTTGAAGCAGCCCTGCGCCGTCCACGGGCTCGGGTCGCCGCCACGGCTGACAGCCTCGCCGCCCATGATGTGCGGGGTCTCGCGGGCCATCCAGTCGCAGAACTGCGGACTCACACCCACATCCTCGGCGGCGATGTACTGGCCGTCGAAGGTGTTCACGAAGCGGCCCATCGCGCGACCCTGCGCCTCGGTCGGCTGCTGGCCGGGCTGCGCAAGCATGATCACGCTCTTCGCACCACCCATCGGCAGGTCGGCCGCGGCTGCCTTGTAGGTCATGCCTTCAGAGAGGCGCAACACATCGAAGAGCGCCTCGTTGGTGCTGGCGTAGGCATAGCGGCGTGTGCCACCGAGCGCGTTGCCGAGCACCGTGCTGTGGATGGCCACGATGGCCTTCAGGCCGCTCGCGGGATCTTGGTGAAGCGCCACGCGCTCGTGGCCCATCGTGTGCATCGTCGTCAGCAGGTCCATGGTGTCTCCGGGGGTGGCGAAGCGGGGATGCTAGTGAGCGTCGAAGCTTGTACGAAACCCTGTTCAGGCGCCGGCGGACACCTTGGTGCCGGTGAACACGCTGCCCGTGCCGAACTGCGGGATGTTCGACTGGTCAGGCTTCTTCCCGGTGCCGCGAACGGCGATGACCGGTGTGCGCTCAGGCAGCACATAGTCGGCATTCGGCAGGCTGTCGGCCCATGCGAGCACGGCATCCGCGGCCCGCTTCATGGTCGAGTCGCAGTTCACCCGCAGCGCCCGCAGCTCTGCGTCGAACTGCTCGCCCGCGAAAGCGATGAAGTGATCGACGATCGCCGCCTCGTGCTCGAGTTCGCGGCCCTCGAGGCCGCGGCGCATGTTGCGCTCGAACTTCGACAGCGTGCAGAGGCTGGCGTGGATCCACAGCGCACCCATTGCCAGCCGTGACTGGATGGTCTGCGCGGTGACGATGCCTTCCTCGTGCTCCTTGAACATCATCTTGACTTGGTGGCTGAACTCGCGGATGCGCATCATGCACTCATCGAGGTGACGCGTGATCCTGGGGTTCTGGCAGGCGAAGGTGGGCATGCCGCGGCGGAAGCCCAGGAAGAGCTCCGAGCCGATCTGCATGGCGCTGCCGAGGTTGGAGAAGGGACTGTCCTTGATGCCCTTCATCCACTCGCCCAGCTGCTTGCCGCCGTAGGCCCAGATGAAGGAGTGCATGACCTCGTTCGCGCCCTCAACGATGATGTTGATGCGGCTGTCGCGCCAGATGCGCTCGACCGAGTTCTCCGTCATGTACGACTCGCCGCCCATGATCTGGAGCGCGTCGTTCACGGTGCGGTAGCCCATCTCGCTGCAGAAGACCTTGCACATCGCCGTCTCAACCATGATGTCGTCATCGTGGCGATCGAGGAAGCCGGTCGTCATGTAGAGCATGGCGTCCATCGCGTAGACGTAGCCGGCCATGCGCGCGAGCTTCTCCTTGCAGAGGTCGAAGTCCGCGATCTGGCGGTCGAACTGGTAGCGGTGCTTGGCCCACTTGAGCGCCTGCTCGTACGAATAGCCCGCTCCGCCGAGCATGCCCGCACTGAGCGTGCATCGACCGTAGTTGAGGCAGGTCATGGCGATCTTGAAGCCCTGACCCTCCTTCGCAAGCAGGTTGGTCGCGGGGACCTTCACATTGGTGAGGCGGATGCGAGCCTGCCATGTGCCGCGGATGCCGCACTTGGAGCGGTTGCGGCTGAAGATCTCGACGCCTTCCATGTCCGGCGTGCAGATCAGCGCCGTGACGACATCCTTTTGCTTGCCGGACTTGGGGTCGGTGACCTTTTGCTTGGCCATGACGGTGAAGAGGCCGCTCAGCGCGCCGCTGGTCGCCCACTTCTTCTCGCCGTTGAGGATGTAGTGCGTGCCGTCGGCCGAAAGCTCGCAGCGGGTTTCCTGGCCGCCGGCGTCGCAGCCCACATTGGGTTCGCTCAGGCAGAACGCGCTCAGCGTGTCCTGTGCCATGCGAGGCAGGAAGCGCGCCTTCTGCTCCTCGGTGCCGAAGAGCATGACGGCCTTGCAGCCGATCGACTGGTGCGCGCTCACGAGCACGGCCGTCGAGCCGCAGCTGCGGCCGATGCGCTCGAGCGCTCGGTTGTAGCTGGTGATCCCGAAGCCGCCGCCGCCGAACTCCTTGGGCACCGTCATGCCGAGGACGCCGAGCGCGAACAGGCGCTTGATGACCCAGTCAGGGATCTGCTGCTCCTGATCGATCAGGTGCGAGGGGTGCTCGGTGCGCATGTAGCGGTCGAGCTCGGCGAGCAGCTGGTCGCAGCGCGCGGTCTCGTCGGCGCTTCCCTCGGGGTAGGGGAACATCAACTCCTCGCGGAAGTTGCCCCAGAAGTTGTTCTTGATGGCCCCCATCGTCGAGGGGTCCGGCCCGAGCATTTCCTGGGCGGCCTCGATCTGCTTGCGGTCTCGTTCAGCGATGCCCTTCATGTCGGCAAGGTTGGTGGAGCTCATGGGGATCCTCTCGTACTGCGGTTGCGAAACGGAGCGGGCGACCCATCAGAGTCGCCCGTCGGCGTTGAAGTGTAGGGCGGTCGGTTCGACCGGGGAAATCGACCGGCAGCGTCACTTCTTGAGGAACGCCGCGAGCTTTTCGCGCGCCTGTGGGGTGTGGCGAAGGCCTACGAGCGTGTGGCGCTCGCGCTCGCACGCAGCGCTCCAGCCATGATCGAGGCCACACTGCACCAGGTCGCACACGGCGATCGCCGCCGGGGTCTGGGGAAGTTCGTTCCGAGCCTGAGCCAATGCCTGGTCCACTCCCGGAAGAGCCAAACCGTGATCCCCGCGGATGCTGCGGATGGGGTGCTGCTTGCGCTGGCTGCGTAACCACGCCACGGCGGTGGCATGGGCCGACTCGGACGATGGCGCCACGGCGTTGAAGAGACAGGAGGGCAGGGCGTTGCTGGCGAAGGTCTCGCCCGTTGCCGTGGCCTTGATGGCGGTCAGAGGATCGATGCGTGCGGGCAAGCACTGCGTTCCGCCCCACCCCGGGCAGATCCCAAGCCCTGCTTCAGGCAAGCCGATTCGATACGGCTTGGCACCCTCGGCTGCGGCAACCCCGATGAGGCCGTCGCAGTGCATGGCAATCTCAAGACCACCGCCGAGCGCAGCCTTGCCGATGATGGCGGCACTCGGGCAGGGGAGCGCCGCAATGCGCCAAAACGCATCGGCGGCGCGCTTGAGGTACCCGTGCAGCGCGCCGTCATCCATGGCATCGATCTCGGCCAAGTCGGCCCCAGCCACAAAAACGCGCTCTGAGGCGCTCTCTAGGATGAAACCGCTGAGATTGTGCATTGATTCGACGCGATCCATCGCGATATGGATCTGATTGATCAACCACGCATCAAGCACGACAACCCCGCCCCGCGGCTTCTCTGGGTTGATCTGCAGCGAAAGTGAGACGATTCCGTCGCCAAGTTCGGTGATGTTCAGCGAAGAGGTGGACATGATCGGCACTCCTTCTGGTTTATGTTCGATGTATGCTCGATCTGCATTGATCTTGGTTCTAAAAGACTCGATTGAGCACGAATCGTCGAATCATGAGCCCCACATCTTGGCCAAGCGCTCCTGCGCCTCGCCGCCCTGGATGATCTTCGCGCTGATCTCCGCAGCCTCCCGGATAGCGGCATCGTCGTTTGATCCATCCAGAACCGATAACCAACGCTTTGTCTCCCGGATGGCGAGTGGTCCGCCCTTGGCCAGCCCGGTGGCCAGTGCCATCGTGGCTGATTCGAGTTGATCGAGCGGCACGCAATGGCTGGCGATGCCCTTGGCGTATCCCTCGGCGCCGCTCATGGTCCCACCCAAGAGCAGCATCGCTCGCGCCGGGCCGGCACCGATCTTCTTGACAAGCCAGGGCGCGACGACCGCGGGGCAAATCCCCAGGTCAACCTCTGGGTAGCCGACCTTGGCCTCAGGGTGCGTGACGCCGAAGTCGCAGACGACCATCAGTCCACACCCGCCACCGATCGCAGCACCCTGGACTTTGGCAATCGTGGGCATCGGCAGCTTGCGGATCGCCAAGCTGGTTTCGGCAAGCGCTCGCAGCATGTCTCCCATCGCGACCGGATCGGTCGCCACGGCCTTCAGGTCCATGCCGGCGCAGAAGCTCTTGCCGTCGCCTTCCAGGATGACCACGCGGACATCCGCGCGCGACCGCAGCGCTTCGATCGTCGAGCGCAGCTGCGTGATGAGGTCCCTGGAGAGAGCGTTGCGCGCCTCGGGGCGGCGCATGCAGACGCGGGCGATGCCATCGGTGATGTCGAGCGAAACGAGGGTGGACATGGCCAAGAGCGTAGCCGCGGCGACGCGATCAGCGGCGATGCAGGAAGTAGCCGCACTCCGGGCATCGGTCGCTGAAGCCTGCGCGGTCGATGACATGGCCGCAGCCCGGGCAGAGCCCTTGGTCGGCGCGCCCGGCCTCGATCCGCGCGCGGCGGCGCCAGACGAAGAGTTGGACCCCGCGCCTCATGAGCGCGCCGAGCCAGACGAGCGCGAACACGATTGGCCAGGCGACCAGTGCATTGACCGCGAAGCCAACGATCGAGATCGAACGTTTGCCGGTGATTCCTGCCAGGTCGATGTTGTTGTGTGCAAGCATCCACTTCTGCGAACGATTCAAGTCGAGACCCTGCAAGGGCGCCGTTGATGGATCGAGTTGAAACGAGGGTGTCAAGGCGGTCGTGATGGTCGCCGATGCACCGCTCGCCGCGGGCCATCCCGATCGTCGTCGTTCGATGGTGACGGTGCATCCGACTGTCTCGATGAATGACTCATGCTCCAGATTCACCGCAGGTTGCGTCGGGTCGTCGAGGTCGCGGCCACTGGCATCGACCCAGCGACCATGCTCGAGCCGGTGGAAGCGGGCCTTGAGCGGCTCGATCGTGGTGCGCCCGAAGGCAAGATGACCGACGATTGCCACGACGGGGGCGATCACGAGCGAACCCCACATCGATGCCAAGACCACGCTCTGCCAATGGCTGCGCCGGATCGGCGCGGCGTGATGCTGCAGATCATCGCGCCAGCGGCGCCATCGACGGCGCAGCTGCCACCATTCGATGCGTGGACGGTGATAGAGCCGCGGGTCCATCAGCGTGGCTTCTGCATCGATGCCCAGGTGGCTGCGAGCATCGCACTCGATTCATCGCTCAAACCCGTGGCCACGCTGGCCGCGAGCGTGGCATCGAGCGCGGCCAGGTCACATGAACCATCGTGTGCATTCATCCAGCGCTTGATGCTGGCTAGGGCCTGCGGTCCCTTGGCGAGCAGGTGGCGCGATACGGCGAGCGAGCGAGCATCGAGCGCAGCCGGATCATCGACGAGCTCGTGCACCAGCCCCAGCGCGCGCGCTGCAACCGCATCGAGCGGCTCCGGCGCGAGGGCGACCGTGCGCGCACCGCCGCCAGTGTGGCCACGCAGCGTGGGAAGGCTGATCGCCGGGCTCAAGCCGATGCGGTGCACGGGGTAGGCGAAGCGTGCGGCCGGTCCGGCAATCACGACATCGCAGGCCGTGACGAGCGCACAACCACCCGCGAGGGCAGGACCCTGCACGGCCGCCACGACCGGGCAGGGCATCGAGCGCAGCATGCGCACGGCCGTGGAGAGCCGCTGAAGGAAGGTGCCCATCATCGTGGGATCGGCGACACAGGCGCCCAGGTCAAAGCCACTGCAGAACGCGCGACCGGTCGCGGCAAGCAGCACGCACGATGCGGCCTGCCTGCCGGCGATGGTGCTTGATGCGGCGGCGAGCGCCGCATCGAGTTCATCGAACATCGCCCGGCTGAGCGCGTTGCGACGGGCATCGTCGCAGAAGGTGATCCGGTGCAGCGCTCCATCGTCGAGCACCTCATGGGTGATGAGCCGATCCATTCCCGCATTGAACACGATGCAGCCCCTCCACGCGGGTAGCCTCCGACCATGCCCAAGCGGGATGACGAGACCACGATCGAACCCACGACCGGGACGCCGGCCGGGGATGGCGTGGAACTCGAGGCGCCGGGCGAGCCGAGTGCCGAGGACCTGCGCGTGGAGGAGCTCATGCAGCACTCCATCGACGTGCCCGAGCTCGCTGAAGCGGTCGAGGCACAGGAACCTGCCGACGCCGCCGTCACGCTTGAGTCGCTGCGCGAGACCGAGGCCGTCGAGGTGCTCGCCGAGATGGATGTCGATGCGGCCGCCGAGGCCCTCGCCTACATGCAGACCCCGCTGGCGGTCAGCATGTTGCAGGACCTGATCGACGACGAGCCCGCACTGGCGGGCAAGTTCCTCGAGGAGATGGCTCCCGACGATGCGACCGATCTCTTGCAGGCCCTTCCCGTACGCGATCGCGAGCGCCTGCTGGCGAGCATGGCCTCGGGCGAGGCGCGCCGGCTGCGCGAATTGATGGTCTATGCGCCCGACACGGCGGGCGGCATGATGACCACGCAGCACTTCAGCGTGCGCGAGGCAATGAGTGTGGCCGAGGCGACCGAGTCGATTCGGCGCCACGAGGGGGCGGAAATCCTGCAGCATGCGTTCGTCACCGATGCCAAGGGGCATCTCAAGGGCATCATCAGCCTGCGCCGCCTGCTCGTGGCCAAGCCCAGCGACCGCATCGCCGACATCTGCGAGCGCACCGTCGATGCGATTGCGCCCGACATCGACCGCGAGGAAGTGGCGCGCGAGTTCGAGCGCTACCGCTACGCGGCACTGCCGGTCGTCGATGAGCACCATCGCCTGCTTGGCGTCGTGACCGTCGATGATGTGATCGACATCATTCGTGCCGAAGGCACCGAGGACGCCCAGCGCATGGTGGGTGCCGGCCGCGAGGAGGCCGTCTACTCCAGCGTGGGCGTGAAGTTCCGCGGCCGGTTCCCCTGGCTGCTCGTCAATCTCCTCACCAGCAGCATCGGTGCGCTGGTGGTCCTTCGGTACCAAGGCTTGATCGAGGAACTCGCGGTGCTTGCGGCGATGATGCCGCTGATCGCCAATCAGTCGGGCAATGCGGGCCAGCAGAGCCTGGCAGTCACGCTGCGCGGCATCGTGCTCGACCAGATCCGTCCGCGGCGCGCGCTGCCGCACATCATGCGCGAGACGAGCCTCGGGCTGGTCAACGGCATCATCTGCGGCGTGCTGGTGGGCGGCGCGGTGGCGGGCATCGAGCTCGCGCTCGGCCGACCGTGGCAGATCGGCGCGGTCGTCGCCCTGAGCATGGCGTTCACGCTGATGATCGGCTGCCTGACCGGCAGCACGCTGCCGCTGCTCATGAAGCGCATGGGTGCCGACCCGGCGACAGCAAGCACGATCTTCCTCACCATGGTGACCGACACGATGTCATTCCTTGTCTTCCTAGGACTTGCGAGCGTGTTTTCGCACCTGATTGGGGCAGGCTGAGGCGTGTGCGCCGTTGGGCCGCCTGCCCTGCGGCTGACCGCCCTCCGTGGGTGCGATCGGATCCTCGAACCGATAACCATTGCCCGGAGTGCCGCGTTTATTGCAGGGGGACACTTACGCCCGTACCTTGGCACTTCCGCCGCCCGAACGACCATCCGAAGGGATCCAGACATGGCCATCCGCGCTTCGTTCCTGCACTCCTCCACCTTCTGCTTGAGCCTCGCCATGCTGGCAATCGCCCACGCGCAGGACACCGCTCCGGCTGCTGATCCGTCGGCCGGCGACGAGGCTGCTGGCACGATCATGGGCCTCCCTTATGACGATCCGATCGTGCTCGCCGCGGGCATCGCCGTGGGTGCGATCGCCATTGCGATCATCGTTGGTGCCGTGCTCTGGATGCGTGGCGACAAGAGTGATGGCGGCGACGCAGCGAAGGAAGGGTCGTCGAAGCAGTCGGCAGCCAAGTCGTCCAAGCAGCCTGCCGCAGCTGCCGGTGCAAAGCCCGGTCCTCGCGGCCCAGGCGGCGCGCGCCCGGCGAGCATGCCGATCGCGACGCCCATGAGCGAGACCGCATCCGCGTCGATCGATCCGCTGGCCGATGACGACCTCAGCCCCGCCAAGCCCATGGCTGGCGCGCCGCTGATGAGTGATGCCGAACTCGACCTTCCCGATCTCGGTGATCTGGCCGAACTCGATGCCGTCGAGGTGATGGCGATTGCGCCTGTCGAGCCTGTGATTCCCGTTGTTCCCGCTTCGATTGCGCCTGTCGCGCCTGTCCCGGTCATGCCCGTGGCGCCAGTCCCCGCAGCATCTGCACCCATCACGCCTGCACCGATCGCGGCGGCTCCTGCTGCACCGGTTCCAGCGCCGATCTTGCCACGCGCTGCGGCGCCGGTCACATCCGCGATCCCGGCAGCACCGATCATGATTCCGGTTGGTTCGACCGTGCCGACGACTTCGCCGGTCGCGGCCGCGGGCCCGATCACTGCTTCGAGCGTGGCGAAGGAATGGCGGCGCCACCGCAGCGAGAGCCTCTTTGCGTTCGCGAAGGGCCTGTACGAGCAGGCACTTTCGACGCGTGGCTCCGATGGACACCTTCAGCGTTCGGGCCTCGTGCGGCTCCTGGCTGAGCGCGCCCAGGGCGAAGACCTGAAGCGAGCCGAGGAGCTCGTCGGCGTGGGTGGCGTTGCGGGTGATGCGATCGCGCTCCTGCGCGCCCGTGAACAGCGGTTCGAGGAGGTCGAGACCGAGCTCAATCGTCTTTCACTGCACTCAGCCAACGAAGAGGTCCGCGCCGCGGCGCTCACCGCCGCTCAGTTGCTGATCGCGGCCTACGAGAAGCGTGGCGATCATGCGAAGGTCGCCCACTTCGTGCACAAGATCGAGTGGGAACTCCTGCGCCGTGCCGAGGCCGGCATGGTCAACGATGGCGATGTCGATCGCGCCGTTTCCCGACTGCTCGTGGCATCGCAGTGGCGCCCCGCGCTGACGGTTGCCATCGAATGGCATGGCTGGACCAAGCGCGATCCGGTGTGGAGCCGCACTGCGCTTCGCGCCGCTCTGGCCGTGCAGCCGCATTGTGCGAGCGACGCGGATCTGGCCACCAAGGCCGAAGCGATCCGCCGCGAAGCGCTCGACCTGGTCGAGGGCGAGGGCCTGGCGGACCTGGCGCGCGGTCTGCGCTTGGCGGCTACGCACGATGCAGACCTCGTCGGCATGGCGCGCACGCACCTCACGCGCGCGGTGTCAGGTTCCGACCGCGTCGACAGCGTGGCGCGTCCGTTCCTGGCGATCCTCGAGATCGGGCAGGGCAATCTCGAAGGCGCCGAGCAGCATGCGTCGGCACGCACCGCCGGCACAGCTCCGGGTCTCCCCGAACTGGCCCGCGGCATGCTTGAGCTTGCACGCGGTCGATTCGATCAGGCGCGCCGCGAGTTTGCGGCGGCGATCGATGCGCTCTCGACGCAGAAGTTCTTCAACTTCCCCGATACCGTGCGTGAGGCGATCAACGAGATGCGCCCGGCCCATGAGGCACTCAAGGGCCTGTGCGCCACGCACGTGGCCACCGGTGACGTGGCGGGTGCCCGGCGCGCCCTCGATGAGCGCATGGTCGGCGGCCCGGATCGTGCACTCATCGCCCAGGCCCTCGTCGACAGCGGCCTGAGCGCAGGCAAGGTGCACCTTGATGCATTCCGCTTCCTCTACCCACCGGCTGGGCAGACGAGTGCCGAGCCGGCCGTGCTCGCCAAGCTGTTCGAGATCGGCTCGCGCGTCCTGCGCGATCCATCCGGCTTCACGCAGGATGAGCGCGACATCGTGCAGCGCATGCTCGAGGCGCTGACGCCCGGCGTCGAGCGTCCGCGCGGTCGCGGCCGCTTCTACATGCGCCGCTATGCCGGCTCCGGTCACCCGCTCTTCGAGGTGGTGTGGCTCCCGTCGGACGATGATCCGGTACCTGCCCCGGTCGAATGGAACTTGGTCGCGCTCAGCGCCGATGGCTCTCGGGTTACGCGGCTCTTCGAGCGCGGCGTCTTCACGCCTGAGTCGAGGCCCTACCTTGTCTCGGGTCGCGACAGCGAAGCACCTGACACCTTTGCCGGTGCTCGCACGGTGGCCCTGATCGATCCGCGGCAGATCGCCGTCGGTGCGGGCGACTGGAAGCTCGAGATCGGCTGCAACCGCAGCGACGACCGAGAGTCCATTGCCTTCCGCAGCGAGGGCCCATCGCACGAGGAGATCCTCGGCGCGTTCGCCGACCATCGTGAGCGTTTCGTGATGCTGCTCACCGGACTGCTGAATCCCAAGGTTGGCAAGAAGCAGATGGCTGATGTGGCCCATGCGACGGCGCGCTCGTTCCCCTTCGATGTACCGAGCGAACTCGACGCGTTCGCTGCCGACATCGAGGTGCGCCTGACCAACACGGCGCCTCTGCTGATGGAGATGGAGCCGGCGGCGCTTGATGCGATGGCTGTGCGCCAAGCCGCCACCCTTGCAGCTGCCCCGTCCTACCTGCGCGCGCACATCGTCGGCTTGCTGCAGAGCCCTGTGGTCAGCGTGGCGATGCGGGCTGACGGCCTGCGAGGCGCGATCGGACGCATTCAGGGTGTGACTGAGCACGCCGAGGCGTGATCAGGAGCCAGCTTTCGGTGCGGTCGGCTCGTCTGGTTTGCCATCGACGCTCAGCCCGGCTTGCTGTTCCCAGCTGTCAGGGAGTAGGTCGATGCCGAGCTTGCGAGCGGTGCTGACGGCCAGCGGGAGCAGCAAGGCGCTGCCGGGAATGACAGCAAAGAATGCTCCGAGGCCAGCCAGCCGGAGCAGATCACCGAATTGGCGATTCGCCCTGTCGATGTCGGCACTCGAAGCCTGGCCTCGCGTGGCTCTGCCGTAGATCTCGAGCATCTCCTTGGTCTGCGTGCTTTCGGTCAACAGCATGGAGCGCAGGCGGGTGAATCCAGCCTCGAGTTCCGCGCGCGGATTGCGCAGCACGGCCGGGACCAGGTGGGACCAGTCGGGACGGGGCTCAAGCGGGGAAGGGCTCGGACCGAACATGAGACGATGGTAAGCGTGCCTGACGCCGGATCACTGATTCGAGTCGAGGATCATCCCTCTGCGATCCGTCATGGTCAGGCGTATGCCTTCACGCTGTCGCAGGTGCAGACGAGGTTGCGGTCGCCGTAGGGGTTGTCGACGCGGCTGACCGTGGGCCAGAACTTGTAGTCACGCAGCCACGAGGCGGGCCACGCAGCCTGCTCGCGGGTGTATGGACGGGTCCACGAGTCCGAGGCAACCACAGCCGCGGTGTGCGGAGCGTGCTTGAGCGGATTCGAGTCGCGCGGCATGCGCCCCTCCTCGATCGCGCGGATTTCCTCGCGGATCGAGGCCAGTGCGTCACACAGGCGGTCCAGCTCTGGCTTTGATTCGCTCTCGGTGGGCTCGATCATGAGCATGCCGGGTTCGGGCCAGCTCATGGTGGGAGCATGGAAGCCGTAGTCCATGAGGCGCTTGGCGATGTCATCGACCTTGATGCCGGCGCTCTTGTCGAACCCGTTGCAGTCGATGATGAATTCGTGTGCACATCGGCCGTTCGCATTCACGTACCGCACGGGGTAGTGCGACTCGAGGCGCTTGGCCATGTAGTTCGCGGCAAGGATCGAGACCTGCGTGGCCAGCGTGAGGCCGGGGCCACCCATCATGGCGATGTACATCCAGCTGATCGGCAGGATGCTCGCGCTGCCATAGGGGGCGGCGCTGATGGGGCCGATCGCATGCGCGCCGGCGCTGGCGGGGTTCGAGACCGGGTGGCCAGGCAGGAAGGGCTTGAGCAGGTCGTTCACGCCGATCGGGCCCATGCCTGGGCCGCCGCCGCCGTGCGGGATGCAGAAGGTCTTGTGCAGGTTGAGGTGGCAGACATCGGCACCGATGTCGCCAGGGCGCGTGAGCCCGACCTGTGCATTCATGTTGGCACCGTCCATGTAGACGAGGCCACCGTGGGCATGGACGAGATCGCACGTCTCGCGGACGTTCTCCTCGAACACGCCGTGCGTGCTCGGGTAGGTGATCATGACGGCAGCAAGATTGGCTGCGTGCTCGGTGGCCTTGGCCTCGAGGTCGGCCAGGTCGATCTCGCCGTTGGGCAGGCAGCCGACAGGAACCACGGTCATGCCAGCGACGATGGCGCTGGCAGGATTCGTGCCGTGTGCGCTCTCGGGGATCAGGCAGACCGTGCGGTTGGCTTGGCCTCGGTGCTCGTGATAGGCGCGGATCACCATCAGGCCCGCGTACTCGCCTTGGCTGCCCGCGTTGGGCTGCAGGCTCATGGCCGTGAATCCAGTCACTTCCTTGAGCCAGTCCTCGAGCTGGCGGAACATCGTGGCGTAGCCCTTCCACTGGTCGCTGGGAGCGAACGGATGGATGTTGCCGAACTCAGCCCAGGTCACGGGGATCATCTCGCTGGTTGCGTTGAGCTTCATCGTGCACGAGCCCAGCGGGATCATGCTGTGGCAGAGCGACAGGTCGCGGCTCTCCAGGCGCTTGATGTAGCGCAGGAGCTCGTGTTCGCTGTGGTAGCTGTTGAAGACATCCTGCGTCATGAACGCATCGGTGCGCTCGAGCGCCGCAGGAATGGAGATCGATGCCGGCACCTCAAGCGCGGGCGTGGGCTTGCCCACGGCAGCGGCAAAGGCACCAAGCAAGGCTTCAAGCGACGCAGTCGTGATCGTCTCGTCGAGCGTGATGCCCACCGTGCCGTCGGGGAAGTTGCGCACATTGATGCGGCGCGACGCAAGCGCCGATGCGAAGCCACCGGGCGAGCCGGCCAGTCGAACCTGCAGCGTGTCGAACCAGGTGTTGTTGAGCACCGTGTGGCCGAGCTTGGACAGTGCCGCCGCCAGCGTGGAGGTCGCGGCATGGATGCGGCCGGCGATGCGGCGCAGTCCATCGGGCCCGTGGTAGGTGCCGTACATGCCGGCCATGACGGCGAGCAGCACCTGCGCCGTGCAGATGTTGCTGGTCGCGCGGTCGCGCTTGATGTGCTGTTCGCGCGTCTGGATCGCCATGCGCAGCGCCGGTGCGCCGGTGGCATCGCGGCTGATGCCGATGAGACGGCCCGGCATGCGGCGAACGTGTTCAGGCTTGGTGGCGATGAAGGCGGCGTGTGGCCCGCCAAAGCCCATAGGCACGCCGAAGCGCTGTGCGCTGCCGACGGCAATGTCCGCGCCCCACTGGCCTGGCGGAACCAGCATGACGAGCGCCATCGGATCGCAGCAGGCCACGACCTGCGCGCCAGCGGCGTGTGCACGCTCGGCCACGCCGCGGAGCTCACGGACCGATCCATCGGTCGCGGGGTACGCCAGGAGCGCGCCACAGAAGGCCTTGCCTGTGAAATCGGCGGTCATCGGATCGCCCACGATGACCGTGATGCCCAGTCCGCTTGCACGCGTCTGGACGACCGCGATCGTCTGTGGGTGGCACCCTGCATCGATGAAGAAGTGGTTGTGCGTGGGCGCGGCGATCGAGCGGCACATCGTCATGGCCTCGGCGGCAGCGGTGCCTTCGTCAAGCAGCGAAGCGCCGGCGAGCGGCAGCCCGGTCAGCTCGGTGATCATCGTCTGGAAGTTGAGCAGCGCCTCAAGGCGGCCTTGGGCGATCTCGGCCTGATACGGGGTGTAGGCCGTGTACCAACCGGGGTTCTCGAGGATGTTGCGCTGGATCACGCCCGGCACGATCGTGCCCACATAGCCCATGCCGATCCACGTCTGCCACACCTGGTTCTGCTGCGCGATGCGGTGAAGCGCCGCCAGCGTCTCGGCTTCGCCGCGCTCGGTCACGCCGAGGGTGTTGGTTGGGTCGTCGATCCGCAGCGGGTTCGTCATGCGGATGCCCGACGGGATCGCTTGGGTGCTCAGCTCATCCAGCGAAGCGCAGCCGAGTGCGGTGAGCATGTCCACGATCTCGGGCTCGCTCGGCCCGATGTGGCGCCGGATGAAGGTGTCGGTCGGCGCGAGGGCGAGAATGGCCTTGGAAGCGGTCGGCATGGTCGAGGAAAGCGTGGTCATGGTGTGGTGCAACCTGCTGGATGAGGGGAAAGTATAGGCCTGACAGCGTCGATCCCTTGCACGGTGGGCCCTTGGAAACCTAGAGTGGACACCTTCGCGCCGGGGCACGCTGCTCCGCGTAGGAAGGTTCCCCGAATGCTGACCACGCGCAGGACCGTCACCATGCTCTTGAGCGCTGCGTGCGCCATGTCGTTCGCCGTATGGGCGCAGGATCCTGAGCCCGCGCCCAAGAAGGGCACCATCATCGAAGGCACGGTCAGTGTCTTCGATTACAAGCCCAAGGACACGGGCACGGATCCTGACATCGCGGGACAACTGGCAGCCATGGGGCCGGTCGGCCAGCAGTGGTACCAGCATGTCATGACCCTCTCGAATCCGTACTTCGAGGGCCGAGCCCCGGGTTCCGACGGCATCGCTGCCGCAGCCAACTATGTCGAGTTCTGGATGCGCCAGGCGGGACTCGAACCAGGCTTCCCGGCAAAGGAGGGCGACAGCGAGCGCACAACCTACCGACAGACCTTCGAGCTGCCGGGTGCTGGCCCCAAGGTGATCGACAGTGCCTTCGCGATCGGTGATCGCGCGCTCAAGTCCGGGGACGACTTCGTGGTGCTTGGTTCAAGCGGCAGCGCGAGCGTCACGGCTCCGCTGGCCTTCGCTGGCTATGCGATCGAGTCGGGCAAGGATGGCTACACCAGCTTCAGGGAGGATGGCGAGGACCTCAAGGGCCGCATCGCAGTCTTCTTCCGCTACGAGCCGATCAACCAGGAGGGCGTCAGCCGCTGGAGCGAGAGGCGATGGAGCGAGTTCAGCGCGGCCGCACCGAAGCTCGAAGCGCTTGCCAAGCGCGGCGCCGTGGGCGTGATCATGGTCACGCCGCCCGATGCGCGCGATGCCCGCCGCGGGCTTGAGTCGACCGCCACGAGCCGTTTCGGCGATCGTCTCTCGATTCCCGCAGTGCAGCTCAGCATCGAGTCCATGGATGCACTGATCCAGCAGGCCGATCCCGATGGGCGCTCGCTGGCGGAGTGGCGACAGAAGGCCGATGAAGGTTCGGTCACCACCGTGCCGCTCAAGGATTCCGTGCAGGTGACGCTCAAGGCCGAGTTGACGGCCGGCACCATCGCGACCGACAACATTGGCGGCGTGCTGCGTGGTGCCGGATCGCTCGCCGAGGAGTGGGTCATCGTGGGGAGTCACTACGACCATGTCGGGTTCGGCGCTTACGGTGCCGAACCACGCAATCGTGGCAAGCTTCACCCGGGTGCCGACGACAACGCCAGCGGCACGGGAGCCATGCTCTGCATGACCCGCCTGATGGCGGATTGGTACGGGTCCGACGATGCGCCCAAGGATCGCCGAAGCATCCTCTTCATGGCCTTCAGTGCAGAGGAGATCGGCCTGGATGGCAGCCGTCACTGGACCGAGCACCCCACGCTCAAGCAGGAGTCCATCAACGCGATGGTCAACCTTGACATGGTCGGCCGACTGCGCAATGACGAGCTTGTCGTGGGTGGCGTGGGCAGCGCGAAGGGCTTCAAGGAGTGGCTTCGTCCGCGCTTCGAGGCCAGCGGCTTGACGATCCGCTCCGATCCAAGCGGCCGCGGACCGAGCGACCATGCGAGCTTTTACAGCGCAGGCATCCCCGTGCTCTTCTTCTTCACGGGCCTGCACGACATCTATCACAAGCCCGGCGATCATGGATGGACCGTCAACCCAGGCGGTGCAGTCAAGGTCATCACGCTCACCGAGGCGATCACGCAGGGCCTGGTGAGTGAGACCAAGCTTGAATTCGAAGGCAAGGCAGCGGGCTCCGGCCAGGACCGCGGCTATGCCAAGGTGCGGCTAGGCGTGTCGCCTGGTTACGGCGAGACCGGCCAGAGCGGCGTGGTCGTCGAAGCGGTGAGCGATGGCACGAGCGCCGCCGAGGCGGGCATCAAGAAGGGCGATGTGCTCCTGGCCTGGAACGGCGAACTCCTCGAGGGCGCCGGCGACATGATGGACCAGCTGCGCAAGCACGCGCCCGGCGACAAGGTCAAGATCAAGCTTCGGCGTGATGGCAAGGAAATCGAGGTCGACGTCACGATGAAGGCGTCGAAGTCGCGTGGATGAACGGCCGGTCGCCGGGCCAGCACGCTGCTGGACCTGCGGCTACCCGATCGCGCCGGAGACGGCGCTCTGCTCCGAATGCGGTGCGCCCCGCACGGAGGCATGGGAGCGCTGGTCGCGTGCGACGCGGATCGATGCGTTCGACGCGTCAGCGGCCGTGGGGATGCTCGCACGCATCCGGTGGTGCGCGATCGCGCTGATGGTCGCCTCGGCCGTGTGGATCCTCGTGCCGTCCATGCTGTCCTTGGCGTTGCGGTCTTTGCTGTCGGCTTTCATATTCCTGTATCTGGTGTCTGACGGCATCGTTCCGTGGGTGGCCGTGCTTGGCCTGCGGCCCCTGCTCCATGGTCGATGGATGCGGCTGGTCTGTTGGGTGACGCTTGTGATGAGCCTGGTCCGCCTGGCCGAGCTGGTGAGGGCGGAGTGGTTCGCGACCCCGGCGATCAGCGCGATGCTCGCGAAGCCATGGGCGGTCCTGAGCCTGACGTCCATCGGCATCTTGATGCCCGCGGGCTCGCTGGTCGTGCTCATGGTGGCGGCGCTGCGGCTGGCGACGGGGCTTCGTTGGCCATGGCGATACACGTTGACGGTGGGTGCGGCGGGGCTCTCGGTCGTCTTGTGCCTGGCGTGGGCGGGAGCGTTCGTGGCCGCCAACACCGAAGGACTCGGTGCGTTGCAGCCCACGCTCGCGCGCATGCTGCAGATCCTGCGCTTCACGTGGCTCATCTCGGCCCTGAGCGTGCTCCTGATGAGCGCGTTGCTGGTCGGCGTGTCTCGTGCGCTGGCACGACGGCTACGCTAGGTCCATGCGGTTCACGATCGCGGCATCGATCCTTCTTCTCGTGCTGCAGGCAGCGGGCGCTCGTGCGCAGGATCCGGCGCCGGCGGCCTCCAAGCCCGAGGCCGCGGCGGCTGCAGTCCCAGCCATCGAGCGATCCTCGCAGCCTGCACCCGACGGTGCGGTGATCTGGTTCGACCAGCCCGCTCGTTCCTGGAACGAGGCGCTGCCGGTGGG
>Ga0194126_10005905_pt1 | contig 17755 bp, 21 predicted proteins | sample TA2KigC150mmetaG_FD_148641 | JGI IMG/M metagenome (GOLD analysis project Ga0194126, IMG submission 148641) | Freshwater microbial communities from Lake Tanganyika, Tanzania - TA2015035 Kigoma Deep Cast 150m | ecosystem: Environmental > Aquatic > Freshwater > Lake | place: Tanzania: Lake... | reverse complement strand
AAGTCGCCAGAAACCACAGATAAACACAGATGAACACCGATTTTCTTGATGAACAGCCGTCTTTTATCGCCGAAATCCCTTTTATCTGTGTTCATCTGTGGCCGATTTGAGTTTTAAAACACTCTCTTATAGGATGGCTCTCCAACATCCCGAGAGTTGGCTCAGGGGGAGAGATCAGGAACACAGCAATTTGTCAGGCAAGTCGCGATTGTATCAGAGAACCGCGGATTTCGAAGCGCGTCCGCAAAGCTACCAGGCGCTCCTCATCCGGGTCAGGGTCTCTGGTCTTCGCCTTCTAAACCGATGCGCAGGATGCTGGCCAGGCGTTCATCTAGATCATCCTGGTGATACAAACCAAGGCCCGGCGCTGACCAGTCGCGGTACGTCCACAGCGCCCAGTGGAGGCCGGCTTCGTTCATCACGCTGATTTTATCGGCTGCCAGGTTGTAGCGCGAATCACCCGGCGCGGCCGACATCGCCCCGAACTCGCCCACAAAGAGCGGCACATCGTTGGCAATCGCCCAATCAATATAGGGCTGCATATCGGCAAGCAAATGAGCGCGATCATACTCTTCGTACACAACATCGAGATAATCCAATCCCAGGCTGACGCCGCCTTTATTCTGAGGCGCGTAAATCCAGCCGCGCACGCGGAAGATATCGCCCACCTGCACAGGGAAGAGCGGCGCGGTGAGAATCCAGTTGTTTTGTCCCCACACGCCGAAGCCATCGCCCTGGCCGCTAATCTTCAGGCTATAGCTGCCGCTGAAAGCGGTATCGCTGCTCCACTCGCCGCTGAATCCGCTGTCGGACCAGAAGTACCAGTTGGCTGGTCGACTCTCATCACCTACAGAAGCCTCTTCCATGCCGGGGTTGAATACCTTTTGCGGCGCGCCGTTGCGCAGCAGTTCCAGGTCGTCGAACCAGACCTCCCCTACATCCCCCCAGGCGAGGGGTACGAGGGCAGCAAACTCCACGTCAGAAGGCGGGGTCAGGTCGCCGCTATCCCAATAACTCCAATCCTCCGTCTGGGCGGTTAATTCGGCGGCGTCAGACGCCCACTCGACCCATTCCACATCTACCAGCGCCGTGCCGGGGTAGGAGTAATCATCGGGGACGAGCGAATCGCCCACCCACGAGGCCCCGGCGTGGGTGACGGCGAAGGGGGAATAGTCGTGGAACGAATAGACCACGTTGGGGTCGGGGATCAATTCGAAGGTGACGTTTTCGATGAGGGGGGTTTCCACGAACAGGAGGTGATTGGCGTCCACGCCGCGGATAGCAGCTACAGCGCGTTTGGCCAGGCGCCACCATTGGGCGGCGTCGGGTGGGGCGGGTTCATTATACAGGTCGTAGCCGGCGATGATGGCGCGGTTGGCATACCGGCCAGCGATGTCCACCCACAGATCGAGGAATTTCTCCTGGGCGGAAGGGTCATTCCAGATCCGACTCTCCAAAATATCCTCTTCGGGCGGGACGACGTGCATATCCAGAATCACGTAGATTCCGGCCTGCTCGCACCAGTCCAGGTAGGCATCAATCAGGTTGTAACCAAGAGCTGAGTCGAAGTAACGCCAGTGCAGGCCGAGGCGGATAGCGGTGACGCCCAGCCGCTCGAGGTACTGGATGTCTTCCTGCGAGGCGTACTCCCACGGCGCGGCGGGGTTCCAGCGATGACTGTAGTAGTAGGTATCCATATTGACGCCGCGCAAATACACAACCTGCCCGCTGGCATCCAGGATCTCCTGACCCTGCACATGGAGGAAGGCAAGAGCGTCGAATACCGAGCTACCGGGAGTCAGCGTGGGGGGCAGCGAAGTGTCGAGTATCGGTGCGGCAAGCGCGGGCAGGGTTTGTGTTCCAAAGAAGGCGGAGAGAAAGATGATGACGAATGTGAATAAGGAAAAGCTGTACGGTTTCATGGTTCGAATACAACATTTTGATGAAAGCCTGATTGTTGGGGAATGCTTTTGCATTATCCGCATCAAGCTCGATGACATTACTCCCTATTCGGCGCTTGGAGTTTACCCATCGTTGCCGTGCTGCCGTTCATATGCCACCCGTTCGACTGTTGGAGAAATCAAGACCGACTCCATACCGCATCCTCCTGATATCGAGTTCTATAGTCAGAGCAATTCTGCCATACCGATCAATCTCACTTCCCAGCCGTGAGACTTTCGTAGTCTCCGGGACTTCGGAAGTTCGCCTCACGTCGAAAACCATCCACGAATTTTCACCACGAATACACGAATGCGCGCCCATCCACATTCGAACATTCGTGGTTCCATTCGTGGGCGGTTTCCCCTCACTGACACACCCCTCCCAAAGCGTACCGCTTTACGTCCCCCAGCCCGAAGCGAAAGCAAAATCTTCCGAAGCCTCAGCAACCTCGGAAGTCTGGAGCAAAACGGCCAAAATTCGATCTACCCCGCCAAAGCCGCGACTTGATAAATGACGGGGCGATACTGTGGTCTCGGGACTGATTTACCTTCGGCGCGGGCAGCGTCTAGCCACGCTTTCTTGGCAATCAACGCCTGAATCAAGGCTTCTTCGGGAGTATTACCAAACGCCGAGCAATGAACCAAATCGGGGATGTCGGCAATATAACCTTCATCCTCTTCGCTGTAAAAGATGTTGATGTGATAGTCTCTCATTCTTTCTCCAAATTCAACGCGTAACGCTCAACCAATTCCATGAACTGACGAATCTGATACGGCTTGACCTGTCCATTGACATTCTGCATGTTGACCAGTTCCTTCACTTTCGGATGAATGAAAATGTGATGACTGCCGCTTGTCCGCGAAAGTCGAAATCCAAATCCTTCAACCAACGCGACAAAATCCGCGAAGGCGATGTTCTTGGAACCAGCCAAAACCTTTGCCAGAATTTTCTTGAGTTTCGCCATTGGCTATTTTATATCACAAAATCTGCGTGCGCGAGTGCCGAGTGCGTCGCCCCTATTCATCCTTCATAATTCAGCCTTGATCCTTCCTTCTCACCCTCCCCCAGCCTGAAGCGACCTTCCCCCCGCGCGCCGTCCATCCGTTCCCGTCCGCGATTCCGTGACAGAGTCCGTTGACCGCCACACCCTCCCAAAGCCTTGCGCTGCGACTGCAGGGAGTGTCGAAGCGGACCGCTTCGCCTCCCCCTGCCCGAATGACTTCCCCCAAAACAAAGACTTCCGAACTCAACAACCCCGGAAGTCTTTTCGTCTACTTTTTCTTGAAATTACGCGGCAACTGTTTCAAACGCCACATTCAACCGCGCAGAAGCAGGCAGGACGTAATTCAGTTTTTCAAAACCGATCACATTCCCATCTTTATCCTTCATCAAGATGATCTCATCGCCTGTTTCTTCCGCGACGGCTTCATCCTGGGGATTGCCGAACCAGACGGTCAGCGTGTTGCCCTGTTGATCGTAAACGACTTTGATCTTCGTCATCTGTAAACATCCTTGCGATGACGGACGCGAACGATTTCGATCACCAGCCTGCCTTGAAAAACTTCATACACAACACGATAATTTCCGACACGAATACGATAACTGAATTCCGAGCCGACCAGCTTCTTGACGCCATTTGGAAATGGGTCATTGGCTAAATCCGAAACTGCCGCGACAACTCTTGTAATCATCGGACGCGGCAGTTTTTGAAGTTCCTTGTAGGCAGAATTCTTCCATTCAATCTTGTAGGAAGCCATCGCGTTTCAACCTTTCGATAACTTCCTCGAATGAAATAGTGGGTTCCTCACGGCGTTCAGCCAGAACAGCCAGATCGTCCAAGTCTTCCAATAGCTCTTCAAATTCCTCAATAGGAAGAATAACGGCTGTCTTTTTGCCGTTTTCATCGGTGACGTATTGTGCCTGTAATTCTCGAATTTTCATTTGAGCCTCGCTTTACTCTCGACAATGCTCATTATACCAAGTTCATGCCTCCCCTAGTCCGAAGCGACTCTCCACACCGAGAACCATCCACGAATATTTCACGAATACTCGAAGACTCGCCCATCGGGTTCGTTTATTCGTGGTTTCATTCGTGGACGGTTTTCCTCCACCACCACACCCACCCCAAAGCCGTGTCGAAACGGACCGCTTCGCGTCCCCCACCCCGAAGCCGATGGGTTGAGCCTGTCGAAACCACTTCCACCCGCGCACCGACATCCGTTTATCCGCTCCCCATCCGCTGGTCAATTCGCGGTTTCCCCCACCACTACACCCTCCCAAAGCGGACACCTGTCAATTTTCACCCTAACTCCACCTTCAACGCCTTCCCCAATACCGAAGCCGCCTTTTCCAGCGTGAACAATGTAATCGAAGCGTTATCAGGGTCAAGCAAGCGTTCCAAAGCGGCGCGGCTGGTCTTCATACGGCTTGCCATTTCGGTTTTAGTAATGTTCTTCTTTTTCATCTCTTCCGCAATTTGATAGGCTACCACGCGCTTGATAGCGACAGATTGTACTTGCTCGTAAATCTTTTCCTCTTTGAGAAAATCGTCGAAGTTACTTCCAATGTGTTTTTTATTCATAAGTTATTCCTTTCAACATTATTCAAACGACGACGGGCGGTATCCAATTCGTTTTGTGGCGTTTTCTGCGACTTCTTGACAAATCCATGCAGAAGGATCATCGTTCTGTCCATGACGGTAAAAAATACTCTTGCGATTCCTGCGCTGATATTTGAACGCACTTCCCAAAGTCCGCGCTCGATTTTGCGTATCAAAGGCATTCCGAGCGGCCAACCATATTGCGCGGTTTTGATATCTTCGCCAATGGCGCGACGGTCTTCTTTGGGCAAATCCTTCAACCATTCACGCACAGGTTCTTTGCCAGATTCGCTTTTGTAGAACACAACATCGAGAATTGGCTTTTTGTCGTTTTCTTCATCCATAAGCCGATTGTACCATAATTGGTACGGTACTGGAAACAAAAACTGCATTTTCCCCCACCCCGAAGCCGATGGGTTGAGCAGGTGGTTGACTGGCGAAGCCGTGTCGAAACCCTGTCGTAACCACTTTCAACCAAGAAAAGAAACCGACCCCATACCCTCTCCCCTCGGGAGCCCCACAGGGGTGCTTCGCGAAGAGCCAAGCGGACATGCCGATTACTCAAGCCAATCAGGCGTTGCACTGCGACCAGAGGGAGTGTCGAAGTGGTGAGGTTCCACCGCAGGCAGGGACGAAGCCCTCCCAAAACGGACCGCTTCGCGTCCTACAGCTCGAATGATTTTCATGTTCAGGTGGTGTAAAATATCGCCATGGCAATCTTCACTCGAAGCGAAATCGAAGAAGGCTTGAAGCGTCTCGGCGAGCTCGCCCAGTCAAAAGGACTTCACATCCAACTGACGTTGGTTGGCGGCGCGGTTATGGTTCTTCAGTTTAATGCACGCCCATCAACAAAAGACATTGACGCCGTCATTCTTCAACCGCGTGAGGCGCGCCTGGTTCGGGAACTGGCAAAGCAAGTTGCAGAAGAACTTGAATGGACGGAAGATTGGCTCAACGATGGAGCGAAAGGTTATCTGGTCGGCATCAGCAAGGGAGAGATTGTGTTTCAAGCCCCTGGCATCGAAGCCCGCGCTCCGTCCATCGAACAATTGCTTGCCATGAAACTCTCCGCGTGGCGCGATGACATTGACATTTCTGACGCGCGGCGTTTGCTGGAAGAAGTCGGGCGCGGACACAAGCGCGATGAAGTTTGGCAAAACATTGAGCCGTTTCTGATCAAAGGCGACGAACTGACTGCGCAATATGCCTTCTGGGATTTATGGGAGTCGTTGTATGGAACCGATTGAACAACTTGCCCAAGCCGCGCTGGAACGAGACCACTTGAAATTACGCAGTCTTGTCCAGGACTTTGTCCGCGCCAAAACGGATTTTAGCCAATTGCGGCGTCCCTCCACCACGGATGCGCGCCTGCTGGTCATCAGCGCTGCGTTGACTGAACTCCTCGCCCAGCGCAACAACCAAACCCCGCCCGCGTGGACAAAAGAGATCGGCGCATTGAAAGAGCCTTTCTTCCTGCTTGAATCGGCGGCAACCATGAAACGCTTGCGAACCCTGTGCGAAACCCAATCCCCCGAACCCATGCGCAAGCGACTGCTCTACGCGCCTCCGCATTTCCTCGAATTTGCGTAGCCCACCCCAAAATGCAATAGGACGCGGACGAGCGCTGATTTGCGCGGAAAACACAGAGAAAAAATCCGTGCTTGTCCGCGTTTATCCGCGTTTTCCGCGTCCCGTTTTGGTATTGTTTGCGCGCCGTCCATCCGTTCCCGTCCGTGATTGCGCCTGCCCCGCCGTATTTGGGCGGGGTGACAAAGTCCGTTGACTTCCACACCCCTCCCAAAGCCTTGCGTTGAGCCTGTCAAAACGGACTGCTTCGCATCCCCCACCCCGAAGCGACCTTCCACCTGCGTGCCATCTATCCGGTTTCGTCCGTGATTCCGTGACAGAGTCCGTTGGCCGCCACACCCTCCCAAAGCCTTGTGTTGCGACCGCAGGGAGGGGCGTAGCCGCGTCGAAACGGGACACCCTCCCCACCCCGAAGCGATCTTCCACGTGCGCGCCGTCCATCCGTTCCCGTCCGTGATTCCGTGACAGAGTCCGTTGACCGCCACACCCTCCCAAAGCCTTGCGTTGCGACCGCAAGGAGGGACGAAGCCCTGTCAAAACGGACACCCTCCCCCACCCCAAAGCGACTTTCCACCCGCGCGCCGTCCATCCGTTCCCGTCCGTGATTCTGTGACAAAGTCCGTTGACCACCACACCCTCCCAAAGCCTTGCGTTGACTGGCGAAGCCCCGTCGATACGGGACACCCTCCCTCACCCCGAAGCGACTTTCTATTCTATTGTTGTTGTCTCAAACAATGGTGTTCCACTGCAAGGATAACCGTTTCGATCTTTGTGCAGATTGAATATTGGGTTATTTGTCTTTCTCCTAATAGTCTTGTTGCAGTAAGGGCATCTATAAACATAGACAATGCCCGATGAAGGCGGCTTAGGTTTTGGAGTTGATGGCAGTTTGATTGGTTTAGGACGTATAGAGATTTTTTTCATAGTAGAACCTCTTTTAGATGGTTAGTTTCTTCAATATTTCTATCATTTGGTCAATTGAAATCTTGAGTTCATCGTTTGTATAGTTGCTACTCTGCATTGTCTTGTTTTCAGGGTGATGTATCTTGTTTCTGATGAATGTTTGCAACGTTACAACTTCAGAGTTTCCTGGAACACCATCCTTTTCCTTTGTCCATTGTCTGCCTTTCGAAATTTGAAAGTTTTGATCTAGAAACTCATCGAAATCTTTTGTTGTAGATTTTTGTGCTTTTTCCTGGATGTATCCATAGAGTTCATCGTGAAATTCTATCGTCGCGTACCCATAAGCAAGATAATTTATTTCTCCCCACGACGGACTCCAAGGAAATAATTTTTGATTTAGGGAAAATTCTCTGGCAACAACTCCTTTACTATCCTTTGTCATTATGAACGGCTTTACTCCATTTTTGCCAATAGAATACTTGAAAAAGACAGGAGCATGTGTTGATACAAAAACCTGATGTTCTGTTGAAATTTCAAGAAGATATGCAGCCAGTTTTTCTTGCAAGGAGGGATGTAAATGCAATTCGGGTTCATCAATTAGGATTAATAGTTTCTCTTTCGAGAGCGAAGCCAGTGTTTCTAGAAGAACCAAGGATAATATCATCTCGAATCCCGAACCAATATACTTGATCGGTAAATCTAAGTTGCCTTCAGACTTGGAAAGGAAAGCGTTTTCAAAAGGAGCAGACGCGTCAATTAAAGAGAGTTCGATTTGTTCGTCTAAGAATCTCTTTGTTCGATCTTTGAATTTCTTTAGCGCCTCATACTTATTTATCTCAACCCTTGAAAAAACATCGTTCTCTAAACGACCAATCAATTCATGGACATCTTCCTTCTCGGCATCATTGGACTCTTCTTTTCGTAAACTCTTTAGGTATCTCCAATGCAAATCTTCCATGATATTGACAAAAGATGTATTAAACCCTTTATAGAGTTGCTTATCCCTTTCCTTACTAAAATAAAAACTCCTGGGTAAATCCTCAGAATTTATTGACGACATCAGCAGCAATCTTTCATCAAACTTGAAGTCGCTGTCATTTTTTCTTTTTATACTCCATACATTATTTTCTTTTGGAAAATCTGGAAGGAGAATATGATCCTCAACCGTAACAATGTCAGAGAATGCTTTTCCTGGCGCCTTCCGATCCCTTTTCTTTATTTTCAGGCGAATCTTGTCGCAGGTTATTTCTCGCTCGGTGTAACCATCAGGCAGTTTTGCTTTGACTTTACCTTTAAAGAATACATGGATTTCTATAGGATTATCTTCGCCTTTAAAAAAGTCGGTGTGCTTGATTCTGCCTGAAAGAAACGATGGCGAAAATGCAAAATTGATTGCTTCAAGAACAGAAGTCTTGCATGTGCCGTTATCACCAATAAAAATATTGAAATTGTCAAATGCTATCTCTTCAATTGTTTCTATACCTCGGAAATATCTGATTGTGATTTTCTCAATGAGATTCATATTAACCTCTCTTATCATCCTTCCACAATGGTAATCTCTTCTTCCGTCAGCCCATACAACGCATAGACCAACTCATCAATCTCCTCTTCCATCTGACTGGTATCCGCCTGTGGATTCGCCCGTTTCGCTGCCAGCACTCGATCTACAAGTTTGATGATTTCACGTTGTACATTTGAATCAGCAATAGCTAATGGCATGGCTTCGATAGAAGGAAAACTTATATATGTTGAGTTATGGTTTTTTGCGTGGATAAAATTCAGCAAACTTGAATTAAGAATGCCTAGAACATACTTCAAGTCAAGATTACTTTCAGGTTTCACGAAAATTAAACCAGTGTTCCTATCAGAATAAAGCTTGCCGTCAAGATATGTTGCGACAATTCTTCGCTTTAGCGAAATATTCCTTATTAACTGGTAAATAATTCTAGGTTTCTCGAAAATCTCTGGTTCTCGTGGCGCATATAGCCAATTGCCGTATTTTATATAAGAAACATCTCCTTTGATGTAGTACCTGTCAACACATCTGCTTCCATCGAGATACTCACTCCACGATTTATCTTTGCGTTGAGAAGAAATGTATTTGTTTTCTTCACCCTCCTCCTTTGTCAGGTAAGGTATCAAACCTTGGCGAATGTATACAAAATCGCCGAATGATCTGTGTTTGACTTTGATTTTCTGAATTATGTTTCTTGAAATGTCGCTTTGTCCATAAGTGATTATGGACTTTTCGGACTCAAGCCAGTTCAGCTGGGTATACTGAACTCCCTGACGCAAGTAAGAGCCCAGGTTGTTGACACTTTCTTTTAGAGGAACTTCAAAGACGCTAGTTTCACTTTTTTGGGATGGTAAAGATGTTGTCAATAAGAATGCAATACTATCAACGGTTGCCTCAAACACTGTCTGGGGCAAAGCTACAATTGACTTCAAGCAAGTGTTTTTTAGAATGTATTGCCGTAACGAAACAGCTTGCTCCAAGAACATCCAAGTGTTGGGAACTATGTAGGAAAGCACACCATTAGGTCGAGCAATCTGAATGCCTCGCTCAATAAAAATGCGATAGCTTTCCACTTTTCCTTTGATGGACGCAGGATATAAAAGGCGAATTTTGTTTAATGTCTCAGTGCTTATTTTTGCTCCATAGGGTGGGTTGCCAATAACTATGTCAAAACCATTATTTTCATGGAACACACCCGCAAATACAGTTTTGAAGTCGAAATCAATTTGATAGCCAAAAGTTTTCAATGAAGCTTTGTAGCGAGATTCGATCTTTTGATCGATAAGGTCTTTCAACTCGCTTTTCTTTTTTGGATTGGTTTCAGCAAAGTGTTTGTGGATAAGTGCTTCAATCTCCTTTTCAACAGACGTTCCCCAATTCATTGGAAACCCTAATAATGAATTTCCTCGAACAATCTTATAGTCCAGGTTGGGCAACGGCTTGATGTTTTGCGGGTCGTCTTCGTCCACCACCAGCGAGAGCCACAGGCGCAGTTTGGCGATCTCCACCGCGCCCGAGTCAATGTCCACGCCGTAGAGAGAATTTTCAATACATTCGCGTTTACAGTCGTAGGGCGATTTGTCGTTCCTTGTCCATGTTTTCAATACATCGCGGGCGCGCACGATTTCACTCATCATGCCCACAGGGAACGCGCCGCTTCCCACCGCAGGGTCGCAAATTTTTATCTCGGCAAGTTTACGGTCAATCAGCGCGGCATTTCTGCGAATCGATTCAGGCATTTGGTAGGAATAGGTATCCGTCTCTTTGCCTGCCGCGTTCACGCGCGCCTCGTGCTCCTTGATCTGTTCGCCGCGCAGGATGAGCGTCTCGATGTCTTCTTTCGAGACTTCTGTCATTGGGCGATGTTCAACGGTCAAATCCAATTGCCCATCTTTGACGGCATTTCCGAACATATCCAAACTCTCATCGCCCAACTTTTGAAAAACAACGTTTGGGTTCAATTCCGAAAACAGGAAATTGACCAAACTCTGCTGGCACATGTAATGGACGATTTCGCGCGGGGTGTAATACACGCCGTATTGTTTGTTGAACTTGCTTTCCTCGCCCTTCTTGCCGCTTTTCAAGGCTTTCAAAAATTCATCGTAATTATCGGGGCGGATGGCGTTGAATTTTTCGTAGGCTTTACCGAGCAGTTCGGGGTCAATCGCCACTTCTTTTTCAAAAGGTTCATCCTCCTTCACGGTGAAGTTGTAACGGTCGAACACATCCAGAATACCGTCGCCCTCGTCTCCTTCTTTTGTTTTCGTTTTGTTCGAGAAAAGTTTATCGGGTAGCAAAATATCCGTGTGAACCCAATCATAATTATTCATTGGGTCGAACAAACCGCCGTTCAGAAACGGGATTTTGCAATTGAAGCGGCTGTAATAATGATCGTCGTGGCTGCGGTCAATTCGCAAGGCTTCGTAGAATAGTGGTTCGAGAATGTCGTTGAAGAAATTCTCGCCTGCCTTTTTCTTTGCGAACAACTCGCGCAGGAAATTCTTCGAGCCTTCGCCCCATTCTGCATCCCTCGGCACGCCAAACCAACCCTTCTTTTGCAGGAAGTAAAGAAAGATCATTTGCCCAAGAAGTTTCTTGGCAAGGTTTACCGTATCTATGCCTTTGTTTTGAAAATCGGCTCTCGCCTTCGGGTTGGCGGCAACGGCTTTGTCCAATTCGGCTTTGGTGCGAATGAACAGGTCGCGATATTTTTCAAAGAATTCTTTGGTGACCTTCTCGATGTTGAACGCGTCTTCGAGTCTTTCCAAAGTAGGGTCGTTCTCATCATCCTCAAGGATGGGAACGAATTTGCTCTGCGCCGTGTGGCTCTTTTCATTTGCGCCGACCAAAAACGACCAGCGGCGAGCGGGGGTGAATTCTTCTTTTACCTTTGGTTTTCCATTTTGTTCCTCGAAACGATAATCCATCTTGACCAAAGAGAAACGCCAGTCCACCGAATTGGGCGAGACGAACGCGACCAGCGCGGCATCTTTGTTCCCTTGTGAAAGATACCAGGCCACAAAATTCCTTTGCATGGTTCTGGCGCGTTCAATGGAAGTTTCCCGTTTCAAGTAAACGATAAAGAGCATGATTTCGCTCTTGTCCGCAACATATTTCCCGACGCGCTCCATTTTCTCGACATATTCCTGAAACTTCCCAGGAATACGCGCCCCTTGATTAACTCTTGCTCCTTCATCGTCGAACCCGTTCAATAGTTCACGGAGGAAGCGAATATACCCCTCTCTCTCGAAGGGCGCTTCAAAAGTCTTGCGGACGAGTTCGATCGCTTGTTGTCGATTCATGGTAGTTCCCGTCACACCTGCACTTGCGCCAGGCGCAAGTGTTGCAAGCCGCTGGTCGAGACGCTTCGCGGTCGAGACCATGCGGCGAAGCAATCCCCTGTTACATGAATTCAATCGTCAATCGCCCAAGGTCGATTTGCGCACCCGAAGCGAGCAGGAAATCCATTCCCAAAATGCCACCTATGCTGAAACCGTAGTCCATCCCGCCGACTTCGATCTCGAAATCGCGAAACGAGAAATCGCCCATCTGGATCGCCTCTATCTTTCGCATGAACACCACTTCGCTCCCGCCCACGCCGTGGATGTGGCGCAAGGCGTCTTCGCCCTGCGGCGTGATCCCGATCTCCGCCGCCGCATCCGCCGAAAAGAGCGTCCCGCCTGAGCCAGTGTCTATCAGCACGTTTGAAATTTCGATTTTCCTGCCGAGATGAACGAGCGTAACTGCGACGAAAGGCAGATTATCTTGAAGCGACAGGCGCATGTCCCCTCCGAATGCCGAGCCACTGGCGTTCACGGATGTCCAATTCAACGCGGCTGGTATGAACGTAATAATATTCGCGCTCGGGGTGCGCCTGGTGCAATTTGCGGTAACTTTGCATCGCCGCCGCGCCGTCGGCGCAGGCTTCCACCACGGCGATCTCGTCCAGCACGCGGCGGTCGTTCTCGCTGTGCGCCTCGACCGCTTCGATGATCAACCATTGATTCGGGTAGGCTTCCCGGACTTTTTTCCAGCGCATACGCGGCTCCTTTCTTCGGCTTCCAAAATTATAGCACGCGGTACGGCGAAATTAATTTCGCCCTACGCCAGATACATGCTCAAGATCACTTCCCGCTTGCCGCCAGTCGAGCGCGGGTTTTGTTCTGCGTAGTGGCTTTCCAGGAGCCTTGCAGGAATGGTGGTTTGCAAGACAGCCAATACTTTCAAAGGATTTATCATTTGGTTTCCAAGTTCATTGAGCGCGTTCAATGCGGTTTTGGTGGTTTGCCTGGGCAAACCGCCTTCTTCCAATCTTGCCATGACGGTTTGCGCGTACAGTTCCTGGTCGTCGGTAAGTTGCTGCGTGTTCTTGAAAACCGCCTTCAAGATTTTCAAAATCTGATAAGCGCTGTCCCTGCCCCTGCGGGTCTGGGTTTCGAGCAGTTCTTCCGTTGTGGCATTGATAAAGGCCTCTTTGTTTTTGTCCAGCAGTTCAAAATATCCTTCGGGAAGTTTCTGGCGCGTCTCGGTGGATTCGCTTTCCAGCAGTTGGGCAGTCGTAATGAAGTCCAATTCGGTGGACTCTGTTTCTTTGGCAACAAGGAAAAATTTTTGTATCTTTCCCCTGCGAAAATATGTCGCCAGAGAGTTTGCGTTGCGGTTGCTGATTTTTCCAGAACGAGCCTTCTTGGGAAGCCGTTTGATTTTCTCGAACAAATCGGGCTGGTGATCGCGAATATCCTTGATCAAGGTCAGGTACTTCAATTCGCTTGTTTCGTTTTCATCTTCACCAGTCACTGTCTTTTTGGAAACCAAGCGGTTGAACAACTCATGCGAGCCGATGGGTTCGCCTTCGGTCAACAATGCCGCATCACCGCCCAATAAAGTCAAAAAGGCGTTGATTTTGGCTACGGCGGCTTCCTTCAACTTGATTTCATCGTTTGCCTGTTGGGTTGGGAAGAAGTTGAAGGTATGGATGGTGTCGAACTTTGTGTCCACGCGGTTAATGCGCCCAACCCTTTGCATCATGCGGGTTGGATTCCACGGAATGTCGTAATTGATGACCACGTTGGAACGGTGCAAGTTTACGCCTTCCGAAAGGACTTCCGTTGAAATCAAAATCCGATAATCATTCTTCTGGCGGCGCGCTTTGGCGTCGAAGTTTTGAATCACTATCTGGCGCGTGGCTTCCCCCGAACCGCCAGTAAAGCAAAGCGCCTCGGTCGGATGCGCCTTGTTGACGTTCTTTGCCAGGTACTCCGCCGTCTCTTTCGATTCAGTGAAGAGAATCAATTTGTTTTCTTTCAGGAGATTGTTCGTTTCGAGTCTTTTCAGCAGGGCAAGTAATTTCGGGTCGCGGTCAATTCTCTTCCACAGGCTTTTTACCTGCTGGAGAATCTCCAGGTCGTTTCTCAAATCCTGGATGAAGTACTCTGTAAATTCTTTGCTGTCATGCCGTTCCGCTTTGCCTTCGTCAATCAAACGCTGGACAGCCTCATCGTCGTCGTTTTCCAGCAATTCGAAAACCTTGTTGATGTGCTTTTTGCTGAGATAGACATTGCCTTTTTCGTACTCGGCAATGAATAGTTCGTAGGAATGGATAAACCTGTCAATCGAGTTCTCGAAGGCAAAGAAACTGCTTTCCAATCTTTTGACCAATAGGATTTTCATGAATTTGCCCATGTTGCGTTGGGATTGTTCTTCCAACTGGTCGAGCGTCTTTTTGGAATATAACAACGGAGTGTAACGGGCATAGGTAAATTTTTGAGAGATGAGTCCAATGGTGGTGTTGAATATCTCATCTTCCTGTTCGTTGAGTTCATAAAATAACGGCTCAGGGTTGGCGACATCGGGAAATTTCAAGCCCTGCGCCTTCAAATCATTCTCGAAGTATTTGACGATCTCTGACCTTGTCCTGCGAACCATGAGATATTTGAGAACCTTCTCGCGTATCGCACGAGCGTTTTCCCGAACAACGCGCAGATATTCTTCATTATCTTTTTGGCGATCCAGGCCTTTGAGTCTCTTTTGTAACTTGCCAAAGAAAGATTCAAGGTCGGGCAAATTGGGTATTGTGCTTTTACGAGAACTTTGGAACAACTTCAATTCGCTCAAAATGTCTTTGGGCGAATTGTTATAGGGCGTGGCTGTAACCAGGATCACCCGTTTGCCTCGGCAAATCTCCGCCAGTTTTTCGTAAGTTACGTTGGTTTCAGTTCTAAATCGGTGCGCCTCGTCAATGATGATATTCTTATATCTTTCGGTATCACCCTCGAGTATGTCGTCCAGTTTTCCGATGGACTCAAAATCAGCCGCAATCCTGAAGCCCGAAAAAGAATTCGGCCATGATCCTGGATTGTCTTTGTCCAGCAACATTGGCGGCGCTATGACCAGGGTTCGACCGTCCAATTGCCCCGCGAGTTGTGTAGCGATATACGTTTTTCCCAGCCCGACCACATCCGCAACAAAAACGCCTCCATATTCTTCAAGTATTTGCCTCGCATTCAGGACGGCTTGATCCTGGTACTCCAGCCTCAAAAAATTTTCTGGTGTATACGGCGTGACCATTTCATCCGCTCGATTCAACTGGTCTTTGAAATACTCATAAAGGAGTTTGAGATAGAGTTGGTAAGGAGTAATATCCTGATTGAGCCACGTTTTGGTTTCGATGGTCTCGATATATTTTTCGCTGATGTCAACCGCATCTTTCCAGAGTTCGTTGAATTTATCGAGCGCAAATTGATAATCGGCTGGATTCTTCAATTCGACATTGAATTCAAGGTTGTCCATTAATCCCGCCTGGGTTAGGTTGCTTGAACCTGTAATGACCCTGCCCTTATCGCGGTCGCCTTCCTTGAAAGTCATAATATAAACTTTGGCGTGAATGTTTTGAGACGGATAGGCTTTGATTTCAAGTTTCCCGTTCCTGACCCATTCGATAAATTTTATTACGCCCCGTTCCACATTTCGATTATCCTGCGACTCGTCGAGTTCCTCTGCAACCTTCTTTTCGACAATCTGTTTTGCTTCCCCATGCGAAAGGATGAGTTCAAGTTGTTTTTCTTCCTTTGCAGTGGTAAGCATTTCGTAGGTTTGCTTGTCCGTGCTAATCCCGACCAGAATTCTGATTTTCTCCGTTTCTTCAAGGGCGGGGTAAATTGTATAAAAGCCGCTCGTGAAAAAATATCCCACTAACACATCGAAAAAACGCGCATCTTTGATCAAGACATGAAACCTGTCTTTCAAAGTTTGGTTTTCTTCGTTGGTGATGAAAGTAAGGTCAGTGGTCATCGTGAAAATCTCCGCGCCGAAATTATAGCATGGCAAACAAAGACCTCCGCCTCCCTCGAAGGTCTACTCACCAATCACCAATTACCATTTACCAATTACCAATTACCAATCTCCATTCTTCATCCTTCATCTTTCATCCTTCATCCTTTCCCCTACTCCCCCGTCGGCACCCAGATATTCTTCACCTGCGTCGCCTCGTGCAGGAACTCATGACCTTCGCCCTGCTCGCGATCCATCCAATCGCGCCGTGGGTTGTATCTAAATGCCCTCCTCTAGAATTTCCACCACGCCTTCGATCAACTTTTTGAGAGCCGCTTTTTTTCAACGATCCAACAGTTTCTGCCACCAGGCTGGAATTCGCGGTAAATAATTTTCCTGGCCTGGCATAACTGCTGACGCGCAGGGAACCGCTTTGGAAATCTTTTTCCGCCAACGTAACTGCTCTCTCATCCCCATAGGGATTGCTCGTTACCTGGCAGAGAATCCAATCATCGCGCCCCACTTCGGCCAGCACGACCGCAGGCCGCATCTTGGTACGCGATAAATCCGAAAACGGAAATGGGACCAGGACTACCTGTCCGACTGCAGGTATGCCCACGCCTCATCCTCCTCAGGGCGATCCCAATCTTCCGCAAGCGCTGCCTCGCTCAACAAGGCTGTTTCGGTGACGAGCGTCGGCTCATCCAAAATGGTTAAAATGGCGCGCCGGTGTTCGGGGAATTTTACCTTCATCGGCAGGCGAACTGTACCATCTTTTTCAATTGTCACTTCGATTGATCGTAGTACCATCGTACACCTCGATTCTGATTATACTCTCTTCTTCCCCTCACTCCCCCATCGGCACCCAAATATTCTTCACCTGCGTCGCCTCGTGCAGGAACTCATGACCTTCGCCCTGCTCGCGATCCATCCAATCGCGCGGCAGGCCGTAGCCGACCCACGTCCGCTTCATGTTGGCGGCGGACTCGTACTCCACCCAATAACTGCCTTCCGCCGAGCCGAAGTACCAGACCGCGTCCACGTCTTCGTGCTGGACGAGAGTCTTGGTCAGGTGGTCGCGCGACTCGCGGATCGGTTTGCCATTGTCCATGCTCTCAAGCACCGACAGCAAGCGCGCGTGCTTCTGGACATTGCGCGCGATGGCGTACATGTACCGCGCACGGGCAACACCTGGAGTCTGACTCCACGATTCGAAGGCGGCACGGGCAGCGGCAAGCGCTGCGTCAACGTCCTTCTTCTCCGCCTGCGCCGTCTCCGCCAGCAACTCCCCACTGGACGGGTTATACGACGAATAGTACTTCGCTGCCTTGGGCGTCACCCATTCGTTGTTGATGAACAGCCCGAACTTGCGTCCGTGTTCCTCCAGCCACGCATTCACCGCGGCGGGAGACTCAGGGGCGGGTCCGTATTCCATGGTTTTGAAGAGGTCGAGGAGAGTCATATCTCACTCCATTTTCTAGAGCCACAGATGAACACAGATGAACGCGGATGAGGTTTGATGAATTAGGGTCTTTGGGTTTTCCAAGAGCCGTGAGGAATGATGCGTTTGATTTCGACACTGGGGCGGTAGAAATTGACGAGCAGGCAGACGGGCAATCCGGTTGCGCGCAGATAGTTCAAGCATTGGGCGGTGTGGACATCTTCGAGCAATTTGACGGCTTTTATTTCAACCAAGACCAACTCTTCTACCAATAAGTCTGCGAAGAACTCGCCAACGACAATCCCTTCAAATCGAACCTTGATGGGATACTGTTGCTGCACCATCAAACCGGTTTTCGCAACCGCTATCCCGGTTGCGTTCTCGTACACCTTTTCGAGAAAGCCGCAGCCAAGCGTATTGCTGACTTGGTAGATGCAGCCAATAACCTTCTCGGTGATCTCATTTACCTCCATGCCTTCATCCTCCATCTGTGTTCATC
>Ga0194126_10005897_pt1 | contig 17772 bp, 15 predicted proteins | sample TA2KigC150mmetaG_FD_148641 | JGI IMG/M metagenome (GOLD analysis project Ga0194126, IMG submission 148641) | Freshwater microbial communities from Lake Tanganyika, Tanzania - TA2015035 Kigoma Deep Cast 150m | ecosystem: Environmental > Aquatic > Freshwater > Lake | place: Tanzania: Lake... | reverse complement strand
CTCAATGGCGGCCATCTTGGCGCGATTCGCTCGGGTCCACATCCCGAGCTTGAATCACGACCCTCACTCCGTCGCAACCATTCTCAAACGGTCACTCAGAAGCATTTATCTCGATACGCCCGAACACGTCCTGAAGAAGGCGGGGATTGCGCTAAGGCTCAGGCGCGATGGGCGTCGGTGGATTCAGGGCGTCAAAGCCGGGGCGACGTTGCACGGCGGCCTATCGCAAGTCGCCGAGCTAGAGAATCCAGCGCCGGGCGGACGCGTATGTCTCGACGCGATTCCTGATGCGTCGATTCGAGAGGAGATTGTTGGACGCATCAACGGCGCGCCGCTCCAGCCCGTCTGCGAAACAGTGATCAAACGCAGTACGAGCGAGCTGGTGCTTGCCGACGGCACGCGCGCGGAACTCGCTGTCGACGTTGGCGAGGTTCGGGCTGGCGAACGCTCTGCTGAGCTTTCGGAGCTGGAAATTGAGCTCCTCGCGGGCAACGCAAGCGGACTGTTTGACATCGCGCATATTCTGGTTCCGGAAGGCGGGCTGCGGTTCTCGCGGCTTTCGAAGGCCGCGCGCGGCTATCTCTTAGCTGAAGAGGGGCGGATCGATCTGCCACTCGCGCCGCGCAACGCTGAAAATGTTTTGCTTGATCCGGCTCAAACCGCCGAGCAAGCGGCGCGTGAAGTCTTACGCGAGTGCCTCGACCAAATCGCGACGAATGTGGTGGTCGTTCGCCAGCTGAATGACATCGAAGGAGCGCACCAGCTGCGGATTGGCCTACGCCGATTGCGCAGCGCATTTTCTGTCTATGCGCCCGTACTACGAAGCCCGGAGATGAAGCGGCTCGACGGCGAGGCGCGCTGGCTTGGTCAAGAGGTCGGCGCCCTTAGGGATCTCGATGTGGTGGCGAACGACATGGCGCGGCGGGAGGCCAAAATACATCCCGACGAACCTGAACTTTCCGCCCTCGCCGATTTAGTCTTGCGGCAAGCAGAGGAACGCCGCGAGCAGTTGCGCAAGCTTCTTGTCGGAGCCCGCGTGCAGGCGTTCCTCATCGATCTTGCGCGGTTCGTCGAGACGCGCGGCTGGCTCGTGCCTCAGGATTTCAGCCAGACCGAGCGGCTGGCGGCGCCGATTGCGGAGCTGGCGGGCCAGTCTCTCGACAAACGCTGGAAGAGGGTCGCCAAGCGCGCTAGGGGACTTGCGACACTAACGGTGGAACAGCGTCACGAGTTGCGCAAAGAACTAAAGAAGTTGCGCTACGCCGTCGAGTTCTTCTGCTCACTGTTTCCGGCGAAACGAGTCGATCCATTCTTGAAGCGCCTAAAGAAGCTGCAGACGCTTTTTGGCGACCTCAACGACACGGCGACGATGAGAGCCATGTTCACGGGAACGGATGTTTCCGGCGCCGAAAATCCGTCGATACAGCGCGCCATCGGCTGGATGATCGGGGCGAGTCAGGCGCGCGCCGAGTTTGGCTGGACCGGCGTCAAAGCCCTTTGGAGAGACCTCGAGCAAGCCCAACCGTTCTGGCGATGACGAGGATCGCAACGATCCGCCGCGGTTGGCGGTAGAGAAAGCTCCTCAAGCCGTCTTAGTACGGGTGACGGTCCTTTTTGTCTTCCCAAGCGCGATATGCCGTCAGCCCGACGTCGCGCTCGAAATTCGGAGTCACCGCAATGCTCCGCTGGTCCCACGGCTTTTTGAAATCGGCATATTGAAAAGCGTCGTCAAACCCGATGTGGCTCGTATCCTCGAGACTGGCCGCGAAATACACGTGACTGATGCGCGACCAATAGATTGCGCTCATGCACATCGGACACGGCGCTCCATTGATGTAAATTTCACAGCCCTTCAGCATTTTGGCGCGCTCGGGGACAAGATCCGGAGAGCCGGGCTCGCGCGGAATCATTTCGAGAATAGTGCCGGCGCCGTAATCGCTGCCAAGCAGCGCCTTGGGATTTAAGCGTTGCGAAGCGTCCATGATGGCGGTGATCTCGGCGTGATAGACGGGACAGCCGGTTAGGAGGACACGATTCTGTCCGCGTCCGATAACCTTGCCGTCCTTCACGATCACGGCGCCGAACGGCCCGCCCCAGCCTTTTTCCACTGACTCCTTTGCGAGCGCTGCCGCTTCTTCCATGAATTTGCGCTTCTCTTCCAAGGCCTGGATGGGGACCGCCGTATCCGCCGCCGGCTGCGCTGAAGGCGCCGCACTATCCTTCGGCGATTTTGCGCGAGCGTCAGCTAATCCGCCTGTGGCGGCGACGCCTGCAGCGACTGCGGTACATGTAATGAAGCTGCGTCGTCCGAGTTCTGGCCGAGGAGAATGCTTGCAGTCGAAGCCGGTCATGAAACGCTCCTTATATGAGAGCTTTGAGCATAGAAGCCCAAGCATTGTTCTACGGAACAGATGCGACCCGCAAGGCTTATCCTCGCGTTTATGTGAGGGGCCGCCTTATCGCAGCCCATCGAAATAGTTGAAAAACACGCCCGTCGGATCATGCTTCTTCCGAAGATCCTCAATGCGCTGAAAGTCAGCGCGGGTCGCAAAGGCGAGTCTCACATGATCGGGATAGCTGACGGTATCGCTCTCGCCGATATAGTGACCCATTGTGAAGGGCTTCAAAATTTCCAGATATTTCTTGTGCCAGCTTAAATTCTTTTCATCGTCTCGTGCGTCTTTCCACATCGACCAAGGTCCGCCGTAGAGTCGCGCGCTCATCGAGAAAGCCGCGTCATTTGGCGCCGCCGGCGGTAGATGGGGGCCGGTGAAGAACGTATAGAGTATGAGCGACTCGGGCGATGGCGCCCTCATGAAATGCTCCCTAAGAGCCTCCAATAAGTCCTTTGGACTCGAATTCGAAAACATCGCCTCGACTTGGTTTCGGCGGTTCGCCGGCCACATCGCGCCGGACATGTCGAAGAGCCGATCGAAATTGACATGCTCATTTACTGTCTTCGAGAGGCATTCCCCGACGATCGGACTTTGCTCCAGAAGCTCTGTGGCGCGTCTCGCCTCTTCTTCCGAGTCGGCGAAAGTTGTCGTCGTCACCAAAGAAACTTTACCGGATTGGTCTTTACATTTTTCAGCGAGCTCCGGCGGGGCGGAAACGAGAAACAGGCTCAGCTCCACATTCGCCGGCAGCTTGCCTGCTATGTCGCCTAGCCATTCAGCGACAACGCCGACCTTATCGATGTTATAGTAGTAAGAACTGGCGGCGATATGTTTCGGCAAAGGATATAATTTCAGATGGTAGCGGACGGCGACGCCGAAAAAGCCGTAGCCAGCGCCGCGCGCGGCCCAGAAATAATCGAAGTTTTCGTTTTTGCTCGCCGTGATCAGATCGCCTTCTGCGGTGACGACGTCGATGGCTTCTACGCTGCTCGTTCCGGGTCCCCAGACGCCCTGATTCCAGGACATGCCGCCGCTTAGAAGATAGCCGCTGAGTTTCACCTGCGGACAGTGGCCGCTCGGATATGACAAACCGTGCGCGTTCAGATACCTCTGCACGTCTCGGTTACTGATAATGGGTTGAAGAGTCGCGATGCGAGACGCTGCATCTATCGAAATGATTTTGTTGAGATTGCTGAGGTCGATGAGCATTCCGCCCTGTCGCAGCGATGGGTTGCACCAATTGTGCCCGCCGCCGCGCACGACGACTTTCAATCCGTTATGGCGCGCAAATCGGACCGCTGCGCAAACGTCTTGCTCGTCTTCGACCCTCGCGATGATTTGCGGCAATCTATCCGTAGGATGAAGCTCGTTCCATAGCCCGTCGAACAGCAGCTCATGAAAATCAGCGCCCTCAGGCGTGGCGACTCTGCCCCTGATCTTGTGACGAAGCGCATCTGCGTTGATCGCCCGGCTCTGTTCGCGCGCCACGCCGGCCATTGCCTCCGCATAGACTGATCCGCCGACAAGCGCGCCGCCTACCATCAGCGCACGACGGCTGACATCCCCATCCCGCGCGTTTCCCACGCAAGCTCCTCTGAGAGAACTCGATGCGATGAGCATAGCTGTTCTACTATGGACTTAGGAGCCCGAAAGCTAGAAGAGCCCCGCATTGTAGACGGCGACGTGGCTGAACTCGCCGAAAGCCATGGCGACGTTGAGGGCTTCGGCGGCCAAAGCGATGGCGACAACTCCGAAAATTCCCGTAACAATCACTGGTTTCATGGCGTTCTCCTTTTGCGTTGCTCAGAACTTATGGAGAAGCAGGCCCTGCCGCTGTGCGTCGACGCACATGCCCTCGAAAGGTCTTAAGCACATGAATTCGAAGAGAGGTTTAAGCCAGAACGGCGGGATCGGACTGAGCATGCGAACGCCCCTGTCAAGGAGGGTCGCTGGCAAAGCTAAAATCCTAATAGCGCCTTTATATCGTTCGCGAGCAATTCCGTTTCTTGCAATCCCCTCTGCCGCGGCGCAAAGCGCGAACGCGACATTAAAGTGAGACGCAATCATGCCTGACTCTCTCATAGGCCTAGGCGTCGCGGCCTTGGTCTTTCTGATCGCAAACAATCTCGTTGCCGAAGTTCGCGCGCGCCGCGCGCGTAACGGCTCGCGACGCCCATAATCGGAGGAGCATAGTGCTCGACATTCTATATCTCGGCCTCGGCCTCCTGCTTTTCGCAATCGTCACCGCCTATGCGCGGGTCTGCGGACGCCTTTAGGAGAGCCGGCATGTCCGAACCAGTCATTGGACTGATCGTCGCCGTTCTGCTCGGCGCCTACCTCGTCTACACCCTGCTTCACCCCGAAAAATTCTAAAGGAGGCCTGGCGAAAAGCCGGGCGTTTCGCCAATGACTTCCATTGGGCTGGCGCAAATCGCCATTGTCCTCATAGCCGTCGTCGTCGCTGCGATTCCGCTCGGCGACTACATCGCCAGAGTTCTGGCAGGCGAGCGCACCCTGTTCACTCCGGCGCTCTCGCCAGTCGAACGCGCCTTCTACAAACTCTCCGGCGTCGATCCCGCGCGGGAGCAAGGCTGGCTTACCTATACGATGGCGATGCTCGCCTTCAGCGTCATTGGATTTCTATCGCTTTACGCCCTGCAACGGCTCCAGGCGTATCTGCCGCTCAATCCTCAGGGATTCGGCGGCGTTCCTTCCGATCTCGCCTTCAACACGTCGCTGAGCTTTATCACCAACACCAATTGGCAAAACTACAGCGGCGAGTCGACGATGAGTCACTTGACTCAGATGTTAGGCCTCACCGTGCATAATTTCGTCTCGGCGGCGACTGGCCTTGCGATGGCCTTCGCGCTGGTGCGCGGCTTTGCTCGCGCGGAGTCGCCGACGGTCGGCAATTTCTGGGTCGATCTGACGCGCGCGACGCTCTATGTGCTGCTGCCCATGTCGGTCGTCGTCGCGCTCGTCCTCATCGCGCTGGGCGTTCCGCAGACGCTCGCCGGCTCGGTGGAGGCGACGACGCTCGAAGGCGCCAAACAGGTCATTTCCATCGGCCCGGTCGCGAGCCAAGAGGCAATTAAGGAACTTGGGACCAATGGCGGCGGCTTCTTTAACGCCAATTCCGCGCATCCTTTCGAGAGCCCCAATGCTCTTTCCAATATGCTGGAGATTTGGGCTCTGCTCGTCATCCCCTTCGCTTTGGCCTTCGCCTTCGGGCGGGCGGTCTTCGACTTTCGCCAAGGCCGCGCGATCGCCATCACCATGATGATCGTGCTCGTTGCGGGCGTTCTGATCGCATACTGCGCCGAGGCGAACGGAAACGCGTTGCTGACCGCGATTGGCGTCGATCCGTCACCCGGCAATATGGAAGGCAAAGAAGTCCGCTTCGGAGTCGCGACGAGCGCGCTATTCGCCACGTCGACCACGGGCACAAGCTGCGGCGCCGTCAATTCCATGCATGACTCGTTCATGCCGCTCGGCGGGCTCATTCCGCTATTCAACATGCTGATGGGCAGCATCGCGCCGGGCGGCGTCGGCGCCGGTCTCTACGGGTTTCTGGTGCTGGCGATCATCGCCGTCTTCGTGGCTGGTCTCATGGTCGGCCACACGCCGGAATATCTCGGCAAGAAGATCGAAGCGCGCGAGATGAAGCTCGCGATGCTGGCGGTGCTGATCTATCCGCTCAGCGTCCTGGGCTTTACGGCCGTTTCGGTCATGCTCGAGACTGGCCTCGCAAGTCTCAACAACGCAGGCCCGCACGGCCTCTCCGAGATCCTGTACGCATTTGCCTCCACCACCGACAATAACGGTTCGGCCTTTGCGGGGCTGACGGGCAATACGCTCTGGTACAACACAACGCTCGGCGTCGCCATGCTGCTTGGGCGCTTCGCTTACGTCATTCCCGTTTTGGCGATCGCCGGCTCGTTTGCGGCGAAAAAGAAAACCGCCGCCTCTGTCGGCACGTTCCCGACGCATGGGCCGCTCTTCATCGGCCTGCTGATCGGCGTGATCATCATCCTCTATCTGCTGCAATATTTTCCGGCGCTCGCGCTCGGCCCCATAGTGGAGCATTTCGCGCTGCTGGCTGGAAAAACCTTCTAAGGAGCATGTCCATGTCGCATAAGGTCGCCGCTCCCGGCTTGTTCGACGCCGGGATCATCAAGCGCGCCGCGGTCGACGCTTTCAAGAAGCTCGACCCGCGACGGCTCGCGCGCAATCCGGTGATTTTCGTTACGGAAATCGTGTCGGCGGTCGTCACGGTCTTCTTCGTGCGCGATCTCGTTGCGCAGAACGGCGTCGCCTATTTCTCGGGCCAGATCGCCGCCTGGCTTTGGTTCACGGTGCTTTTCGCGAATTTTGCCGAAGCCGTGGCTGAGGGGCGCGGAAAGGCGCAGGCCGACGCTTTGCGCAAGACACGCACCGATACGCACGCCAAACGGTTGATCGATCCGCAAAACAGAAGCGGGACGAAGGACGTCTATGAAGGCGTGTCGGCGCTCGATCTCAAGCTCGGCGACGTCGTGCTGGTCGAAGCGGGCGACCTCATTCCCGGCGACGGCGAGGTGATCGAAGGCGTCGCCTCGATCAACGAATCCGCGATCACAGGCGAGTCCGCGCCGGTCATACGCGAGGCGGGCGGCGACCGTTCGGCCGTCACCGGCGGCACGACGGTTCTCTCCGACTGGGTCAAGGTGAAGATCACCGCCGCGCCAGGTTCGACCTTCATCGACCGCATGATTGCGCTCGTCGAGGGCGCGCAGCGGCAGAGGACGCCGAATGAGATCGCGCTGTCGATCCTGCTGTCGGGGCTGACGATTATTTTTCTCATCGTCTGCGTGACGCTTTGGCCGCTCGCGATCTACTCCGGCACGACGCTTTCAATCACTGTGTTGATCGCGCTGCTCGTCTGTCTGATCCCGACGACCATCGGCGGCCTCCTGTCGGCGATCGGCATCGCCGGCATGGATCGGCTGATCCGCTTCAATGTCATCGCGACGTCCGGCCGCGCGGTTGAGGCCGCAGGCGACGTGGACACGCTCCTTCTCGACAAGACGGGCACTGTGACCTTCGGCAACCGCATGGCCGACGAGTTCATTCCTGTCCAGGGCGTTTCGGAGCGCGCCTTCGTCGACGCCGCGCTGCTTGCGTCGCTCGCGGATGAAACGCCCGAGGGTAGATCGATCGTCGCCCTGGCCAAGGGCGTTCTCGGCTCTTCGACGCCGAACCTCGTCCCGGAGGCGCAGATCGTTCCATTTTCGGCGCACACGCGGATTTCCGGCGTCGATCTCCCCGGCCGGACGCTGCGCAAGGGCGCCGTCGATGCGGTCGCCGCGCGGGTCAAGTCCATCCCTGTCGACTTCGAACGCGCCGTGGAGCGGATTTCGCGCGCGGGAGGAACGCCTCTCGCCGTGTCGGAAAACGGCAGGCTGTTGGGCGTGATTCACCTCAAAGACATCATCAAGCCCGACATCAAATCGCGCTTCACCGCCTTGCGCGCCATGGGCATCAAGACGGTGATGGTAACGGGCGACAATCCGATCACCGCCGCGGCGATCGCCGGCGAAGCTGGCGTCGACGACTTCATCGCGCAAGCCAAGCCCGAGGACAAGCTCGCCTATATTCGCAGGGAACAGCAGGGCGGACGCCTTATCGCTATGTGCGGCGACGGCACCAATGATGCGCCGGCGCTCGCTCAGGCGGACGTTGGCGTCGCCATGCAGACCGGCACCCAAGCGGCGCGCGAGGCCGGCAATATGGTGGATCTCGATAGCGATCCGACAAAACTCATCGAGATCGTCGCGATCGGCAAACAGCTGCTGATGACGCGCGGATCGCTGACGACCTTCTCGATCGCCAATGACGTCGCGAAATATTTCGCGATCATTCCCGCGCTCTTTGTCGTCGCCTATCCGGAGCTCGAGGCGATCAACGTCATGAAGCTCGCCTCGCCGCAGTCCGCCATCCTCTCGGCGGTGATCTTCAACGCGCTCATCATTATCGCGCTCATACCGCTGGCGCTGAAGGGCGTTCCTTACCGGCCTGTCGGCGCCGCCGCCTTGTTGCGGCGGAATCTGCTGATTTACGGGCTTGGGGGTCTGATCGCGCCTTTCATCGGCATCAAGATCATCGATCTGGCCGTTTCGGCCATTCATCTCGCATAAGGAGCCCTCTAGATGCTCTCCCAAATTCGCCCGGCGATCGTCATGATCGTTCTCTTCACCGCGCTCACCGGATTGGTCTATCCGCTCGCGATCACCGGCGTCGCTCAACTCGTGATGCCGAGGCAGGCGAATGGAAGCCTGATCGAAGGCGATGGAACGGTCATCGGCTCGACGCTGATCGGGCAGAACTTCGCGTCCGATCGCTATTTCCACGGTCGGCCTTCGGCGACGACCGGCCCAGATCCCGCTGATCCTTCAAAAACGACCGACGCGCCCTACAACGCATCGAACTCGATGGGCTCCAATCTCGGACCGACCTCGAAAAAGCTCGTCGATCGCGTCAATGCGGCGATCGAAGCGGAGTTCGCCGTCGGTCGCATCGATGTCGTCGCGGCTGACGCCGTGACGACTTCCGCCTCCGGCCTCGATCCGCATATTTCGCCCCAGTTCGCGCTGGCGCAGGCGTCAGCCGTCGCGAAGGCGCGCAATCTCAGCGCGGCGCAGGTGCGCGCCCTTGTCGAGGCGAATATCGAAGAGCGCGTTCTTGGGGTGTTCGGCGAGCCGCGCGTAAATGTGCTCTTGCTCAACATGGCCCTTGATCGGCTAAAATGAGACCGAAGCCCCAGAGGGTGGACGTCTTTGGCACGCGACGACGGAGATTTCGACCGCCGACCTGATCCCGACGCGCTCCTTGTCTTGAGCGACAAGGAGAGCAGAGGGAAGTTATGTGTTTTCCTTGGCGCCGCGCCGGGGGTCGGCAAAACCTATGCGATGCTGGCGCGCGCGCAAGCCGCAAAGGCTGAGGGCGTCGATGTTGTCATAGGCGTGGCGGAAACCCACGGGCGCCTTGAGACGCAGGCGCTCGTCAATGGTCTCGAAACGCTCCCCCGCCGCAAATGCGACTATCGCGGTCGGATCATCGAGGAATTCGACATAGACGCGGCGCTTACGCGAAAGCCTCAGCTCATCCTCGTCGACGAACTGGCGCATACTAACGCGCCAGATAGCCGTCACCCTAAACGATGGCAAGATGTCGAAGAGCTGCTCGATGTCGGCATCGACGTCTGGACGACGCTCAATGTTCAGCACCTGGAAAGCCTCGCGGACGTCGTATCGCGCGTGACCGGCGTCGCCGTGCGAGAAACAGTGCCGGATCGCGTTCTGCAGAACGCTACAGACGTCATCCTCGTCGACATCACGCCGGACGAACTGCTCCAGAGGCTGAAGGAAGGCAAGGTCTACGTTCCTGAGACCGCGAAACGCGCGATCCAGAATTTCTTCACCCCGCGCAATCTCACGGCGTTGCGCGAACTTGCGCTGCGGCGCACGGCCGAGCGCGTCGACGACCAAATGGTCGACTTTCTTCGCCAGGGGGCGATCGAGGGACCCTGGGCGACGGCGGAACGCTTGCTGGTTTGCGTCGGCCGCGACGCAAAGTCCGAAGCCGTGGTTCGCGCCGGCGCGCGACTCGCTACGGCCCTTAACGCCACATGGATTGCGCTATATGTCGAACACGCTGGCCAGGAAGAGCAATCCGCGGAGGTCGTGAAAAACGTCGATCAGTCGCTGCGGCTCGCGGAGCGGCTTGGCGCTGAAATCGCCCGCGTTACAGGAGACGATCTCGTAGGCGAGGCGCTGCGTTTTGCGAGACGCGAAAATATTACGCAGATTGTGCTCGGTCGTTCGCCAGCTCGGCCTTTCCCACAATACTTGCGGCGGTCGCTGACTGACGAAATTCTTCGGCGATCGACCGATATCGCCGTTCACGTGGTTGTCCAGGAGGACCGCGCGCTCGAAACCAGGCGTCGTCCCAAATTGCCGACCTTGTCGCAGGCGTGGCTTGGCGTCGGCGGCGCCGTTCTCGCGGTCGCAATTACGGTTTTCATCGGCTATGCGCTCGACCGCTGGCTCGGCCTAGCCAATCCGTCGGTCATCTTCCTGCTTCCCGTCGTGCTTTGCGCTGCGCGCTTTGGGATGTGGTCTGCAATCGTCGCGGCGGTTCTCTCCTTCCTTGCCTGCGACTTCTTCTTTTTCGAACCGCGTTATCAGCTCACAATCTCGGAACCGCAGGAATTTCTTTCGCTGCTCGTTGCGCTGATCGTCGCAGTAATCACGGGAATGCTCGCGAGCAAAATGCGCGATTATGCGCAAAACATGCGGCAGCGGTCCCAAGCCGTGCAGTCGCTGTTCGAATTTTCTCGCAAGCTGTCGACGATAACGACGCTCGACGACATTCTCTGGGTTTCTGCTCTGCAGATTCAGAAAGCCGGCGAAGCATCCTGCGTCGTGATGCTGATGCCGGAAGATGTCGGGCTGAGAGTCGCGGCCGCCTGGCCGCCGGTCGATGAAATGGACGCCGGCGAACTCGCCGCCGCCCGATGGGCGCTGGAAAAAAACGAGCCCGCCGGATGGCGGACGGATACGCTGCCCAATGTGCGCTTTCAGTTCAGACCTCTCGCGACGGCGCGAGGCGTCGTCGCCGTTTGCGGAATCGAACCCAAGACGCCTGACGAGCCACTCTCCGCCGCGTCGGAAAGTACGATCTCGTCGCTGATTGAACAGACGGCGATCGCGATCGACCGATCGATGCTTGTCGGAGAATCCGTCAAGGCGGCGGCTTTGGAAGAGAATGAAAAACTACGGACCATTCTATTGTCCGCCTTGTCGCATGATCTGCGCACGCCGCTGACCTCGATCACTGGCGCGGTCACGAGCCTGCGCGAGCTCGGCGAGAAGCTTTCGCCCGAGGATCGCAAGGACCTTCTCCTGTCGATCGAAGAAGAGGCCGGACGTCTCTCGCGCTTTATCGCCAATATGCTCGATATGTCTCGCATTGAATCGGGCGCGATCTCGCCGGTGAGCGATCTCGTCAATGTGGCCGAGGTGATCCGTAACGTCCTTGAAAGATCCAAAAAGACTTTTCACGGAAAGGACACTTCAATCAGCATCGCGCCGAACCTGCCGCTTATTCGAGGCGACGCCAATCTCCTCGGCCAGGTTCTCTTCAACCTGATCGACAATGCGCATAAATATGGCGGGCCGACCGGCGCGATCATTCACGCCCGGCGTGAAGGCGCAGACGTCGTCATCACCGTAACTGACGAAGGTCCGGGGGTGAAGACTGCGGACCTCGAGCGCATCTTCGAGAAATTCTATCGTAGCGGGCGCGTTGACGGCCGCAAGGCCGGAACAGGGCTTGGCCTTTCGATCTGTCGCGGACTCGTCAAGGCAATGGGCGGCGCCATCGTCGCGCAAAGCCCCGCCGTCCGGCGCCGAGGAACGAGAATCATCATGCGCTTTCCCGCCGCAAGCGAATCGAAGCACGGCGTGGCGGCATGAGCGACGCGCGCGTTCTCGTCGTCGACGACGAACCCCAGATACAGCGCGTCTTGCGGCCATCGTTGACGGCGAGCGGCTATGAGGTTCTCGAAGCGGCGACAGGCCGTGAGGCGCTCGCGGCTATATCCGCGAATTCTCCCGATCTCGTCATCCTCGACCTTGGTCTTCCCGATATGGACGGCAAGGAGGTTTTGCGAAAGCTGCGAATCCTCACGCGAACGCCGGTCATCGTTCTTTCCGCGCGCGACCGCGAATCCGAGAAGATCGCCGCGCTCGACCTCGGCGCGGATGATTATGTCGAAAAGCCATTCGCGATGGGAGAGTTGCTGGCGCGCATGCGCACGGCCTTGCGTCACTCACAGAGCGCGTCTTTGGAGTCAGACCGCGTCGTCGCCAACGGTCTCACCGTGAATGTTCAAAAGCGCATGGTCACAAAACACGGCGCGCCGGTGAAACTGACGCCCAAGGAATTCGATCTTCTGGCCTATCTCGCGCGACATGCTGGCCGGCCACTGACGCACCGCGAAATCCTGAAAACAGTTTGGGGTCCGGCGCATCAGAACGACAGTCAATATCTGCGCGTGTTCATCGGCCAGCTACGGGCGAAAATAGAAGACAACGCCGCGACGCCCAAAATCATTACGACGGAACCGGGCGTCGGCTATCGATTTATAACGTCTGAGTGACGATCTCTCGCTCGGCGCCTCTCAATAGGGCGGGAAAAATGGCGGCGCGAATGCGCGTGGAATAAACCCAAAAAGCTCCCGACCGAAGCGGCGTCTGGGTGGCGGCTCAGCGTATGAGCGCTCGCGAACATCGCCGAGAATTTCACCCTTCTCGGTCGCGACCACCCACCGACCGCCACGCTCCCGGATCGCCGTGACCCGGCCAGCGCCCGGCACGATTTCGCCCGGCTCGACGCCAATCATTCCGCCGTCATATTCGACAAGCGCCGCGCCATGATAAACATCGCGCACCCTGTAGCCGCTCAAGACCTTTGACGTCGGCGGGGCCATTTCGCTGGGCGTCACGCCAACTTTAGCGGCTTCATTCTTGGCTGCGCGAGCCACTTTGGTCTCGGCCTTTTCGGAGGGAGACGGCGCGAGAGCGGCTTGCGTTGCGTTTGCGGCAGGCTTGCTTTCGACGGACGACGGCTGCGCTGCAACAGCTTGCGCGCTGACCTTTTCGGCGTCTTGCCGCTTCTCCACGGCGTCGAGTTTTGTGCGCAACGCGCGCACTTCATCTTGAAGAGCGGCGACTCGACGCTTCGTCGCTTCGTCCGGCGCCGCCGCGATCACCTGTTTTGGCGCCTCGGCAGCGGTTTTTTGCGCAATCGCTTCCTTTGGATGGTCGGACCCATAAAAGCGCGCGCCCGCGACCGCGGCGAGACCGACGATCGCAACGATCAGACCATAGCGGAGCCGCCGACGCCCGCGCCGATCGATCACGATCTCTATCGGCAGGTTTGACGGCGCGGCCTTCTTTGTCGGCTGCGGAGGCTCCGGCGGAATAATCAGCTCGTTCATGCGTAGAAATCCTAACTTCGGACCGACGCGAAGCCTTTACCGATGCGCCTGAATCACGGCGAAATGGAGTCGAAGCGATAAATCATTCCTTACAAAAGCTTAATTTGGCGTCCGCCGGCGCCGACATACATGGGGCTAACCATCCACCCCATCGAGGCCCGTCTTGCGTAAACAACTCATCACCATGATGTCCGTAGCGATGTTCGCTGCGGCCGGTCTGTCAGGGACTGCCCTTGCCGAACCGCCTGCAACCGATCCGCCTGTTAAGGCTGAGGATCACGGTTTTTCTCCAGAAGACCGCGCCGCTTTCCAAGACGCCCGGATAGCGGCGTTAAAAGCGGGCCTGAAGCTCACGCCGGCCCAGGAAAAAGCGTGGCCCGCGCTCGAAGCCGCTTTGCGCGAAGTCGGTAAGGCTCGCGCGGATCGCATGGCCGAGTGGCGCGAAAAATGGGAAGACATCCGCGAGCATCACAAAGTTATTGAGGGCCTACGGCTGCGGTCCCAGGGACTCACTTCACGAGGCGCGGAACTCGGCAAGCTCGCGGATGCGGCGAAACCGCTCTTCGACAGTCTCGACGATGCGCAGAAGCATCGTTTCGGGGTTCTTCTCTTCCATGTGCTGAAGCCGCATGGACAGGGCCACTGGGCAATGCACGGCGGTCACTGATTGAGGCGACGGCTGGGCGCGAGCAGGAAACATCGATCTTGCGCGCGCCCGCCGAATCTCGAATAGCGCCAAGCGGCGTTACATTCCCCACTCCGCCAGGGCCCTCTCGGCCACCCCTGCATCGTTTCTTATCCTGTAAATTGTTTGCCGCGTCAGGCCACTCGCGACAGCTATAATGCCGATGCTTGTCCCCTGAGCGAGCATGTCGCGGACCGCGTTGAACTGCTCTCGCGAGTAGCTCGGTTTCCGACCTCGATATTTGTTCGCGTCATTCGCCTTCGCGTGTTCGATCCCCGCCCGCTGCGCGTCCTTCGTAGCTTCCGCTTGAGCCTGGACCGTCGCCGCCATGAACGCAATCAGCGCGTCTCGCACGGCTTGCTGCATGGGGTCTGTTGTCGCGCCGTCAAAGGTCAGCCCATTGATGACTGTCCGAACGATGACGCCCCGGCGCATGAACTCTCGAATGGCGTCTGTTGCGTCGGCGTAGTTGCGTCCTAATCGATCAACCCAACGGACCACCAACGTATCGCCTGAGCGCAACATATCGAACAGGCGACGACCTTGCGCCCGCTCTGAAAGGCGAACGCGGACGCCAGAGACGCCCTCATCACAAACAACCTGGTCGATGGCGAACCCCGCCGCGCGAGCCTGCGCCTCTTGGTCCGCAATGGTCTGGTCCAAGGTTGAGGCGCGGGCGTATAGGATCGTCCTCACGAGTGCGGCTCTATGTCCGTTAAAATAGCATCCGCACATTCGCATGTCCGTTAGCCTTGGTCAAATCTTACAGATACCTAAAAATCCTATGTTGGGTAATGTCTGTTTAGACATACCCTTACGGACGCCTTCTTTTATTAAGGCCGATTATTGCGCAAGAGTTGCTTGGCTTCCCATCCGCCCGGCTGATAAAATCCACGCCTCGGCTAAGCCTCTTCCCGCGCCATCCGTAACGAGTAGCCTGGAGTTTCTGCGTCATGTCTGACGACAGTCACGACGACATTCTCAATTTGACCGATCCGGCGGAATACGCCGATGCGGTCTCTCAGCGCACGATGGCGTTCTGCCATTTGGCTAAGCTGGCCGATAGCGTTCAGGATGAGACCGTCAAGGAACTCTGCGTAACGATGCTGCGCAAACTTAACTCCAGCATGCGGGCTCCTGCCGCGGCCGAACTGCGCTCGATCGAAGGCGCGTCGAGAAGCTAGGGACGCGCTGCGCCATAAGCCAGAGACAAACGTCACATCTCTGCTGAGCCGGTCGACGGGACGGCCATCAGCTAGGCGCGGCTGGCGATCAAGAGCGTCGCGCCTTCGCCAGTTTTGTGTGGTGGCGGGAACGCAGAAAACCAATTCAATTTAAGGAAGCGCAGATAGCAAACGGCTATCGCATTGCTTGGTGCCCAGGAGAGGACTCGAACCTCCACGGCTTTCACCACTGGTACCTGAAACCAGCGCGTCTACCAATTCCGCCACCTGGGCATCGCGCCCGTCTCATAGTGGCGGCGGCCGCCCCCTGTCAATGCGCGGCTTGACCAAAAACGCCGGACCGCCCTGCGCGGAACGCCGCGCTTCCTCGCGCATTTCCTTCGTCGTCAAATTTCGCTAGAGCGTTGGCCACCATTTCACCGGCGGGAGCCGGCGCGGCGCAAGCGGAGCACATCTCGATGATCGGCGACAATAACCTGACCATTGGCGCGGGACGCGTGGTGACGGTGTTCGGCGGCTCGGGCTTCGTCGGACGCCATGTCGTGCGCGCTCTGGCGCGCGACGGCTGGCGCGTGCGCGTCGCCTGCCGGCGGCCTGACCTCGCCTTCTATCTCCAGCCGCTCGGCCGGGTCGGACAGGTGATGGCGGTGCAGGCCAATGTGCGCCATCCCGAGTCGATCGCGGCGGCCCTGCGCGGCGCTTCGGCCGTGGTCAATCTTGTCGGCATCCTCGCTGAAACCGGCGCGCAGAAATTTGCGACCGTGCAGGCTGGCGGCGCGCGCGTCATCGCCGAAGCGTCCAAAGCGGCCGGCATCGACAAAGTCGTGCATATTTCCGCCATCGGCGCCGACCCGGAATCTCGCTCGGCCTACGGCCGCAGCAAGGCGGAAGGCGAAGCCGCCATGTTTGCGGAGATCCCTTCCGCCGTCATTTTGCGGCCGTCGATCATCTTTGGGCCGGAGGATGATTTCTTCAACCGCTTCGCCACGATGGCGCGCTACTTTCCGGTCGTGCCGATCGTCGGCGCCGACACCAAATTCCAGCCCGTCTATGTCGGCGACGTCGCTCACGCCGTGGCGACCGCGCTTGCCGGCGGCGCTAAGACCGGCGCCGTTTATGAGCTCGGCGGCCCCGAGGTTAAGAGCTTCGCGGACATCATCGCCTATGCCCTTAAGGTCGCGCAGCGCGAGCGCCGAATCCTGAAACTCTCCTTCGGCTTCGGCAAACTCATGGCCGTCGTGACGCAAACGCTGACGAAGCTTTCCTTGGGCCTCTTTCCGAAACTCTTGCGCATGACGCGAGATCAAGTCGAGCTGCTCAAGCACGACAATGTCGTCAGCGAGGCCGCGAAGGCTGAAGGGCGCACGCTTCAAAGCCTCGGCGTCTGTGATCCGCAATCGATCGAATCGATCGTGCCGACCTATCTCTACCGCTATCGCAAGGTCGGACAGTATCAGACTCAGCGAATGGGCGAATCCGCCTAGCGTTGAGCTAGCGCCGATCGCCAAACTGCGCCGTTCCCTCGCGAAGGCCTGGCGACAGCATCCGATGGATGCGCGTCATGAAGGCGACGGCAAAGAGCGGCGTCAGCACGTTCAGCCCGGGCGTCGCCACAAAAACGGCGATGAACAGTCCGGCGACGAACAGCCATGGCGCATGGCGGCGGCGCATTTCCTCTGATTCTTGCAGCGAACGAAAACGCGTCGCCGCGAAGAGAAAATATTCGCGGCCGAAAAGATACGCATTAGTGATAAGAAATGCCGCCGCGTTTATTCCCGGCACGAAGAGCAGCAGCAGCGCGAAAAAATTGACGATCGCCGAGACGCCGGCGAAGCGCAGCCCCATGAAAATCGCCTGAGTCGCCGGAATGGCGCGCCCGTGCCGCCCCGGCGGATAGAGATCCGCTTCGACGTGATCGGCGAGATCGTCAAGGAACAGTCCCGAAACAAGCACGGAGACAGGCGCAATGAGAAACGCCATCAGGAAGAACAGTCCAGCGCCCGTCGCATAGGCCAAAGCCGTCTGCAGCCAAGGATGATCGACCATCACAAAAGACATGGCGAGCTTGTCGAGGCCGACCCAGGCCAGCGCGAGCAAGAGGAAGGTCATTCCCAGACTTTTGACGAGGACCGCGCGGAACGGCGGCGTCACGATCTGGCGCAGAGCGGCCAAAGCGGCCTCGAACATTTCGGTCATTGGGATTCGATCATGGCGAGTTGATTAGAGCAGGTTCCGAAAAAGTTGACAGACTTTTTCGATGAGAACCTGCTCCAACGTTTTGATTTTGAGCGATTCCTTATCGATCACATGATTCCATGTGATCGATAAGCGCTCCAGGGAAATCGCACGCGCGCCAGTTGTGCGCGCCATGCAGATGGCGTTTCGCGCCGACCGGCGCAAGCCCCGCTTTCCTCGATAGGCCGGCGTTATTTGCTTAAATGCGCGCCGAGATTTTCGAGGCCTTTC
>Ga0194126_10005896_pt1 | contig 17772 bp, 11 predicted proteins | sample TA2KigC150mmetaG_FD_148641 | JGI IMG/M metagenome (GOLD analysis project Ga0194126, IMG submission 148641) | Freshwater microbial communities from Lake Tanganyika, Tanzania - TA2015035 Kigoma Deep Cast 150m | ecosystem: Environmental > Aquatic > Freshwater > Lake | place: Tanzania: Lake... | reverse complement strand
GTAATTTCATTCATCAGGGTTTGTGTCGTAATGTTGATATTGAGCGTGCCTTTGGGGTAAGTGAAGACAGCGTAACGCGGGCGTTAAAGAAATTTATGACAAAGGGCGAGGCAGGATTCTTTGGTCCGGATGCACGTCATGGCAAGGCATATAAGATTGTTGGAGAGAGGAGGGAACGTATCCAGGCCAAACTGGACAAGGGACAAAGCGTATACAGTATAGGTAAAGAAGAAGGAGTCAGAGAGTCTGCCATTCGTTATGGTATTAAGCAAGGCTATTTAAAAAAAAGGTTATAGGATTATCATCAGATTGCCAGGCCACCACCCCAAACCAGCGCAATCAACAAGATCAGGATTCTTTTCTTGGCATAGCCACAACACGTTTTGAAGATCGTGTAAACTCTTCGCTTGGTCAAGGAACACCAAAGATTCAATTTGAAGAAGGCCAGGCGCTTGATGGCGGGGGAGTATTATTTATTTTACCGGCTTTATTGGCACAGGGGTTATTAAAGACAAAGGAAGTTTATAGCTGGCCGTCAAAATTTTACTACAGTCTGGAGTCCATCGTTCTGACCCTGGCATTCATGGCTCTTTTGCGGATAAAAAATCCGGAACAACTCAAGCAATGCAAACCTGGTGAGATCGGACGGGTCATCGGCTTGGACAGGATTCCGGAAGTACGATGTTTACGCAGAAAGATTGATCTGCTCACACGCCAGAATCAGGCAACTCATCTCAACACCATCCTGGTCGATTCCTGGTATCGTGGTGATTCGTCCCGGGATGCTGAGTTTTTATATATCGATGGGCATGTACGGATTTATTACGGGAGCAAAGCCAATCTTCCGGTAAAATATGTTTCCAGACAAAAGCTTTGCCTGAGCGCCACAACAGAATATTGGGTAAATGATGCACAAGGGTTGCCCGTAATGATGGTAATGGGAGAATTAACCGAAAAACTGCAAACCGTTATCGAACATCAGATTATTCCACAACTTCAACAAACAAGACTATTATCACGGCAACCTACTGGCGATAATGTGCCCATCTGCACGTTTATCTTTGACCGTGAAGCATACCAGCCTGCGTTCTTCCATCGGTTATGGGAAAAGTATAAAATATCCGTTATTACCTATCGCAAAAATGTCAAGGACAAGTGGGCTGATGAATGTTTTAAAAGCTTTGCTGTTTCTGTGTTACAGCAAACTGTTAACATGCAATTGTGCGAACATGGAACCCATCTTGGCGGATACTGGTTCCGTGAGATCAGGAGACAAAGTGAAACAGGGCATCAAACATCCATTGTTACCACACATCCAACCTTAGAACTTCCCTTTATTGCAGGTCGCATGTTTGGACGATGGAGCCAGGAAAACTTCTTTCGTTACCTTATCGAAGACTATGATTTTGATAAAATGGTATCCTTTGGAATAGAACCCGTTGATCCGGAAAAAGAAATAGTGAACCCACCATACAGAAAGTTGACCCACCAAATAAAAAAAATAAGAGAAAAGATTCAACGACTTGAAGCACGCTTCTTTCCACTGATGCAAATGACTATGGATCGGGATATTGATGATTTACCCGTGATAACCAATAGGCAAATGGAGTACAAAGAGAAAATAGACTTTCTCAAAAAACACGAGGCGGAACTCCTTGATCTACGATCCGAAATAAAACCACGACTTAAAGTCTGTCAAATGCCTCAGCAAGAAAGATACAACAAACTCAAAACGGAAAGCAAAGTGCTGATGAATGTGATTAAAATGATTTCTTACCGGGCTGAATCATCTGTGGCTCAATGGATGGCTCCATATCTTGCAAAGGCGGAAAATGAAAAGAGAATGGTCGTAAAACAAATTATTCAGTCCCCTGCTGACCTCTCACCTGATTATGAAAATAAAACACTGACTGTAACCCTTCACTCATTGTCTGCTGCAAGGTACAATTATGCGGCTTCCGAGCTAACCAAATTACTTAATCAGACAGAAACCATTTTCCCTGGGACAGATTTGAAAATGATCTTTGAAACTACCGCTAATCTAAACTACGAGAGGTAAGGAGTTCTGAAGTTTGTGATTTAGTGTTTTAGTGGCATAAAAAGACCTTTCAGAAGAGACTTATAATTGAATATTGATCAACGAAGGGTGAGATCGGACCAAAAGGATGTACAAAGTACAATTGGAAATTTTCAATTTGATTTCCAAGGGACAATTTGCGATTTTCAAGATCCAGTAACTCCGAACCACATTTTTCTCTATTATTTATTCACTGTTCTCTACCCGTTATGCCTTTTTCACTGTACACAGAGGCGCCGGCTGTTTTTTCATTCGGTGTAAAGTGAAAACACTAAAGTTGGCAGGGAAAAGAGAAAAGAGAAAAAAGAAAAGTATTGTTGTTGCATGTCACGACCGTCACGCTTCTCCTCCGCGATAATCCGCGCCCGGAATCTGCGAGCATCTGCGGGAAAGAAAAAAGCCATTGTTTCCCGCGGAATCCCGCAGAAAGGAAAATGGATGTTGGAGGCTGGATGTTGGAGGTTGGATGATCAAACGCTTCACGCGGCCGGTACGCCATCATTCTCTTATTCCCGAATACCCGGATGAAATTACGAATTACGAATGACAAATTACGAATGACGAGGAGTTTGCCCTTGTTCGTTATTTGTAATCCTACTGTGTTCTACTGTGCCTATTGTGGTGAAAATGAAAGATGAGGAATGAAGGATGAAAATTTTTTTTGTTGAGGATGCTAACCTTTTGCTGTTTTTCGGATTAAACTGTATGAGAACCTTTTTCGGGTTTTCTGGCGGAAGCTGAAAAGCCACAACAGAGTAAGCGTACGTTAAACAATCCGTATGAAAACAAAAAAACGACCCATCAGGCTTGAACTGAAAAAGGAAGCAATCGTCAGGCTGACCACCGAACAGATGAGCAAGGTTTATGGCGGGGGAGAAGGCGGCAACCAGACCAGGGGCGTGATCAGTATTGAGGCTTGTCATCAGTTCAAAACAATCAAGTGCTGACAGACAGCTGAGGACTGAAATTGCGGATTTTCGTAAATTTGGCGTCTTTCCGGATAACTCATGCCGGAAAGACTGCCAGATTTATGAAGAACAGATTTTTACTCCTTTTCCTTTTTCTCCCCTGCCTCTTAAGTTCGCAGGCGTTGCGGATCATGCATTACAACTTGCTGGATTATGGGAATACCAACTTTTGCAATGCTTCCAATAATAATACCTTAAGCAAAAACCAGTATATCCGCACCATTGCTGCATATGTTCAGCCGGATGTTTTTACGGTCAATGAGATCGCATGTAATGCTTCCGTAGTTGACGGATTGATCACTGCTGCTTTGAATGTGAGCGGGGTAACCCATTATGCCCGGCCGCCAGTGACCTGCTTTTCCTCCGACAAGCTGGCCAATGTGATGTTTTACAATTCAGAGCGGGTGGGCTACCATTCTTATGATGTGGTTCAGACGAGTGTTCGCGATATCAACATCTACAAGCTCTACTATAAGTCGCCAAATCTAAGCATCACACACGACACGGCCTTTTTTTATGTCATTGTCGGCCATCTGAAAGCAGGCAGCGATCCGGATAATGCCACCCAGCGTGCCATTGAGACCTATACCCTGATGAGCCGGTTGAATTACTTCTATTCACCCGGTAATTACTTGTTTATGGGAGATTTCAATCTTTATACGAACGAGGAGCAGGCATACCAGAATCTGATCCACTGGACCAATATCGCTATCCGCTTTTATGATCCGGTGAATAAACCCGGTAGTTGGAGCGGCGACGGCTCATTTGCCGGTATTCATACCCAGTCAACCCATTCCAGCGGGAATGGTTGTGCTTCCGGAGGAGGGATGGATGACCGGTTCGACTTCATCCTGGCTTCGGCAGATATCATGCAGGGCAACAAGCATTACCGGTATATTCCCGGTACCTATAAAGCCCTGGGTCAGGATGGGCTGCATTTTAACCGGTCGATCAACAGCTCTCCCTATAATTCATCTGTCCCACCGGATGTGCTGGATGCGATATATAACAATTCTGACCATCTCCCGTTGATCATTGATATTCGATACGAAGAGAACGTCGGGATCCGGGAAGAGACCGGGAGTTCTGGCTTCCGGGCATGGATCATCCACCCTGTGGAGGAAGAGGTTTGTATGAAACTGGACGGGGTGGTTGCAAAACGGGTTCATATCCAACTTTTATCTGTCGATGGCCGGATCATTTTTGAAAACATCAAAGAACTATCGAATCCGGGTCAACTAAATATTCCCACCGGCCATCTTCGCAAAGGGCTGTATTTTATCCGGATTGATGTCCCGGAGATGGGCTCCAGGGTTCTGAAATTCATCCGGCAGTAAGGGTTCCTTAATCCTGAGAGAATTCTCTGAGTTTATCGCGGTATCCGGCAAAAACATTCGCTCTGGAGATAAAACCGATGTACTTGCCGCTGCTCACCACAGGCATGTTATAGACGTCGTGTTTTTGGAAAAGCTGCACCACTTCATCCATGGGTGTTTCCGGTGAAACAACTACCGTTGGTTTCGACAACAGGCTATAAACAAAGACGATCGCGTACTGATCTCTGTCGAACATGATGTGCCGGATGTCATCCAGGGTCACTATGCCAATGAAATTTTCCTCCTTGTCCAAAACAGGGAAGAGGTTTCGCTGGGAGCGGGAAACCACCTTCACCAGCTTGCCGAGGCTGTCATCCATCTGGACCGGCTGGAAGTTGGTTTCCAAAAAGTCAGCAACCTTCATCAAATTAAGTACGGATTGATCTTTATCGTGTGTGATCAGTTCTTTCCGCTGGGCCAGATGCCGGGAGTAGATGGAGTGTTTTTCAAAGAGCCTGATGGTAATAAAGGAGGCGGTTGAAGTGATGATCAGGGGGATGAGCAAGGCGTAGCCACCGCTGATCTCTGCAATGAGGAAAATGGCTGTCAGCGGGGCAGACATCACTGCGGCCATCATGCCGGCCATGCCACTCAAGGCAAAATGGCTTCCCGGGGTGAAGGAGAAATGGAGCATCTGATAGGTCAGGAAGAAAGCATATCCGCAGATCCCACCCATGAACAATGTAGGGGCGAAGGTTCCCCCAATGCCACCGCTTCCTGTGGTAACAGCCATGGCGACGACTTTGAAGGCCACGAGCGTCAGCACCAGTAACAGCAGTATCCAGGGAGCATCCCAGCCGGTCGGGATCAGGGAAGAGGTGACCACCAGGTGTCCTTGTCCATCCAGGATATTTTTCAGTGCTTCAAAGCCTTCTCCGAAGAGGGATGGAAACAGGAATACAAGCAGGCACAGCATCCCTCCGCCCAGGGTGATCTTTTTGTATTTTCCAATCGGGCTGAGGAGTTTTTCAATATAGATGCTTCCACGGATGAAGTAGACAGCAATCAACCCGGTAACGATGCCCAGCAGCAGGTATGCAGGAATTTCCCGGATATAGAAATCCTGGGTGATGTGAAACGTAAAAATGGCTTCATGTCCCATCAGGAAGGAAGATATCACGGCGGCGGTGACGGAAGCCAGGAGCAGGGGTACCAGGGTGGAGATGGTCAGGTCAAGCAGCAGGACTTCGATCACAAAGATCACCCCGGCGATAGGCGCTTTGTAAATACCTGCCAGGGCGCCGGCGGCCCCGCATCCAATGAGCAGGGTCAGCATCTTATAGCTCATCCGGAAAACCTGTCCGAGGTTAGAGCCGATAGAGGCGCCGGTCAGTACAATGGGCGCTTCCAGCCCCAACGATCCGCCAAACCCAATGGTCAGGGTGCTGCCGATCATCGATGAATAGGTGTTGTGACGTTTCAGGACGCTGTCTTTCCGGGCAATGGTGTAAAGGATCTTACTGATGCCATGGCTGATATTGTCTTTGATGATCCAGTCAACAAACAAGACCGTCAGCAGGATCCCTGCCATCGGAAGGATGATCAGCAAGGTTCTCAGCCCCCCCATCCGGATCCCTTCAACGACATACAAAGAGGTATAGGCAACCAGGTTCTTGAGGAGGATGGCAGCCAGTCCGCACAAAATGCCGATCACAACGGCCAGGATGAAAGAAAAATACCGGTCATCCAGATGCTTGGACCGCCATTTGAGAAAATCCGTGAAAATTCCACTGAACTTCATACAGCAGCAAAAGTAGGACTAATTCAGCATAACAGGAAGCATCAACGGAACAAATCAAAGTTCAGATTCCAGAGGAATTCTGCCACAAAGGAATCGGATGCCGGTTTGTATGCTGTCCTGACGCCAATCATGAGAGGTACAGGAAAACGGAGTAAATGGATCTCTGTGGTTGCTTCCAAACCTAATGACCGATACGATGCCGATAGGCCTGCCTGGCGACCATGCGCATAATCGAGAAAGAGGTTCATTGTGATCTTTTTCATATACAGGATAGAACCCAGCCGCAGATCAGGATAAGCTACGTTCATGGTGTAGTTGAAAGAAGCACTGAAAAGGTATTGCCAGGAATCGTTCTCATATCCTCCGGGGAAGTTCAGAAAATCACCAAACCGGTAAAAAACGTTGGATCCGGGGAGATGTTCCTGGTATCCCCCGTAAACCCTGATGGCATGATATTTCAGGATGCCCGGAAAAAAGAGGTTGGCTTCGGCAGCCAGGATCTCTCCCATGTTGTTCCGGCCGAAAGGGGTATTTCTGAAATTCAGCTCCATGCTTTGTCCCCAGCGGATTCCCGCATCGAGGGATGTGGATCGGCGGTAATTATAGATCAGGAAGCAGTAGTCCATCGAGTGATAATTGCCTTCGGGTTTGCCGGCATGATCCGGCTCTACCCGGGTTGCGTTGACCAGCCCTGTAGCTATTGAAGGCTGTACCCCGGCGCGGAAAGATTGATAGGTAAAGGAGAGCGGGAGGCTGATCCGGATCCTGAGTTCTTTTTCCTGCCACCGGTATTTGATGCGATTTCCGTTGACATTCAGGAAGGAACCCTTGACAATCCCGGCTTCAGCCCTGGCGGAGATCACCGGGTACCAGCCGAGGTAGCTGAACTCACCGAAAAACCGCCCGGTGTGCTGGTTCGGCAGGTATTCATATCCGGCTGTGCCAACGGCTGTTCCCAAATGGTTTTGTGTATTCACTGAAAAGCCCGGCCGGATCGTCTCTCCGGCGGAGTTAACCACCAGCGGACCCCAACTGTGGACACGGAAAAGGTGCAAACCACGGCGGTATTTCCGGGAAGCCGGATCTGTAACAACCCTGGTGTCAAATAGCCGTAAGGTATCCTGAATATTTACGTTTTCCTGGGAGGCGAGCATCTCCGCCGGCTCGAAATCAACCATGTGAGATGGATGGAATGACCGCCGGCGGGAACTATCCAATGGCAATTTACAAATCCTGAATCCATCAGCAGTGTAAGTGGAATAGATCATCTCCTGATGTTGCCGGTCAAAACAGGGATCTTTCATCCCATATTTCTCATTGGTGATCTGCCATTGATCCTGATTATAAAGATCTGTTGCAAAGAGGTTATCGACCCCGGTGAAATCAGCGATGAACAGAAGGTATCGGCCGTGGATCAAAGGATCGCTGATATCCCGGAAGGTGGGGCCGAATAAATGGCGTATCTCTCCTGATTGTGGGGTGATGGAGATGATCTGTTTTCCTTCCCCGGTGAGCATGAGACAGACCAACGCCGTATCTTCTGCCATCCACGAAGAGGTTAGAAAGAAAGACCCTTCCGGCGCATGGAATGATTGCAGGGTTCCACCTGTTGAGGATGACAGGATATGGAGCACAGAGGTGTATCCTTCCGTATTTTCAGTGGCGGCGATCCGGTCTCCGGAATGGGAAAGAGCGATGGAGGCAAACCGGGTTTTCCTGGACAGGCTTCTGATCGTTCCGGAGGATGGGTACATGGTCTTGATGACCGCATAATTCCGGTGTTGCCAGCGGGGATCGGTGGCCCGTTCGAGCCAGGCGATTCGGGTGCCGTTGGAGGTGAGGGTTCCCCGGATCATGTTGGCGATGTGGCAGCATTTCCGGTCTTTTCTGTTATCAAGAATAACCAGCTGAGGCAATAGCCCGATGCCTGTTTTTTCCGCCAGGATCAGGCCATCATTCATCATGTGTGGCCGGCTATAGTTTGCATAATACTTGCCGGGCGCTGCTTCGATCTCTGTTTTTTCAGGATTCCAACCCTGATGGTAACTTTTTGACCTCCAGTTTTTTCTCAGGGTATCAAGCGTGCTACGGTAGAAGTCGACTTTGGAGCGTCCGGTTTCTTGTTTGATCCCATGGGCAAAAGGGGTTATGGTGAAGGGATACCGTGCCACCCGGTCGAGCGTATGATCCCATAAAGCAAGGCCGTATGTTGTTCTTCCCATGGCAACCAGGTAATATCCGAGATGATAGGCATCAGGGATAAAGGTACGATACGAGCCAAGGGTCGCTTTTTCATAGGAGTAGATCCCTTTTTCAGTCAACTGGGCCCGAAGGATCATCTCAAAGGAAGGTTGCCGTCCTCTGCCGGCATTTCCGAGTGCTGTTTCGGTGGCAATGGCATCTCCTTCCAGAAACCAGGCCGGCACGAACGTTCCCAAAATGGCTCCAGGAGCCTGTTCTCCGAAGATGTAACCAAGAACCCTGGTGAAACCCTGGTTCATCTTGGCGGTTTGAACCGCATGGCGGTACTCATGGATCGCAAGTTGCTCCAGCCAGTCCTGAGGGTAAATATGCTGACCGGTAAAGGGGTACATTTCTATTCTGCGCGGCGCCCAGGTGGTTACCCCGTTGGAAACAGAAGAGTTTCCATGGATGATTACGGGAAGCTTGGGAACGGTGGCTTTCAGAGAAATATTGCCATAAGCTGAAAGGATATCCAGTGTTTGACCGAGTCGGGGAATGGCAGCACCCAAAGATTCAGGATAGATGATCGGGCCGGCATCTGTCTTCACTTCTCTCCAATGGATTATTGCAGGATCCTGACCGGTCAGAAAAAACTGAGCGGAGGCCATCCCTGGCAACAACAGAAGCAGGATGCTTCCTTTAACCTTCCGGGATAACCACCGGAAAATCATAGGTAAATTCCCTGAACTGTGGCAATGGGATGATATGTGAAAGGAAGTCAATATAGGCGTCGGTAAACCGGAACTTGTTGGAATCGAAGTATTCTTCCGGAAGGGGGCGGTTACCCACATTGCCCATGTCGATGGCGGTGGTGTTGAATTCTTCCAGTTCGGGGTAGGTGACAATCTTCTTCATCACGGGCATCTTTCCATAATCTTCCCGAAGGAGCAGGTCAACAACCTTATCGGCCAGGGTCATGGTCAGCCTGCGATCGTATTCGCGGCAGTCGCCGGAGCGGGCATAGTAACCGGTGATCTGGGCGCGGGCTTCAATCTTGAGGCGGTTGGTGATCTCGGAAGCGATGATGCCGGAGATCCCGCCAAAGCGGGGATGGCCATATTCATCCACTTCCGAACTGGCGTAAACCACATCCAGTTTTCCGGTTTTATCATCAAACCATCTCACCCCTTCAGATACCGGAATGATGAGCGTTTTCTTTGGAGCGCTGAGGTATGTTTCCCGGACTACTTCAAAGAAGAAGTCTTTCCGTTCCCGGGTCATTTCGACCTCCGGGATCAGCGCCAGGTCGGCGCTGCCGAAGATCGCCGATCCGGTGAGCCACCCGGCATCACGACCCATCACTTCAAGGACGATGATGCGGGAATGAGATTCTGCCGTTGTTTTCAGCTTTCCGGTGAATTCCGCGACACTCATGGCCGCGGAGGGAAATCCCGGGCACAGCACGGCTTCAATTTCTTTTCCATGATAGTGGTGGATAGTCTTGGTCCGGAGGTCATTGTCAATGGTTTTCGGGAATCCGATCACCGGGATGCCTTCTGTTTCGTACAATCGTTTGGCGGCGCCATTGGTGTCATCCCCGCCAATGCTCACCAGCACGTCGATCTTGTAGCGTTCAAGGTTTTTAAGTACCTGCGGAACGCGGCTTTCAGGGTTTTTCTTGGAAGGGAAGGGATTGGTGCGGCTTGACCTGAGCGCGGTACCTCCATACAATCCATCATAGGGTTGATGGGTGAGATCCACCACATCGCCATCTCCGAGAAGACCCTTCCAGCCCTTGAGGATGCCATAAACTTTAAATCCCAGCATGGAAGCCCGGTTCCTTACCGATTCAATGCTTGAATTGATGGCTGGAGTATCACCCCCACCGGAGAGAATGGCCAGCGTTTTTCCTTTGAAAAGCTTGTGTTCTTGTTTCATATAATTGTTGTGTTGATGATCAATGATGGGAGCTAAAATATAAAGGAGACGAAAACCTTACAGCTTTCCATCTGCAGAATTTTTAAGAAATGCCAGAATCTTATCAACCAATACTTTCGCGATTTTATAGTCTGACTCTTCTGTCCAGCCGGCAACATGGGGGGTAAGGATCACCCGGTCGGAATGGAGAAGAAAATCAAGATCTTCCTGACCTTTTTGTTTGAAAGCGTGTTCGAAGCCTCCTGGTTCTTCTTCATAGACCAGCACATCCAGGGCTGCACCTGTGATCTTCCCTGAACGGATCGCCATAACCACATCCGGTGTGTGGATAACAGCACCCCGTGAGGTATTGATCAATAAGATATCCTTGTTGAATCTGGCTAAAAATTCGTTGTCGACCATCCCACGGGTTTCTTCGGTGAGCGGGACATGCAAGCTGAGAATATCTGCGTCCCCGAAAATCCGCTCCAGGTCACAGGCTTCGACATAGTTATCAGAAAAGCCGGATTTGTATTTGTCATAGGCCAGCGTCCAGACGTCAAATCCTTTCAGTTTTCTGGCAAAAGCGCCGCCTGTATTGCCATAGCCGATGATGCCGATGGTCTTTCCCATCAGTTCTTTACCCCAGTTACCATGCCGGTTCCAGATTCCCTGTCGTATCTGGCGGTCAGCAAGGTGGATGCGGTTCAGCAGGCAAAGCAACATACCCAGCGCATGTTCCCCGACAGATTCCCGGTTTCCCTCGGGTGAGTTGATGCAGGCAATGTCCATCTCCCGGGCAGCTGTTACATCAATGATCTCCATGCCTGAGCCAGGCCGACCGATGAATTTCAGTCGTTTTCCGGCGGCAAGGATCTCGCGGGTGATCCTCATCTTTCCACGGGCGATCAAGCCGTCATAATCCGGAAGAACAGCCATCAAATCATCGTGCGACTGGCCTTTGAAGGCATCACAGATAATCCCTGCCTGTTCAAATTCAGCCTGAAGGATTTCATGGGTCCGGTCGAGGATCAGTACTTTCATTTGCCTTAAAGGTTCCGGTCAAAAGTAGTGCATTTTTCCGAAAAGATTTTTCTATCTTCGCTGAAAAGCGTAATTTCGAAACCCTTTTTCAAAACCGACTCCTCCGTGTGGAAGTATGTGATCCGGATCATCCTGCGTAACCGCGTGCTCAACCTGGTTATCATTGGTGTGATCACATTGGTGATGGCATTCCTGGCCTTGAATGTCAAGCTTTCTTATGAGATGGTTAAAATGCTCCCTGCAAAGGATTCTACAAGCCTGCAGTATGAAGCTTTCAGGGCGAAATTTGGGGAAGATGGAAGTGTGATGTTCGTTGGGGTGCAAGATCCGGAGTTCTGGTCCTTAAGCCGCTTCAATGCCTGGTTCGACCTGTCGGAAAAGATCAGGAACATTGACGGCGTTGAAGAGGTCGTCTCCACTTCCAGGATCTATCGGCTGATCAAAAATGAATCTACCGGAAAATTTGATTTTTCACCGGTGGTGAAGAAGCGGCCTGAAACGGACGCCGCGCTCGACAGCCTGCGCGAGATCATCCTGTCGATGCCTATTTATCAGGGATTGCTTCATAATTCCGACTCCGGCGTGTACCTGATGGCCATTACGCTCGACAAAAACAAACTTAACACCAAGAGCCGCGTAGCACTGATCGATCAAATTGATGGTGAGGTTAATGCCTTTGCGGAAAACAACCGGCTGAAGCTTCATCTGTCAGGGCTACCCTACATCCGTACCGTCACCTCCAAGACCGTGCAAAGTGAACTTTACCTGTTCCTGGCGCTGTCAATCTTTGTTGCTGCCACTTTCCTGTTCCTCTTCTTCAAATCCTTCAGGGCTGTCCTGATACCCTTACTGGCGGTAGCCATCAGTGTGATTTGGGCATTGGGAACAATCGCCTTATTCCAATTCAAGATCACTATTCTAACGGGCATCATCCCTCCACTACTGATCGTCATTGGCGTTGAGAATTGCATTTTTCTGCTCAACAAATACCATAATGAGTACCTCAGTCATGGTAATAAGGTAAGGAGCCTGGCAAGAACCATCCACCGCATAGGCAATGCCAATTTATTGACCAATCTGTCAACAGCCGTTGGCTTTGCATCCTTTATTCCCACAGGAAATAAGCTGTTGGTTGAATTTGGGATCGTTGCAGCACTCAATGTGATGCTCGCCTTTTTCCTTTCGCTTGTCCTGATCCCCATCCTGTTCAGCTTCCTGTCTCCTCCCTCACCCAAACACCTCCGTCATCTTGAAAAAGGTTTTGTCAAGCAGCTCCTCGACAGGATCATCATCATTGTGAAAGGACACCGGAACAAGGTTTATGTTGCAACCGGTATTGCGATTGTTCTTGCTGTTTTCGGGGTCGTTCAACTCAATACCAGCGGGCGCATCCTGGATGATATATCCAAGCGTGATCCCCTCTATAAGGACTTGATGTTTTTTGAGCGCCACTTCCGGGGTGTCATGCCTTTTGAGATTGCCATTGACACAAAGAAGAAACGGGGCGTGCTGAAGTTGTCAACCATCCAAAAGATTGATGATTTCCAACAGGAGCTTGCAAAATATCCTGAATTCTCAAAACCCCTTTCGGTTGCGGAAGTCATCAAATATGCACGCCAGTCCTTCTATAATGGCGACCCTTACATGTACGGGATCCCCAACGACCAGGAGAAAAACTTCATCCTTTCCTATCTGCCATCAACCAAGGGAAAGAAAACCATCCTCAATGCGTTCATTGATTCTACCATGCAGGTGACCAGGATCAGCGTGCAAATGGCCAATGTCACAACGCCTGAGATACAACGTATCAAATCCACCCTGCAGCCGGTGGCAGATTCAATCTTTCCCAAAGAAAAATTCAACGTCACCTTTACCGGCACCAGTGTGGTCTTCCTAAAAGGGACGAATTTCCTGGTCAATGACCTGTTCGTCAGCCTGATTATAGCCATCGTGGTCATTTCAGCCATCATGGCGCTGCTCTTTTCCTCTTTCCGCATGATCCTTATCTCCCTGATCCCCAACCTGATCCCGCAATTGCTAACGGCGGCAATGATGGGTTACCTGGGGATCCCGATCAAACCCTCTACCATCCTGATCTTTTCCATTGCCCTGGGGATCTCCGTGGACAATACCATCCAGTTTCTCTCACGCTACAGGTTGACGCTTAAAGTGCATCACAAGAAAATAGGTGTTGCGGTGATCGCAGCGCTGAAAGAAACCGGATTCAGCATGATCTACTCTTCCAGTGTCCTGTTCTTTGGCTTCGGGATCTTCGTCTTTTCTACTTTTGGCGGAACTCAGGCCATCGGGTACCTGATATCGTTTACCCTTTTCATCGCGCTTATCTGTAACCTGTTCTTAATCCCATCTTTGATATTAACATTGGATAAATGGAGCACCGCCAGAGGATTTGTCGAACCCATCCTTGAACTCAAGGAAGAAGATGATGTGGAGGTTGACAAGGAAGCGCTGGAGATTGCGAAAAGCGAACCTTTCTCTCACGAAAAAAAACCGGAATCATGAAAGGAATCATCCTGGCCGGGGGCGCCGGTACGCGGCTGCACCCGTTGACATTGGCCGTCAGTAAACAACTGATGCCCATCTTTGACAAACCGATGATCTATTACCCCCTTTCGGTGTTGATGATGGCCGGCATCAGGGAGGTGCTGATCATTTCTACCCCCTATGATCTTCCAGGGTTCCAGAAATTGCTCGGAGATGGTACTCAACTGGGGTGTGATTTTTCGTACGCGCCGCAGGAGGTCCCTAATGGACTTGCCCAGGCGTTTGTTATTGGAAAACCGTTTATCGGAAACGAGAAAGCAGCGCTGATCCTGGGTGATAACATCTTTTATGGCGCCGGTTTGCAACAATTGCTCATCGAGAATAACGATCCCGATGGAGGAGTGATCTTTGCCTATCATGTGAACGATCCGCACCGATACGGCGTGGTGGAGTTTGATGAAAACCTGCATGCCATCTCCATTGAAGAAAAGCCACAACATCCGCGGTCGAACTATGCTGTTCCGGGCTTGTACTTTTACAACAACAGCGTGGTCGACATCGCTTCCTCCATCAAGCCCAGTGCAAGAGGAGAGTATGAGATCACCGATGTGAACCGCAAATACCTGGAAATGGGCAAACTCAAGGTGAGTATCCTCGGTCGGGGTACCGCCTGGCTCGACACCGGAACATTTGAGTCTTTGCTTCAGGCAGCTCAGTTTGTTGAGGTAATCCAGAAGAGACAAGGTCTGATGATCGGCTGTATCGAAGAGGTGGCCTACCGAAAAGGGTTTATTGGCAAGGAACAACTCGAGCGGCTGGCCACTCCGCTGTTGAAGAGCGGCTACGGGGATTATCTGATAAAACTGATCCGTTGAACATGATGGGAATTGAGCCATTGAAGGCGCTGATCGATAAGCATTTGTCAGAGATCCGGATACCTGATCAGCCGGCCAGTCTCTATGATCCGATAACCTATGCAATAGCAGGCGGAGGTAAAAGAATCAGACCGGTGCTGACTTTGATGGCCTGCGAACTTTTCGGAGGAGGGGCACAGGATGCCCTCAATGCCGCAGCCGGCCTGGAGTTCTTTCATAATTTCACCCTCATTCATGATGATATCATGGATGATGCCCCGCTGCGTAGGGGACGCGATACCGTTTACAAGAAATTTGGAACCAATCATGCCATTCTCTCGGGCGATACCTTATTTATACTCTCCTGTGAGCTCATCGCAAAAAGCCCGGAAAACCTGTTACCTCAGCTCATCCCATTTTTTCACCTGATCGCCCGACAGGTTTGTGAAGGACAGCAACTGGACATGGATTTTGAAAAACGGGAAGATGTCTCCATCCCCGAGTACCTGGAGATGATAAGGCTGAAAACTGCTGTTTTACTGGGGGGATGTCTAAAAATTGGATCTATGCTTGGCCATGCTCCAGCAGAAGATCAATCATGGATGTATGATTTTGGAGAAAAACTTGGCCTGGCTTTTCAACTTCAGGATGACCTGCTGGATATGTATGCCGAAAATAAAGGATTTGGAAAAGCAACCGGAGGGGATGTCGTTGCTAACAAAAAAACCTTTTTATACCTGAAAACCCTGGAAAGGGCTGATGTTTCTGATAGAAATGAGCTGATTGATCTTTTCCATTCACACCCTCTCAACCCTGCTGAAAAGATTGATAAAGTCCGCAAATTCTATGATAAATATGATATCCGGAAAATTACAGAGCAGGGGATCCTTGAATTAAGTGAACAATCATCCATGTTTCTTAATGCCGTGTCGGTAACAGAAGACCGGAAGAAGCCACTCAGGGAGATTGCCAACGCAATCATGCGGCGGGATCATTAGGCCATCCTCATTTTTTCAAACTGCTCGTGCAAGTTGCCCCATTCATCAAGCAATTGGGACAGGTGGTTTTTATTGCTCTCGTATGCTTCATAAAAAGAACGATCCTGAAGAATATTTGAAGAAACTTCGGGATTTGTCAGTTGACGCTCCATTTCTTTGATTTTCGCTTCCAATGCATTTATTTCCTGCTCACAACGACTGATGCGGTTGATGATTTTACGTTGCTCTTTTTCAGCGCTTTTTCGTTTCTCATACTCCAGTTTTTTTTCCGATACATCCTCTTTTTCTTTTAAAGACCGGATAGGATTGTTTTTTTCAAGCTCCCGCAGGCTCAATATCTTCCGCATGTGGAGGTAATCGTATATCCCGCCATGGTATTCACGGATCCCTTTGTCCCGGAATTCAAACACCTTGTTGGTCAGATCATCAAGGAATTCACGGTCATGGGAAACAATGATCAGGGTGCCGGAATAATGAAGCAAAGCATTTTTCAGGATATCTTTTGACCGCATATCCAGGTGGTTGGTAGGCTCATCGAGAACAAGCAGGTTTGCCGGGGTAAGCAAGAGTCTTGCGAGCGCCAGCCTTGCTTTTTCTCCGCCCGATAATACTTTCACCTTTTTATCGATCGCATCTCCGCCAAAGAGGAAGCTCCCCAGGATGTTTTTCACTTGCGGGCGGTCATCACCGGTGGCAACGTCATCAATGGTTTCGAATACTGTCTTATCCGGGTCAAGCAGTTCAGATTGGTTTTGGGCAAAATAGCCGATGTTGACATGGTGCCCATGCCGGATGGAACCGGAAAAGGGGATCAGGCCGTTGATCATCTTGGAAAGGGTGGTTTTTCCTTCTCCGTTTTTCCCGACAAAGGCGATCCGTTCACCACGGGCAATAATGAAATTTAAATGCTGCAGGACTGTTTTTTCACCATAATTTTTCCCGGCATGATTGACTTCCAGGATAATCTTTCCGGAGGGTGGTGCCTGGCGAAACCTGAAATAGATTGAGGATACATCAATCTCATCAGGCTCTTCCATGTCTATCTTCTCAAGCATCTCTATCCGTGATTGTACCTGTCTTGCTTTCGTGGACTTATACCGGAACCGTTCGATAAACCGCTCAATCTGGTCAACTTGCCGTTGTTGGTTAGCCAAACGGGCCATCTGTTGTTCCAGGCGTTCTTCCCGGAGGATCACATATGCTGAATAATTGGTTTTGTAATCATAGATCTTCCCCATGGTGATCTCAATGGTCCGGGTGGTTACCCGGTCGAGGAAGGCACGGTCATGGGAAACGAGCACCACAGCACCCCGGTATGCTGCAAGGTATTCCTCCAGCCATTGGATCGATTCAATGTCAAGGTGGTTTGTTGGCTCATCAAACAGGATCACATCGGGCCGGCGGAGCAGGATTTTTGCAATTTCAACCCGCATTTGCCACCCGCTGCTGAAAGTATGCATGGGCTGTTGAAAATCCTGGGGCAGAAAACCAAGGCCGGTGAGTACTTTTTCGGTGTCTGCCTGCAGTGTTTGACCTCCCAGCAAGAGGTACCGGTCATACAATTCGTGGTGCCGGTGAACCAGTGAAAGATAGGATGGTGTTTGAAAATCTGTTCGCTCCGACATCTCTTTTTCTATCTGCCGGAGGTTGTTTTCCAGGTCGATGATCTCGACAAAGGCTGTGAAGGTCTCATCCCAGACAGTTTTATCACTTCCGGTGCTCATCTCCTGGGGAAGATAGCCAGTGGTTGTTCCTTGTGGCTTGCTGATGTTACCCTGGTGAGGTTGCTGTAACCCGGCGATGATCCGGAGGAGGGTGGATTTTCCGGCCCCATTCTTTCCTACCAGCCCGATCCGGTCCGGGTCGTTGATAATAAAGGAGATATTGTTGAAGAGACTTTCTCCGCCGTATTGTACAGATATATTATTGATGCCGATCATATGGAAAAAAAGAGGGCGTCAGCATATGGCGCCCTCTCTGAAGTGTCAAATGAATGATTATTCGGTCACCGTGATCTTGGCGGTGGTATTACCGTTTTCGGTAGTAACCTTGACGAAGTAAACACCGGCTTCCAGGTCAGCCACGCTGATCTGCATCAGGCGGGTATC
>Ga0194126_10005893_pt1 | contig 17778 bp, 17 predicted proteins | sample TA2KigC150mmetaG_FD_148641 | JGI IMG/M metagenome (GOLD analysis project Ga0194126, IMG submission 148641) | Freshwater microbial communities from Lake Tanganyika, Tanzania - TA2015035 Kigoma Deep Cast 150m | ecosystem: Environmental > Aquatic > Freshwater > Lake | place: Tanzania: Lake... | reverse complement strand
CCATTCGCAGGTCGGGCGGAAAGCGCGATTATTGGGAACTAAGGCCTTACCTACCCGGAGAAACCAACGGATACGTTCCTGCCTTTATCGCCGTTAATTACATTATGAACCATTACCGCGACCACAACATCAAACCGGTTCAGGCAAAATACCACAGGTATGAAATTGACAGTATTTATGTGCGTCAGGAAATGACATTCAAGCAAATTTCGGATGTGGTAGGAATTGAAATGTCGGAATTAGAGGTGCTGAACCCTATGTACATTCAGGGCTTTGTTCCCGCCAAATGGAAACCCCTGCCGGTGTATTTACCCAAAAGCTACATTGGAGACTTTATTGTAAACGAACCTTTGCTGTACCGATATGTAACGGGGGGCTGGGCAGAACCCCCTGTGGATAGTGCAAAAATTGAAGAGGGTTTTTTTGCCAGTTATCACAAGGTAAGTCGGGGAGAAACATTTGAGTTCATAGCCCAAAAGCACTCGGTTGAAGTAGATTCCCTGGCAAGTTGGAATCAATTGGAAACAAACGCTAGATTGTTTTTGGGGCAAAATTTGATTTTGTACACCAAGCAAGCTCCAGTTATTGAAGAAAAACCGGAACCAAAACCAGAAACCCCTAGTCAAGCACCTGCGTTGTACCACACCGTTCGCTCAGGAGAAACCCTTTGGGGAGTAGCACGAAAATACAACACCAGCCCAGAGGCCATCAAAGCCAAGAATGGATTAAACAGCGATGGTTTGAGGGTGGGACAACGGCTTAAGATAAAATGAGGAATCTGCTGTTGCTTGTACCCCTATTTTTAATAGCCTGCAACGGAGGGAATAAAAATTACAGGCCAAAAGCCATTGGTCCTGAAGGCGACGTGATGTTGGTAGTGGCCGATGAATTTTGGAGAGAACACCCCTTGGGCGACACCCTGCGCAATTATTTTCAACAAGAGTACCCTGGGTTGCCCCAGGTAGAACCGTTATGGAAAATCAGCCGGATTTCACCTAAGGACTTTCAGGGCAACCTGCGTTGGCAAAAAAATGTTTTGATTGCGGTTATATCGGATAAAGTCCGCGCTGGGCAGCCAAGTTTAGAATATGCCGACGATCCTTTTGCACGGCCACAATTGGTAGTGCGTTTAAGCGCCAACCACCCCAACGAATGGTTGGCCGCCTTTCGGGCAAGGCGCGCCGAAATCTTAACCCGGTTCAAAGAAAAGGATGCTCGGGTAATTGCCCAATCCATTCAAGAAAAAAACGCATGCAAATCGTGCGCTGACACCTTAAAAAACCGAATGGGTTTAAAAATGGCTATTCCATCCGTTTTTAGTCCTGTATTGAACTCGGACGAAATATCGGCCTTTCAATACCGTGCAGAGCGGGTTGAAAAAGGGAGTACCCATTTGATTGAAAAGGTTATTTGGCTTAGTTCGGTGAAGTACCAATCTGAAGCCCAATTTTCAAGGGAGTACCTAATCCGCTTGTCGGACCAAATCACAAAAACGGCATTTAAGGGCGAAAATCCGGGCAGCGGGGTGGTGGTTGAATCTAGAATGCCATGCGACTCAGCTGTGCTTAGCTTAAACGGGCGCTACGCTATGGAAATGAGAGGTTTATGGCGCATGAGCAACGAATTTAAGGGTGGCCCCTTTCTGCTGTATGCTATTTTAGACGAACCCAAACAACGTATTTGGCTTGCGGGCGGATTTGTTTTTGCCGCCGGACTCGACAAACGCGCTCATATCATTGAATTAGAAGGGATATTGCGTTCCTTAAACCCGGTTGAAAAATCAGGGAACTAGGTTCCTGGCGCAAGGAAAGTAAACCGCAGATAGCTTAGCCAGGAATGCACGAATGGTTTGGTGGGTTGGCTAGATTGGCGGGGTATTCATAACCGGTGGTTATTAGAAAGGCGTTATAAGGGTAGCCACGAATGCACGAATGGTTTGTTGTGTTGGCTAAATTGGCGGGGTATTCATAATCGGTGGTTAATAGAAAGGCGTAATAAGGGTAGCCACGAATGCACGAATGGTTTGTTTTTGAGGCTACCCACGCAACCACACCCATTCGTGCATTCCTGGCTTAAAACCTAGCCGAAAAAAGCCTAGCCAAATACATGCCTTCAAGAGTGGCTAAAGCCGCAACCACATCCATTCGTGCATTCGTGGCTAAAACCCCATACACCAAAAGTCTAGCCACATACATTCCTTCAAGAGTGGCTAAAGCCACAACCGCATCCATTCGTGCATTCGTGGCTAAAACCCCATACACCAAAAGCCTAGCCCCATACATTCCTTCAAGAGTGGCTAAAGCCACAACCGCATCCATTCGTGCATTCGTGGCTAAAACCCCATACACAAAAGCCTAGCCACATACATTCCTTCAAGAGTGGCTAAAGCCACAACCCCAACCATTCGTGCATTCGTGGCTAAAACCCCATACACCAAAAGCCTAGCCCCATATTTTACTGCATGCGTGGCTTCAGCCACAACCCCAACCATTCGTGCATTCCTGGCTTAAAACCTAGCCGAAAAAAGCCTAGCCACATACATTCCTTTAAGAGTGGCTAAAGCCGCACCCATTCCTGAATTCCGGGCTACGCCAAAACAAAAACCCAGAAAAGTTTATCTCGAAGCCCTCTTTCGGTCGTTTTCGTCCAATAAAATTTTGCGCAGGCGCATGCTTTTGGGCGTAATTTCAACGTATTCGTCTTCCTGAATGTACTCCAGGTTTTCTTCCAACGAAAAGCGAATAGGCGGAGCCAATTGAACCTTGTCGTCGGTGCCGCTGGCACGTACGTTGCTCAATTTTTTGGTTTTGGTTAGGTTCACCACCAAATCGTTGTCGCGGGAATGTTCGCCCACTACTTGGCCCATGTACACCTCTTCGCCCGGAGCGATGAAAAAGCGACCGCGGTCTTGCAATTTGTCGAGGGCATAGGCAATAGCGGTGCCGGTTTCAAGTGCAATCAAGGATCCGTTTTGACGTTCGGGCACATTTCCTTTGATGGGCTGGTAGCTTTCAAAGCGGTGCGTAACTACAGCCTCGCCGGCCGTGGCGTTCAACAATGCGGTACGCAAACCAATCAAGGCCTTTGAGGGAATTTCAAATTCCAGGTGAATTAAATCGCCCTTGGGCTCCATAATTTGCAATTCGCCCTTGCGCAGGGTAACCTGCTCAATGGCCTTTCCGCTGTATTCTTCTGGTACGTCAATGGTTAAAATTTCAACGGGTTCGCATTTTTTCCCATCGATTTCTTTAATGATAACCCTAGGCTGACCAACCTGAAGCTCATAGCCTTCGCGGCGCATGGTTTCAATTAAGATAGAAAGGTGCAAAATCCCCCTTCCGAACACCATGAAGGTATCTTGAGAATCGGTTTCCATTACCTTCAATGCCAGGTTTTTTTCGATTTCCTTCATCAACCTATCGCGCAAATGCCTAGAGGTAACAAACTGACCTTCGCGGCCGTAAAAAGGGCTGTTGTTGATGGTAAACACCATGCTCATGGTGGGTTCATCAATTTGCATGGGCGGCATAGCCTCGGGAGCTTCAAAATCGGCAATGGTATCGCCAATTTCAAAGGACTCCAAGCCAACAACGGCACAAATATCGCCAGCTTCTACCCGTTCTGTTTTGGCTTTACCCAGACCTTCGAAAATGAAAATCTCTTTGATTCGACCCGCCACACTTGTACCATCGCGGCGCATCAAATTGATGGGTTGATTCACAGCCAAACTTCCGCGGGTTACGCGTCCCACAGCAATCCGACCTGTGTATTTGGAATAGTCAATGCTGGTAATTTGAAGTTGAAGATTTCCTTCGGGCGGATTGGGTGCCGGTATCTCTTCTAAAATGGAATCCAACAGATAGCTTATGTCTTCGGTGGGCTTTTTGAAATCAGGCCCCATCCAGTTTTGCTTGGCTGAGCCGTACACCGTTCTAAACTCCAATTGATCTTCGGTGGCATCAAGGTTAAACATCAAATCGAACACCGATTCCTGTACCTCGTCAGGACGGCAGTTTTCTTTATCAACCTTATTTACCACTACGATGGGCTTTTTCCCTAAAGCAAGGGCCTTGCTTAAAACATAACGGGTTTGTGGCATGGGGCCCTCAAAAGCATCGACCAAGAGCAAAACACCGTCGGCCATATTGAGCACCCGTTCAACTTCGCCGCCAAAGTCGGCGTGACCAGGTGTATCAATCAGGTTGATTTTTACCCCCTTATATTGAACCGATACGTTCTTTGAAAGAATCGTGATTCCCCTTTCGCGTTCTAAATCGTTGTTATCCAAAATCAACTCGCCGGTTGACTCGTTGGTGCGGAACAAACTGCAATAATGAAGAATTTTGTCTACTAGAGTGGTTTTGCCATGATCGACGTGGGCGATAATGGCAACGTTGCGGATAGCTGTCATACGTGCCGCGAAGATAGGACTTTGAATTGAAGAACGCATTCCTTCCAAGTGAACATTAGGTAAAGCCTTATCAAACAAGGCCATTCCGCCATCATCTTCCTGAAAAATCGTCTGGTTTTTGGTGTTTTAAATGCCAAGCTGTCGGAAAAAACACAGTAAAACCGACAGAAAGACCGAAAAAGAGACTTGGCTTTCTTTTTGTTGAACGGGTAGAAAATAAAAATTCTATGAGCAACCGTCCACCAGCACCTCAAGGCAGCGAAGCGTTAAATAAATTCTGCCTTAATTTTAATGAGTTGGCCTTAAAAGGTAAATTGGATCCGGTAATTGGCCGGGAAGAAGAAATTAGAAGGGTGTTGCACATCTTAACCCGCCGCAGCAAAAACAACCCGGTATTGATTGGAGAACCGGGCGTAGGAAAAACAGCCATAGCCGAAGGTTTGGCGCATCGAATCATCAATGGAGATGTACCCGAGAACCTAAAAAGCAAAAAAATCTATTCTTTGGATTTAGGTCAATTGTTGGCCGGGGCTACCTTCCTGGGTGAATTTGAGGAAAGGCTAAAAAATGTAATCAAGGCCGTTCAAGAATCGGAAGGCGAAATCATTTTGTTTATCGATGAAATTCACATGCTGGTAGGCGCCGGCCGGCATTCTTCGGGTTCCATGGATGCTGGTAACATTCTAAAACCTGCTTTGGCGCGGGGTGAGCTGCGCACCATTGGGGCTACCACCTTGAAAGAGTATCAGCGGTATTTTGAACAAGACAAGGCCTTGGAACGCCGTTTCCAAAAAGTGTTGGTGGAAGAACCCGGAACCGAAGACGGAATATCGATTCTGCGTGGCATTAAAGAAAAATACGAGGCACACCACAAGGTGCGCATTAAAGACGACGCGGTTATTGCCTCGGTCGAATTAAGCCAACGCTACATCAGCGACCGCTTTCTGCCCGACAAGGCCATTGACCTGATGGACGAAGCCGCTGCAAAACTGCGTCTTGAAATCAATTCCAAGCCCGAAGAACTGGAAAGGGTAGAACGTCGCCTGATGCAGCTGCAAATTGAAAAAGCCGCCATTAAACGCGAAGGCGACACCACCAAAATCAATCAGATTTCCGAAGAAATCACCCAGCTGGAAAGCCAGAAAAAAGAGCTGGAAAGCCGTTGGAAGGCCGAAAAAGCCATCGTGGAGCGCATTCAAAATGCCAAAACTGAATTGGAAACATTAAAAACCCAGGCCGAACAGGCCGAACGGACAGGAGATTATGGAAAGGTTGCCGAAATCCGGTACGGTCGCATGGCCGAGGTCAACCAAAACCTGAAAGACGCGCAAACGGCACTGAAAGAAAAACAGGGGGCCGAAGCCATGATCAAAGAAGAGGTTGATGCCGAAGACATTGCCGAGGTGGTGAGCCGCTGGACCGGAATTCCCATTCAGCGTATGCTGCAAACCGAACGCCAACGCCTCATCAACATGGAAGCCGAACTGGGCAAGCGGGTGGTAGGGCAAATCGAAGCCGTGGAAGCTGTTTCAAACGCCGTACGCCGCAACCGCGCCGGAGTTCAAGACCCCAACCGCCCTATCGGATCCTTTATTTTCATGGGTTCAACAGGAATTGGAAAAACCGAGCTTGCTAAGGCCCTGGCCGAGGTCATGTTCGACAGCGAAAGCGCGTTAACCCGCATCGATATGAGCGAATACCAAGAAAAACACGCCGTTTCTAGGCTGCTGGGTTCGCCCCCCGGATACATCGGTTACGAAGAGGGGGGGCAACTTACCGAAGCCGTTCGCAACCGCCCCTATTCCGTTTTGCTGTTCGATGAAATGGAGAAAGCCCACCCCGACGTTTTCAACATCTTGTTGCAGGTGCTCGACGATGGCCACTTGACCGATGCCAAAGGACGCAAAGTGAACTTCAAAAACACCCTGATTATTTTCACTTCGAACCTGGGATCCAATGTAATTCAAGAAAAAATGGAGGCCGCGCTGCCGGGAGAGGAAGAACAAGCCATGCAGTCGGCCAAACTTGCCGTTTTCGAACTGCTGCGCAGGTCCATTCGGCCTGAATTTCTGAACCGGATCGACGAAATCATCATGTTTTTACCCTTAAACAGAGATGAAATCCAGCAAATTGTGCGCTTTCAGCTTGAAAAGCTGATGAAAAACTTGGAAGAGCAGAACGGAATTAAGATTGAAATTTCGCAAAAGGCCTTGGACTGGCTTTCAGAACTGGGTTACGACCCGGCCTTTGGGGCCAGACCTTTGAAGCGGGTGATTCAGAGAAAGGTTTTGAACGAGCTGGCAACCTTGATTTTAGAGGATAAAATACAGAAAAACCTGCCGGTAAACATTGATTGCGTGGAGCGCTGCATTGAGTTCTTCCAAGATGGTCAGCCCATAAAAAAGGGAGGTCTTTCGTCGGTTCTGGATTGATTGATTTTTTTGGGGCGCTTATCCGGTGCTTACCTGTAGCCACCTTTGCTAGGTCGCTGCCTGCCCGGCTTTGCGGGGTCCCTCCTAAAGTCGGGCCTCCGCAGCTCGGGCATTCAGTGGCCCAGCATGCGGTGTCTGCCGGTTCGCCCCGGGCGCCAAGCCACATCAAAACCATAAATGTTAACGAAGGTTAATTTTAGCTCCCGCTTTCAACCAATAAAAAGCTAAGGTGTTTACTATTTAAACTCACGCAGTTTTTCATAGTAGGTTGGTTTGAAGAGCAGGGTTCCCCCGAACCCTGCTTTTCGCTTTTATATCCTTTAGAAAAACAACCTTAGGACTTTTGTTTTTTTATTTCTTTTTTTATTTCGTTCAGCAGATCTAGGTGCATTTCCTCGCTAACCAAATAACTGGATTTTTGAAATTTAATCAAAGCGTCCAACTTGTTGTTCACCATATTTATTTCCGACTCAGCTTTTAAATTGATTTCCAAATCTTTTTTAGCACGGGCACGGTCCTTTGATTCCTGTCGGTTTTGGCTCATCATAATAATTGGGGCCTGAATGGCCGCAAGGCAAGACAAGAGTAAATTCAACAAAATAAAGGGATACCGGTCAAAAGGATTTGAGGCTAACATCAAAATATTGACAGCGATCCACAGAACAATAAAAAGAAAGAATGAAATAATAAAAGTCCAGCTGCCCCCGAACGAAGCGACCTTGTCGGCAACCCTTTGACCTAAAGTCAATTTTGCGTCGATTTTTCAAGGTTAGATTTTTGGCCTCCAGCAACCTTCGTACTGCCTATCGAGGTTGCATTTGAAAAATCTTGGTCCAATTTCAGCCAAAGCGATTCAAGGTATTTTATACGGTAGGTTTGAAGTTCTGAAATAGACAGGCAATTTTCCAAGCCAAAATTGGGCATATCCAATTGTATCATTTCCAAAATTTCTGGTCGAACCTGATGCCCAAAAACTTCTTGTCCAATTGGTATTTGCATATTTGACAGTGAGCTAATTTCCATGGAAAACCAGATTTAATCCCATAAGTTAAAACCTTCCCAACAAAAACACCAGCTCTTGCTTTTTAAATTCGGGGGCCTTGCGCTTCCAATTCGCAATAGTTTGTGTAAGAATAGATTGGTTCTCGGTATGCAGGTCAACCGCCAAACATAGCATTAGATTGGGCGAAACAAACCGAAGCACATCGTTTAAGACCGCGGCGGCTCGGTAAGGCGTTTCAATGAACAAATGGGTTTCACCCGAACTTTCAATGTAAGGGCCCATTTTTTGCAATTGCTTTTTTCGTTCCTCCGGATTTTTTTCCAAATACCCTAAGAACTTAAAGCGCTGCCCATTTAAACCAGACGACATTAAGGCCAACATCAAACTGCTGGGGCCGGTTAAAGGTCGAACCGCCACAGAGGCCTGATGTGCCATGGCCACAATTCGACTTCCGGGGTCAGCAATGGCGGGCAAACCCGCATCGGTAATCAATCCAATATCCAAGCCCTGTTTCCAGGTTTCTAAAATTTGCTGTTGAAAGTAGGGATCCAAACGACCATGCTCCAGTACCCAATGGTCAGGAAAGCGTTCTCCGCTCAATTGCGCCGCAATCGGAAGGCAGGCTCCGGGAGTTTCTACAATCCAATGCCGAATATGCGCTAGCAAGGCGGCCTCTTTGGGATGCAAGCCGGCGCTGTGAGTCCCTAGCGCATTCGGGATCAGCCACAAATTTCCTTTAGCGTTGCTCATCGATGGAATCTAAAAATGCTTCAGAGGCCCGTTCAAGCAGGGTGTACACCCGTTCAAAACCCTGTTGCCCGCCAAAGTAAGGGTCGGGCACCTCCAAGTCTTTTCCTGGCCAAGCTTGATTTAAAAACAAGTGAACTTTGCCGGCGGCAACCGTATTTGGAGCAATGGCCTGGGCATTTAGGTAATTGCTTTTGTCCATCACAAAGATTCGATCGAACCGGTCAAAATCGGCAGGAGTTAGAGGGCGGCTGCGTATCCGTTGAATGGAATGCCCCCGCTTTTTCATTTCGGCCTGAGCCCTGGGGTCGGGGGCTTCGCCTTCATGCCCAGCGTAGGTAGCCGCTGAATCAACCGCTAAATCAATGCCACGGGTAGCAGCCAAATCCCTTAGAATTCCTTCGGCCATTGGGGAGCGGCAAATATTTCCTAAACAAACCATCAACACGCGCATAATCAAAGGTACATAGGTTCAAGAAAATTTCACCAAAAGGTAAAAAACAAAAGGAACTAGGACTAATTTCCCGCCTTTGCCGCTTCAATAAAGCCTAGGAACAAGGGGTGAGGTTCCTCTACCCTACTCTTGTATTCCGGGTGAAATTGAGTACCCACAAACCAAGGGTGGTCGGTTACCTCAACAATTTCAACCAAGCCCAGTTCAGGGTGCCTTCCTGTGGCTTTCATTCCATTTTTTTCAAGAACATCCAAGAAGTCGTTGTTGAATTCAAGCCTATGTCTATGGCGTTCTGAAATATGAATATTGCCGTAGGCTTTTGCCGCATGGGAACCAGGGGTTAAGGTGCATGGATAAGTGCCCAGGCGCATGGTACCTCCTTTTCGCATATCGGCGCTTTGGCCTTGCAAATAATGAATCACAGGTTGGGGAGTTTGGCTGGAAAATTCGGCCGAATGCGCATCGGTTAAACCTGCCTTATTCCGGGCAAATTCAACCACCGCACATTGCATTCCAAGGCAAATTCCAAAGAAGGGAATGCGGTTTTCTCGGGCATATTGAATAGCCCTTATTTTCCCATTAATACCGCGATCACCAAACCCTGGGGCCACCAAAACACCTTGAATGGCTCGAAACTGAGCCTCAATTTCCAAGGGGGTCATATCGTCTAAAGATTCGCTGTGCAACCAATGTACATTCACCTTGCAATCTTGTGCAGCACCGGCATGAATCAAAGCCTCATGAATGGACTTGTAAGCGTCTTTCAATTCTACGTACTTACCAACCAATGCAATACTCACCTGCCGGCTGGCTGTTCTTAATCGAGTCAAAAATGAGTTCCAACTGCGCAGATCTGGAAGCGTTGCGTCAGGAAGTCCCAAACGGTTTAACACAACCAGGTCCAACCTTTCCTCTTGCATTAAAAGCGGCACATCGTAAATGCTATACGCATCGATAGATTGAATTACAGCCTCTTTAGGCACATTGCAAAAAAGGGCAATTTTTTTTCGAATATCCTCGTTCAAGGGGTATTCGGTTCGGCCCACCACCACATCGTGTTGCACCCCGTGTTCAAGCAAGGTTTTTACGCTGTTTTGCGTGGGTTTGGTTTTTAATTCTCCCGCCGCCTTTAAATAGGGTATCAATGTTAAATGAATAACCATGGAATTTCCCATTCCCAGGTTGTACCTTAATTGCCGAACGGCTTCGATGAAGGGCAAAGATTCAATATCGCCTACCGTTCCACCGATTTCAGTAATGACCAAATCGTAGTTTCCGGTTTCGCCAAGGGCTTGAATTCGACGTTGAATTTCATCGGTAATATGCGGAATTACCTGCACGGTTTTTCCCAGATAGTCTCCCCTACGCTCCTTTTCTATGACCGTTTGATAAATTCTTCCTGTGGTGATGTTGTTGGCCTGAGAGGTATCGACCGATAAAAAACGTTCGTAATGCCCCAAATCCAAATCGGTTTCGGCTCCGTCTTCGGTAACATAACATTCCCCGTGTTCATAGGGGTTCATGGTTCCCGGATCGATGTTGATGTAGGGGTCCAATTTTTGAATGGTAACCCGAAATCCTCTTGCTTTCAATAATTTGCCCAGAGAGGCACTAATAATTCCCTTGCCCAACGACGAGGTAACCCCGCCCGTTACAAAAATGTACTTGGTTGTTTGCATTTTATAGTTAACGTACGGGATACAAAAATAAGCAAATTAGCCTGCGTACCTTTGATTGAGCATAACATTCTGCAAAAAGCAATCATACTTGGGCAGCCAAGGCCAACATCAAACCTCGCCTCCATAAAAAAAAGAAGGTTTAGGCGGGTAATCCGCGCTTTCCGGGATGCATAGCAAACACCAAGGTTAACAGAAGAACCAAGGCCAACAATTGGTGGGCCAAGGCCAAACCAAGGTGCACTCCACTTACAACAGTTAAAACGCCCAACAAAAATTGAAGCAAAATTATCCAGGGCAAAGCACCGATTGCGGGATGCCGCCAATGCAATTTATGCGCCTTCCAAGCCATAATTAAAACAAAAAGTACCAATATGTAGGCAAAACTGCGGTGTACAAATTGAATCCAACTCTCGTTGGTCCAAAGAAGATTCCATTGAAAGCCGATTAAGGAGGGGCTAAATTGCTGTTCAGACCACATTGGCCATTGGTTGGAAGCATGACCAGCGTCTTTTCCGGCGGTAAAGGCACCCAATGCAATTTGAACAATGAGCAACAGGGCAGACATCCCCAACCAGGGCTTTAGCTCAGGCGGGCAGTAAGCCACAACCTTGGCTCGAATGCTTAAAACCAGCCACCAAATCCAAACGATGCACGCAAAAGCGGTACTTAAATGAAGCGCAAGGCGGTAATGGCTAACGCGGGGTTCGTTGGCCAAGCCACTGTACACCATATACCAACCAAAGAAAGCCTGCAAGGCTCCCAAAAAAAAGATTCCCAATAGGTGGCGGCGAATTCCCGACAAGAAATATCCTTTGCGCCAAAACCACAAAAAAGGCACAATAAATACCAAACCAATTAACCTTCCCCATTGCCGGTGGATCCATTCCCACCAAAAAATAGATTGAAATTCCGACAAACTCATGCCTCTGTTTTTATGCAGGTATTCAGGACTCTCTTTGTATTTGTCAAACAAATTATTCCAATCTTCCGAATTCAGGGGAGGAATAGCCCCCATTATAGGGTCCCAGGTGGTGATGCTTAATCCGGATTCGGTGAGCCGGGTAATACCCCCGATGGCAACCATAATAAAAATCATACCCATTCCGGCATACAGCCAATTTAAAACGGGAGCTTTTCCTAAAGGGTGGACAAGGTTCATTTACTTTACTTTTTTAACCATTATTTTCCATTCCAACATATCGTTCATGGCATAGCGAACACCTTCCCTTCCTTGTCCAGAATCTTTAACACCCCCGTAAGGCATGTGATCAAAACGTAAGGTGGGCGGTGCGTTTACAATCAATCCTCCCACATCAAGGTTTTGGTATGCCAAATCCATTTCCTGGTGGTTTTCGGTATATATAGCGGCTTGCAACCCAAACCGGCTTTGATTGATTCGGTGCAAAGCCTCTTGAAAATTGGAATAGGGTTCTAGTATAATTACCGGACCAAAAACCTCTTCATCCATAACTTTAGCGCCCATCGGCACTTGGGTTAAAATGCAGGGGGGCAGTAATGTTCCTTGACGTTGGCCACGTAGAAGCACCTGAGCACCGGCCGCCAGGGCCTGATCGATCCAAGCATCGACGCGTTCGGCGTTTGCGGCATCAATCATAGAAGACACTTGGGTTTGCAGAGAATCCGGTGGCCCTAGATGCAAGCCTTTTGCCCCGTTAACCATGGCCTGAGCAAAGGCATTAAAATGTCCTTCCCAAACAAAAAACCGTTGGGGGTGAATGCAAATCTGCCCGCTGTAAGCAAAAGAAGCGGCAAGCAGGGCATCGATGTGCTCCGTCCAAATTGAAGATTCAGCGATCAAAACTGCCGCATTTCCACCCAATTCCAACACAACCTTTTTCTTACCTGCTCTATTTTTCATTGCCCAGCCCACGGAATCGCTTCCGGTAAAGCTAAGCAGATGAATGCGTTCGTCGCGGAGCAACAATTCTCCCCTTTCTCTGGTGCAGGGCAGCACAGAAACTGCACCTATGGGAAGGCCTCCAATTTCATCAAAAATTTGGGCCAACAGAAGAGTAGAAAGTGGGGTTGCGCTGGCAGGTTTTAAAATAATGGGGCATCCGGAAGCGAGAGCGGGGGCCAATTTATGAACGGCCAGATTCAAGGGGAAATTAAAAGGAGCAATGCCAAGCACCGGGCCGATGGGAAAAGGTTGAACATAGCCTTGGAATCCACGGCCACGTTCGGTTCGGTCTAGGGGCAATATTTCGCCAGTGAGCCGAAGGGCTTCCTCGGAGGCGATAAGGAAGGTCTCGGCGGCGCGTTCAATTTCATGAATGGCCTCGCGTAGCGGTTTTGCCGCTTCTAGGCTAAGAATACGGGCATGTGTTGCCTTGTTTTGGATCAACTTCTGGGCCACCCTTCTTAAAAATTCAGAACGTTGGTAGGCAGGCCAATCGGCCATTTCCTTTTTGGCTAACACAGCTCCTTGAATGGCCGCTTCAATTTCCGCAGGGCCAGCCAAAGAAACTTGGGCCAAAAGGCTAGCATCAAAGGGGGCAAAAACATCCAGTTTGGTTTGCGAAGTAAACCAGGAGGAATTCAAAAAAAGAGGATAAAATGGGGCTGATTCCATCGATGTTCAAAGGTAGAAAAAGGAAGGGTTTTTATAAAAGAACAATGGGTGATTGAAATGGTTTGGCTCAAGAATGGGCGAAAAGAAAGATGGGTTTGCACTAAAAAAGCGGGATTATTGGGTGTGAGCGGCCCGCGGCAGGGATTGAACCAGGTAGCCCGCCAGGGTGGCGGGCACTGGCCCGCGCGGCGCGGAGGCGACTTCAGGAGCCACCGCAAGCCCGCTGGGGCAGCGCCCGGCAACGGCGGCCTACCGGTGAAAGCCCGGCTGCCGCCCAAAAAATACAGCTTAAAAAATCAAAACAACGAACCCAAGGCCCAATGCAATGCATCGGCCACAGCTCCTTGCCCGCCCTTGCGCTTGCTCATGAACTTTGCCGCCTGCGAAACGGGAAAATCGGCATCTGCGGGACAGGCGGGAAAACCCACATTTTGCAAGCATTCCAAATCGTTGTGGCTGTCGCCGACGTAAAGCACATCGGCTAAGGTCAAATCAGGAAAGCCCAACAATTCATCTTCCAAGGCCTGAAACTTGCTGTAGCACAACAGGCTAATACTCTGAATACCTATTTCTTGCAAAAAAAATCGAGCGGCCTGGGAATTTCCGCCCGACAAAATTAGAATGGGAAATTGATGCTGAACAGCCAAATTCAAAGCGTTCAAATCGAGCGGATGAAAGGGACTCAACCTGGGATTTTGGGATAGAAAAACGGTGTTGCGGGGCAGCAAAACACCGTCAATATCGAGGCAAATGAACTTCATGGGGCAAAAAAAAACCCCGACGAATCGGGGTTAATAGAGATTAAAATTACTTAGTTTTTAAAGACATTGATTTTGCCGTTCATTTCCAAATCTCGGTTGCCTTTAAGAGTCCAGAAGTAGGTTCCGTTTGAAAGTTCGGCTCCTGTAGGGGTTAGGCCTTCAAAGCAAGCAGTACAACCGATATCGGGGCTGCTTGTTTTGTTTTCGGTGGTGTAAACAGCCACACCCCAACGGTTGTAAACGGTGAGCACGTAATCGTAGCACAAATTAAACCCTTGTTTAAGTTCTTCAAAATCCAGTTTATCGTTGTCGGCAACGGTTGGATTCAAAATAAGCACATTGGGCAATTCGTTCAAAACGATGGGACCAACAACATCGATGTTCATGGTCGTATCAATTCTGCATCCGTTCGTATCGGTAACTTCGAGGGTGGCCTGTTGGGTTCCGGACGCTGGATAGACAAAAAAGAGGGTATCGGGCCCAACAATTACGGTATCGGCAGAGGCTCCTGGCAAGGTCCATTTGGCCATAAGGTCTCCTGAACCTCCGGTGGAGGCATTGTATAAAAGAACCTCATTAAAGCAAATGGGTAAATAATCGATAAGGGGTTGGATTCCGGGGAAAACATCAAACTGAAGTTGGAGTGAATCGCGGCAACCGCTTGATGATTCTAATGCCAACGAGAGGGTGTGAGAACCTGAGGTGGAGAAAACAAAATTGGGGGTAAAGGCAGAAGAGGTTTGGTTTCCGCTGGGTCCATTTGCCATCCAATCGATGATGCTAAAAACATCTGGGGCATCGACGGTAGAGTTATTTACCAAAACAATAGGTTGACCAATGCAGACATCTTCGACCAAAACATCAGCGACAGGTGCTGGAAGAACCGTAATGTTTCTGGTAGCACTGCGCACGCATCCTTCGTCAGAAACGGCGGTAACTTTAACAGTAATGGTACCCGATTTTGTAAAAAGGTGGCTTAGGTTTTGGATTCCGGTAGTAGTATCGGTTTGGCCCGCATTGTAGAAATCCCAACGCAAGGAATCGACCGTAGAATTAAATCCGGGAGGATTGTTCATGGAAGCATTCACGTTGATGTTGGCCTGTTCAAACTGACAAATTTGAGTCGGAGAGAGATTAACGGATAGGGATGGATTGGGGTTTAACCTCAAAACCAAATTGGTATCGTGTTCGCATCCTCCAGCACTTATAACCTTGAACGGTACGATGTATTCACCGGCAATGGGGTTCGGGAAAACAACATTGCCGTTGGTACTGGTGGTTTCAAAAACCCCGTTGTTGTCAAAATCGAATTGGAAAGAAGAGATACCGCCAATGGGGGTAGAAATGGAGCCATTGATTGGAATTTGGGTACCTGCGCAAACCGGTGAAGTAAATGAAGCCAAGGCTGTGGGCAAATCAACAACTTGAATACAAACGGTATCTGTACAAGAAAGACCGGAGGTGTCGGTGAGGGTAACAATGACACAGGTATCGTTCATCAGGGCTTGAATGGTGTCAGTACCTACTTGACCTGGAGGACCAGAAAGACCTGTTGACCAATTCATTACAGAAAGAGAACCGGCATTGATGACAATGTTGTCCATTCCCCAGTTATCGCAGCAAGTTCCTGAGGAAAATTGTTGAATCCAGCGAAAACGGGTTGAAGTGGTTTGAGCGGCAGGGGGTATAGGAATAGCCACGGTATTCCAAACGGTGTAGGGAGTTTGGCCATTGGCGACACCGTTTGTGGTGTTTGGATTTTGGGGCAATTGGTAACCACCGGGCGAGAAATAGGTAATGGGCACCCAGGTTCCGCCGCTGTTAATGGAGTACTGGAGTTCAAAACCTTCATTGGCTAGATCGGGTCCTTCGCAAGGGGAGGGCCCACCTTGGGCAGACATCACGAATTCAAAATCGATGGTTCCCCCACCGGAAACGTCCAAATCGACCGTTTCAATCATGGGCGTTCCTGTAGAGGTTGCGGCCCAATAGTAAGAGGTGTTGTCGGGAGATGGGCCGCAAGGGGCTGTAAATTGAGCTTGTCCTGTATAAGACCAGCCGGGGGGCATGGTACCGGTATTGAAGTCAAAACTGTAGGACCCAACATTTTGAATGGCTCCGGTAGCAAGAAAGATAGCATCTTCGCCTTTGCAGAGTGGGTTTTGGACCGCAGTAACACTAACATTGCACACTTGAGCATAAATGGCTCCGGTGTGCAATCCTAGGATTAAAGCTACAGCCCAAATGAGATGACGGTGTAGTCTCTTCATTTGGAATTGATTTGGCAATTACTGAATAACCAGGTTTTGCAATTCGTAGCGGGTGTAATCGGAGTAATTCACCTGATTGGTGTTTTTTTGAAAAACGGACATTTTGCCGTCTTCGGGGCGTTGGAAGTTGCAATTTGCCTCGATGGTTTGCCCTGCTGGAATGGTAACCGAGTAATCGTATTCTAAGTTTGAGCAGGTACGGCATTGATTGTCGTAATAGCAGGCCAAGCGGTAAGAAACGGTAACCGGCTGAGCTGTTTTATTGACAATTTTCAAGAGGGTATATTGCATATCTACACCGGCTGCAGTGTTTGGACAAACGACGTTTGTTTTTTCATAAATATCGGCTTTAGCATGGCCATGAACTAAATTCCAGGATCCTTGAGCCGAAAGATTAAATGAAAGGGCCATAAATAAGGCTAGGCCTGCAACCATTGAAAGGGATTTGAAAAAATTGTTCATGTTTTTTTTCTTTAGGGTACTAAAGTAATGAATGAAGTTTGAAAAATCAAACCAATACATTTAATTGTTGTAAATAAGACCAAAGAACAATTATTTTGCTGCATAGAACTTCAAATAAATTTGGCAGTATTCGAATTGGGGCAGTTTTTAAGGTCTGCAGGAGTGCCTTGGAATAAAACCTGACCACCTTGGGGCCCGCCACCTGGACCAAGGTCAATAATCCAGTCGGCCATTTTCATAACCTCGGTATGGTGTTCGATCACCAGAATGCTGTGTCCAATTTCAATGAGAGCCTGAAGAGAGTCGATTAATTTTTTTACATCGTGAAAATGCAAACCCGTGGTAGGTTCATCAAAAATAAACAGGGTTTTTCCGGTATTGCTGCCTTTGGCAAGAAAGCTAGCAAGTTTAACGCGCTGAGCTTCTCCGCCGCTAAGGGTTGAGCTAGCTTGTCCTAATTTAACATATCCCAGACCAACGCGTTGCAGGGGTGTCAGTTTTTTAACAATTCGATCGCCTTGGGGGCTTCCCACAAAAAACTGCATGGCTTCATCAATAGTCATTTCAAGGACATCGTAGATGTTTTTGTCTTTGAATTTGGCTTGAAGCAGGTCATCCTTAAACCGTTGGCCTTTGCAATCTTCACAGCGCAAAGAAATATCGGCCATAAATTGCATTTCGACAGCGACCATCCCTTCGCCTTCGCAGGTTTCACAGCGACCACCGGGCACATTAAAGCTGAATGAAGCGGATTTAAACCCCATGGTTTTAGAAAAAGGCAAATCGGAGAACAACGAGCGAATGTCGTCGTAGGCTTTCAGATAGGTAACGGGGTTTGACCGACTTGATTTACCTATGGGATTTTGGTCAATTAGTTCAACGGATTGAAGGGAAGAAATGTCTCCAAAAAGGGAATCGTGGGTTCCGGGTTTTTCTGTTGATTGCCCCAATTGTCGAGCCAAAGCG
>Ga0194126_10005888_pt1 | contig 17784 bp, 11 predicted proteins | sample TA2KigC150mmetaG_FD_148641 | JGI IMG/M metagenome (GOLD analysis project Ga0194126, IMG submission 148641) | Freshwater microbial communities from Lake Tanganyika, Tanzania - TA2015035 Kigoma Deep Cast 150m | ecosystem: Environmental > Aquatic > Freshwater > Lake | place: Tanzania: Lake... | reverse complement strand
GACTCGCTGATGGTCGAGGGCTCCGTGCATCACCTCGACCTCATCGCCGACCTCGCCGGCTCCAAGTGTGACACCATCTACGCGCAGACGTGGAACCCGGCCTGGGGCGAGTTCAAGGGCGACAGTCAGGGGCTCGTGGTCATGCAGATGGAGAACGCGACCCGCGCTACCTACGAGGGGGCGAAGACCAACGCGGCCGGGCTGAACTGCTGGGGGCAGGAGTACCTCCGCGCCGAATGCGAGCGGGCCACGCTGATCCTCGACCGGCAGCGGATCGCCTGTCAGGACTGGCCCCAGGGCGAGCCGCGCGAGATCGAGTTGCTCCAGCAGCCGAAGTGGGCCAACACGTGGCTGATCGAGCAGTTCGTCCGCTGGCTCGACGGCAACGGACCGATGGCGACCAACGTCTGGGACAACCTGCAGTCGGTGGCGCTGGTGTTCGCGGCGATCGAATCGAGCCGAACCGGCCAGCCGGTGAAGGTGCAGGAGTTCCTGAGGGCAGCGATGAGCGAGAAGCGATGAGTGCGAAGTGAGAGGCCCCGAGCAGGGGCTAGAGGACGCGTCGCCGAGCGCCCTGCACTCCTTGCTTCGGACTCACCGCCTCTCGCTCATCACTCCTCACCTCGCACTGCTGTCCTTCAGTACTCGATCCCTCGCTGGGCCTTCACGCCGAAGTCGAAGGGGTGCTTCACCGACTGCATCTCGGTGACGAGGTCGGCGGCGTGCAGGAGGCCCTGGCTGACGTTCCGCCCCGTGATGACCACGTGCATCCCCGGAGAGCGCGACCGCAGGGCCTCCAACACCTCGCCCTCGGCGATCATCCGGTACTCGATCAGGTAGGTCAACTCGTCGAGAATGAGCAGATCGTGACGCGCCTCGGCGATGGTCTGCTTCGCGAAGTCCCATGCCTCGCGGGCGAGGCGCGTGTCTTCGGCGAGGTTCGCGGAGTCCCACGTGAACCCGCCCCCGAGGGTGTGGATCTCCAGCAGGTCGCCGAAGCGCTGCGCCGCCTTCTGCTCCCCGTAGTTCCACGGGCCCTTGATGAACTGGATCATGCAGACCCGCAGCCCGTGGCCGAGTGCGCGGAAGGCCAGGCCCAGGGCGGCGGTCGTCTTGCCCTTGCCCTCGCCCGTATTCACGATGAGAAGGCCGGTCCGAGGCATGCGACGAGCGTTCGCGGCCAGAGGCGGAGTGTCCTGCGTGGAGGTGACGGTCACGGCGACAGGAACCACCGAACACGCGCACGACCCGAGTGGCGCCCGGTGCCGCAACTGACCAGAGCCGCGCCGCAGCCGGTCCCTTCCGTGCATCTCGTGGTCTGGATGGTCCTCAATGACGAATCGAGAGCGGTATGTTCGACTGATGCGCGGGGAGCCTGTGGACCGCGCCCCGTTCTTCTCCATCTTCGGCCCGTGGGGCGCGACCATCGACCGGTGGAAGACCGAGGGTCTGGCCGAGGACGCGACCTGGGAGACGATCATGGAGCTCGTGGGCTTCGAAGGACACCGCGGGTACCAGCTACCGGTGAACGGGTTCCTGTGCCCCGGGTTCGAGTGGCAGGTCCTGGAGGAGAGCGAGGACCGGCGGGTCGTCATCGACCACTTCGGGGTCAAGCAGGAGGAGCGGAAGGACCGGGGCTCGATGCCCACCTTCCTCTCGTTCCCCGTGGCGAGTCGAGCGGACTGGGAGCAAGTGAAGTGGCGGCTCGATCCGGAAGCGCCCGGCCGGCTTCCGGCGAACTGGGACGAAGTCTGCCGCGCCGGCCGCGACAGCGGCGATCCGGTGTTCGTCGGCGACCTGCCCATCGGCTTCTTCGGCGGACCGCGACAGCTCATCGGCTACGAGAACCTGGCCTTCATGCTGCACGACGATCCGGCGCTGCTGGAGGAGATCCTGGACACGCTCTGCGACTTGTGGATCGCCCTCTACACGCGCGTGCATCGCGATGCGCCGTTGGACTACTTCTTCGTGTGGGAGGACATGTGCTTCAAGACGGGGCCGCTGCTCAGCCCGGACGCCTTCCGCGGCTTCCTGCTCCCGCGCTACCGGCGTCTCACCACTGCGCTGCGGGAGGCGGGCGTGGACATCATCATGGTCGACAGCGACGGGGATGTACGGCAGCTGGTGCCGCTGTGGCTGGAGGGCGGGGTCACACTGGTGTTCCCGTGGGAGACGCAGATGGGGCTGGACATCACTGAGGTCCGTCGGCGGTACCCGACGCTTCAGATGGTCGGCGGGCTGAACAAGGCGGTGCTGGCTCACGACCGCGCGGCCATGGATCGGGAGCTGGAGAAGGTCGCCTGGATGCTGCAGCAGGGCCGGTATCTGCCAGCCGTCGATCACTTCGTGCCCCCCGATGTGTCGTGGGACAACTACCGCTACTTCTACGAGAGGCTGCGGGAGTTGGTGCGACAGCACCCCCCACGGCCCGCGCCGTGGCGCCAGGGAGCTTCGCGGCGGGAGTAGGCAACCCGGCTCGGGAGCGGTCCCCGCGATGAGATCAGCCCTCGGCAGCCGGAGAGGGCTCGAGCGGTGCTCTGCCCCGCGGGAGCGCCCGCCACGCCCGCCCGGCAACGTCCGTGGGCCGGCCTATGGGAACAGGTCGAGGCCGCAGCTCGTGACCTTGCGAAGCGTTCTCGCGTCGATCCGCTCCACCCCTTCCCGGTCCTGCGCACCGTCCGCGTAGTCGGCCCGCGTCACCTCGAGGCGGATCTCCATCGGTTTGGTCGGGGTGAACGGCTTGGCCTTGCCGACCAGGGCCATCGCCCGTTGAGCGGCCTCGCGAATGCGAGAGCGCGCCTTGGCGAGGTCCACCAGTTCCGCGCGGTTCCGACCGAGGCCGCGCTTGACGACGGCCGTCTCGAGGGGCTGGAAGAACTCGTGCGCCTCGACACAGGCCCGCTCGTCCCCGGAGACCATGAGCATCGGGATGCCGAAGTGTCCGGCGACGATGCCCCATTGCGCCAGCTCGCCCATCCGGCGCCCGTTGACGGAGTAGCTGTACCAGGACAGCGACGACTGCGTGTGGTCCAGGAAGCCGTTCATGGTGCCGGCCATCGCATGGGCGCCGATGAAGAGGGTGCCCTGATAGCTCTCATCCATGATGCCCCACCACCGGCCGTTCGGCTTCGTGTCGTTCTCCGCCCGCGGGTCGAGCATCTCCAGCAGGAAGTTCCCGCCGCCTCCGTGGCTGTCCAGGACGGTCACATGCGTCGCGCCGCCGGCGAACGCTCCATCGACCGCGGCGTTGAGATCGTGCATCAGGTTCTCGAGGGCCTCCTGGTGGCGCGCGTGGTCGCGAGCCATCATCTCAATGCAGTCGACGCCTGAGATCCCCTCTAGATCGGTGTGGATGTAGATGCGCACGTGCTCTCTCCTCCTACCCGGGCTGGACTGGCGAAGCAACGCGGTCCTGGCTTCACCGTGAGGTTGCACGCACCTCCGCGTCTGTCGGCCGAGTTGTGTGCGTCAAGTTCTGCAAATGGGTTGTCGGGTATCTCCGGTTGGGTTGCCAGGTCGTGAGCGGTGGCCCCGCGCCCGTGGGTACGGGGTGGCGGGGCTGGTGAGCGAGCCGGAATCCTCACTCGGGCAGAAGGGAACCGGCGCGCCGGGCGTCTAACTGGGTGTAAGAGCGTGTATGAGAAGGCAGTGGAGACGTTGGGACCCTTGTTGGCGGTGGCCTACTCATACACGCTCCAAGGCACGCGCGCGGTGAGCGGCCATGCCCAGAGCGACCCTGTGCCACGATGCGGCCTCCGCCGTGCGGGCCGGAGATGACCGGGCCTTCGACGAGTTGGCCCGGCGCTACCGGCCCGGCGTGTGTGCCTTGTGCTTCGACCGGACGCGGGACTTCGACGTCGCCGAGGACCTCACCCAGGAAGCGCTGCTCAAGGCCCACGCCGCTTGGGGCAGTCTCCGGGACCCCGAGGCCTTCCCGCAGTGGCTGCGGCAGATCGCGCTGAACTGCTGCCGCTCGTGGGTCCGCCGCCTGATGCCGGCGCATGCCGACCTGGCGTCCGCCGAGAGGCTGCCAGGGCTGGGCACGTTCGAGGAGGTCACGCGACGGCAACTGGCGCGCGAGATCGCCTCAGCGCTGGCTCAACTCCCCGAGAACAACCGCCTCGCCTTCCTCATGCACGTGCAGGGCTGCCGCTACCGGGAGATCGCGGAGTTCCTGGGTGTGGCGGAGACGACCATCGTCGGTCGGCTGCACCGAGCGAGGGGACGCCTGCGGTCCCTGCTGGAAGAGCGGCGCATCCTCGAGTACCTGCAGCACCTCGGAGACCAATACCTGGGAGGTGAGTGTCCGTGAGTGGCACCGTTGCCCCCTTTGCCCTGGCCGCGTGGGCGCGGCAGTTCTCCACCCTCATCAACGCCGGGGTCAGTCTCGCCCGATGCCTGGAGGGACTTGCGCAGTCCGCCGAGGAGCCCTTGGCGACCATCACCCGTGAGCTGCTGGCTCGCGTGTCGGCGGGCGACATGCTGTCCCAAGCCATGGCCGACCACCCCGAGGTGTTCAACCGCCTGAGTGTCGGACTGTGTCGCGCCGGCGAGGTTGGGGGGGTGCTGGACGAGACCTTCGCCGTCTGGGCCGACTGGCTCGAGCAGGACATCGAGTTCCGCGCGCGATGCGACATGTACTATCTGCTGAACCAGGTCGGTCGATGGCCGGTGTCGCGCGAAGAGTACGAGGCCCAGCTTCGGGTGGCGATCCCGGACCTGGACGGCCGGGTGCGCGAGATGACCTGGTGCCGGATGTTGGGGATGATGCTTGGCAGCGGAGTGCCGCTCATTCAGTCGCTGCGCGTGGCAACCGAGCAGGTGTACCCGGAGGGCGGCGAGACGCTGGCTTCCGGCCTGGACGGCGCCGCACGGGCGGGGAGGGCGCTGGCTGATGAGCTGTCAGCGGCGGGCATGTCGCCCTTCACCGTGCAGCTGGTGGCAGTCGGCGAGGAGTGCGGGACGCTGGAGCGGACGCTCGATAAGGCCGCCTTGCTGCTCGAACGGAACCTGGCCCTGCAACTCACCGCCGTGCTGGCTCTTCAGTTGGAGGCTCGGGCGTAGCGTCCGAGAGCCGGGCTGCGAGCGGCGTTCGCGGCGAACAATCCGGTACCGCAAGGCGTCAATGACACCAGGGGGAGGGAGAACCCCTTCGCGGCCCACCACCGGGGGCGGCCGCGTGTAGCTTTGGGAGAACGACAAGATGAAGGTTCGAGAGGGACACACGCACAGTCACACCTCGATCGTGCTGCTGAGCCTGATGGTCGGGATGTTGGCGACACTCCTCGCCCTGTACGGCTATCAAGCAACGGCCGCTCCACCCGAGACCGGCCCGACAACCGACGCCCTGCAGTTGAACAAGACGCTCCCGCAGATCGCCGAGAGCACCAAGCCGGCGGTCGTCAGCATCTTCACCAAGAGCACGACCCCGAGCGGTCCTCCGGCCGACATGCCCCCGGAGCTGCAACCGTTCTTCCGGCGGTTTGGGATGCCCGGCGAGGGAGGACCCGGCGGGCCACTGCCCGGTCGGGCGCTGGGCTCCGGCTGGGTCTACTCCGACGACGGGTACATCGTCACGAATGCGCATGTAGTCAAGGACGCCACCGACATCCGCGTCAAGCTCTACGACAACGGAACCGAGGACCGGCAGTACGAGGCGCGCCTGGTCGGCTCCGACCCTCGCACCGAGCTCGCCCTGCTCAAGATCGATGCGGGGCGCAAGCTCCCGACGCTCGCCGTCGGCGATTCGGCGGGGCTCAAGGTCGGCGAGTGGGTGATGGCGGTGGGATCTCCCTTCGAGCTCGAGCAGACCGTGACGGTCGGCGTGGTGAGCGCCAAGGGCCGCATGATCGACTCCGGCGATGCCCGCTTCCGCATGGGCGACATCCTCCAGACCGATGCCTCGATCAACCCCGGCAACAGCGGTGGGCCGCTGGTCGATCTCCAGGGCCGCGTCATCGGTGTGAACGTCGCGATCCTCTCCCCGGGCGCGCCCGGGAACATCGGCATCGGCTTCGCGATTCCGGCCGCGACGGTCCAGCAGGTCATCCCGCGCCTGAAGGCCGAGGGCCAGGTGGTGCGCGGCTGGCTCGGGGTGACGATCCGTGACCTCGACGGCAACCTGAGAGACGCCTATGGCGCGCCGGACGGCGGCGCGCTGATCGAGACCGTCCGCGAGGACGGACCGGGCGCCGCCGGCGGCCTGCGGGAGGAGGACGTGGTGGTCCGAGTGGACGGCAGGTCGGTGAAGGACAGCTGGGACCTACAGCAGACGGTGGCGAACCGTCGGCCCGGGGAGGGACTGACGCTGGACGTGGTGCGCAACCGCAAGGCGGAGAGGCTGACCGTGAAGCTGGGCGACATGCCGGCGAGCTTCGCGAACGACGGCGGCCCCAAGCCGGAGCCCAAGGCGGAGCCCGGATCGCAGCTGGGCATGGGCCTGGCGCAGATCACGCCGGAGGTGGCGGCCCAGCGCAAGCTGCCGGCCAACGAGGGCGTCTACATCGCCCAGGTGGCGCCGGACAGCGTTGCCGCCGACAGCGGCCTTGAGCCCGGCGACGTGATCCGCAAGGCCAATCGGACCGAGGTCAGCAAGGTCGAGGATGTCACGAAGACGATCGACGAGGCCCGCAAGAACCACGAGAAGTACGTGATCCTCCGCGTCGAACGGCAGGACGAGACCGGCGAGCGCCAGATGATCACCGTGGATGTGGAGCTGGCGGGGTAGCGGGCGTGGAGGCGGCGTTGCGGACACAATGCGAGGGCCCGGCGGAGGCAGTGCGCCGGGCTTGTCCTTTCACTCGGTGATGAGTTCGACATCGTCGAACCACGCGGTGCCCGTCCCGTCCATCAGGTTAAGGTACACGCCGACCGCATCGCCGGTCGGGCGGAGCCCCTCGACGAGGATCTCCTGCCAGAGCCCCTCGGTGTTGAGGACGTTGCGCGCGGTGGTCCCGTCGGTCGTGCCCGTAACCCAGATCGCCAGTTTGCCGGCGAAGTCCCGGCTCGTCTTCGCCCAGAGTCGCAGGCGGTAGGTCCGGGCCGGGTCGACCGCGATGGCGCCCGTGTACCAGCGGCCCCACACGCGCGTGCGCATCGTCGCCTCGACCTCCGGGGCCCCGAGCGCGGAGCAGGTCAGCTTCCCCGAACGACCGCCGCTGCGGGGTTGGGTCGCATCGAGCTCGTACGCAAACTCGCCGCACATGATGCTCCGCTTCCAGGCGTCGCCCGGCTCCTCGAAACCGCCGTCAGGCAGAAGGTTGTCGGCTCCGGCGGGCGCGGCCGACCGCAGCAGCCACACCGGCCGCCAGATGCCGCCGGCGCCGGAGTTGTCCTCCACGCGCACCGCGAGGACGTTCAGTCGGTCGTAGCGCACCGCGGCGGCGATGTCGACCTCGAAGGCCTCCTGCCACGACTCCGGGTTACCCTGGTGCGGATAGGGACGCTCGAGGAGTCGCGTCCCGTTGAGCCACACCGAGCACGCCTCGTCAACCGCGCCGAACACGAGCCGCACCCCGGGCCGCGCCGGGTCAGCCGGCGCCGCGAACGCGGTCCGGTACCAGGCCACGCCATCGTAGGACGCGCCGTGCTCGGCTTCCCACTGTCGGCCGACGGGTGTCTGCTCCCAGGGCCCCTCGGTCCCGATCTCGGCCCACGCCGCATCGTCGAAGTCCTCGGCAGCCCAGCCGTCGGCCTCCCCCTGCCGCTGCGGGTCCCAGGCGAAACGCCACGGACCGACGAGCCGTTCCCCCGGCGCCGGCATGAGCCGCAGGAGCTCCCGGTCCCAGCTGTACCCCTCCGACCACCGCAGGTAGCTCGGGTTCGCGATGAAGCGATCCTCCGCGCTCCGCCGGTGGTCGTCTAGCCGCCGAACGGCCGCCCGCAGCGTCGCGATGTCGCCGGCCTCGCGATAGCCCCGCCAGGCCGCGGCGGCCTCCAGAGTCAGGCTCGCGTTGCGCAGTCCGTCGGCCAGGAACGCGACCCGCTCCTCCGCCCTCCGGTTGCCCTGCGCCGCCTCGGACGCAACCTCTAGCAGCCGCTCGCCCTCTCGCATCGCCCCCGGGGTGAACAGCCGATGCGCCCCGCGGTCGAACCAGGAGTAGCTCAGATCCTCCGAGTCCTCCACCCAGGCCTCCGTGATCCGCTCCCAGTGCGCGAAGTAGGCGCGCACCGGCTGTTCCGCCGGGCCGAACGCGGCGAAGTACTCATCGAGGACCTGATCGACGGTCAGTTCCGGCCGCGCGTGGAGCCGGGCGAGCATGTAGTGGTTCGGCCCCTGGGTGGCGTACTGCCCGGTGAGGGAGTCGAAGTCCGTGCCGATCATTCCATGTTCGGCGCAGAAGCGGAACTCCTCGCCGAGGCGCCGGGCCACAAAGATGGGGAAGCAGTGCCCATCCAGCATGTAGTTCGGCCGCAGCAGAAGCTGCGCGCCCGTCGCCGACCAGCCCTCCCACTGGGCGCGGCAGGCCTGGCGTTTGGCTTCGGTCCAGGGGAACATCAGCGGGGGCACGATGCCGACGACGATGTGGTCGTTGAGCTTCGTCTCCCGCGGCGGGGCGACGTAGTTGGCATAGGCGAATCCGAGCACGACGGCCTCGGGATCGACGCGCCGCGCCGCCTCCTGAGCCGCGAGGTAGTGGCGCGCGTACCGGTCCGACAGCGACCCGAGCGCCTGCCACCAGTCGGCTCGCCCGGCCTCGAAGTCTGCTCGCGCGCGCGCCAGTCGCTCGTCCCAGAGCCCCTCGACGTCCGGATCGGGCACGTCCCACGCGAGGCACCGCTTACACGTGCACTTGCCCGGAGTGTCGTTCTCGCTGACGTCCAGATACGGCTCGCCGGGGCTGCGTGTCCGGGTCCAGTTCTCCACGATCGCCTCGTGGAAGGCGGGCTCCGACACGCACATCGCCACCAGCTCCGCCGCGCCGCCGTAGTACGCCGGGTCCGGCCGCCGGGCCCCGTCCGGCAGCTGGTTGAAGTACTCGGGATGCGCCTCGCCGTGCTTCGCCCACCAGGTGGTGAAGGCGTGGTGAATGTCGAGGTTCACGCCGAGGGAGAACCGGTTGCGGCGCAGCCACTGTCCCTGCGCCTCCAGGAACCGGTTGCGCGCCTCGGCTGAGGACCACGCCTGCGGGTCGCTCACGATCGGGCCGCCGTCTCGCCAGCGCGCATGGGTGAAGGCCGGCGCGCCGGTCTGGTCCCAGGCGTCGACGCGAACCGTGGGCTGCTGGGGAATGAACTCGCCGAGCTTCCCTGGCCACAGCCATCGCACGCCCAGCCCCTGCTCGAGGAACTCGTAGACCGCGAAGAGCGTGCCGACTCGCGTGCGGTTGTTGTGCAAGACGCCCGCCGCCGGGCCGTCGCTGTCATCGCCCAGCAGGAAGAACGCCTCGCCCACGAGCTTCAGCCGGAAGCCGTTGGGCGGAAGGCCCCCGGTGTCCAGACCCGCTGCCGCCGCAGCGCGGCATGAGCCCAGGTAGAGGCGCGGGCCCTGCCCTGGGGCCTCGGACTCCCGCATCACAGGCACTTGCGCGCCGCTCGCCTCCCGCAGGTGATAGACCAACTCCTCGGCGGCGTAGGTCACGACGGGCAGCGAGAAGTCGGGCGTCACGATCGCGGCGGCCGGCCGGCCGGCGACCACAAAGTCGACCGCCGGCGTTGGCCTCGCGAGCAACAACAGCAGGAGTGGGGTCATGGAGCACCTCCACCGCACCCTTCGCCAAGGACCGCGCGCTCCCCTGGCCGGTTCTGCGGGAGGCTCCCGGGCCTCGGTTGGTCGTTCTTGATGGTAGCCGCACGTACCACGCGACTGGGGTCTGCGAGATGAACGGCTTGAAGACGGTCCTCCTGATGGGGCTGCTCACCGGCCTCTTCCTTGGGATCGGGCACCTTATCGGTGGTCGGCAAGGGATGTACATCGCCCTGGGTCTCGCCGCCGTGATGAACCTCGTGAGCTACTGGTTCTCGGACAAGATCGTGCTCGCCCTGTACCGCGCGCAGCCGGTGAGCGAAGCCGAGGCCCCGTGGCTCTATCGGGTGGTTGGGCGCCTCACCCAACGGGCGGGGATTCCCATGCCCCGACTCTACATCATCCCCAACCCCTCACCGAACGCCTTCGCCACCGGACGCAACCCGGACCACGCGGCCGTTGCCGTGACGGACGGCATCCTGCGCATCCTCACCGAAGACGAGCTGGAAGGCGTGCTCGCCCACGAGCTGGCGCACGTCCAGCATCGCGACGTGCTGATCAGCGCGATGGCCGCCACGCTCGCGGGCGCGCTGCTGATCCTCGTCCGCATCTTCGCTTACAGCAGCCTCTTCTTCGGGGGAGACGGTCGGCGCCGGGGCGGTGGGCTGGAGGCCCTGGCGCTCCTGATCGTGGCGCCCATTGCGGCAGCTCTCATCCAGATGGCCATCTCGCGCTCGCGCGAATACGCCGCCGACGCGAAGAGCGCCGAGCTGACGGGCAACCCGCTGGGCCTGGCCCGAGCCCTCGCGAAGCTGCGCGGCGCCTCGGAGGCGATCCCCATGCAGGCGGACCCGAACACCGCCCATCTCTTCATCGTCAGTCCGCTGCGGGCCGGATCGTTCCTGAACCTCTTCAGCACTCACCCGCCCCTCGAGGAGCGCATCGCGCGCCTTGAGCGTCTGGCCCGAGGAGAGTAGTGGTCGGTCGGCACCGTCCTGGTTGAGGGGACCTCACGGCATGATCGCCATCCCGGTGCTCGTCTTGCTGGCTCCCTCCGCCGCCGCCCAGCACGCGCCGTCGCGCCCGCTACTGGGCGTGATCCGCTGGGACATGTATAGCGGGCATCCGGAGATCACGCAGCAGCAGGAGTTCGGGTTCCTGAAGCCCGAGGAGTACTGGTGGCGTGCGCCGTTCTTCGTGCGGCGATCGGGCGATCCGGACCATCCCCTGGCCTTCAACCCCGAGTTCTCGCCGGAGGTGTTGCAGGAGGCCATGGATCAGGAGATCCGCTTTGCGGCGGGGGCCGGGATCGACTACTGGGCCTTCGGCTTCGAGCGGAGCGACCGGAACTGGGGCCTTCGCTACAACCTGGACGCCTACCTGAGGAGCCCGCTCAAGCGCGAGATCGGCTTCTGCGTGATCGCCAACGCGCCGCAGATCGGGAACCTGAAGCGGTGGGAGCCGCCCGATACCGTCTACGACCCGACCTTCGTCTTCGAGGAGTGGCGGGGGTATGTGCGTGAGTTCGTGGCGCTGATGCAGGAGCCCAGCTACCAGCGGGTGCTCGACGCGCGGCCGCTGGTCTACGTGTACCATCCCGAGGGGTTGGCGAAGCGGTTGGGGGATGACGACGACTTCACGCGGCTCTCGCAGGCGGTTCAGCACCTCCGCGACGAGGCGCAGGCTGTGGGTGTGGGCAATCCGTACGTGGTGTGCATGATGGAGGGGCTGAAGCACCGCGAGCTGCTACGTGCGGGCATCGCGGATGCGGTCACGCTGTACCACTACCGCCACGGGCCGGCAGGTGTCGACCTCCGGTACAAGCAGCTGTGGCCCGCCATCCGCAGTCATGTGTTGGAGGCGCGCTTCGGTGGGGACGACGTGCCGATTGTCGTGCCGCTGATGTCCGGCGCGAACTGGGTCCCGCGCGCCCGCGTGATGCCGCAGCTCTTCCCGAACTGGAACTGGCTCGAGCCCGAGCCCGGTGAGCTCGGGGCGCACCTCGCGGCCGGCCTGGACTACGTCGCCGAGCACCCCGCCCAGTGCCCGGCGAACACGGCCCTGATGTATGCGTGGAACGAGCACTCCGAGGGCGGTTTCCTGTGCCCGCTGATGGGCGAGCCGCCCGACTATGCGCCCAATACGCGCCAGCTCGACGAGGTCGCACGCACGCTCGCTGGTTGGAGCCCCCCTGCGGCCCGCGACGGGAGACAGTGAGCGGGCGGCTCGCCGGGTGACGCGGCGCTACTCGACTACTACGTCCCCCCCACCCTCCCCTCACCGCCTCCGATGCAGGCGCCTGCCGCATTGGACCGTCTTGGGGAAGGTCTCCGTCCCGCGAACGGGAAGGACCATGTGGCCATCGGGGCTGATCCCGCAGCACGGGACGGACGCCGATGGCCCAGCATCTCCACCCGCGAGATGCTCAGTGAGGTGAGGCCAGTGCTCCTTCATCCGAGGACCGGACTCCTCCCGGCAATCTCGCTCCTGGTCGCGGCTGCGGCCGCGCACGCTGCGCCGGAGCAATCGCCCGCCCAGCGGAGAGCGGCGGTGCTCCAGCAAGCGGAGAGGGGGGCCGCCGCCATTCCCGCGCTGTCCGCGGCGCTGGAGGACGAGAACCTGGTCGTCCGGCGCACCGCCCTGCGGCTGCTAGCGGAGCTGGGGGAACCGGCACGACCGGCGCTGGCGGGCGCCTTGGGCAACTCCGACGTCCTGGTGCGGCGCGCCGCGTTGTCGCTCGTCTGCGATCCGCCCACCGAGGAGGCGGCGCCGCACCTCGGTAAGGCCCTCGGCGACTCGGAGGTCCTCGTGCGCCTGGCAGCGGCGCAGTTGCTGGTGCAGATCCAGCCTCGCTCGCCGGGGGTCACGGCTCTGCTCGAGCAGGCCCGACAGGACGAGGCGGCCGCCGTGCGCGAGGTGGCCAGCCGGGCCCTGTGGCCGTTCTTCAAGGAGACCGTCTCAGTCCGCGACCGGAAGGACTGGGACCACGACATCCAGGTGGCGCAGACGATCCCGCTGCCCACGGAGGGCTGGCGGTTCCGGACGGACCCGAAGGAAGAGGGTCACCTGCAGAAGTGGTTCGCGCCGGACTACGACGACTCGGAGTGGCTGTCCCTCGAGATCGGGAGAGCCTGGGAGGAGCAGGGGCAGGCCTACGACGGTGTGGCGTGGTACCGTGGCGCCTTTGTGCTGCCGGAGAAGCCTGAGTGCCTCGCCGTGGAGCTTGCCTTCGGCGCCGTGGATGAGATCGCGTGGGTATGGCTGAACGGGGAGTACGTCGGGCAGCACGATCTGGGGACGGCCGGTTGGGATAAGCCATTTGCCCTCGACGTGACCAAAGAGCTCCGGTGGGGCGAGCAGAACCGGATTGCGGTGCGGGTGCATGATAGTACGCAGGCTGGGGGGATCTGGAAGCCCATCACCGTCCAGGTACTCCAGTAGGAGGCGCCTCATGATAGAGACGCGTCACGTGCTCTTGGCCGGCTGGATCGTCATGCTCGCCGCGGCCACGCTTCCGGCCCGGCCGGCTCATTCGCAGACACGCCCCTGGGAGCAGCTCTACGCAGGGACCGAGGCGACCGGACCCAACGTCATTGCCCTCTGGCAGTTCCTGCCCGGTCAGGAGGCGGAGGACGGCTCGGGGCGGGGTCATGGGCTGACGCTGCGCGGCGAGGCGCGGTTCGTCTCGGAGGGCCCGTTCGGTGCCGCGCTGGAGTCGTTCCCCGCGGACGGCGACAACGACAAGGCCCAGGGCGCTCTCGCGCAGGACGCGGACGATCTGTCCCCCACTGGCGCCTTCACCCTCGAGGCCTGGTTCGCCGCCAAGCCCGAGATGGACCGGTACTCCAACGTCTTCCTGGTGGACAAGAAGTACTTCCACTACGCCAAGGACCTGCCGGAGGCCAACACCGACTACTGCGTGTACCTGACCCGCACCGGCGAGCACCGCCGGCGAGTGATGGTCTCCCTGGGCTTCGGGACCGACTCCGACTTCATTGGCGGTCCGGAGATCGACATGCCGCCGGGGGAGTGGCTGCACCTCGCCTACACGTACGACGGCGACGGCCGCTCGCGCTTCTTCCTCAACGGCGAGCTCGTACACAAGGCCGTCATCCCCGGTCGCGGCGCGGTAACGCCGGGCGTCTACGGTCTGGCTCTTGGCTGTCGCTACGGCAGCACGCACAACGGCTTCCCCGGCCACCTCGCGCAGGTGCGCGTCTCGAACGGCATCGTGCCCTACTTCACCGGCGGACTGCTCGCGGGAACCTCCGGGGGGCGGACCGCTTACCTCCGGATGGAGAAGAACGCCACCGTGGCCCTCTCGCTCTCCAACGATACGGCCACGCCGCTTACCGGCGGGCGGGCCGAGATCGCGTTTGGGGGCCTGACCCGTCAGGTCGAGCTCCCCACGCTGGCTCCCAACCAGGAGCAGACGATCCCGCTGGAGGTCGATACCTCCTTGCGCCCGGGCGACTACCTGCTGAACGTGACGGCCTCGGCTAGGGCCGGCGATGAGGAGTTGCGGATCGCCGAGGAGTTTCCCATCACCATTGTGCCGCGGGAGCCTCCCGACCGGATGCCGGTGGTCATGTGGGGCGGCGGCGACATCCCCACGCTGAAGGCCATCGGCTTCACGCACCAACTCGTGTCACTGGTCAACGAGGCGGCCGTGTGGAAAGCTGGGGAGCCCGTGCCGGCTTTGTCCCCTGCCGCGATCGAGGAGCAGGGACGGCTGCTCGACGATCTCCTGCGTAACGGGCTGTATGCGGCGGTGTACACCTACCCGGGCACATGGGTGACGCGGGAGGAGGCGCGCCTGGCCCAGTACAACCGCGTCGATCGCCAGGGGCAACTGCGCTCCCATGACAACGTCTGCGCCAACTTCCCCGAGGTGCGCGAGCTGTGCTACAACGTCGGGGCCTCGATCGCCCAGACCTTCGGGCAGTACCCGGCGCTCGACGGCTCCCTGATCCACTCCGAGGTCCGCGACGGCTCCGATCTGTGCTTTCACGAGCACGACCGCGAAGCCTTCCGGCAGTTCGCGGGCTACGATATCCCCCCGGAGGCCGAGGGGAAGAACGGACTGCACTACAGCCGCATCCGGGACTTCCCGGCGGACCGCGTCGTTCCCGATGACCATCCTCTGCTGACGTTCTACCGCTGGTTCTGGAAGAGCGGCGACGGCTGGAACGTGCTGCACTCCGAAGTCAGCCGCGGCCTGAAGTCAACGGGCCGCGCCGACCTGTGGACGTTCTTCGATCCCGCGGTGCGCGTGCCCGACGTCTGGGGCAGCGGCGGCGACGTCGATGTCATCTCCCAGTGGACGTACTCCTACCCCGACCCGATCAAGATCGGCCAGGCCACCGACGAGCTGTTCGCCATGGCCCAGGGCCAGCCCGGGCAGCGCGTCATGAAGATGACGCAGATCATCTGGTACCGGTCGGGCACCGCCCCCAAACTCCCCGAAGATGAAGCGCAGCGCGCTCAGTGGGAGCAGGAGAAGCCCGAAGCGCCGTTCATCACCATCGCCCCCGACCACCTCCGCGAGGCCTTCTGGTCCAAGCTCTCCCGGCCGATCCGCGGCATCATGTACCACGGCTGGGGCTCCCTGGTCGAGACCGGCACGACCAACAAGGGCTATGTGTTCACCAACCCCGAGACCGCCAAGGTGCTGACCGATCTCACGCACAACGTCGTGGCCCCCCTCGGGCCGACGCTGCTGCAGGTCCCGGACCGGCCCGCTGACGTTGCGGTGCTGGAGAGCTTCGCCTCGCAGATGCTCGCCGGACGCGGCAGCTACGGCTGGAGCCAATCGCGGGAGGCGGACGTACACCTGCTGCTGCAGTGGGCGCACCTCCAGCCGGAGATCGTCTTCGACGAGACCATCGCGAGGGACGGTCTGGACAACTACCGGGTGCTGGTCATGCCGTGCTGCGACGTGCTCACCGAGAGCGTGGCCGCGAAGATCAAGGCCTTCCAGCGTCGCGGCGGCATCGTCGTGGGGGATGAGTTCCTCTGTCCGGCGATCCTCCCCGACATCGTCCTGCCCAGCTACAAGCGTACCGGGAAGGCCGACGAGGACAAGGCCGCTCTGCAGGCTCAGGCCGTGGCGCTCCGCAAGGAGCTGGACCCGTTCTATGCGCGCTACGGTGACTCGACCGACCCCGACCTCGTCTTGCGCTTCCGCCGGCAGGGCGACAGCGACTACCTCTTCGTGCTCAACGATCGGCGCGCGTTCGGCGACTACGTGGGTCACCACGGCAGGGTGATGGAGAAGGGGCTCCCCCTCGCGGGGCAGGTGTCGGTGGCGCGCCCGGCGGGGTTCGTCTACGATCTCGTCGAGCACAAGGAGGCACCGACCAAGGCGGGCGGCGCCGGCCTGCAGTTCGACGTGAGCCTCGGCCCCGGCGACGGCCGGGTGTTCCTGGTGACGGCCCAGCGCCTCGCGAGCGTCCGGCTCCAGGCTCCGGCGCGCGCCCGGCTGGGAGAACCGGTAGACGTGGCAGTCACGGTCGCGGACGCCAAGGGCTCTCCGGTGCCGGCGGTGATCCCGGTGCGGATCGAGGTGCGCGACCCGCAGGGCCGACCAGCCGAGTTCGATGGGTACTGGGCGGCGAGGGACGGTCAGATCCGGCTGCGCCTGGACCTGGCGGCCAACGACGAGCCGGGATCGTGGACGATCCGGGCGACGGAGCTGGCGTCGGGCCTCAGCGCCGAACGGCGCGTCACCGCGGCGCGCTAGAGGTCTGTCAGCCGTGATTCTGGCAGTTGCCGCTTGTCGTCGTGGGTCGGCTCACCAGAGCCGTCCGGCATTGACCTGAAGGCTCTGTCAGCTCTGGTAAGCCGACCCACGACGACCGAAGGCTTCACGGCTGACAGACCACTAGAGGGCGTGGCTGGGGTCGCCGGCACTGGCCGGGGCGTCGCCGTGAGGCCGGAGACACTTCGGGCACTTGAGGGTTCGCGATGACCAGCGCAGCCGACCGCAGCCGCTTGCGGGCTGTCGTGGCCGAGTACGCCGAGATCGTCAGCAGCGGTGAGATGGCAACGCGGCGTGAGAGATGGCGCTTGACGAACCGCCTGCTCGAGCGCACTGTGCCCTTCCACATCGAGGACAACGGCTCGTTCTTCGCCGACCTGACCCCTCCGCCCCAATGCGAGGGCGAGTTCGAGCGGGGCTGCGAGGCCCACTTCCTCCGCTGTATCACGAACCACCGCCTCATCCCCGATGACCGCGTCTTCCCGGCGAGCTTCTGGATACACTGGCATATCGGCCGCACGTCCGCGTGCCCGGAGCTGCAGTATCACCGCGTGCCCGACTCCACCGGCCGCGAGTTGGGCTATGAGACGAACACGCCCCTCGCCGACCTCGCGACGGGCCTGGCCAGGCTGCGGCCGACTGAGTTCAGTGTCGACCGCGAGGGGACGCACAGGACGGCGGGGCAGGCGGCGGAGCTGTTCGGCGACCTGCTGCCGGTGGAGATCGTGGGCCACGGCGCCCTGGCCGCCGGCACCGGAATGGCCGGGCAGGCCGTGCACCTGATGGGGATGGACAACTTCTACGTGAACATGCTCGATCAGCCCGACAACGTGCATCGGTTCTTCGCGCTACTGGCCGAGGACGCCGAACGCTACGCGGACTGGCTGGAAGCCGAGGGGCTGATCACCGTCAACGGCCGCGAGCTCGACTGCGGCTCGGGGAGCTGCGTCTACTCCGATGAGCTTCCCCGACGTGAGATCGCACCGGGCGAGAGCGTGCGGCTGTCGGACATCTGGGGTTTCATTGAGGCCCAGGAGGCGGTCGGCCTTTCGCCTGAGATGTACGCCGAGTTCATCCACCCCTACCAGCGGCGCGTCGGCGACCGGTATGGGCTCATCAACTACGGGTGCTGCGAGCCGACCCACCACTTCTGGCCCTCGCTGAGCGGCTTTGCCAACCTCCGGAAGCTCACCGTCTCGCCGTGGTGCGACGTGGAGAGCATTGCGGCGTCGGTGGGCCGGCAGGTCGTGCTGTCCCGCAAGCCGCACCCGCTGAAGCTCTGCGGTCCGAGGTTCGATCCCGAGGACTTCGCAGCGAGCCTTCGAGAGACGCTGGCGAT
>Ga0194126_10005884_pt1 | contig 17792 bp, 13 predicted proteins | sample TA2KigC150mmetaG_FD_148641 | JGI IMG/M metagenome (GOLD analysis project Ga0194126, IMG submission 148641) | Freshwater microbial communities from Lake Tanganyika, Tanzania - TA2015035 Kigoma Deep Cast 150m | ecosystem: Environmental > Aquatic > Freshwater > Lake | place: Tanzania: Lake... | reverse complement strand
ACAGTGTGCTATCCGCGGAGAATATGCAATGGACGAAAACCCACTAGAAACTGACTTTGAATCTACTATTGATATTACCCCAACATCCTCCGATGAAACTCCAACTCCTCCTGCATCAGAAAGCCGAGCAAGGCTTTTTTTTAAAAGGTTGCTACGCTGGCTTGTTGGATTGCTAATCATTTTTGGCTTGGGGTTTATCACCGCCATTTTTTCTTTATTCCTCCCCGCGCGCCAGGTAACCAACCAGCAAGCTGCAGCATTAGCGGATGCTCATCAGAAAATTGAAGAGCTAACCAACCAGCTTGCAGAACTAAATGGTCTCCAGAAAAAATATCAGGAATCTCTGGAAAACCAACAAAAAGCCAATCTGTTTATCTCCATCTTGAGCGCACGTGTTGATATTGCCAACGCGCAATTAGCAATGGCAAATGGCGATACAGCCAGGGCGCGCCTTTCTTTGAGCCAAACAAGTAAACAGTTACAAACCCTGGAAAAACTTGTGGAAACTGGTCAACGAAAGATTGTAACGGATATGCAAGATCGCCTGGAACTGGCGCTGGCCGGCATCGAGAGCAACCCATACGCAGCACAATCCGACCTGGATGTCCTGGCTAACAGCTTGCTAGAATTACAAAGTGTTTACTTTACCACACCTTGATCCTGTGTATGCAACTTTAATTTAACATCAAAAGCGACGTCAACAAAGAGACGTCGCTTTAATTGATAAAACAAAACAAACACCTTAATAGCGAAGCAATGCCCCAATATGCCCGTGTTGGCTTAATTCTTTTTCATCGTGCAATACTTCCACATCCCCACCTGCCTGTAACACTTTCCGCACAACCAATTCCACAGCATCTGGAATATTTTCAATCGCTCCACCACAAAACGGGCATAGTTCAATCAATATACCAGTGATAAAACCGCAATCCATACATCTATGCCCGGGTGCACGGAAACCTTCTTTGATCAGTAAGGTTAAAACCCGCCCCTGATGCACTGCGCTTAGCGTATCATCTAGTTGAACAACCCCACCTTTTCCTTTTGCAGCATTGGTGATAACAGCATTGATCAACTTGCTTTCTCGTTTGAGTTCTGCTTCGCGCCCTACATGCATTGCTCGTTCATGGACCTCATGGTTAGAAGCACTCATACTGATAGGAAAACTGCCTACCACCAGGCTTTGCCACGCTTTGGGTAGATGGGAACGAAAAAGGGCAATGTTCTCATCAGAACCACCTATTAATACCCTTCGTACATGGTTCTCAGAAAAAAACCGGGCAGCAAAATCAGCCGCATCTTTAATATTTCTTTCTGCAACCTCCTCGATATAATTGGTCTGTCCGGCTGACCCTCCCCTTCGCCCTGGAGACTGTGAACCTCCACCTCGCTTGGTATGACGAACATTCTCTCCCAATACACCTTGCTGTTCGTGCAGTTCTCCCAAGTGAAAATAAAAGATCCGCGCCCCCTGCTTATCCACGATTGCCACACCATAACCCCCGTAGAAATCTAATATATCTGCCAGGGGTTTAAAATGCGGGCGCTCACTAACCCGAACACGACTGCGAATCGGTACCGCCAGGCTATAATACCGCAACCAGCCATCTAAGCTACAAGAAAACACCACTACACTCTTGCCCGACCAATCAAATTGGTGATCGAAAAATCGCTCAATTACCTCTACGTCCTCGTTAAGATCAATATCTTTTAACATTGTCCGCAAATGTAGTTTATGCGTCTCGGCATTACCATTCGTCGGGTCGGTATTCAAATAAACGCTAAGCACCGGGTGGTCAGATTTATATTCCAACAATTCTTTTAAATCTCTATCCGTTAACATCATTACCTCCTATAAATTTTGGATTAGTGATGATGGCATAGATCAACAACCTTTCAATGGATGTAGTGAAACAAGATGGATAGCTGATCCTGCATCATTATTGTGGAACGAGACCTGCCAATTTCCTGAATAAATCTCGTTGCTGCTCGGTCAGATCGTCGGGAATCTTGACCTGCACACGTATAAATTGATCACCTCGTATTTGAGGTTTGTTGACCTGCGGGAAACCTCTTCCCGCCAGTCGGAATACTCTTCCCGGTTGGGTTCCCGATGGTATGGATAACATGATCGCACCACCCAATGTTTGCACGGGTACTTCACCGCCTAATACCGCTGTATACAGGTCAATCTCGAGATCTATATGTACATGATTGCCTTTACGAATAAATTTTGGATCTTCAACGACCTGAACTAGCAGGTAGAGATCCATCTTTTGTCCATTTGGCGTCTGAATGGCTCCTACCACTCGTAATTGAGTACCGTTGCGTGATCCAGCAGGTATTTTGAGTTCCAGACGCCTGCCATCTATGTCAATTTTTCGCGCACAGCCATGATACGCTTCGTGGCAACTAATGCTCACCGGGTATTGTATGCGTTCTGTTGATCCGTCAGATTTGCGTTTGTTTGTGTTAGAGCCATGTTTTTTTTCAGTGGAAACGCCAAAAATTTTTCGAAAAAATTCTGAAAAATCTCCTAACCCAAAACTATCTGTTGCCACTCCCTGGTACATCGTTTCTCCACGTCCTTTTCGATTGGCAGTCGCCCATTCCTCCCAGTTGAACCCGCCAGAAGAACTGCCGGTGCGGTGCCATTGTCGATAGGAGGCATCGATCTGATCATAGCGCGAGCGCCTGCCAGGATCACCAAGCACCTGAAAAGCTTCGTTAATCTCCTTGAACTTTTCTTCCGACTGACGGTCATTGGGATGGCGATCCGGATGGTATCGCATTGCCAGTCTCCGGTATGCCTTCTTAATTTCCACCACATCTGCCGTGCGAGCTATGCCTAAGATTTTATAATAATCTTTATAATCCATGCCGCGTCCCTGGTACTGGCTTTCTGGAAATTTTGAGTACTTTCCTTGAATTTATTGTATGCGCAAATGGGGGCTAGAGTCAAGATAGTGACAACAAAATTCATCAAACTTTAAGCAGAATTTCTCACCTTCACCTCCCAGTTTTTCACCAACCATGCTATGATTAATCAATGGTCGCTATGAAGGAACAAATACTGGTTGTAACTGCAAACATCAAGGTGGGTACTTATCTTACACACCAGCTACTCAGCCATCTAAACTACGCCACCCAAACCGCAGCAACTACTGCCAACGCACTACAGGCAATTAATGCCCGAACACCCGAGTTAATCATTGCAGATTTACATTTACCCGACCTGAGTGGTAAAGACTTACTCGTTGCCCTAAACTCAAAAGGCATGGATATTCCGGTCATTGTCCTTGCCACGGACGCAATGGAGGGAGAAATTCTTCAAGCATTTCGTTTGGGCGCGGTTGATTTTATCAACCTGCCCGCACAAGATACAGAAATAATCACAACCATTGATCGAGTTCTTAAAGAAAGACGTGTCAGGCGGGAACACCAGATACTTGCACAAAATCTAAAACAAACCAACAAGTTATTAACGGATAGGGTACAGAAGTTGACGGGCATATCAAACATTGGTAAAACCATCACAGTTATTTCCAACACCCAACTCTTGCTCACCCGTATTCTTGAAAGTGCAATTCAGATCTCCGCCTCCAGCAGCGGTTATCTTCTGGTTCGTTCTGACAATCGTGATACTTTTTTATTAAATACCTCTCATAACTTGCCTGCACCTCTGGTAAAACTAACCAATCAGCCTTGGGATGATGGCTTATCCTCCCTGGTTGGGAAATCTGGTGCTCCATTGGCAATCCACGGAGAACCGCTACAAAAATCCGTCCTTAGTCAGGTAGGAAAAGCAGTTCTACTGGTTCCTATAATGGTAAAAAATGAAGTCATTGGAATCATTGCCATACTCCACAAAGATGCCAAACCTTATGATTCCAGCATCCAATCCCTGCTCGAAATTATCGCCGATTATGCGGCCATCGTATTGGTGAACGCCCGATTGTTTCGAAGTTTGGAAGAACGCAGCGAGAGAGCTCCACCCATAAGAACAAACACAGTCCAGAGTATTGAAAAAATTGGAATTCCAGCTTCCATTAAACAAAACCTGGAAAAAGCACTTATTGATGCCATTGAAGCTGTGGTTACACTTTCAATAGAAGAAAACGCAAATTTTTCCAAAAAACAAGAACGTCTGCTACATGTGGCGCAAGACCAAATTCAAAATGCATTGAAGACAATACAGTCTATACCAAGCGTTATAGTCAAAAAATTCTGATATGATTATCTATACCGGTATAGCATATTTAAACTGAAGCTTCATCCTGATGAGTGAAACCGCCATTCTCCTCTACTTTTCCAATCAACAACGTGCGGAAGAGTTAACCTGTTCAGTATTAATTCCATCAGGTTATCATGCGGAAATCCTTTCCCAGAAAGAAACGCTAAATAAAGCTCTAACCTCCCAAATGCCAGATGTTGTGATTATAGAACTTGACCCGGCTGACGCTGCCAAACTATTGCAGGTTCAAGAACTAATCAACGAACATCCAGCGCTAACCGTGGTACTATATATAGTAGCTTCCACAAATCATCAAGTACATTTGGAACCTCCCACAGGTATCTTCAGTATCCTGCATCCTGAACTCACCCCCTTTGCCAGCCAGGCAATCATCGAACAAGCCATACAACATAGTAGAAAATTACAACACTGGATACACCAGCAGCTTAATAAAAACACCAGACCTTTGCAGAAACAAATAAACGACCTGGATGCACTGCAAAAAATAGGTAGAACTATTACCAGTTCTCTTGACCTCACGGAAATCCTCAACCAGGTTGTCCATGCCGCAGTCAACCTGACAGGTGCTGATGAAGGTAGTTTAATGCTGTTGGATGAAACCAACCAGGAGCTATACATCCGCGCAGCCCAAAACATCCATGAAGATTCTGTTCACACCCTACGTATACCTATAAAAGACAACCTGCTCGGAAAAATAGTGCAAGAAGGTAAGCCAGTTATCCAAAACGAGCAGACTCTTACAAAAATTAAGACATCTCTTCTGGTACGTGCTTTGGTATATGTTCCCTTGATGATCGATCAGCGAGCAATTGGAGTTTTAGGCGTTCACAACCGCCAGGGTAATGCGTCGTTTTCGCAATACCACTTGGCGTTGATGAATTCATTATCAGATTATGCAGCCATTGCCATTAAGAATTTTCAGCAAATATCTAAGGCAGAAATTGAACGTCGTAAGTGGGAAAGCATTCTTACCCATGTGAAAGACGGCGTTATCTTGCTGGATACAGAAAACCAGTTGGTGATGATTAACCAGAGCGCACAAGAAGCTTTCAACCTGCTAGGATCCGATTTGATCGGTCACCCAATAATCAAAGCCATTACCCATCCTGAACTATTAGAAATTTTAAAAGACCAATCCTGGTTATCCCGCAAGGGTTACGAAATTGAATTGCCCGGCGATAAAATCATGAATACACAGGCGACGGTTATTCCTGATGTCGGACTGGCAATCATCATGCAAGATATCACGCACCTGAAAACAATCGATCGTATAAAAACAGACTTTGTGAATAATGTATCTCATGACCTTCGCTCACCTCTTACAGCAATCCTGGGGTATACAGAATTGATCAGTCGGGTTGGACCAGTTAATTCAAAACAAAAAGAATTTATCGAACGCGTCCAAAACAGTGTGCAAGTAATCACTGCATTAATTAATGACCTGTTAGACCTGAGCAGGATCGAAGCTGGATTTGACGCCAGGAAAGAAGTCTTATCTATTCCAGCCATAATCAACTTTACCGTGGATAGTTTTGAGAAAGCAGCTACTGATAAATCACTGGTTCTCAATGTGAAGGCCCAACCTAAAATCCCGCCTGTTATGGGAAATGTAGTACGCCTGCGGCAAATGCTGGCAAACTTAATCAGCAATGCGATTAATTACACCCCAAGTGGGGGAACCATCACGGTAGAGGTTAGCAACCAAAGCCAGCAAGTGATACTTCAGGTGATTGATAATGGGCCCGGAATACCCATCTCCGAACAACCTCACATTTTTGACAAATTTTACCGCGGCAGCAACCTGCCCGAAGAAGTCTCTGGAACCGGTCTTGGATTGGCGATTGTGAAATCGATTGTAGAGGATCACCACGGGCGAATATGGGTAGACTCTTCACCCAATAACGGAACAAACTTCACCATTATTCTACCTGTTGCCAGTTCTGAACCAGTTGAGTCATCAATATTTCTCGCCAATGGAGATAAATAAGCCTCCGTCGGGACGGTGAGGGTAGCCCGGCGGAGGCTTTCGCCAAAGGAGGAAACAGCGATGAGCATCAGGAGAGTATCCTGAATCCCATATCCACTTTCCATGATACAGGAGAAGTTACAATCTGTTGATTGTCAAACATCACTTGTTGTATGTGATTTTGATCACAAACGAGATATGAATTCTATTTGGTTATTCGCATAACCTAGAGCCAGTCCCTGGTATAAAACAGCAACAGAACCAACAATGATATGGCAAATGAAATGCCAATGGTCAGCAAAAAAGTGTTTTCATTTTGTTGAAACGGCAGATCGACATTCATACCGTAAAAGCTAAACACCATGGTAGGCAGACTCATCACAATCGTAATTGCCGCCAACAACTTCATGACCGAGTTAAGATTATTAGAAATGATGGAGGCAAAAGCATCCATCATACTGCTCAGAATATTGCTGGCAATGTTGGTCATTTCAATAGCCTGCTGATTTTCTGTAAGAACATCTTCAAGCAAATCCTCATCATCCGGATATGCTTTGAAGAGCTGCATGCGCTGAAGCCTTTCCATCATCAATTCATTGGACTTCAAAGCTGTGGTGAAATACGTCAGGCTCTTCTGGAATTTCAATAATTCCAAGACCTCTTTATTGCGGGTGGATTGTTGTAATTGATCTTCCAATACATCCACAATTTTGGTGATTCGACGCAGGTAAGTTAAATACTTATGGGCAGTGTTAAGTAACAAACGAAGCAGAAAACGATACCTCTTGGCAGTATTCAGTCCTTTCATACGTCCTGAAGCAAATTCATCAATTACATCATTTTCTCGCCGACAAATAGTAATAATGTAACGGTCGTTTAAGATGATACCCAATGGGATAGTAATATAAGGTACATCTTCATCCTCCCCCTGGTAATACGGAATTCGCAAAACAATCATTAACTCACCATTTTCTCGCTCTGTGCGGGCTCGTTCATCCAGATCTAAAGGATAGGTGAGGTAATCCTGAGAAACTCCCAGCCATGTTAATTGAACAATTTCTTCAGGGGTGGGATCAATGACATTGACCCAGCACCCGTCTACAGTTTCTGTTTGCAGTGTAAGTTTTAACTCATCATTTTTGTAGACCGTTATCATGGCGAATTCTCCTTACAGGACACTACCTGCGTTTTGAGATTAAAGTCAGGGCGGTTTATTTTTCGGGCGTTTCCTCATATGCGCTAAACCATCCGCAGCATGGGGAGGTTTGTCCTCATACATTCATTTTCTCCAGTAAAACAAAACGCTTCCCAGGTTTTTCATCAAACAACCAGTTTGGCAGTCTGAGGAGGTCATTACCACGGGAAGCGTGAATCTGCTTAAGGGAATTATCTTAAGCCAAGACCTCCATATATTGTCTGCGTTCCGGTGCTTCCGTATGGCGTGGAAAATTCGTGCGCCGGAATATTCCTGGTAACAATCCAGTAAAAAAATTAATCGTACATAAAGTCAACATTAAATATTTCCATCTTTCCATTACAAGTATAGCTGGTTTATCATAGTTCGACAAGAGATTTCTACACTTACGATAGTTTTTCATTTTTCCTTCCAGCGCAGGTATAGCTTGGTTAGCTCCTCGGAGATTGCCGGGATAAGTGCTAAACCCAGAACCCAAATCCATTCGTTTAAACTCAAAAAATGAGTATTAAAAATGGGTTGAAGAAACGGTACATTGACTACTAAAAGTAACAAAAATATTGAAAAACCAACCGCATACTGCATGAATTTATTGGAGAAAATACCCTGTTTGAATATGGACATACGTTCTGAACGAACCGTGTAGGCGCGGAACAATTCGCACAATGACAAAGTTATAAAAGCCATCGTCTCTGCTGTTTGAACGTCCAGGTTTCGCCAGTCATAACGCAAGATAAAAAGTAGCGGATTGGCATCCATCGGAAGAATATCACCTTCCGCCAGATGCCAAAACAATCCTAGCCCGAATGCTGTCAGGGTTGCACCTGTTTGTGTAATTGTCTGGATTAATATTCCTAACTGCATAGATTTATTGATAATTGGCTCTTTCTTTGGACGCGGTTTGCGTTGCATGGTATCAGGATCACCTTTTTCCATCGCTAAAGCCAGCGCAGGAGCGCCATCCGTCAACAGGTTAAGCCACAAAAGCTGGATAACAGTTAGTGGGGTTGGCAGTCCTGCCAGGATCGCTAGAAAAATGATCATAATCTCTGCAACATTCGATGAAAGCAGGAAAAACACGAATTTACGTATATTGGCATAAATAATCCGCCCTTGCTCTACCGCCGCAACAATGCTGGCATAGTTATCATCCGTCAATACCATGTCTGCAGATTCTTTAGCAACGTCAGTACCGGTGATACCCATCGCCACACCGATATCGGAGCGTTTGATAGCAGGTGCGTCATTCACCCCATCCCCGGTCATCGCCACCACTTCATCATTGGCTTGCAGCGCCTGAACGATGCGCATTTTATGCTCGGGCGATACTCTGGCAAACACATCCGTATAGGCAATCTGTTTCTGTAGCTCCTGGTCATCCATTTTATTCAGGTCTGGACCAGTAATCACCTGGTGCCCAGGAGACAGTAAACCAATAGATTCGGCAATTGCACGCGCCGTGTTGGGATAATCACCCGTGATCATCACTGTTCGCATTCCCGCCCGTAGTGCACTCTTCAAAGCTGGTGCTACTTCCGGTCTGGGTGGATCAATCATACCCAAAAGACCGACGAAAGTGAGTTCTTTCTCCAATAAATCCGGTAAAATTTCATCCGGTAATTCCTGGACAACACGATATGCCACCCCAAGCACACGTAAGGCATCCTGTGTCATGCTATCATTGGCAGCCAGAATTCTCATCTTCCATGTTTCATCCAATGGAATGGCATAATCATCCATGCGTTGGTAATGTGAACAGTTTTCCAATACCAAATCAGGCGCACCTTTCACCAATATGGCATACCCTTGAGGTTTCTCTCCTTCAACAAAGGGAGAAATATCTTCCGTATGGACATTCGCTAAAGAATGGATGGTAACCATCCGTTTACGGGCAGAATCAAATGGTATTTCCTGTACTCGGGGATACGCCTGGTTTAGAACTTGCCGGTTTGCACCAGCTTTGGCTGCCGCAACAATCATTGCGCCTTCGGTTGGGTCACCCACCATCCGGTAAGTCTGCCGGTCATCGCTTGTTCCTGATATTTCAAGGTCAGCATCATTATTTAATGCCGCCACCCACAATGCTGTCAGCATAGCAGGATACTCTGCCGTGCGGATGGTTTTTCCATCAATGGAGAATTCACCTTGGGGTATATAACCACCGCCGCTGATATCTATCCGTTGCTCGTCCACCCATAAGCGGGTCACCGTCATCTCGTTTTGGGTTAGAGTACCAGTTTTGTCTGAGCAGATCACCGTAGCTGAGCCTAACGTCTCTACAGATGATAAACGGCGAATTAAAGCATGTCGCTTTATCATTTCCTGCATACCCAGCGCCAGGCTAATTGTAACCACAGCAGGTAGACCTTCTGGTACGGCAGCAATTGCCAGCCCAACCGCGATCATAAACATCTCGAGTGGATCATAGCCACGCAACCAACCTAATAAGAAAACCAAACCACAGATGGTTAATGCAGCCCAGCCAAGCGTTTTTCCCAATTGGTCCAAACGGCGTTGCAATGGAGTAGGTTCTTGCTGCATGGATTGCAACATCTCGGCAATCATACCAATTTGCGTTGACATTCCCGTCGAGACCACCACACCCTTACCTCGTCCATAATTCACTGTTGTCCCCATAAACGCAGTATTTTTTCGATCTCCTAATGGGAGTTCAGCTTCCAGTCGAATACCGGCATTCTTTTGTACCGGAACCGATTCACCCGTAAGCGCAGCCTCCTCGATTCGCAGATTGATCGCTTCCAACAAACGCACATCGGCTGGTATAAAATTCCCTGCTTCAAGCAAGACCAGGTCGCCTGGCACCAATTGGGTTGAAGGAATCACCTGGCGCGATCCATCACGCATTACCTGTGCATCCGGTGAAGCCAACTTGCGTAACGCAGCCAAAGCTTGTTCAGCGCGTCGATCCTGGATGACACCCAGGGTGGCATTCAGAATCACAATTGCCATAATGGCAGCCGATTCAATCACATCTCCTAAGGCCGCTGAGATAATCGCTGCTACAACCAGCATAATGACTACAAAATTATTGAATTGCTCCCACAACATGTGCCAAAAAGTTGTTGGAGGAGCTTCAACCAGGACATTTTGTCCATAGACATCCAGGCGATGGGCTGCTTCTTCGGAAGATAATCCCTTGTCCATGTGAGTATCTAGTTGTTGGAGCACATCTTCTGCCTGTAGAGCATGCCAGGCATTTCCGTTATGCGTCTTGGATATCAACTCGGGTGAAAATTTTTGTATTCCCATACCCTCTCCGAATCATGAATAATCTGGGAAAATATCCCTGGTGAAACGCCATGTCTTATCCGACAATGCTATTGTAAGCGTCAAGCCAATATTCATTAAATCATGTGGACTTTCAAACCAGCATTATAGCACGGGAGGTGGATCTAAACATTTATCACTACGCTTGATTGCTGATGACAATTGTCACGTTTCGTAGATAGAAGCTCTTTGCTATAATTCGCTACAAAATCATTGCTAGCTGTAAAATTACAGCCAAGGGAGTACCTGTCATGAATAATTGTGGCGCCAATGTGCCCATTGATGGCGAAAAAATCACCATAAAAAACGGTAAACTGCACACACCTGGTCACCCCATCATTCCATTTGTTGAAGGGGACGGTACCGGCAGGGATATCTGGCGCGCGTCGCAGCGCGTCTTCGATACCGCTATCGAGAAGGCATACCAGGGTAAGAGAAAGATAAACTGGTTGGAAGTGCTTGCCGGTGAAAAAGCATTTGAGCAAACTGGCGCCTGGCTGCCCGATGAAACCATCGCTTGTTTTCACGAATACCTGGTAGGCATCAAGGGACCGCTCACTACTCCCATTGGTGGAGGTTTTCGATCATTAAATGTTGCTTTGCGCAAAGCACTCGACCTTTATGTGTGTCTGCGTCCAGTACGCTATTTTTCTGGTGTTCCCTCACCGGTAAAACATCCTGAATATGTGGATATGGTGGTTTTTCGTGAAAATACCGAAGATATCTATACCGGGATTGAATTTGAAGACGGCAGCCAGGAGAACCTGAAGTTCAAAAAGCTGCTCAAGGATAATTTCCCAACCGATTATGCCAAAATCCGCTTCCCGGACACTTCGGGTATAGGAGTAAAGCCGGTTTCAAGGGAAGGTACTTATAGGCTTGTTCGGGCAGCGATCCATTATGCCCTGGAAAATCAACGTCGTAGCGTCACCCTGGTTCATAAGGGAAATATCATGAAATATACAGAAGGCGCTTTTCGGAATTGGGGATATGAGCTAGCAGAAGGTGAATTTGGCGATCATGTTTACACCTGGTCGCAATGGGAACGCACGCGCAACAAACACGGGGAAGATACCGCAAATCATGAACAAGAAACAGCGCTAAAAGCAGGTAAGCTGTTAATCAAAGATGTTATTGCGGATATTGTCTTCCAACAAACTATCACCCGAGCGCGCGAATTCGATGTGCTTGCCACCATGAACCTGAATGGAGATTACCTTTCTGATGCCCTGGCAGCTCAGGTGGGGGGTATCGGCATCGCTCCTGGGGGAAATATTAACTACACCACGGGGCACGCTGTGTTTGAAGCCACGCATGGCACCGCACCAAAGTACGCCGACAAGGATATGGTAAATCCTGGTTCGGTCATATTATCCGGTGAAATGATGTTTCGATACCTGGGTTGGCGCGAGGCTGCGGATTTAATCATCAAAGGTATGGAAGGTGCAATCGCTGCCAAAACTGTCACTTATGACTTTCACCGTTTGATGGAAAACGCACTAATGCTGCGCTGCTCCGAATTCGCAGACGCAATGATCCAACATATGGACTAAAATGATGCTACGGTACCACAATGGCAGGAGTGGTAGCCAACGTGGTGGTGATTGATGAAGATATAAACCATGACACTGGCACGGGAGCAGCGAGCGATGAGACCTCATCAGTTGTCTGTGGCGCTCCACCCAACACCCAACGCTCCCATATCTCGATCAATTCCGGTTTCAGGGCTTTGGTTGGCGGCATGGGTCCACCAGCTTCGATCTCCTCTCGGTGCAGCATACGTATCAAGTTGGATTGTAAATCACCTGCAATCACATTGGGTGCATGATCACCACTGATCATTACCTCCTGGTAATCTTGCATTAAGTAATTATTGTTTTGTTTACCCGGCCGGTGGCAGGAGATACAATATCGCTTTACCATTGGCTCTATATGCACATCATACGACGGAACTTCATCAGGCGCCAAAGCAGGCGCTGCAGCTGCTATAGTGGCTTCCTCGGGAAGTTCCGAGCGATCATCCCAGGTATAGCGCATGAAAACAACTATCGATTCCATATCCCCCGGTCCTAATTCTCCACCAAAAGCCCTGCCATACGGTGGCATACCCTGCTCCGGTTGACCAAAATTGATGATGTTGAACAACGTATCATCAGAAAAAGTGTACATTACATCCTGGTTGTTGATCGGTGGCAAAATTACACCTTCCAGCCCTGCCACACCTTTGATCTCTCCCCCTTCACCATCCGCTCCATGGCATTCAACACAATAAACTGAATACAAATCCTGCCCGATGGATATTTGCTCGCTGAGTGTGGCAGCCAGGGTGTTGCTCTCTTCATGCGGAGGCGTAGACATTACCGCCATGATGGTCAGGCTGACCATTCCAAGAACTATCACGGTCATGATACTGATAGCCCAGGGACGTTTTTTCCAATGCCTTCTGGGATTACGATCCAAAAAGGGTAGAAAGAATAAAGCCAGCACTGCGATTCCCGGGATTACTGCTGTTCCTATCCACTCTATTTGGCCTGGAAAATATTTTAAGAGTTGAAATAAAAATAAAAAGTACCATTCAGGCCGTGGAATATAACTACTGTCATTGGGATCCGCCTTAGGCTCATTGGCAACCCCCACAAAGACAGCCAATCCAATCAGGAGGACAAAAATTCCAAAAGAAACCAACAAGTCTTTAAAAACGATATCCGGAAAAAACTTCACCCCTTTTTGTTTTAATAAATAATATTTATCTAAATATTTTTGTTTTTGCGTTTCGTCCATTTAATTACCACTCCTGGCTTAATCATCTTTATCCGGAATAGCAGAAATACCCAGGCGAATCACCAGGTACAGGTGAATTCCAACCATCGCTGCGATAGTCGCGGGGAGAAACCAGATATGTAACGAGAAAAACCTTGCCAGAGTTACCGCGCTGAGATCCGTCCCGCCGCGCATGATTCGTAGTATCCAGTCACCTATCAGAGGTATTGTCCCTGGTATTTCCGTGCCCACAGTTGTTGCCCAATAAGCCCGTTGGTTCCAGGGCAAAAGATAACCGGTAAAACCCATCCCCAGAGTGGAGAGAAGCAGAACAACCCCAGTAAGCCAGGTGATTTCTCGGGGATATTTATACGCTGCAAAGTAAAAGGTGCGCAGCATATGAATAAATACCACCAATACCATCAATGTTGCCCCCCAATGGTGAATACCTCTAATTAGCCAACCGAAAGCCACTCCGTTCATGATGTATTGAATGCTATCATAGGCGTGGTCTGGAGAAGGAACATAATATACGGTCAGGAAAACCCCGGTCACGCCTTGCATGACAAACAAGAACATGCTGGCACTGCCCAGGGTAAACCACCAATTCACTTTGGGTACCTTACGATCCAGAACGGTGTCGTAGATGCCAATTAAACCCAAGCGCTCATCCAACCAGGTAAATAGTCGTTTAACCATAGCTAAGCTTCCTGAAACAAGATAAAAAGATACCCATCTTCAATTTTAGTTTCATAACCGTCCAGTGGACGTGGCGGGGGACCGAACACTATCCCGCCATCAATATCGAAATGTGCATCATGACAAGGGCAAGCATATTCTTGTACTTCATCATTCCAGGTCACCCGGCAGCTTAGATGAGTGCAGATATTCGAAAAAACTAGCACTTCGGTCTGTGATTTTCGGTAAACATACACACCATAGCTGTTGACAGTCTTTTCCCACCCATTTACTTTGCTACGAGTAAAATTTATTATCGTGGGTGTGCCTATGGAGTAATTATCCAGCACGCCCAGCGGTATCCAGGCTTCTTTGCTGCGCTGTGCCAGCGCTGGTGAGATGAGGTATCCAATGGCTGGCAGCCCCACCACTGCACCCATAATGCTTCCCAACACAGCCGTAACGATGGTTACAAACTGGCGGCGATCCAGATCAGGTGATTGTGCCATTAAGCCTCCTATCAAAAAACATAACCCGCTATCGTATGCATTCTGCGTTCAATTCTAACAATAAGTGGCTAAGGTTACAAGTTTTTCATAATGATTGTTTCCCAATTCGGGAAAAAAAGTCTATAATTAGATGCAGGTAAGGAAAAATTTGTTACAATGTTTCAATAGTTCTATAAAAACCAGGAGGTAAATATGGCAGTCAGTAAATTTACATGGCTGCGCGGCTTGGGTTATCGTGGTGGTGGTCCCATGCTCGCCTGGCTTTTACACCGCCTAGGCGGTTTAGCCATGATCATTTTTGTTGGGATGCACATTTTTGCTGGCTTTTTGATGCAGCAATTCGGCAGTGATTTTGGCACAACCCTCAATATCTTTTATGAATCGACCATTTTCCAAATTATTTTGTATTTTTTCGTCTATTTTCATGCCATCAACGGATTGCGTATTATTATCCTGGATATTTGGCCCAAGCTGCTTGAGTATCAACGTGAGCTTATCTGGTTGCAATGGTTAATCATTCTTCCACTCTATGGATTATCAGTATTCTTGAGCATCCAGAATTTATTGACTGGCGGATGACCGCTTGAATTTTGACAGAGGAGATAAAACATGCGAGCCCGAACAGTCCCACAACCTGGTTGGAGTTTTGAATACTTAATGTGGATATTTACGCGCATCTCAGGATTATCCCTGCTTTTCATGGGATTCATTGGTCTGGTAAGCGCCTTGCTGCTCGGGGCGCGTACCCAGATGGATCTACCTACCCTGGTGCGCTGGACATTTTTCCAAAACCCCAATCATGTTGTCAATAGCAACATTGCGGATGTCACTATTGGGTGGTCAAATGCCTACTGGCAAATAATTCAGATGCTGATGATTTTTTTTGGTGTTTCACATGGTTTTAATGGTCTGCGGGTGATCCTGGAAGATTTTATCGGCCATACAATTTTACAACCGCTAACCCGAGGCGGTATTTTCCTGATATGGTTATTTACCATGATGGTATCGATTTATGTTATCCTGGCTTCTTAACATGGATACCATTTCTGGAGATTTATGATGATAAAAACTCACCAATATGATGTTTTGGTCATTGGCGCTGGTGGGGCCGGTTTGATGGCTGCACTGCATGCCTCGAAGACCGCCACAACAGCAGTGATCAGCAAACTCTACCCCAGTCGCTCTCATACGGGAACAGCTCAAGGAGGAGTTGGAGCTGCCCTTGGCAACCTGGAAGAGGATCACCCCGAATGGCACGCCTACGACACCGTCAAAGGAAGCGATTACCTGGGAGATCAAGATGCCATAGAATTCATGTGCCAGGAAGCCGTAAAAGCGGTTTACGAATTGGAACACATGGGGCTGCCATTCTCTCGCACGCCAGATGGCCGTATCGCTCAAAGACCTTTCGGTGGTCATACGAATACCAACACTGGCAAACCGATACGCCGATCATGTTATGCAGCCGACCGCACCGGTCATATGATTCTACAAACCCTGTACCAGCAATGCATCAAAAACAATGTTACATTTTTTAATGAATTCCAGGTGCTGGATTTGTTGATTGTAAACGGTGTCGCATCGGGTGTGATAGCCATGCAACTTTCCAATAGCGAGATGCATATATTCCACGCCAATGCCGTCATTTTTGCCATGGGAGGACATGGAAAGATCTGGAAAATCACTTCCAATGCCTATTCCATGACTGGCGATGGGGAAGCTATCGCTCTACGACGCGGTATTCCCCTTCAGGATATGGAATTCTTTCAATTTCATCCAACGGGTATCTATAAGCTCGGTATCCTGATTACAGAGGGTGTGCGAGGTGAAGGAGGTGTGTTAATCAATGGCAAAGGCGAACGTTTCATGGAACGTTACGCTCCACGAGTAAAAGACCTGGCTTCGCGCGATGTTGTCAGCCGGGCTATTTATCTGGAGCTGCGCCAGGGAAATGGCATCGATGGAAAAGATTATATCTACCTGGATGTTCGCCCCGAAACAGTGAATAAATTTGCCTTAGAGGACAGTCGTACCCGCCCAGATGGCAGCCCCTATCGCGTTACTGGTGAAGAATTGTTAGCCAAGCTACCCGATATCATCGACTTTTGTCGAACATACCTGGGAATCGATCCCCTTGACCAGCCCATGCCGATACAACCCACAGCTCACTATGCCATGGGTGGTATTCCAACTACCATTCGAGGTGAAGTGGTCTTGAATGAGAAAAATAACACTTTACCGGGTTTCTACGCTGCAGGCGAGACTGCCTGCGTTTCCGTACATGGCGCCAACCGATTAGGTACCAATTCATTGTTGGATCTGCTTGTATTTGGAAAACAAGCTGGAATTAACGCTGCTGAGTATGCCTGCTCGGTAAATTTCCAGTCCCTGCCAGCAGATGCAGCAGATTTCGCCAGGGAGCAACTAGACAAACTACGCCAATGTGAGCAGGGAACTGAGCACGTTTACGATATTGCCCAGGAAATGAAAGAGGTAATGATGGAATACGTGGGTGTCTTCCGCACAGCGGAAGATATGACCACTGCCCTAAATAGAATCCAGGAATTGAAAGAACGGTTTCAAAACATCCGGCTGGAAGATTGTGGTAGTGTATTCAATACCAATTTACTAAACGCCTGGGAAATTGGTAATTTGCTCGATTTAGCTGAAGTAACCACGGTCTGCGCCCTGGCAAGGACAGAAAGTCGTGGCGCTCATTCCCGCGAAGATTATCCCAAACGGGATGACCGTCGCTGGCTCAAGCATACACTTAGCTGGCAAAAAGAAGGTGAAATCACTTTGCGATACAAACCCGTGGTGATCACCAAATTCCAGCCGAAGGAACGCACGTATTAGTCAAAAGAGAGGTCGTTATGGAAATTACCGTCAAGATACTCCGTTTTGATCCAGAAAAAGATAAAAAACCCCACTATCAGAGCTTTGTGATGGATGCTGAACCAACCGACCGGATATTGGATGTGTTGGAAAAAATCAAAGGTTACCAGGATGGAAGCCTGGCTTTCCGGCGTTCCTGCGCCCATGGCATTTGCGGTTCCGATGCAATGCGCATCAATGGGCATAATCGCCTGGCGTGTAAATTATTAGTCAAAGACCTCCATACCACTAAAATCACCATCGAGC
>Ga0194126_10005876_pt1 | contig 17808 bp, 15 predicted proteins | sample TA2KigC150mmetaG_FD_148641 | JGI IMG/M metagenome (GOLD analysis project Ga0194126, IMG submission 148641) | Freshwater microbial communities from Lake Tanganyika, Tanzania - TA2015035 Kigoma Deep Cast 150m | ecosystem: Environmental > Aquatic > Freshwater > Lake | place: Tanzania: Lake... | reverse complement strand
CGTTGGGTCCGTCCAGGGCGCTGGTCGCCTCGTCGAGGATGGCGTAGGCCGGTTTTGCCAGGAGCAGGCGGGCAAAGGCGAGGCGCTGCTGCTCACCCAGCGAGAGGAGTTGTCCCCAGTCCAGCACGGCATCGAACCCGCCGACGCGCTCCGGCAGGTCCGTCAGATTCACCCGTTTCAGCACGGTCATCAGCTCGGCATCACCGATCTCCTTGTCGACCTGCGGGTAGAGGAGCTGCTCCCGGAGCGATCCGAGAACCATGTAAGGCCGCTGGGGCAGGAAGAGCATCGCATTGAGATCCGGTCGGGCGATCCTCCCGACGCCCGCGTCCCATAGCCCCGCGATCGCCCTCAGGAGCGAGCTCTTGCCGACGCCGCTGGGTCCGACGATCAGCAGCCCTTTCCCCGCCGGCGCCTCGAGGGAAACATCGCGAACGAGGGTCTGGCGGTAATCGGGGGTCATCAGCGTGACGTGCTCCAGCGCCAAACGGGGTTCTTCCTCCGATTCGATGCGGGGCTTTTCCGCGGACATCGCTTTCGCATCCGGCTCCAGGGCCGTTGAAAAGGTCTCCAGACGGGTGATCCCGGCGACGAAATTGCTAAGTTGTTCGAATTGCGTCACGATCACCGACAGGGCGCTCAGGACCTGGATGAAGGCGCTCTCGGCCTGGGTCACGACGCCGAACTTGATCTCGTCGGCAAAGTACATCGGGGCCATGACGACGATCGGTAGGATAAGGATGACGTATTCGTATCCCTTGGTGAAGAACTCCAGATTCCTCTCCCAGCCGATCAGGAATCGCAGGTTTTCAATGGCCGCCATGATCCGCTGCCTGACCTGCCCCTTTTCCCTCTCCTCGCCGCGGAAGAAGGCGATCGATTCTGCGTTGTCCCGGACATGCACCAGACCGTAGCGCAGGTCGGCCTCTTTCCTCAGTTGCAGGAAATTCAGGTTGATCAGCCGCTTTCCAAAAAACACGGTGACGACGGTTCCGACGGCGGCATAGGCAAGCAGAATCAGGACCAGCGTGACGGAGATGCTCCAGAGGATCCCGATAAAGGAGATGAGCTGAACGAACGAAAAAAAGAGGATGGAGAGAAACCCCAGGCTGGTCACGGTAAAAGAAGAGATGTCCTGAGAGATCCGCTGATCCGGGTTGTCGATGCTCTTGTCGTCGTTGACGCGGTAATAGGCGCGGTTCTCGAAGTATCTCCCCAGGAAATGGCCGGTGAGCCACAGGCGCCAGTTGATCCCGAGGTGCTTTCGGACAAAGGAATAGAAGACACTGACCGGCGTGGCCACGACGAAGGCGCCCAGGTAGAGGAGCAGGGTTTTGTTGAAAGCGGGCAGGTCCTTTTCCGCCAGGGCCGTCATGAAATCCCGACCGACGAAATTCAGGACCACGTTCAGGGCGGTGAAGGCAAACAAAAGGAGGAGCAGCAGCGCCAATACAAGCCGCGCGCTCCGCTTCTCGTCGGCAAACCAGTACAGCCTGGCGATCTGCCAGAACCTTTTCCACAGATGCGGATCGAAAACGTTTGTTCGCACGTCTCCTCCTAGATCGAATCATGTCGGTGTTTCGTTTTCATATATACATCTATTTTTATCGCTTGACAGGTTTTTCTTCTCGGACGATATTAGACCATCTTCTGACCATAACCAAGGAGCAGGCGATGGAATTTGTTTTCGGTGCGAGAAGGGGAACCTATTGCGATGTGTCGGAGGAGCTAAAGAAGCGAATACCTCCGGTCCCGGCAAACCGGATCGAACTCTTCGACCAGTTCGATCTGATCTACCGTACCCTGTGCGCGCTGCTTTTCAATTATGTTCCGGCCTCGGGCCACCCGGGTGGATCTATCTCGGCCGGGCGGTTTTTAGCGGGGCTGCTTCTGGGCTCCATGGACTACGACATATCGAGGCCTCAGCGGGAGGACGCGGATGTGATCTCGCTTGCCGCGGGCCACAAGACGATGGGCCTTTATGCGCTCCTGGCGATGCGCAGCGAAGCCTTGCGGATCGCCGCGCCCAGGCTCCTCCCCAAGGATAAGCGCTACCAGCTCCGCCTGGAGGATCTCCTCGGCTTCCGGCGAAATCCGATCGCAGCGACGCCGCTCCTGAAGAAACTGGGCGCTAAGGTTCTCGACGGCCATCCTACTCCGGCGACCCCCTTTGTCCGCCTTTCGACGGGCGCCTCGGGTGTGGGCGTGGGAAGCTCGATCGGCCTTGCCCTGGGCGCGCTGGACTATTACGGTGCGAACGCGCCGCGGGTCCACATCATCGAAGGGGAAGGGGGGTTGACCCCCGGCCGGGTCAGCGAGGCGCTGGCCGCCGCGGGCACGTCATGTCTCAATAACGTCATTCTCCATATCGACTGGAACCAGGCTTCGATCGATAGCAGTCATGTCTGCCGGGAGAACGGTGTCGATGGGGACTATGTCCAGTGGACGCCGGCGGAGCTGGCTTACTTTCACGACTGGAACGTGGTCTTCGCCCCCGACGGGATGGACTGGCAGCAGATCTTTGCCGCCCAGAAAAAAGCCTTGGAGACGGACAACAGCCAGCCTACGGCCGTCGTTTACCGGACGGTCAAGGGGTGGAGGTACGGAATCGAAGGGAAGGCGTCCCACGGGGCGGGGCACAAGCTCTGCACCGACGGCTTCTTCGAGGCCCTGAAACCCTTCACGGATTCCTCGGAAGGTTCCCTTCCCCGGTGTGACGCCTCCGGCCAGCGGTGCAGAGGGGGCGGCGACGCCGGAATCCTGGAGGACTGCCTGTGGAGATCGCTGCAGGTCGTCCGCGGGGCGCTGGAAACGAACCGACCGCTGGTCGAGATGATCGTTGAAGGGATCAAGGGGGCGCGGGAGAGGCTCGATCGCCGTCACCGCACACCCAGACGCAACGGGCCGAAGATCGACACTGTATACGAGATCGCCGCAAAATCGGTCAAGGCGACCCCGAAGGCGCTCGTTCTGATACCCGGCGCCGAAACGACGCTCCGGGCGGAGTTCGGCCGCGTTCTGAACTATTACAACCGCATGAGCAGGGGGGCCCTCTTCGCCGCGGCCGCCGATCTTCTCGGTTCGACGAGCCTCGGTTCCGTGGGGGCGGGGTTTGACGGCGGTTATTACAACGCCGCCACCAATCCGGGATCGCGGCTCCTGGCGACGGGGGGGATATGTGAGGACGCGATGACGGCGATCCTTTCGGGTCTTGCCACCTTCGGGCGCCACAGCGGGGCCGGTTCCTCGTACGGCGCGTTCCTGGCGCCGCTCGGGCACATCGCGGCGCGTCTCCACGCCATCGGGAACCAGGCCCGTCAGGTGCAGGAGGAAGCGCCTTATCGCCCGATCATCCTCGTCTGCGCCCATGCCGGGTTGAAGACCGGGGAGGACGGACCGACCCATGCGGACCCGCAGCCGCTCCAGATATTCCAGGAAAACTTCCCGCGGGGGACGATGGTCACGCTGACCCCCTGGGACCCGCAGGAATTGTGGCCCCTGACAGCGGCGGCCCTGAACCGGCGTCCTGCGGTCATTGCCCCTTTTGTCACGCGCCCCACCGAAAAGGTGCTGGACCGCAAGGCCCTGGGGCTTGCCCCGGCGCACAGCGCGACCTCCGGCGTGTATCTCCTGCGCGGGGCAAAAAAGAAACACGCCGGCGTCGTGGTCCTCCAGGGGAGCGATGTGGCCTACGCCTTCGTCGAAGAGGCGCTTCCCCTCCTGGAGGCGAAGGGGGTGGACCTGTTCGTCTACTATGTGGCCAGCGCCGAGCTCTACGATCTCCTTCCACGCCGGACGCAGGCAAGGATCTTTCCCGAGGCGCACGCCGCAAGGGCGATGGGAATCACCGGCTTTACCCTGCCGACGATGTACCGCTGGATCCGCTCCGACCGGGGGCGGGAGATGACGCTCCATCCCTATCACAAGGGCCATTTCCTGGGGAGCGGCCAGGCACACATGGTGCTGGCCGAGGCGGGGCTCGACGGAAAGAGTCAGTTTAGGGCGATAATGAAGTTCCTGAAGGGCTAATTTCCCCTCATTCCTCAGGCCTCGCGCGCCTTGCCTGCGGCCTTTTTACGAACCCGTCGAGTTTACGAGCTGCTAAGAGTTTTTTGCGAGATCGCTAAGGAGAGACTGTTGTCGAGACCGAAAACATCCGCCGAACAAAGTCCCGAGAAAGGGCCCATATTCTTCGGCTGGTGGATTTTGCTCCTGGGGGCCCTGATCAACGGTGTGGGCACGGGGATCATATACCACAGCATGTCGGTTTTTTTCCTTCCGCTGAAGCGAGATCTGGGGGTCAGCAGCACGGCGATCTCGCTTCTTTACGGGGCGGCCCGCCTGGAAGGCGGATTCGAAGGTCCGCTCGTCGGATACCTGATCGACCGTTTCGGCGCCCGGAAACTCATCCTTATCGGGACGACCCTCACGGGCCTCGGACTGCTTCTCCTCACAACGGTCGAATCCTTTTTCACTTTTTTTCTGGTATACGTGTTCATCGTCTCCCTGGGTTCGAACGCGGGGTTGTTCCATCCCATCAGCACCCTGGTCAACCAGTGGTTTATCCGTCACCGGGGTTTGGGATTTTCGGTGATCACCGCCTCCGGGAGTGTCGGGGGGATGATCATGGCCCCGCTGCTCTCTTTCATCATCCTGAACTACGGATGGCGAACCGGCGCCGCTGCAGCGGGTCTCATAATCATGGCCGTTGCAATCCCGGCTGCCCTGCCCCTCAAGCGTTCGCCCGAGGAGGTGGGGCTCCACCCGGACGGCGTGGCGCCGCCGGAAACTTACAGGAAGGCATCGAATCCCGGCAGCCCGGTCGCCGTCGAGCGGGCCTTTTCCGTCCGGCAAGCGGTGAGGACCATTCATTTCTGGCTGCTTATGGCCTGCATCTGCCTTCGCCTGATGGTCACGGTAGCCCTGAATACCCACTTTGTCCCCCTGCTGGTGTGGAAGGGGATGAGCGAGGCGACGAGCGCTTATCTTTTGGGCTTCTTTGCCCTGCTCTCCGTACCCCTGGCCATTGGGCTGGGGTGGATAGGGGACCGCTGGAACAAGGCCCGTTTGTCCAGCATCTGTATCTTGCCGATCATCCTGGCCATGATGGGTATGCTCTTTTTCAAGGGCGAGACGATCCTCTACGTTTTCCCCGTCGCTTTTGCGTTTATCATGGCAACGGCGCCGTTGAACTGGGCGTTGATCGGAGATTTTTTCGGAAGAGGCAGCTACGCTACCCTGCGCGGGATCATGGGGATCGGGTACGGCGCCGCCACTTTTGTTTCCCCCATTTACGCCGGATGGATATTCGATCTCACCGAAAGCTACAATATCGTCTTACTGACGTTTTCGATCATCATGGCGCTGGCCGCCTTCTTCTTTGCGATCCTCTCCCCTCCCCAGCCTCCCCCCGCCAAGGGCTGACCCCGGCGTTTTCCGTGAAGCGGGTTGACATTCACGGGGGGCGGTGATATTTCACAACCAACCGTATTTGGATTCCTATGCATGAACTGCCCGTGACCGAGAGTATCCTGAAGATCGTACTGAAACACGCCCAGGCGAACGGTGTGCGGAAAATCAGGACCATTCGTCTGAAGGTTGGTAAATTGAGCGATCTTGAAGACGAATGGATCCAGAGGTATTTTGATTACCTGAGCAAAGGCACCGTGGCTGAGGGGGCGAGGCTCGAGATCGAAAGGACCCCCATCGTCATGCAGTGCAACGCCTGCTCGGAGCCCTATCAGGTCGAAGCGGCGGAAATAGGGGAATCGCCCTGTCCGGCCTGCGGCGGCAAGGGGGGCACGCTTCGGTCGGGGAGGGAGTATACCGTCAAGGAAATGGAGGCGGAGTGAATTTATGAGATTCAATCGCAAGGAGGAAAAGGAAATGAAGCTATACGCAACTATCGCCGTAACAACCATCGGCATCACAATGGCGCTATTGACCGCTCATGGGACGATCGCACAGGCGGCGGAGATCAGGGTGCTCTCGTCGAACGGCGTGCATTCGGTCATGGTCGACATGGTGCCGGCCTTCGAGCGCGCCACGGGGCATAAGATCTCGATCGACTACAACACCGCCAACCAGATCGTCGACCGGGTCAAGCGCGGGGAGTCGGCCGACCTGGTGATCGTGACCCGGCCGACCGCCGACGGTCTGCTTCAGGAGGGCAAGATCGTCAAGGGCACCGACAAGATCCTGGGGCGCTCGGGGGTGGGGGTTGCGATACGGGCCGGGTTGCCCAAACCCGACATCAGCACGCCCGACAAGCTCAAACAGGCGCTCCTCAACGCGAAGTCGATCACCTTCACCAAGACCGGGGGAAGCGGCATCCACTTCATGAAGGTGACCGAGCGCCTCGGCATCGCCGATCAGGTGAACGCCAAGGCCAAGGTGCCCGAGGGCGGTGCGGTCGGTCCCCTCGTCGCCAGAGGGGAAGCCGAGATGGCGGTCCAGCAGATTCCGGAACTGATGGCGGTGAAGGAGATCCAGTACGTGGGACCGTTGCCGAAGGAGTTGCAGACCTCGACGGTCTTCACCACCGGTGTAATGACCGGCGCCCGGCAGGCGGAGGCGGCCAAGGCCCTTCTAGACTTCCTCACGACGCCGGCCGCGGTCGCCGCGTTTACGGCCAAGGGTCTGGAGCCTTAAGGGAATAAAGCGTATATGTACTGGAAGGATTACAAAAGACCCGGAAGCGTCGCCGAAGCCCTCGCCTTGCTCGAGCATGCCGCTGGACGTGGCCGCATCATTGCCGGAGGGACGGACCTGACCCTCCAACTGCGGCAGCGGCAGAGTAGCGCGGACCTGCTTGTCGATGTCACCGGGATCGACGGCTTGGGTGGGATAGGGGAGAAGGACGGGTGGATCACGATCGGGGCCGCCGTGACCCACGCCGAAGCCGCCGGCAACCCGCTGGTCCGGCAGGCGGCGCGGGCACTGGCCGAGGGGTGCGGACAGGTGGGCGCCCCGCAGATCCGCAATATGGCGACCTTGATGGGGAATGTGATCAGCGCCCAGCCGGCGGCGGACGCCGCGGTTCCCCTGACGGCGCTCGAAGCCGAAATCCGTGTGGTATCGACGACGGGGGAGCGCTGGATTCCAATCGAAGAGGCTTACCTGGCCGTCGGCAGGAGCGCGATCGACGCCTCCCGCGAGGTAGCAACGGAGATCAGGTTCAGAAAACAGGAAAATGGCGTTCAAACGAGGTTCTTCCGACTCGCCAAACGCAAAGCCCTTACCCTTCCGGTATTGAACGGTGCGGTTTCCATCCTGGCGGATCCCACCACGAAGCGGATTCGGCGGGCACGGATCGCCCTGGGGCCGGTGGCGGCAAAACCCTTTCGGGCCAGGCGCAGCGAGGCCTGTCTCGAATCGGTCGAGATTTCGCCGGAGCTGGTTGAGGAGGCGGCCCGGATCGCCGCGGAAGAGGCCAGTCCGCGGACAAGTCTGGTGAGAGGAAGCGCGCCTTACCGTAAAGCGATGGTTCGCCTTTTCCTGGCCAGGACCATCGGGGAGATGTTGGCGGTTGGTTGAGAGTGAGCGATGGCGGATAAGAAGAAAATGAAACTCAAGGTCAACGGCGTCTGGCGCGAGGTCGAGACGCGGCCCGACCGCATCCTTCTGGACTTGCTCCGTGAGGAGCTGGGTCTGACGGGGACGAAAAAGGGGTGCGAAGCGGGGGAGTGCGGCGCCTGCACCGTGATCATGAACGGCCGGGCGGTCCTGGCCTGCCTGGTCCCGGCCGCGAAGGCCGACGGCGCCGAGATCATGACGATCGAGGGGCTGGCCGGGAAGGGAGGGCTTCATCCGCTGCAGCAGGCCTTTCTCGAGGCGGGAGCCGTCCAGTGCGGCTACTGCACGCCGGGGATGCTGCTGGCGGCAAAGGCCCTGCTCGATACGAATCCGGAACCGTCGCTCGAGGATGTGAAGCGGGCCATTTCCGGCAACCTCTGCCGCTGCACCGGGTACACGAAGATCGTCCAGGCCGTTCGGGCCGCTGCGGTGATTGTGCGCGCGGAGCGATCCGGGGCGGCAGGCCCGCAGGATGCGGTGAAACAGGCGAAGAGGGCGGCGCATCGATGAGCAAGGAATCCTGCGATGTGGTCGGATGTTCCGTTCTTCGGGTCGACGGCCCCGATAAATTGACCGGGAAGGCCTGCTATGCCGGCGATATCGCCTTTACCGGAATGCTGCACCTCAAGCTCCTGCGGAGCGACCGGCCCCACGCGAAGATCCTCGGCATCCGGATCGCGGAGGCCCAGGCGCATCCGGGCGTGGTTGCGGTCCTCACCTGCCGGGATATCCCCGGGACCAACCGGATCGGGCGCGAAATCCGGGATCAGAACGTCCTGTCCGTCGACAAGGTCCGGTTCATCGGAGATCCCATTGCCCTGGTGGCCGCCAAGACCCCGGAGGCGGCTGAGGCGGCGGCAGCCCTGATCCGGGTCGATTACGAAGACCTCCCCGGTATTTTTTCTCCCGAAGAAGCGCTCGCGCCCGGCGCCGCCAAGATCCACCCTAACGGCAATCTGCTGATGGAACAGAGCCTCCTCCGGGGGGATCCGGACCGCGCGCTCCAGGGCGCCGACGTGGTCGTCGCCAATACCTACCGGACCCCGATGGTCGAGCATGCCTATCTCGAACCCGAGGCGGGCGTGGCGCGCTTCGACGGAGGGAATCTGACCGTCTGGATGCCGAGCAAGTACTCCCACTTCGACCAGCGCGAACTCGCCGAGGCGATCGGCCTTTCGCAGGGGTTGGTCAGGGTCGTCAACACCACGATCGGCGGCTGCTTCGGCGACAAGACCTCCCTGTCGCCGGGATACTACGCCGCCCTTGCCGCCCTGAAGACCGGCAGGCCCGCGAAGATGGTCTATTCGCGGGAGGAGTCCTTCATGGCCACCCGCAAGCGCCACCCCTTTGTCATCCGGTACACCACCGGCGCCTCCCGGGACGGCCGGATCCTTGCCGCAAAAATTGAGATCCTCGCCGACACGGGCGCTTACTGCGCATCGGGGCCGACGGTCCTGGTGAAGAGCCTGATCCACGCCGCCGGCCCTTACGACATACCCAACATCTCGATGAAGGTCACGTTTGCCTACACCAACAACCCCGTCGGCGGTTCGATGCGGGGGCTGGGGGTGCCCCAGGTCGCCTTTGCCCACGAGTCCCAGGTCGATATAGTCGCCCTGGAGCTGGGGATGGATCCCTTCGACATCCGCGTGAAAAACGGGTTCCGCCCCGGCAGCGTTACCGCGACCGGCCAGAAGTTGGGGGATTCGGTCAGTCTCGTCGAAACGCTGGCCGCGGTTCGCGCCGAAGTGGAAAGGATCGGGACCCCTCCTTCGACCGCCGCGAAAAGATACGGCTGGGGCGTGGCCGCCATGTTTTACGGGATCGGCGCCGGGGGGCGCTCAAATCCCGGGGGGGCGCGGCTGGAGGTGGATGACGCGGGGGTCTTTACCCTGTTTGTAGGGATCGGGGATGTCGGGCAGGGCTCATCCACGGCGCTCGTCCAGATTGCCGCTGAGGTGCTGCGGTGCCGGGTGGAGGAGATCCGTCTGGTCTCGGGAGATACGGAGCGCTGCCCGGACTCCGGCGTCACGGCGGCCAGCCGGGTGACCTACATCGTGGGCCGGTCCGTCCAGATCGCCGCCGAAAAGATGATTGGGCTCCTGCGCGAAGCCGCCGCGTCGATCACCGGGGTCGCCCCGGGAAGCCTCCGGCTCGACGGCGGATTTTTCCTCTCTTCGGAGGACCCAAGCCGTCGGGTGTCGGTCGCCCAGGCGGTTGCCGCGGCGAGAGGGGAGGGGATCCCGCTCACCGCAGAGGGGGTGTTCGACCCGGAGTTCATCGCCCTGAACCCCGTCACCGGGCAGGGGGCGCCTATGGCGACCTATGCCTTCGCGACCCAGGCGGCCCTTGTCGCGGTGGATACCGGGTCGGGGGAAGTGGAGGTTCTCTCCATCGTCGCCTGTCACGACGTGGGGAGGGCGGTCAACCCGGACGGCGTGACCGGCCAGATCGAGGGCGGGATTTCGATGGGGGTGGGCTTCAGCCTCACGGAGGAGATCCTCCTGGAAGAGGGTAGGATACGGAACGCAGGCTTCAGTCAATATTTCCTTCCCACATCGCTCGACATGCCCGAAACGGTGGCGCTCATCGCGGAGGCGCCGGAAGCCACGGGACCTTTCGGGGCAAAAGGCGTAGGGGAGCCGGCCCTGCTTCCCACGGCGCCCGCCATCGTCAACGCCATCCACGCCGCCGCCGGAGTAAGGGTAAAAGAGCTTCCCGCCACGGCGGAGAAGGTGTGGCGTCTGCTTCAGGAAAGCGAACGGCCGTAACGCAGTCCCGCTTGCGGATCCCACAGGGGTCTCTGACGGATGAAAACGAAAGGGAGATCAGGTGACACAAGAGATTAGACTCATCGAAGTGAAGGAGGATATCCTCGCCGACAACATCAAACTGGCCGGGGAGCTTCGGGAGCGGCTCCGGAGAACGGGAACGATGCTCCTAAATGTGATGTCCTCCCCCGGTTCGGGTAAGACCAGCCTGATCCTCCGGACGATCGAAGGTCTGAAAGGTTCGCTGCGGATCGGGGTAATCGAAGCGGATATCGACTCCACCGTCGACGCCGAGAAGGTCGCGGCGCGGGGAATCCCCGCCGTTCAGCTCCGTACGGGGGGGTTCTGCCACCTCGACGCGACGATGGCGACCAAGGGCGTGGACGCCCTGGGTGTCGGCGATCTCGATCTTGTCATCATCGAGAACGTGGGAAACCTCGTCTGCCCCGCTGAATTCGATACGGGCGCCCACAAAAACGCGATGATCCTGAGCGTTCCCGAAGGCGACGACAAGCCCCTGAAGTACCCCCTGATGTTCTCGGTCTGCGATCTTCTCGTCATCAATAAAACCGATTATCTGCCCCTGAGCGATTTCGATATGGCGGCTTTGCGCCGGCGGGTCCTCGCCCTGAATCCGCGCATAAGGATCCTCGAGGTATCCTGTAAGACCGGGGAGGGGGTCGGCGGCTGGATCGAATGGCTGAAAGAGCAGGCGGCGGCGTTCAGGGTCTGAAATATGGCATCGATAAAATTCATGGATGTCGACATAGAAAGCCTGATTCCCCACCGCGACAGGATGCGGCTGCTCGATCGGGTGATCGCCGTCGATGACGAAAAGGCAGTGACCTATGCCACTGCCACCGAGGATTGGCCCCTATACCGCGAAGGGTCCGTGGATATCCTGATCACCATCGAACTCGTCGCCCAGACGGCTGCGCTTCTGGAAGGGTGGAAGCGGCTGAAGTCCAAGCAGGGCGGGGCCACCGGCTGGCTGGTGGGGATCAAAAAGGCGGATTTTCGAACTCCGCGCGTCCCCGTTCCGGCCACCCTGGTCACCGAGGCGGTGAGGAGTTACGCGCTGGAAGGGTATGCCGTTTTTACCGGGACGGTCACACAGGGCTCGGAGGTGGTGGCCTCGATGCAGATCCAGGCCCTCCGGCCTGAAGAGCCGGCGTAGCGGTGTCGCCGTAGAAAAGAGGTGGAACAGATGGAAGCGCTTATCGCGGAAATGAAGGTCAAGATCATCGATACCCTGTCGCTTCTGGACGTCGTTCCGGAGGATATCGGGGACGACGCCCAGCTCGTGGGGGGCGGCCTGGGGATCGACTCGATTGACATTCTGGAGCTCGTGCTCATGCTGGAGCGGGATTACGGCGTCAGGATCGAAAACAAGGAGACGGGGATCATCGCCTTTGCCTCGGTCCGCGCCCTGTCGGAATTTATCGCGAAGCACCGCGTCAAATAACCTATGCCAACGGGGCGGCGTCCATGGAAACGGACAAACCTTTTGATGCGCTGGTGATCGGATCCGGAATCGGGGGACTCTCGATAGGGATCCTCCTTTCGCTCCTGCGGCTCCGCGTCGCCGTCATCGAAAAAAACACACTGCCGGGCGGCCTGATGCGCTCCTACAGGCGCGGCGGCCTCGACTGCCCCGTGGGGATCCATTATTTCGGTTCCTTCGGTGAGGGGGAATCGCTCCGCCGGATGTGCGATTATCTGGGGATCACCGAACGGATGGCGGTGGAGCGGATGGGACAGGACGGGCCGATCGACCGCTACCTCTTCGACGATTTCTCCTTCGATCTGCCGGCAGGTCTCGATGCCTTTGCCGAGTCGCTGGAGGAAGCATTCCCCGGCGAACGGCAGCCCATCGCCGCGATCCTGAAGAACCTTCGCACACTCGCGGATCTCCAGAATTCCTTCGCTTTTCTTTCCGCTTCGCCCGCCATCCTCGATTTCGATCTCCTCGTGCCGCTCGGGCAGTATCTGGCGAAGATGAACTGCTCGGCGAGGTTCAGGAGCGTTCTGGGGGTCGCCTCGAGGTGGCTGGGCATGTCCGACGCCGACTGTCCCGTTCTTTACCATCATCTCGCCCTGGTTTCCTATCTGATGTCGTCCTGGCGGCTTCGCGGGAGCGGGTCGGCCCTGGCCGAGGCCTTCGTCTCGCGGTTTGAAGATTTGGGAGGCACTCTCCTCTGCGGCGATCCGGTCCTGTCGATCCTCGGATCCGCAGACGGCGTCGCCGGAGTAAAGCTGGCTTCCGGCAGGGCGCTCGACGCGACGCGGGTCGTGGCCGCCATCCATCCCAAAGCGCTCCTTCCGATGCTGCCGGAAGGGGCCGTCACGCCCCGCTATGTGCGGCGGATCAAGGGCCTCGACGATACCGAAGGCATGTTCGTGGCGAACGTCGCCGTGGATGCCAAAGCCCATCCAACACTGCCGTACAATATCTACCGCCTGCACGCAGATCCGGACGGGGCGCTCCGGGATGGCGTATTCTATCAGTTGCTGTCCGGCCGGGGTGATAAAAATCTCCTGATGGTCATCACGAAAAGCCTCTTTTCCGAGTGGCAAACCTGGGAGAGTTCCACCACCGGCAGCCGCGGAGCGGCTTACGAGGATGAAAAGGTCCGCCGGGCCGGTCGGCTGGTCGGGGAGGCCGGGGAGATATTCGGGCCCCTGACCGGGGCGGAAGTCCTGGACGCATATACGCCTCTCACGATCAGGGACTGGGTGAACAGTCCCCAGGGATCCCCTTACGGCATCATGCGATCCTCCAAACAACTCCATGCAACGACCTTTCTCCATCACGTGAATCTCAAGGGGCTCTTCTTCGCAGGCCAGAACGCCCTGTCGCCGGGGGCGCTGGGGACGCTCCTGGGATCGTTTCAGACCGTCAGGCAGATGATCGGCCACGAACGCTTTTCCCGCGAAGTCTTCGAAAAACTCTCCAGGGGCCGTTAAAAAAGGGCTTGCTAAAGGAGCGAATACTCATTATGATTCGACGTGGTAGAAATAAGGGGAAAGGTGCGTAAAAACAAATAGAAACCGATGACGAGAGAGGCGATTACCCTTGCAATCCTGGAGATCTTTCAGCGCGAATTCGAGATCGTCGATCCCGAACTCGATAAGGACCTCCGCGAAACATACGGCTTTGACAGCGTGGATGCCATCGAACTGCTGCTGGAGATCGAGCGGTTGCTGCGCTTCGAGCTGACCCACGACGAGAAGAAGCTGGCGATGGACATCAGGACGATGAGGCAGATCATCGACTATGTGGAGCTCATGGCAAACAGGAAAGACCGATGACGGAAAGACGCGTTGTCATTACGGCCTGCGCGGCGATCACCCCCATCGGGCATACGCGCGCGGAGATCGTGGAGAGCCTCCGGCAGGGTCGCTCCGGCGTGAAACCTCTCAGGGAGGATCACCTCCTGTCGAAGTACATCCATTCGCAGGTCTTCGGTACCGTCGATTATCCGATCGAATATGACTTCAAGCGGACCCACCGAAAGACGATGGGGCCCGTCGCCTATTACGCCTGCCAGGTGGCCAAGGAGGTCCTCGAGCAGTCGGGGCTCGCGCAGGAGTTTGTCACTTCCGGCCGCCTGGGCGTGGCCTTCGGCTCCACCCACGGCAGTCCGACGGTCCAGCGGGAGATCTACAAGACCTTTTTCGGAGGTTCGCGCTCCGAGTTCTCCGCCATCGGCGCCGTCGACTACCTCAAGTCGATGGTCCATACGACGGCGGTCAACATCACCCGGATGTTCGGCATCACCGGCCGGGTGATCTCCTCCGGCACGGCCTGTACGACGAGCAGCCAGTCGATCGGTTACGGTTACGAGATGGTGAAGCACGGCATGCAGGATGCGATGATCTGCGGCGGGGCCGATGAATACGACACGACCACCGTGGCCGTTTTCGACAACCTCCTCGCCTGTTCCACGGCCTTCAACGATCAACCCCATTGTACGCCGCGGCCTTTCGATATCCGGCGCGACGGACTGGTGGTTGGAGAGGGCGCCGGGGCGGTGCTTCTGGAGGAATACGAGCAGGCCAAGCGGCGCGGGGCGCCGATTCTGGGCGAAATGATCGGTTTTGCCTGTAACAACAACGGCGGAGACCTGATTCTGCCGAATCTTGCCGGCATCACCGAGACCCTCCGCATCGGCCTGCGAGACGCGGCCCTGACCGCCGATCGGGTCGATTTCATCAGCGCGCACGCCACGGGGACCAAGATGGGCGACATCATCGAGGCCCAGGCGATCCACGCAGTCTACGGCGATCGGCCCATGGTCACGGGATTGAAGGGATACATGGGCCATACCATGAGCACCTGCGGCGTGATCGAGACCATCATCACCCTGTATATGATGGAGGAGGGGTTCATCGCTCCGACGCTCAATCTGGAGGAGCCGGACGAGCGCTGCGCCATGATCCGCCATACCCCCGGCCTGGAAACGCGGCCGATCACGATCGCGGCCGTTCAGAATTTCGCCTTCGGCGGCGTCAACACCAACCTTCTGATAAAACGGTTCGTTTAAACCCCCATGATGCCCTTTCCCGGAACGGTTAAAATCCTGGTCGATCTGTTCGTGACGCTTCTCATGTGGGGCTATTTTACCTTGGGATTTCTCCTCTTTTTCGCCCCCCGTTACCTGTGGGCGCTGCTGCGGGCCGGGGATCGCGAGGTCGCCTTTCAACGCCTCAATCAGCGTTACTTTCGCAGCTTCATCAAACTCCTTCGTTTGATTACCCCCGGGATGACCCTGCGGATCCATCCGGATATCGCCGCGATCCATTCCTCGGTGGTCATCGCGAACCACCTCTCCTATCTGGATCCCCTCCTGCTCATCTCGCTCTTCGAGAAGCAGAAGACGATCGTCAAGAAGACCTTTTTCAAGGTGCCGATCTTCAGTTACCTGCTGCGCCGGTCCGGTTACATTCCCTCGAATAACGGGGGGGAGGATAAATCGCTCATCCTCCGGAACATCGAAGGCATCAAGGAGTACCTCGCCTCCGGGGGCAATATCTTCGTCTTCCCCGAAGGGACGCGAAGCCGGACCGGTCGCCTGGGACCGTTCAGCAAAGGCGCCTTCAGCATCGCCTATTATTGCCGGGCCCCGATCGAGTGTCTTCAGATCCGGGGCACGAACCGGCTGTTCGTCCCGGGGAGGTCCTTGTTCAACACATGCGTCTCCACGACCATCGAGGTGGAACGGATTGGCTCCTTTACCCCCGATTACAGGGATGCCGACTTTCGCCTTTCCGCGCTGATCCAGGACATCCGCGCGCTTTACGAGGAACATATATGCGATGACCAGAGTAAACTCCACGACGAGTCATTATGAAAACCAGCGTGTGATGATCACGGGACTTGGGACTGTCAACGCCATTGCCGGCAATCCCCGGTAACACGCATGGCGCCGCACCGGGGATACCTTCGCCTGTAGTCCATGGAACATCGATCGCGATGAAGATGCCGGATTTCGACTAGTTATCTATGATGTTGCTACCTCCATGATTGTGATTTAGATGAACTGTCTTGAGAGGACTTGCAGCAACGTGATGGATGGTCTCTCGTCTCCTTGCTGCGATGCTGGAAACTACGGACACAATAGATGTTAACATCACGTCAGCCCTGCCCAAAATATTCCTTGACAGGCAAGAACAGCCCTCCTATACTTCAACTCGTAGAAAGCAATGTTTTATCAATAATAGAAAATATTCTAAGTAAACCAATTGTTTATAAAATATAAAGTACTATACTGAAAGCGCTGGCCCCATCGGCCTAAGGTATGATTTCACTTTCCGCCAACGGATCCCATGTCGGTCAGGATGATGCGTGATTTTTTTTATTTTTGTTCCATTATTCATTCATAGAAAAGGAGGAAGTAAAGATGAAAAAGAAAACCATATTCTTCACATTTGCCACCGCTTTTGTATATGCCGCATTGCCTTTTCTTCCCCATCGGTGGCAGTTTCAGCAGAGAGTGACGGGGGCCTGACAAAACCGGCAGCCGACGCGGAGAAAGGGGAAGCAGCCATGACGGACTCTCCCAAAGCATACAGTGAAAAGATCGGGCTCCAGGGACATGAATATATTTTGAACACCACTTACGGCAATAGTGCAGGAGATAAAATGGATAATTCCACCTCAAGGTGGAACACCATCATTGGAAGTCTGGCTGGAGGTCAATTCGTTACTGCCCACCAAAACACAATGGTTGGTTCTGTCGCGGGAGGTTGTGCCAAGGGGGACGATAACACTTTTATCGGATATCGTGCAGGAAACGGCATACCCTGTGACACCGACGTCAGCGGCTACGGCAACACTTTTGTAGGATCCCAAGCAGGCATAGCAAATAAGTCGGGATACTACAACACCTTCGTGGGGATGGATGCCGGCGCAGCGAATACGTCGGGAAAATGGAACACATTCATTGGTCATAATGCTGGATCGGCCAATACTACAGCCCTTTCAAATACCTTTGTCGGGGACGGCGCCGGCCAGTCAACCACAACCGGAAGCTATAACACTTTCATTGGAGATGCTGCCGGGATAACCAACACCGCCGGTCATTCAAACGTTTATATCGGAGATAATGCCGGATACAGGAATACATCAGGCACTGACAATATTTTCATCGGTCGGGATTCGGGCTTCGAAAACATATCCGGTTGGCAAAATGTCTTTATAGGGAGAAATGCCGCATACGATAACACCAATGGCCATGAAAATATTTTTATGGGATATGAAGCAGGGAGGCGTAATGATGGGGGAAATTATAATACTTTCATCGGGACGAAGGCCGGCTACAATAACATTGGAGGATCGGGCAACACATTTATCGGTGATTACACAGGGTATGATAATGCATCTGGCAGCGGTAACGTCTTCATTGGAAATGAAGTAGGGCGTGGCCAAAATGTGTCTAACCAGCTATTTATTGACAACTCTACCGTCAGCACACCTCTCATTTGGGGGGATTTCAGCACGAATAACGTGGTGATCTACGGGGGCTTCAGATCCATCGCCAGCTACAGTTCTTCCGACAAAAGATGGAAGAAAAACATTAAACCATTGGAATCATCCCTGAAAAAGATATCCAGTCTTCAGGGCGTGAGCTATGAGTGGAAAACGGACGAATATCCCGATGTGGGGATGACGGAAGGCAAACAGATTGGACTTGTTGCCCAGGATGTGGAGAAAGAAATTCCTGAACTGGTATCTGAAGACAAGGATGGATACAAAGCGGTATCTTACACCAAACTGACCGCTGTGCTCGTTGAAGCCGTTAAGGAGTTGAAGACTGAAAATCAGAGTCAGAAAAAACGGCTCCTCGCTAAAAAGTATGGGTAACGGCGTTCTAGACATGATAGAGATCCGGGATCGACAGGAGGAGGTTGATACGGATCATCATGAGAGATACGGATCTTTTTCAGTTGGCTTTGGGTT
>Ga0194126_10005874_pt1 | contig 17810 bp, 10 predicted proteins | sample TA2KigC150mmetaG_FD_148641 | JGI IMG/M metagenome (GOLD analysis project Ga0194126, IMG submission 148641) | Freshwater microbial communities from Lake Tanganyika, Tanzania - TA2015035 Kigoma Deep Cast 150m | ecosystem: Environmental > Aquatic > Freshwater > Lake | place: Tanzania: Lake... | reverse complement strand
CGCGGCGGTGGTCCTTCTCGAAGCGGGGCTTGGTCTTCTGGACCTCGGAGAGCAGCGTCCACATCTGCTCCATCTTCGGCTCGCTCAGGTCGCAGAGGCAGGTGCACTCCGCCCCGCAGTCCTCGACCATCACCCGCGCGACGAAACGGCCGCGTCCGCCGCAGCCGATCAGCGCGAGACGCGGGCGGTCGTTCGCGGACGGCGACGCCTGCGCGCGGGCGCGGGGGACGACGGCCGCACCCATCGCGGCGGCGGCGGCGAGGGTTCCGGAGTCGCGGAGGAACATGCGGCGGGACCGAGGGCTCATGACCGTTTCTCCTTCCGTGCGGACCGTCCGGGCGGCACGATGCCGCATCCTAGTCCCGCCCCCCTCGGCCCGGCAAGCCCGACCTCCGCGGGCTTCGCCATGTTGCATGAAATGTAACGATCGTTACATTTCATGCAACGTTCCGGGTGCGGGTGGAGGGGGGCGGGGCGGGGCAGCTCCCGTCCGTCCCGCTGTGGTATCCTCCGCCGATGCGCGCAACGGGACAGGAATCACGGGTGGAACTCATGGCGCCGGCGGGGGGGCCGGACGCCGCCCTCGCGGCGTTCCAGTACGGCGCCGACGCGGTCTACCTCGGCCTCCGCCAGTTCTCCGCGCGCGCGGACGCCGAGAACTTCGCGCCGGAGCAGCTCGACGAGGTCGTCGCCTTCGCGCATTCCCTCCAGCCGCGCCGGCGGGTCTACGTGGCGCTCAACACGGTCATCCTCGACCGCGAGATGCCGGCGGCCGTGGACGCGGTCGCGACGGCGGCGGATCTCGGGGTCGACGCGCTGATCGTCCAGGACGCGGGCCTCGCGGGGATCGTGCGCCGCCACTTCCCGGAGTTGCGCCTCCACGCGAGCACGCAGATGGCGGTCCATAACCGCGCCGGAGTCGAGCGGCTGCGCGATCTCGGCTTCGCGCGCGCGACGCTGGCGCGGGAGCTGACGCTGGACGAGATCCGCGACGCGGCCACCGTCGACGGCATCGAGGTCGAGTCGTTCGTCCACGGCGCGCTGTGTTACTGCTACAGCGGCCTGTGCCTCTACTCGTCGCTGGCGACCGGCCGCAGCGGCAACCGGGGGCGTTGCGCCTACCTGTGCCGCGACCGCTTCGCCGCCGGCACGGCGGCGGAGGCGGGCGACGCGGGCGCGTTCCGGTTCTCGATGAAGGACCTCGCCCTGCCCGCCGCCGTCGCGGATCTCGCGGCGGCCGGCGTCGCCTCCATCAAGATCGAGGGCCGCAAGAAGAGCCCGCTCTACGTGGCGGCGGTGACGAACTTCTACCGGCGGCTGCTCGACGGCCCCGTCGCCCCGGCCGACCGGCGCGCGATGGAGCAGGACATCCAGTCGATCTTCAGCCGCCCGTGGACGGGGCTCTTCAGCGAGGGCCGCGACGGCGGGGGCGTCGTCGATCCGGACTTCGTCGGCCATCGCGGCACGCCGGTCGGCCGGGTCGAGGGGGTCGTCCGCCGCAGCGGCCGCAGACTCCTGCGCTTCACGACGAGCCGCCCGGTGGAGCGCCACGACGGGATCCAGGTCGATGTGCCGGGGGCGGACCGTCCGTTCGGCTTCCCGGTCGACCACCTCTTCCTCGCCCCGGAGGACCGCACGCCGCCGCGCGAGGTCTTCGAGTCGCATTCCGGCGACCGGATCGAGGTCGAGCTGCCCGCCGACGCGCCGGAACTGCCGGAGGGCGCGACGGTCTACAGCGCGTCGTCGCAGGATGTGAAGCGCCGCTACCGCTTCGAGCGGCCGAAGCCGGGCCTGCACCGCGTGCGGCGGAAGGTCGATGTGACGGTGACGCTGGCGGCGGAGGGGCTCTCCGCCACCGCCCGCCTCGCGCCCCGCGTCCCGGGCGAACGGCCGGTCGAGGCGTCCGCCTTGGTCGCGGAACCGTTGTCCCCCGCGCGCAACCCGCAGGGCACGGCGGACGCGGTCGCCCGCGCCTTCGAGAAGCTCGGGGACACGCGCCTCGCGGCGGGTCGCCTCTCCATCGGGAATCCCTCCGGCCTCTTCGCGCCCGCGTCGCGCCTGAACGACCTGCGCAGGCAGCTTTCCGCCGCGACGGAGGCGGCGTGGTCGAGTGCCACCGCGGCGCGTGCCGGGGCGGCGCGCGCCGACCTCGCGCCGGCTCCTGCGGCGGCCGCGGCGCCGGAGACGGAGTCCTGGCGGATCAAGGTCGACCGGCCCGGACTGCTCGACGCCTTCGAGGCCTCCGACCTCGACGGCGTGGCCGAGGCCCTCTTCGACCTCGGCTTCAGCACGCCCGAAGGCGTCAGCGCCGATGTCGGTCATCTGGCCGGGCGCGTCGGGCGCGACCGCGTGCGCATCGCGCTGCCGGCCATCACGCGCGCGTGGGACGAGCCGGGGCTGCGCGCGTGCATCGAGCGGCTGCTGCGCGACGGCTGGACGCGCTGGGAGATCTCGAACCCGTCCGGCTGGCGGTTCCTTCCCGCCGAGGGCCTCGACCTGGGCGGCGGCTGGCCGCTCTACGCGACGAACCTCGCGGGCGTCCGCCAGTGGCTCGACTGGGGGCTGACGTACGTCACGCTCTCCCCCGAGGACGGCCGCGACAACTTCGCCGCGATCCTCGCCGCATCCGCAGGCGTCGCGGACGTGCCGCTCTACGAGGACGTGCCGCTCTTCATTTCCGAGACCCGCGCCTGCGCGATCGACCGCGACCTCGCGCCGTCGACGTGCGGCCGCACGTGCGAGATCCCGCTGGTGTCCTCCAAGGGCGACGACACGCTGCAGCTCTGCCGCTGCGGCCGCACCGTGCTGCTGCACCGCGCGCCGCTGTGCCGGGCCGGGCGGCTCGACGACCTGCGCGCGCTCGGCGCCCGCCGATTCCGGGCCGCGTTCGTGTGGCGCCGCTACGAACCGGACGACGTCCTCGCGCTCTGGCGCGGCCTTCGCGCAGGCCGCGCCCCCGACCCGCACACGATCGGCAACTACGACCGCGGCCTGGCCTGAGGTCCGGCGGATTGCGCGCTTGCCGGTCTCGACACCGGCGGGCACACTCGGCCCCCATGAAGACGATCAAGCTCGCGCGCCGCGCCGTTGCCGCCCTCCTCGTCGCCGCCGCGCCTCTTCGCGCCGCGCCGGTCCCGCTCGACGACGGCTTTCGCGCCGTGCCGGACGCCGACAAGCCGTGGGCCTACTGGTGGTGGCTCAAGGGCAACGTCGACGAGGCCTCCATCACCCGCGACCTCGAGGCGATGAAGCGGGCCGGCTTCGGCGGCCTGCTGATGTTCGACGCGCGCGGCTACCACGAGGGCCACGTGCAGCCCCCGCCGTCGCGCATGGAGTTCATGAGCCCCGAGTGGCGGCGCATGCTGAAGTTCTCCGTCGCCGAGGCCGGCCGCCTGGGCCTGAAGGTCAGCGTCAACCTCAGCAGCTGCGCCGGCGCGCTGAAGGGGCCGTGGGAGGTCGGCGCCGACACGCCGAAGAAGCTCGCGTGGACCGCGACGCCGGTGCGCGGCCCGCGGCGGCTCGACTGCACCATGCCCGTGCCCGCCGCCGCGCACTTCCACGACATCGCCCTGTTCGCGGTGCGGCTGGAGGGAACCAACGGCGCCGCCCACGACCCGATGGCCACCATCGCCGTCTCGACGAACTGGATCGACACCGTCGGCGCGACCGGCGCGTGCGCCGGCGTCGCGGGCGACGTGATCGATCTCTCCGAGAAGACCGACGCCGAGCACCGCCTCACCTGGGATGTCCCCGAGGGCGGCTGGGTCCTGCTGCGGTTCGGCTGGTTCGCGATCGAGGGACACGAGTTCGACGTCGACGTCCTCGATCCGAAGGCCGTCGCCGGCCACTTCGAGCGCATGGGCGGCGCGATCCTCGCCGACGCCGGGCCGCTCGCCGGGACGACGCTCACGCACTTCTACAGCGTGAGCTGGGAGGGCGCCGCCCCGACGTGGACGCCCGCGCTCGAGAAGGAGTTCGCCGCCCACCGCGGCTACGCGCTGCGCCCCTGGCTGCCCGCGCTCGCCGGCTTCACCGTCCGCGGCTCCGACGAGACCGCCCGCTTCCGCCGCGACTACTTCAAGACGCTCGGCGACTGCTTCATGAACAACTTCTACGGCACCCTGCGCGACCTCACGCGCAAGGCCGGGCTGCAGTGGCACTCCGAGTCCGGCGGGCCGTGGGACCGCAAGCTCGCCGCCTTCGAGCACGCCGACCAGCTGGCCTTCCTCGCGCGGAACGACATGCCGCAGGGCGAATTCTGGTTCCCCGGCCGCGCCGGAAGGATGGGACGCGCGCCCGACCTCAACCGCGCGCCCGCGATGACCGCCCACATCCACGGCCTCCGCCTCGCCGCCACCGAGGCCTTCACGCACATGGTTCAGCACTGGTCCGCCTACCCCGCCGTGCTGAAGCCCGGCGCCGACGCGGCCTTCTGCGACGGCATCAACCAGTTCGTCTGGCACACCTTCACGGCCTCGCCGCCGGAGTTCGGCCTGCCGGGCGACGAGTACTTCGCCGGCACGCACATCAACCCGAACGTCACGTGGTTTCCGCAGGCGCGCCCGTTCCTCGACTACCTCGGACGCTGCCAGTGGATGCTCCGCCAGGGCGGCTTCGTCGCCGACGTCGCCGCCTACACCGGCGACCGCCCCTACCAGCACTGGGGCCGCAACACGAACTGGAGTCCGCGGACGACGGTCGGCATGCCGCCCGGCCGCGGCTACGATCTGCTGACGACCGAGGCCCTCACCGCCCGCGCGGTCGCGCGCGACGGCGCGCTCGCGCTCCTCGCGCCCGCCGACCGCGGCGGCGCGGAACGCGAGATCATGCGCTACCGCATCCTCGCCGTGGACCTCGACGACCCCGAGATCCCCGTCGAGGCGCTGCGGAGGATCGACGAGCTCGCGAAGGCCGGCGTCCCGGTCGTCGTCGGCGCGCGACGCCCCTCACACTCGCCCGGCCTGGCCGGCCAGCCGGCGGCGGATGACGAGGTCCGCCGCCTCGCCGCCCCGCTGTGGGCGAAGGCGCCCGCCGAACCGCCGTCGAAAGCCGCGCCGGATCCCGCCCCGCTCGAGGCCGCCCTGCGCGGGCTCGCCCTGCCGCCGGACTTCGAGGGGCCGTTCGAGCACACCCACCGCCGCGACGGCGGAACGGACATCTATTTCCTCGCGGGCGCCGGCTCGGGCGACTGCACGTTCCGGGTGAAGGACCGCGAACCCGAGCTGTGGGATCCCGTCACGGGCGTGATCCGCGACGCCGTCGCGTGGCGCCCGACCGCCGACGGCCGCACGACGGTCCCGCTCGGCCTGCCCGGCACCGGCTCGGTCTTCGTCGTCTTCCGTCGCCCCGCTGCGGCCGCGCGGCTGGCCTCGGTCGAAGCGCCCGCCGGCGCCGTCGAGATCCTCGGGCGCGACGGCGAGCGTGCGAAGGTCCGGGCGTGGTCCGACGGCTCGTTCGCCGCCGCCACCGCCGCGGGCGCGCCGGCGCGCATCGAGGCCTCGGGCGTTCCGGCGCCCGTCGAAATGCCGGGGCCGTGGACCGTCGCCTTCGAGCCCGACCGCGGCGCGCCGGAGTCCGCCGTCTTCGAGACGCTGACCGACTGGACCGCGCACGCCGACCCGGGCATCCGCCACTTCGCCGGGAAGGGAACCTACCGCATCGCGTTCGACCTCGACGCCGCGCGCGCCGCCCTGCCCGCGCGGCTGCAGCTCGGGTCGCTCTGCGCGATCGCGCAGGTGCGGCTCAACGGCCGCGACCTCGGTGTCGTCTGGACCGCGCCGTGGCGGGTCGACGTCACCGGCGCGCTCCAGGCCGGCCACAACGAGCTGGAGATCGACGTCGTCAGCCTGTGGATGAACCGCCTGATCGGCGACGCCACGCTGCCGCCGGAGAAACGCATTACGAGGACCAACGTGACGCTCGAGCAAGGCAAGCGGACGGTGAAGGTCTACCAGGGCTTCGGCTCCGAGGACCCGCTGATGCCCGCCGGTCTCCTCGGCCCCGTCCGCCTCGAGTTCGCGCGCGACACGGTCGTGCCGCTCTGAGCCGGATCTTCCAACCCTTGGAACCCCGCGCGCGGGGACTTCCAAGGGTTGGAAAAAGAGACGGTGCGCCCTGGAGACGGACGAGGGAAAGGCCCTGAAGGGCGGCCGCGTCACGGAGAACAGGAGCTCGATCCCGCCAGGGCTCCGCCCTCCTCAAGAAGCGATTCCATCCGGCCCGGCAGCAGGTCCAGCGGTGTCGGCCATGAGATCGGCTTCCCCCTGCTTCGCTCGCACCCGCGCAGCCGTGGCGGTCGTTGAAGCGGCCCCGCCGCCGGAGGTCGGCGGCCGTGACGAGAGAAGGAGGACGGATCCGAACCTCGGCCACTCCGTCGCCGCGACGTGGAGGATTTTTCCGGAATTCCCGCCGCGGATTTCCTTCCCATGGATGGAGGCCCCGGAGGGCGGGGCCGCGCGAGGGGAGTGGAACGCCATGAGCGACATCGGGGTCAGGATCGACGGGTTGTTCCCGCGCGCCGCCGTACTGCGGGCGCCGGGGCCGGGGGCGCGGGGCGTCGGCGAGCCGGCGGTGCCGGCGGAGTTCGCGGACCCGCCCTCGGAGAGACTGCTGCAGTGCGTGTGGTACGACGCGACCCTGCGGCCGCCGGGCCTGCGCACGTCCGACGGCGAACCGGTGGTCGTCGAGGACCCCGGCGTCTGGAACCTCGAGGCGGGGCCGGACTTCCTCGGCGCCTCGCTTCGCATCGGCCGCGGCGAGCGGAGGATGGCCGGCGACGTCGAGCTTCACGTGCGGCCGATGGACTGGTGCCGGCACGAGCATCGCGGGGACCCGCGCTACGCGGCCGTGCGTTTCCACGTGACCTACCATCCCGGCCCCGCCGCCGACCACGCGCTGCCGCCCGGCGCGGTCCGCATCGCGCTCCGCGACGCCCTGGCCGCCGCGCCGGGGTTCTCGTTCGATGCCGTCGACCCCTCGGCCTACCCCTTCGCCGCCCGCGCCGCGCCGACGCCCTGCGCGATGGAACTGGCCGGCTGGCACCCGGACCACCGCGAGGCGCTGCTCGAGGCCGCCGGCGAGGAGCGGCTCCGCCGGAAGGCCCAGCGCATCGCCCGGCGGATCGCCGACGCCGGCGCGGAGCAGGCCCTGCACGAGGAACTCGCCGCGGCGCTCGGCTACAAGCACAACAAGGCGCCGTTCCGACTCCTGGCAACGCGCGTGCCGCTGGAGGCGCTGCGCACGGAGGGCGCCGGCGACCCCGACCGCGCCCGCGCGCTGCTCCTCGGCGTCGCGGGGCTGCTGCCGGCCGAGACGGGGGGCGACGCGGATGCGCGCCGCCTCTGGGACCACTGGTGGAAGCTGCGCGGGCGCTGGGAGGCGGCGGCCCTTCCCCGCGACCGCTGGCGGCTCGACGGCCTGCGGCCGCTCAACCGTCCCGAGCGCCGGATCCGCGCCGCCGCGTGGCTCGCGACGCGCCCGGAGTCGCCATCCGCGACGCTGCTCCGGCTCTCGGCCCTGCCCCCGCGCGAGTTCGTCGGCGCCGCGCTCGGCTGGCTTGACGTCCCCGGCGCGGCCGCGGGTCCCGGGCTTCTCGGCCGCTCGCGAGCCACCGCGATCCTGATCAACGTGCTCGTCCCCTACCTCGCCGCCGTCGACGCCCGCGGCCCCTTCGACGCCGGCCTGCTCCGCGCCCTGCCGGACGAGCCCTCCAACGGCATCGAGCGGACCATGGCCCTCACCCTCTTCGGCCCGGACCACCCGCCGTCGCTGCATCGCGGGAGCCTGCGCCGGCAGGGGCTCGTCCAGGTCTTCCAGGATTTCTGCCTCAACGACCGGTCCCGTTGCGCCTCGTGCGGACTGCCCGCCCTTCTCCGGGCATTCCGCGCTGCGCCCGCCGGTGGCGGTCAGTCCCTCGGGGCGGGAACGATCAGCACGGGACGCGGGGAAGCCTTGAGCACCCCGGCGGCGACGCTTCCGGCCAGCAGGTGATGCAGGGCGCCGTGGCCGTGCGAGCCGAGGATGACGAGGTCCGCCCCGTAGTCCGCGGCGGCCTTGAGGATCTTGAGGACGGCGTCGCCCTGGACCATGAGGGAGGTCACCTTCGACCCCTCCTCGCGCATCGCCGTTTCGATCGCGTGCAACTGGCGGTGCTCCTCCCGGTACCCCTGGGCAACCTGCTCCCGCACGGTCAGCGGACCGGCGGCGTAGCCGACGAAGTCCGGTTCGGGCGCGGCCACGTGAACCAGCCGAACCTCGGCATGCAACGCATGGGCGAGATCGCCCGTGACGCGCACGACATCCCCGGTGACCGGGGAGAAGTCAACGGCCGCAAGGATGCGCTTCATGGCTTCATGATGACGCCGCCCGCGCGCTTGGCAAGCCCGAAACCCGTCGCGCCCCCGTTCGTGCCGCCGGACCTCCGGAATCGCCCGCCGCGGGACGCTCAGCCCGCGCCCAGGCTCGGGCCCGTGTTGCTGGTGAGGTGGTTCAGGATCCCCGCCACCGCACCCAGCGGCTTGTTGGCCTGGGTTCGAAGGATGCTGCACGACTCCATCGAGGGCGCCAGCGCGCGGCGGCGGACGCGTTCGATGAGGCGCGGGAGAACGCCCTCCTCGATGTCGAACATCCGCCCGTGCATCAGCACCGCCTCGGGGTTGAAGATGTTGATCACGGTCGCGACGCCGATCGCAAGGTACTCGAGAACGCCCTCGATCAGGCCGTCCGGCTGGATCCGCCCCGCTCGCACCTCGCCGATGATCTCGTCGATCGTCATCGCCCGCCCCTCGCGCGCGGCGACCGCCTCGACCAGCGCCCGGTCGGTCGCGAGGGTCTCGAGGCAGCCGCGGTTGCCGCAGCCGCACGGAAGCCCCTCCGGCCGGACCATCACGTGCCCGATCTCGCCGGCATAGCCGCGCGAGCCCTCGATGAAGCGTCCGCCGCTGTAGACGCCCATGCCGAACCCGGCGCTGACGTCGATCAGGGCGAAGTCGGACAGCCCCTTCGCCGCACCGAACCGCTGGGCCGCAAGACAGAGGGCGTGCTCCTCCTGCACCGCCACCACCTCGACCCCGAGCCGCTCGGCCACGGCGAGCGCCGGGTTCCGCCCGTCCAGGAAGTGCAGGTTCGGGGAGAACGTGACCCGGCCGGTGCGACGGTCGATCAGCCCCGGAATCGTCATGCCCAGCCCCCGGCGGTTCGCCTTCTCCGCCGCTCCCAGCGCCCGGACCTCGCCGCAGACCAGGTCGACGAGCGCGTCGAACGAGCGAGGGGTCGGCCGCGTGACGGTCCGCGCCGGATCGATCGCCCCGTCGAGCGAGGCCGCCACGATCGTCACCTCGCGCATGTCGATCACCACGCCGTGCACGCACCCGCGCCTGCGCGCCAGGCGGAACAGCACCCCCGGCCGGCCGCGCGTCGTCACCGGCTTCGGATCGCGCTCGAGCATCCCCTCGCGCACCAGCGAGGCCACCAGCTTCGACATCGTCGGCGCGCTGATGCGCGTCAGGCGCGTGAGGTCGGCCCGCGTGCACGGGCCGACGGATTGCACCGTTTCCAGGACCCGCCGGACGTTCAGTCGCCGGAGCAGGCCCGGCACCGCGTGCGTGCGGCTCCGCTTCATCGAGCCCCGCCCTCCGGCTGCCCGTAGGTGGCGCCGGGCCCGTGCTTCCTGAGGAAGTGGCGGTCCAGCAGCACAGGGTCCAGCGGCCCGGCGTCGCCGCCGATCACGCGGGTCCAGACCGCCATGCGCGCGACGGCCTCCAGCGCGACGGCGTTGTCCACGGCCTGGCGGACCGTCGCCCCCCAGGCGAACGGGCCATGCCCCGGGACGAGCGCCGCCGGCCGCGCCAGCGGGTCGAGGCCGCGCGCCGAAAAGCTCTCGACGATCGCCGCACCGGTGTTGGCCTCGTAGTCGCCGCGGATCTCGGCGGACGTCAGCGCCCGAACGACCGGAACCGGCCCGTGGAAGTGGTCCGCGTGCGTCGTGCCGAGACACGGGATCTCCCGCCCCGCCTGGGCCCACGCCGTCGCAAACGGGGAATGCGTGTGGACCACCCCGAGGACGGACGCGAAATGGCGGTAGAGGTGGAGGTGCGTCGCCGCGTCCGACGACGGCTTCATCGCGCCGCGGACCGGCTTGCCGGTCTCGAGCGAGAGCACCACGATGTCCTCCGGGCGCAGGGCCTCGTAGTCGACGCCGCTCGGCTTGATCGCGAACACGCCGGACGCCCGGTCCGCGCCGCTCGCGTTGCCCCACGTCAGCGTGACGAGCCCTTCGCGCACCAGCGCACGGTTGGCCTCGAAGACCGATTCACGGAGGTCGGCGTAGTCCATGCGTGCCAGTTTGGATTCTCGGCCCTTGGGTGTCGAGGGGGAAGGAGGGGGACGATGAGCGATGAGTGACAGGCGGGGCCTTGCGGCCTCCTCCCGCTCACCGCTCATCGTTCATCACTTCCCGTTTCGCGCCTCGTCGCGGATCGCCAGCAGTTCCTTCATCAGGCCGAACGGGTTTTCCGCGCCCCCCTTTGTCCCGAACAGGTCGTGCAGGCGCCGGTAGAGGCCGTAGAGCCGGCCGTAGACCGCCGCCGCGCCGGGCTCGGGCCGGAAGACGCGGTCGAGGACGCCCGTCATCGCGCGCGCCGCCGCCGCGAAGTCCGCGTGCCCCCCGCGCGCCGCGCCGGCGACGACCGCCCCGGCCATCGCCGAGCCCAGCGCGCAGGTCTGCGCGCTGCGGGAGATCTCGAGCGGACGGTTCAGCACGTCCGCGTAGATCTGCATCACCATCGGATTCTTCACCGAGATGCCGCCGCAGTTGACCACGCGCCGGATCGCGACGCCGTACTCCTCGAACCGCTCGACGATCGCCCGCGCGCCGAAGGCCGTGGCCTCGATCCACGCGCGGTAGAGTTCGGCCGGCGTCGTGTGGAGCGTCAGCCCCAGCACCGCCCCCGTCAGCCGCGGGTCGACCAGGACCGTCCGGTTCCCGTTGTGCCAGTCGAGCGCGAGGAGCCCGCTCTCGCCCGGCCGCAGCGCCTCGGCCCCGCGCGTGAGCGCCTCGTGCGAGCCGGCCTCCGGCCCGCCGGGCTGAAGGCGCTGGACGAACCAGTTGAAGATGTCGCCGCAGGCCGACTGCCCCGCCTCGAGGCCGTGGAAGCCGGGCAGGATCGACTCGGGCACGATGCCGCACAGGCCGGGGATGTCGGGCAGCGTCTGCGCGAGCGGCGCGACGGTCATGTCGCAGGTCGACGTGCCGATGATCTTCACGAGGGTACCCGGCTGGATTCCCGAGCCGACCGCGCCGAGGTGCGCGTCGAACGCGCCCGCCGCCACCGGGATCCCGGCCGGCAGCCCCAGCTTCGCGGCCCATTCCGGCGTGAGCGAGCCGACCGCGTCGGCGACGTCGACCGCCTCCGACGGCAGCGTGCGGCGCACGCGCGCGAGTTCCGGGTCGAGCGCGGCGAGGAACGCCTCGTCCGGATAGCCGCCCCACGATGCATGGAACATCGCCTTGTGCCCGGCCGCGCAGATGCAACGCTTCACCCGCGCGGGCGCGGTCGTGCCCGTGAGGACCGCGGGGATCCAGTCCGCGCACTCGACCCACGTGTGGGCGGCGGCGAAGACGTCCGGCGCGGCGCGGCGGCAGCGGAGCAGCTTCGACCAGTACCATTCCGACGAGTAGGTCCCGCCGCACTTGGCGAGGAACTGCGGGCGCATCGCCGCGGCCTTCGCCGTGATCTCCGCCGCCTCCGCGTGGCCGGTGTGGTCCTTCCACAGCCACGCGAGCGCGGCCGGGTGCCCCGCGAACCGCGGATCGAACGCGAGCGGGGCGCCCGCGGCGTCGACCGGGATCGGCGTGCTGCCCGTCGTGTCCACGCCCAGCCCGATCACGCGGTCCGGCGCGAAGCCCGGCGCCGCGGCCGCCGCCTTCAGCGCGCCGCGCACCGCGGCCTCGAGGCCCTGGAGGTAATCGCGCGGCTGCTGGCGGGCAAGGTCGGGATTCGAGGAGTCGATGACGATGCCGTGGTCGCCCGTCGGGTAGTTGAACACCGACGTCCCGACCTCCGCCCCGGTGGCAACGTCCACCGCCAGCGCCCGGACCGAGTTCGTCCCGTAGTCGATGCCGATCGAGAACCGTGCGTCCATGCCATCCTCCACCCGCCGATCATCCCGCGGTTTGGCAGGAAGCCTAACGAATCCCCCCGCCCGGGGGAAGCGGGACGGGCCACGGGCCACGAAGCGCCCATCACATCACGCCGCCGGACCGCGTCGCGGCCAGGTCGTATCACCGTGTTCCGGGGCACCCGCCACCGATTGCCCCCCGCCATGGCCTCTTCCGGCGAGCGGTTCAGGTCAGGCGCGCTGCAAAGCGTCGCCTGCAACTGCTGGTTCGACGATCGCTTCTACTCTTGTTTGATCCTGCCGCAATGCTCAAACCTGATGGGAGCCGTGTCCGGAGTGGTGATGTGGTTCCCGGTTGCTTCCACTTCCAGTGCATTGGCAATCCGGACTATTCCCTTGATTTCGTTGCCGATGAGCTCAACACGTTGCAGGACGGCGTCGGAACGCACGGGGACGCTTTCCCTGCGGCTCTTCTCGAATCCTGAGACGGTCAGGGCGCCGGATGGATGCGCGAGGCCGTCGGTCCACAGTCGCGATTTCCTGACGGCAAGCGACTCGGGCCCCGGTCCCTCCATCGAATCGCCGTAGAACCAAAGAAAGGCCTGTACGTCGCACGCTTCCATGACGACAGGGGTTTGGAGGCGACAGGACCGCCGAATGACGCATCGCCGGATAATGGTCATCGGGTTGGAACTCTCGCGGCTCCACGCGACCAGCCCCTTTCGGGCCACATCGCTGACCGGGCTATCCAGGGTGAGAACCGAGGACGGTGCCCACGGATTCTCCTTGGGCCGCGGGTTCGGATTGGACGAGGGGATCTCATCCACGTTGATGATCTTGCGTTCAGCGACTTTGCAGTTCGTTCCCGGATCCATGAGGATAAGCGTATCGCCCACCCGGAAGGGAATGTGCCCGAGGGGGAATTGCTGGGAAACGGTGATACGGGTTGGGGATTCAATGGCTCGCACGCGGGAGCAGTGGGTGGAGATATTGAACGCGTCATCGCCAAGCCCCGCCAGAACACAGTCCTCGAACAGCATGGCGGCACGATTCCCTTTGGCGTGAATTGCATCCCTGCACGATGAGAGCACCTTTCGCGAGCCGGGTTTGGGCATTACGTTCACGCGGCGAAACGTCACTTGCCCTTCGTTTCGAAACAGATGAAAAGTGAACCAGGGGGCTGACCATACGTCGACATGCGACACCGTGACATTCTTACAGTCATCGATGGCGAACAACGCGCCCGGCCCGAAGCGGTGGGCGATCCCGGGGACCGGCAGATCAACCCGCGCGCGGCCGGGCTTCACGTGCTTGGCCAATGTGCCCCAACCCGGCTCTTCGTTGAAAACACGAACCACGCCCGGAGACTTCACATCGACGCGATCGGCATAGTAGTGAACGACCTTCTTCGTGTCGTAAAGCGCGTCAAGGAGCACCATGCCGAAGAAACCCTGCTCGCCGTCCTCTTTGGTCGGGCCGCCGAGTTGCGCGGCCATCTCGGGATGGTCCAGTGTAACCGTGATCGCTCTTGCTCGTGAATCAACCTCGGTGATTGTGCCCGGGGTGGTCGGTTGAGTCAGGAAGTCGACCTTAAGGCTCCCCACCTCAAGATCAGGACAGCATTTCGCTCGCAGGAACCGTATGTCGCTCGCAAGACGGAACTCACTGCCCTGCCCGTTGATGCGCAGCTCCTTGATGTCTCTCAGCAGGAATGCATAGCGTTCAACACCCGACCTGACGCAAATCACCCGGTTGCTCGGAAATCTCAACTCCGCTGCCTTGTCGAGATTCCTTGCACGATCGATCATTCGCTGAATGGCGGCCCCATCATCGGTCCTCCCGTCGGCAACCACCCCAAACTCCCCTGCACTCAGCACAACGCGGGCAGGCACACCGCTTGCGTCGGCGCATGATGAGGCCAGCATAACGACTGAGAAAGTCGCGCGTAACGTGGTGCTTATCCAGTTGTTCCGCATGTGTCTATTCTCGTCGAACGTTACGCCTCACCGGATTCCGAACCCGCTGCGGGTGAGGAATACGGTGGAGGCGATGGTTCGGTCCCTGTCTTATCGGTATTCCTCTTTCCGAAATCCGATTGCCTGTATCTCGTCTGCCGTTGCGATTGGGAAATCCTGCTGTAATGGCCCGCAACATGAGAAGCAGCGTGTTGATCCAGATATGTCACCAACTTCCTTTCCAACATTCTTTCCGTCTATCCCATAAACCATACCGCATTCGGCGCAGATCAGAACTACGACGCCGCACTGTGGACACTTGGAGAAGACGAGTTCCCCTTGCTCGCAATACGAGCAGCGACTCTTGTTCATATGCCATGCTGGATGATCAATATTCATTCATTGACCGAACGTATATTCTACGACCAGTCGCTTTTCTCGGGTCGGCACCTCTCCGGCATGCTTTCTCGATCCTTCATCCCTTTTCTGTGCAGACGATGCTGCGCCTGCCGGCGGGCGGATTCAAGCGGCTTCTTGATTGAGGTTTCGCGTTGTGCGCCAAGGGGTTGGCGGGCTGGCCGCAAGCGCCGGCGCGGTGGAGATCGAGGTTGGGGTTAAGATCGGCATGAGTCTGATCGTGACGCAAAACCCCTCCATTACGAGGATATGCGACGCGTCGCATTTCTCGGAGCGGCCTTGCGCGGCAAGGGCTTTCAGTGCCCGTGCCGGACCCGCTTGAGCTTGCTCGGTGGCGAAGAAGCCCGCCACTCGCCACTTGCCACCCGACACTTCCTCCGCCCCGCCGCTCGTCACTTGCCACTGCTCCCACTCGTCCCTCCCCCCTCGCCCCTCGACCCTCGCCCCTCGCCCCTCCGGAGAACACCGAAGTCCGGATTCATCAGCCGACGAGGAAAGGATGAGGGCGGAAACCTGAAACCTGAAAGAGAAGGAGGAGGCTATCGGGGATCGTTCGACTGCGCCCTCGCCTTTCTCCGCCCCGCCACTCGTCACTTGCCACTCGACACTTCCTCCACCCCTCGTCCCCCGCCCCTCGCCCCTCGTCCCCCGTCCCTTGTCCGTATTCGGTTGTCCCCATTCGGTTGTCGTTCTCTTCCCTCGGCTGTTCCTCCCTCGTCCCCCGACCCTCGCCCCTCGTCCCTCGTCCTCCTTCGCCCGCCTTCCTCCGCCCCGCCAGACGCTGTTTGGCGCTTTGCGGGTTCGAACCCGTTTCGCGCTTCGGGATTCCGGCCTCGTGCTTCCGTCACGCGGGTTCTTGATTCCCGTCAAGGCGCGCCGGGCGGCGCGGGGGCATAGTGCGTCCGTCGACCGGCCATGGGGGCCGGCGGCGGACGGAAAACGAAAGGGATACGGACATGGGCATGTTTTGCTTCCAGTGCGAGCAGGCCGCGAAGGGGACCGGGTGCAATTCGTTCGGCGTATGCGGCAAGGATCCGGACACCGCGGCGCTGCAGGACCTGCTGGTCCTCGCGGCGAAGGGTGTCTCGCAGTACGCGCACCGCGCCCGCGCGCTGGGTGTGAGGAACCACGACGCCGACGCCTTCATCCTCGAGGCGCTGTTCACGACGGTCACGAACGTCAACTTCGACCCGAAGCGCCTGGAGATCATCCTGCGCCGCGGCGCGCAGATCCGCGACACGGTCCGCCGCGAGTACGGGGCCGCCTGCGCGAAGGCCGGGAAGACCGCCGAGACGCCCGCCGGCCCCGCCGCCTGGGTCCCGGCCGCCGATCTCAACGGCCTGATCCGCCAGGGCGAGGCCGCCGGCATCGAGAGCCTTCTCGCGCGGCGCGGTCCGGACATCACCGGCCTCATGGAACTGCTCGTCTACGGGCTCAAGGGCACGGCGGCCTACGCCGACCACGCCTACGTGCTCGGGCGCGAGGATGACGGCGTCTACGCGTTCTTCCACGAGGCCCTCGACTTCCTGGCCGGGGACACCCTGACGGTCGACACGCTCTTCGCAATGAACATGCGCTGCGGCGAGGTGAACCTGAAAGTCATGGAGATGCTCGACTCCGCCAACACGGGCGCCTACGGACATCCCGTCCCGACGGCGGTGCGCATCACGCCGGTCAAGGGCAAGGCGATCCTCGTCTCCGGCCACGACCTCAAGGATCTCGAGATCCTGCTCCGGCAGACCGAGGGCAAGGGCGTCAACATCTACACGCACGGCGAGATGCTGCCGGCCCACGGCTACCCGGAGCTGAAGAAGTTCAAGCACCTCGTCGGCAACTACGGCGGCGCGTGGCAGGACCAGCGCAAGGAATTCGACGAGTTCCCCGGCGCGATCCTGATGACGACGAATTGCATCCAGAAGCCGAAGGAGAGCTACCAGGCCCGCATCTTCACCAGCGGCCTCGTCGCCTGGCCCGGCGTCACCCACATGGCGAAGGGTGACTTCGCCCCCGTGATTGCGGCCGCCCTCGCGGCGCCCGGCTTCGCGGCGGACGAGCCCGAGAAGACGATCCTTGTCGGCTTCGGCCACCACACCGTGCTCGGCCTGGCCGGGACGGTCATCGACGCGGTCAAGTCGAAGGCGGTCCGCCGCTTCTTCCTGATCGGCGGCTGCGACGGCGCCAAGAGCGGGCGCGACTACTACACCGAGTTCGCCGAGGCGGTGCCGAAGGATTGCGTGATCCTGACGCTCGCCTGCGGAAAGTTCCGGTTCAACAAGCTGGACTTCGGCGCGATCGGCCCCGTGCCGCGCCTGCTGGACTGCGGCCAGTGCAACGACGCCTACTCCGCGATCAAGATCGCCTCGGCCCTCGCCGGCGCGTTCCACTGCGGCGTGAACGACCTGCCGCTGTCGCTGGTACTCTCGTGGTACGAGCAGAAAGCGGTCTGCATCCTGCTGACGCTGCTCCATCTCGGCATCCGGAACATCCGGCTTGGCCCGAGCCTCCCGGCCTTCGTGACGCCGGCGGTGCTCAACGTCCTGGTCGAGAAGTTCGCGATCAAGCCGATCACGACCGCCGAGGCCGACCTGGAAGCCTGCCTGGCCGGGGCCTGAGCCCGCGCCCGGGAGCCCGAACCTCCGCCGCGCCGGTTCCGTCCGGCGCGGCGGAGGGGAAAGGCAACCCGCGGGACCGCGGGTCTCTTCTTGTTCGCGCCCGATGGGCCTCCTCCGCCTTGCCCGCGAGGACGGCGGGCGTCGGGCGCGAAGCTGTGCTATGCTGCCCGCGATTCACGCGGACCCGGTGCACGTCGGCGCCCTGTTGGCGGGATCGATCCTGGGAGAAACCGCCATGGCGATGAACAAGAACGCTTTCGAGAAGCGGCGCAAGGAGATGGAGAGGATGCGCAAGGCGCAGGAGAAGCGGGAACGCCGCTTCGCGCGCCGGGCGGCGAAGGCAGCGGGCGGAGAGCCGTCCTCGCCTTCCCAGACTCCGCCTCCGACCGACAGCCCGCCTTCCCAGCCGTCTCCCATGTCCGGATCCGACATGGACCGGCCGACCTAGCGCGAGTTCGCGGGCGCGGGCCACGCATCCCCGGGGGAGGTGCAGGCGCGGGCCGACGAGGCCGAGCGCGGAGTTGCTTGCGGACGCTGGATCGCTTGCGGTTGCGGGGGTGCGACGCGCACCAGGCCGGCCGGATCGCGCGGGATCCCGCCCCGCCTGCGGCGTTGCCGAAGGGGGCGCGGACACGAGTCCAGCGCCCCCTTCGTCGCCTTGCATCCGGGGCGGTCTGCCGCGTTCCCGGCCGGGCCCCTCGCGGGCTCG
>Ga0194126_10005872_pt1 | contig 17815 bp, 18 predicted proteins | sample TA2KigC150mmetaG_FD_148641 | JGI IMG/M metagenome (GOLD analysis project Ga0194126, IMG submission 148641) | Freshwater microbial communities from Lake Tanganyika, Tanzania - TA2015035 Kigoma Deep Cast 150m | ecosystem: Environmental > Aquatic > Freshwater > Lake | place: Tanzania: Lake... | reverse complement strand
CGGACCGTCGTCAGGCTGATATTGAACTGCGAGAGCCGCTCGCTGACGATGTTCTGGCGGGAATCGAGCGCGCCGGCGTCCTGACGCTCACGCTACTCCGCCAGGGCCAATCTCCAATGTGCAGGCCGAGAGCCTCCCGCACACGCAAACAGTAAGCCCTCTTGTCATGAGGACGCTGACGATTCGTCCGTCTGGCTGCCATTACATGACAGAAAAGACTGTTTACCTCTGCGCTTGCATCTTTTCTTCCCTGGCTACAATCCCGTGCAGGTCCAGGCCGGAAATCACGAATCGGGCTACCATCTGGGAGTTCCGGCCCGTAAACGGCCTTTGAGAGAATCACGTAAGCGAATCATGACTCCCGCACTCCTCCAGATAGCTCTGCGACGCACGGCGTGGACGGTCCTGGCCGCAGCCGCGGCCATCGCTGTTCCTGCGGCCAGCGACTGGCCCGAATGGCGCGGACCGTCACGCGATGGGCGTTCTGTGGAGCGCAATCTCCCGGAACGGTGGTCGCCTCAGGGCGACAACCTGGCGTGGCGCGTTCCAATTGGCAGCCGATCGGCGCCGGTGGCGTTTGGCAATCGCATCTACATCAATTCGCCGACGCCGGGCGATCCGTCGCGCACCCAGGAACGACTGATCGCCATCGACGCCGAGAGCGGCAAGGTCGTGTGGGAGCGGCGCTTCAGTCTGTTCCTCAGCGACGTGCCGCAGCACCGCTCGTCGTGGGCGTCGCCGGCCGTGGATCCCGAAACCGGCAACGTCTACCTGTTCACCGTTGCCGCGCAGCTGGTGTGCGTGTCGCCGGACGGCAAGGTGCTGTGGGATCGCTCGCTGACCGATGAATACGGCGCCGTGACGACGCACGGCGGACGCACGACCTCGCCGATCATCGAAGGCGACAAGATCGTGCTGAACGCCCTGATCCTCGCCTGGGGCGATCTCAATCGTCCGGGCAACCGTTACTTCGCCTTCGACAAGAAGACCGGGCAGACCATGTGGATCAGCTCGCCGCAGGCGCGCCACTACGACACCAACTACTCCACGCCGATCGTCAGCACCATCGATGGCACGCGCGCCTTGATGGTTGGCGGCACCGACGGCGCGTATCACGCCCTCAAGCTGAATACCGGCGAGAAGATCTGGTCGGTGGAAGTCAGCAAGCGTGCCATTCTCAACAGCCCGCTGTTCAGGGACAACGTCGCCTACATCACGCACGGCGAAGAGAACATGGACACCACCGAGATGGGCCTGGTGGCGGCGGTCGACGCGACCAAGACCGGCGTGCTCACGGCTGATGCGTTCAAGTGGCGCACGCGGGGCTTCCTGCCGACGTTTGCGTCGCCGGTGATGGACAACGACCGCCTCTACAGCATCGACAACAGCGCCATCGTCGGCGCTTTCGACCTGAAGACCGGCGCCAAGTTGTGGGAGAAGACGCTCGGCACGCTGCAGAAGGGATCGCCGGTGCTCGCCGACGGCAAGCTCTACGTCGGCACCGAGAACGGCAAGTTCTACATCCTGCGTCCGTCGGCGACCGGCGTCGAGGTGCTGGATGAAGACGTGCTCGGCCGCGCGCAGACGCCGGAGCCGATCGTCGCGTCGCCGATCGTCGCCGACGGCCGCATCTACGTGACGACGATGGATGCGATGTATGCGATTGGCCGGCGCGTGCCGCGCAAGGGCGGTGCGGCGCCGGCCGCGCCGATTGCGCCATCGACCGCCGCGCCCGCGGTGGTGCAGCTGTTCCCCTATGAAGTGCTGCTGTCGCCCGGCCAGACCGCGGCGCTGCAGGCGCGTCTGTTCGACGCCAAGGGCAACTTCATTCGCGAAGAGCCGGCCGCCACCTGGGCCGTCGATCAGGCGGGCGGCAGCGTGGACGCCAATGGTGTCTACAGCGCCGCCAGGACCGGATCGACCGCCGGCTTCGTCAAGGCCACCGTCGGCGGCCTGACGGGGCAGGCGCGCGTGCGAGTGATTGAGCCTGCGCCGTGGACGTGGGACTTCGACAACGCGACCTCGGAAGCGCCACCGGCGTGGTGGGTGGGTGCGCCGACCAAGGTGTTCCAGCGAACCGTGGACGGCGTCGGCCAGGTGTTGGTGCGTCCCCGCGACGAAACGGTGGGCCGCCGCGCGAAGGTGTTCTTCGGCCAGCCGAACCTCGCGGGTTTCACCGTGGAAGCGGACGTGCGGGGCCGCGAGCAGCGCCGGCAGCGTGGCGACGTCGGCCTGATCACCGAACGCTACGGCCTGGTGCTGTTCGGCAACGGTCAGAAGCTCGAGCTGCACCCGTGGCAGGCCGCCGACGAAATGACGACGCGCGTCGACTTCAAGTGGGACGCCGACCGGTGGTATCGCATGAAGCTCCGCGTCGATCATCAGAAGGACGGCACCGCGCGCGTGCGCGGCAAAGTCTGGGCGGCGGATGCCGCCGAACCGGATGCGTGGACAATCGAGAAGATCGATCCGATCCCGCATGTGATGGGCAGCCCAGGCATTTACGCCGACGGCATCTCCGACGTGTACTTCGACAACCTCAAGGTCTACAGGAATCAGTGATGTGTCGATTCATGGTGTGTAGCGCGGTCGTGATGGCCGCAGTGGCCGCGGTGCCGGCGCAGGTGAAGGACTGGCCGATGTGGGGCGGAACGCCGGGCCGCAACATGGTGTCGGACATGACCGGCGCGCCAACGTCGTGGGACGTCAAGACCGGCAAGAACGTGAAGTGGGTCGCCGAACTGGGCTCGCAGTCGTACGGCAACCCCACCGTCGGCAACGGCGTGGTGCTGGTCGGCACCAATAACGAAGCGATGCGCGATCCGAAACAGGGCGGCGACCGCGGCGTGTTGATGGCGTTCCGCGAGGAGACCGGCGAGTTCCTGTGGCAGGCGACCTTCGAGAAGCTTGCCTCGGGCCGCGCCAATGACTGGCCGTTCCAGGGCATTGCCAGCTCGCCGCTGATCATCCGCAACGTCGCCTACTTCACGACCAACCGCGGCACGATCGTCGCAGCCGATCTCGAAGGCTTTCACGACAACGAGAACGACGGCCCCACCAAGGACGAGAAGCTGACCGGCAAGACCGATCCCGACATCATCTGGACGTTCGACATGATGGAGGAGGTGGGCGCCTTCCCGCACAATCTCGCCAACTGTTCCCCGGTCGCCGACGCGGGCCTGCTGTTCTGCAGCACCGGCAACGGCCAGGACGAAAGCCACGTCAACGTGCCGTCGCCGAAAGCGCCGTCGATCATCGCGCTCGAAATCGAGAGCGGCAAGTTGCGCTGGGAAGACAACTCGGTCGGCGAGAAGGTGCTGCACGGCCAGTGGTCCACGCCGGCGGTCGGCGACATCGGCGGCGTGCGCCAGGTGGTCCATGCGCAGGGCGACGGCTGGGTGCGCGGCTACGAAGCGCAGTCCGGCAAGAAGCTGTGGGAGTTCGACACCAACCCCAAGGACTCGGTCTGGCCGAAGACGCGCAATGAAGTGATCAGCACGCCGGTGATCGTCCAGCACGTCGTCTACCTCGCGAACGGCCAGGACCCGGAGCACGGTGAAGGCGTCGGGCATGCCTACGCCATCGATGGCACCAAGCGCGGCGACATCACCCAGACCGGACGGTTGTGGCACTTCGACAAGATCCGGCGCTCGATCTCGACGGCGGCCGTGAAGGACGGCATTGTCTACCTGGCCGACTTCAGCGGCTTTCTGCACGCCGTGGATGCCAAGACCGGCAAGCCGCACTGGACGCACGACATGTTCGCCGCGATCTGGGGCTCGCCGATGCTGATAGGCGACAAGGTCTACCTGGGCGACGAGGACGGCGACGTGACCGTCATCCAGCACGGCACGACGTTCAAGCTCGTGAGCGAGATGAACATGGGCAGCTCGGTGTACGCGACCGCGGTGCCGGCCAACGGCAAGCTGTTCATCATGAATCGCAATCAGCTCTACGCTCTTCAAGAGGGCGCCCAGCTCAAGAAATAGGCGAACGGGCGAACGGGCGAACAGGAGGGACGACGTGCGGCGGCGGGAGTTCTTACTGACATGCGCGGCGCTGGGGATGGTGCCGTCCGCCACCGCTCGTGCTGGATCTCACGAGCTACGCCGCGACCTCGCCGAAGGCGGACGCGTTGCTTCGGCACAGACCAAGCCTGTGCCGAACGCGGCGCCCGCGAATGCATGGCCGCAGTTCCGCGGCTCGTACGCGCTCACCGGTATTTCATCCACCACCATTTCGCCTGCGCCGAAACTGGCGTGGGCGTGGGAAGGCGGCGAGGCCTTCGACTCGTCGGCGGCGATCGTCGATGACGTTGTGTACGTCGGCACGGCGACCGGCGAGCTGATTGCGGTCGGACTTACGGACGGCAAGTTGCGGTGGCGCTACAAGGCCGGCGAAGCTATCGGCGAGTCGTCGCCAGCCGTGGCGAACGGCCGGGTGTTCATTGGCGACCTGATCGGCGTCGTGCACGCCGTCAACGCCGCAAACGGCAAGCCGCTGTGGACGTTCACGACCCAGACCGAGATCAAGTCGTCCCCCGTCGTGATTGGCAACCTGCTGCTGATGGGATCGTACGACGGCAATCTCTACGGCCTCGACGTCGCCACCGGCCGGCAGTTGTGGGCCTACAAGACCGAGAACTACGTGCACGGCACGCCGTGCGTCGTGAACGGCGTGGCGCACTTCGCCGGGTGCGATGAGGTCTTTCATGCGGTCGATGTCACCACCGGCAGAGCACGCTACGCGACCAGCGCCACGGCGTACACCGGCGCCTCAGTGGTGATTGTGAACAACGTCGCGTACTTCGGCACGTTCGACAACCAGGTGCTGGCGCTCGACCTGCAGTCACGCAAGGTGCTGTGGCGGTACGAGCATCCCGATCGGAAGTTCCCGTTCTACTCGTCGGCCGGCGTGATCGATGGCACGGTGGTGCTGGGCGGTCGCGACCGCATGCTGCATGCCCTCGATGCGAAGACTGGAAAGGCGCGCTGGACCTACATGACGCGCGCGCGCATCGATTCGTCGCCCGCGATCGCCGGCGGATGTGTCTACGCCGGCTCGAACGACGGCCGGTTGTACGCGGTGGATCTGACGAGCGGGAAGGTGGTGTGGCAGCACGACGAGGGCGCGGCGCTCAGCGCGTCACCGGCCCTCGCGTCGGGACGAATCGTGATTGGCTCTACCGAAGGCCGGCTACTCTGTTTCGCGTGACCCGCCCCCGCAGCCCGTGGCCCGCAGCCCTATCTGAACTCCACCCTGATCGACGGGCCGTCGATCTTGATCCCCTTCGCGTCCTTCAAGTACGGCTTCACTTCGCTCAGCGACGAATCGAGGCCGAGCTTTCCCTGGAGCTGCTTGAGCAGTCCGTCGTTGCTGAGCAGCGCCATCGCATCGAGCTCGAGCAAGGTGATGCGTGATCCGCTCACGTACTCGGCGTTGGTCCTGACGATCTGGCCCGCCACTTCGAGGCCGACGTTGAGTCGGAAGCCCTGGAACAGGGTCTTCATCATGCTCAGCATCATCGGGTTGGTGAGGTCCGGCATGTCGCCGCCGCCACCGGCGCTGACGTCGATCTTGGTGCCCCCGCCGGGACGATCGACGTAGTTGATGCTGAGCGTTGACGTGCCGTCGTTGCGGGTCAGCTTGAAGCGCACCGGGTCATCGTCGGATGGTTCCGCCGACCGCGAGCCGCCGGAGCCGCCGCCCATCGGCAGTCCCTGGCTCACCTGAATCTGGTTGATGTCGTCGAACGCAAACGTCGCCTTGACGCCCTCGAAGCCCATGTCGCCCTTGACGTTCTCGGTGGACACCAGGCGAACGCCCTTGCCCATGCTTTCGGCGGTGCGCTCGAGATCCGCCTTGTTCATCATCGGACCGGTTGGGCCGCCCTGGCCGCCGATCGTGCCTTTCATGGCGGCCATGTTGACCAGGGTGGTCTGTTCAACCGTGCCGCTGCCATCGGGCTGCACCTTTACGACGGTGGTGCTGTTGAGGCACGCGGTGAGGGTGAGTGACGAAACGAGCACGGTCAGGGAGCGAAGCACACGCATGGTGATCCTCCGGGGCAGGTGCACTATCTTACGGCAGTTATGGCAGAAGGTTCGGGCAAGACCGCGCTGGTGACCGGCGCGTCATCAGGCATCGGCAAGGCGTTCGCCGAGTTGCTGGCAGCGAAGGGCTACGCCCTGGTGCTGACGGCCCGACGCGTGGATCGGCTCGAGGCCCTGGCGGCCGAGCTGACGCGGAAACACGGCATCGCGGCGCATACGATCGCGGCCGATCTTTCTGCCATCGATGCACCCGAAACGATCGCCTCGGAGTTGCTGGCGCGCGGTTTGCGCGTCGACATCCTGGTGAACAACGCCGGCTACGGCGTGCCTGGCAGCTACCTCACGGTGTCATGGAGCGATCACGGGAAGTTCATGCAGGTGATGGTCACCGCGGTCATGGACCTCACCTATCGACTGCTGCCCGGGATGCTCGAACGAGGGTGGGGCCGCGTCATCAACGTCGCGTCGGTGGCGGGCATGGTGCCGGCGCCGGCCGGCCACACGCTGTATGGCGCGTCCAAGGCTTTTCTGATTCGCCTGTCGGAGGCGTTGGCGGCCGAGAATGCGCCGAAGGGCGTCAACGTCACGGCCGTGTGCCCCGGGTTCACGTGGAGCGAGTTCCACGACGTGACCGGCACCCGCGACCGGATGAACCATATGCCGGGCTTCCTCTGGCTCACCGCCGCCGACGTGGCCCGTGAAGGCTATGACGCGGTGATGAATGGCACGCCGGTGGTGGTGAACGGGCGGATCTACCGGTTGCTGGTGTGGCTGAACGGGGCCATGCCGCGCGGCCTGGCGCGATGGGTTTCGACCCTGGCGGGCCGGCGCTATCGCAAGACCTGATCGCCCGAACTTCACCTCGCCAGATTCGTAGCGTCCGCTCTGGTCGAGGCCCTGCTCAAAGACGTTCGCTATGCCCTGCGCTGGATGCGGCGCGGCCCCGGTTTCCCGGCGGGCGCGATCCTCTCACTGGGACTCGGCGCGGGCGTCAACACCGCGATGCTCCCGCTGGTGGATTCGCTGTTGTTCCGGCCGCTGCCGGTCACCTCGCCCGACACGCTCGTCGACGTCTTCACTACCGGCGGTGACGCCGCCATCGCCGGCCAGTTGCTCACGTTGGGCGGCCTCCAGTACTCGATCGTCGGCGTGGCGCCGCCCTCATTCACCGGAGTGGTGCCGCTGTTGACCCCGGAATGGTTCCTGCCGATCACGGATGTGGAAGAAGTGGAGCCGGTGGGCATCACCGATCAGGTAGCGTCGCCGACCGGCAGCGCCCAGCTCGAACGCCGCGGTTGGCGGTGGATGTTCGTCAAGGGGCGCCTCAAGCCCGGTGTGAATTCCGACCAGGCGCACGCGAACGTGGCGCTGATCGGCACGCAGCTGGCGGCGACGCACATTGCCACCAACAAGGATCGCAAGATGGCCGCGATTCCGACCGAGGACGTGCGACTGCTGGTGCCTCAGGCCGGCGGTGTGCTGTCGATCGGCGCCGCCGGCCTGATCGTCGGAAGCCTGCTTGCCGCGGGTGCCGCCAGCGTGCTGCGCGGACTGCTCTACGGCATTACGCCATTCGATCCAGTGGCCTGGAGCCTGGCGCTGGCGGCGGCCGCAGCGTTCGCCAACTTCGTGCCCGCCCGGCGCGCCATACGCGTCGATCCGATGACCGCACTTCGTACCGAGCAGCCGCGGTCGCTGCCCGAAGCAAGGCCCCGCCGTCGCTCGCGCTTTGCGAGCCGGGGCGGATATACTTCCCCTTTTGGAGGCGACGATGCCGCGTCAGTTGCGCTGGTTGCTGGTGTGTTCGGCCGTGTGCGCGACGGCCATGATGTCCCTGTCAGCCCAACAGATGAGCCAGACCCCGGCCCGCCAGGCCGGCGAGGGCGAAGGTCCATTCGAGCGGCTGGTGATTCGCGGTGTCACGGTCATCGACGGCACCGGCGCGCCGCCGCGCGGCCCGATGGACGTGGTGGTGCAGAACAACCGCATTGCGGAAGTCTCGAGCGTCGGTTTTCCCGGCGTCCCGATCAGCGAGCGCGGCCGTCCCCAGAAGGGCGCCCGGGAAATCGACGGCGCCGGCTGGTACCTGATGCCGGGCTTCGTCGACGCGCACGTGCACTGCGGTGGTGGCCAGGCGCGCGATCCCGAATACGTCTACAAGCTCTGGCTGGCCCATGGCGTGACCACGGTCCGCGGCGTGCCGTGCGGATCGATGGACTGGGACCTGAACCAGCGCGATCTGTCGGCGAAGAACCAGATTGTCGCGCCTCGCATCTTTTCGTATCACCGTCCGTTCAGCGGTGAAGGCTGGGATCGCAGCCGGCCGCAGACGCCTGACACCGCGCGTGAGTGGGTGCGCTTCGCGGCCAAGAAGGGCATTGACGGCCTCAAGCTGGGCGCGTACGACCCCGAGATCATGGCAGCGCTGCTCGACGAGGCCAAGAAGCTGAACCTCGGCTCCACCGCGCACCTCGACCAGATGGGCGTGGCGCGCATGAACGCCCGCGACGCCTCGCGCCTGGGCCTCGGCACGCTGACGCACTATTACGGCCTGTTCGAATCGCTGCTGAAGGACCACGTGATTCAGCCCTTCCCGGTGAACCAGAACTACAACGACGAACAGCACCGCTTCGGACAGGTGGCGCGGCTGCACGACAAGATTCATCCGCGCGGCAGCGAACCGTGGAACGCGCTCATCAAGGAATGGGTCGATCGCCAGTTCGTGATCGATCCGACCATGACGATCTATTCGGCGGGCCGCGACGTCATGCGCATGCGCGAGGCCGAGTGGCACGACAAGTACACGCTGCCGTCACTGTGGGAGTTCTACCAGCCGAATCGCAACGCGCACGGCTCGTACTGGTTCTACTGGACGACCGAGGACGAAATCCAGTGGAAGCGCTTCTACCAGGTGTGGATGTCGTTCCTGAACGACTTCAAGAACGCCGGCGGCCGGGTGACCACCGGCTCAGACTCGGGGTTCATCTACCAGACCTACGGCTTCGGCTACATCCTCGAGCTCGAAATGCTCCAGGAGGCCGGCTTCCATCCGCTCGAAGTGCTGCGCTCGGCCACGCTCAACGGCGCGCAGACGCTGCATGAACCCAAGGGCACGCCGATCGATTTCGGCATCATCCGTCCGGGGCTGCGCGCCGACATGGTGCTGGCCGATCAGAACCCGCTCGAAAACTTCAAGGTGCTGTACGCCACCGGCGCGGTGAAGCTGGACGAGCAGAACCGGCCGTCGCGCGTCGGCGGCATCAAGTACACCATCAAGGACGGCATTGTGTACGACGCGAAGAAGCTGGCCGCCGACGCGGCGGCGATTGTTGACCGCGCCAAGCGCCGGCCCGCAACCTCGCCGCAACCACAGCGATGAAAACGCTGCTCAAGATCGTCGGCGGGCTGGCTGGCGTGCTGGTGCTGGTGGCCGCGTGCGGCTACCTTTACCTGATGTTCTCGTATCCGAGCGTGCCGCCGCCGCGCACCGACGTCACGTTCGACACCTCGCCTGAGCGACTGGCGCGCGGCAAGTACCTGAACGATCACGTGGTGGGGTGCACGACGTGTCACACGCAACGGGACTGGACGAAGTTCGCCGGCCCGGTCAAGACCGAGTTGCTGGGGGCCGGCGGTGACAAGTTCACGCGGGCGCCCGGCAGCGACTTGTACGCCAAGAACATCACGCCGGCGGCGATCGGCTCGTGGACGGATGGCGAGTTGTTGCGCGCCGTCACCCAGGGCGTGTCGAAAGATGGCACGCCGCTGTTTCCCTTGATGCCGTATCCACATTATGGGGCGCTGGCCGAAGACGACATCCACGCGGTGCTGGCGTACATCCGCTCGTTGAAGGCGATCGAGAGCATCGTGCCGGAGCGCACGCTTGGCTTCCCGCTCAATCTGGTGGTGCGCACGATTCCGTCGGCCAACACCTTTGGGACCAGGCCGTCGCCGAGCGACACGCTCGCATACGGCCGCTACATGACGAAGGCTGCGCGGTGCACCGACTGCCATACGCCGATTGACGATCAGGGGACGCCGCTGCCAGGCATGGAGTTCGCCGGCGGCATGGCGTTCATCGAAACCGGCTACCGGACCCGCTCGGCAAACATCACGCCCGATGTCGACACCGGCATCGGCTCGTGGACCGAGCAGCAGTTCGTGGACAAATTCAAGGGCTTCGAAAAGCCCACCAATGCGACGTTGAGCGAACCCGAGCGGCCGCAGAACACGCCGATGCCGATGCTGGCCTATGCCGGCATGACGCGCCAGGACCTTGCCGCAATCTACGCCTATCTGCGAACCATCAAGCCGATCATCAACCGGGTTGAGAAGTTCCCCGATGCGAGATGACGAGGGGCTTAGGGGCCTAAGGGCTTGGGGGCTTGGGGAGTTCATGTTCGACTACTTGACCGGGATCTACAACATCACGCCGACGCCCTTCAAGGCGGACGGCACGCTCGACGAGCCGAGCCTCCGCAGGCTCACCGAGTTCACGCGCGGCACTGGCGTGAACGGCATGACGATACTCGGCGTGCTCGGCGAAGCCGACAAGCTCACCGAGCGCGAACGCGAGCGCGTCACCGAAATCTGCATCGAGACGGCGGGCGCGAACTTCCCAATCTGCGTCGGCACGACTCATGCCGGCACGGATGGCTGCATTGCCTACAGCCGCCGCGCCCAGGCGCAGGGCGCCAGGGCGGTGATGGTGGCGCCGCCGAGGCTGGCGCGCAGCAACGACGCCGCGCTCGAGCGCCACTACCTGGCGGTCGCCGAGGCCATCGACATTCCGGTGGTGGTCCAAGACTTTCCGCCGGCGGTGGGCGGCATCACGATGAGCGTCGAGCTGATTGCGAAGCTGGCCGCGGCGGGGCCGAAGCTGGCCTGCCTCAAGCTCGAGGACGATCCGGCGCCGATGAAGATCACGCAGATTCGCGCGATTTCGAAGGACGTCCGGATTTTCGGGGGCCTCGGCGGCATGATGTTCCTGGAGGAATTGCGGCACGGCGCCATTGGCACCATGACCGGGTTCGCGTTCCCGGAGATCCTGGTCGAGATCTTCAGGAAGTTCACCAGCGGCGATCGCAACGGCGCGACCGAGGTGTTCTACAAATACCTGCCGATCATCCGCTTCGAGAACCAGCCGCGCATCAACCTGGCGCTGCGCAAGCACATCTATCACCTGCGCGGCGTGATCGCCTCGTCGCGGGTGCGATCGCCATTCACCCCGGTCGACGCCGACACGCTCGCGGATCTCGATGACATCCTGGCGCGGCTCGACCTGATCACAACGAAGGTATAACTGGACTCATGGAACTCGGACTGAAGGGCAAACGCGCGATCGTCATGGCGGCGAGTCGCGGATTGGGATACGCCTCGGCGCTCGGGCTGGCGCGCGAGGGATGCAGGCTGATGATCTGCAGCCGCGATCGGGCACGCATTGACGCCGCGGCCGCGGCGATCCGCCAGGAAACCGGCGCCGAGGTGACGGCGCTGGTCGCTGATGTCAGCACCGCGGCCGAGGCCCAGCGGCTCGTCGACGAAGCGGTGTCGGCCTACGGCGGGCTCGAAATCGTGGTCCACAACGCCGGCGGCCCCCCGGCCGGCGAAACGCTGGCGATGACCGACGACCAGTGGCAGAAAGCATTCGAGCAGAACCTGCTCAGCTTCACGCGGATTGTCGGCGCCGCCGCGCCGGAGATGCGCAAGGCCGGGTACGGCCGCGTCCTGACGATCGCATCCTCATCGATCAAGCAGCCCATCCCGAATCTCGCGTTGTCGAACGCGCTGCGCGCCGGCGTGTGGGGCGTGGCCAAGACGCTGTCGCGCGAACTGGCGCCGCAGGGCATTCTCGTCAATGTGATCGCCCCCGGTCGCATCGACACCGAGCGCATCGCCGAGTTGGATCACATCAACGCGCAGAAGAACGGCAAGTCGGTGGAAGATGTACGCAAGGCGTCGCTGGCCAGCATCCCCATCGGGCGGCTGGGACGGCCGGAGGAGCTGGCGAATCTTGTGGTCTTCCTGGCCTCGGCAGCAGGCAGCTACATCACGGGTCAGGCCATCATGGTTGATGGCGCGGCCGGTAATGCGCTGTAGCCAGTTGAGAGTTGGCCGTTGCCAACTTGCCATACTCGTCTCGCTCACACTTCTTCTTCCGGTGAGCGCGCAGGTGGCACCTGCGCCCACCGCGCCCGCCGACTCGCGCCCGCCATTTGCTGAGTTCCTGGCGCTACTGAAAGAGCAGGCGATCGCGGCCGGTGTCAGCGCCGCGACCGTCGATGCGTCGCTGAACGGCCTCGAACCGCTCGAGGTCGTCGTCGAGCGCGACCGCAGCCAGGCCGAAGTCGTGCTGACGATCGATCAATACGTGAATCGACGGCTGACGCGCGCGTTCGTGCGCGCCGCCACGGAGCGTGCCATGCAGCACCGCGCCGAGTTGACGCCGATTGCCAGGCAATTTGGCGTCGAAGGCAGCGTCATCGTGGCGATCTGGGGCATGGAGTCGAACTTCGGGCGGTTCACCGGGACGCGTCCCACCGTGCAGGCCCTGGCCACGCTGGCGTGGGAAGGCCGACGCCGCGCGCTGTTCACCAACGAGCTGATCAGCGCGCTGCATATTCTCGACAAGGGCTACATCGAGCTCGGGCAGATGAAGGGCTCCTGGGCGGGCGCGATGGGACAGGCCCAGTTCATGCCGTCGAGCTACCTCGCCTACGCGCAGGACTTCGATGGCGACGGCCGGCGCGACATCTGGAAGACGTTGCCCGACGTGTTTGCGTCGATTGCGAACTACCTGTCGGCCCACGGCTGGAAGGACGATCAGATCTGGGGTCGCGAGGTGAGAATACCCGCTGCCGGCGCGACGAAGCTGGCGGCATCGGTCGGATTCCGCCAGGATGGCTGCCGGGCCAACCGGGAACTGACGGTCGCCGTGCCGCTGGCGAAGTGGCAGGCGCTTGGCGTGCGTACCGCGGGCGGCGGCGCCCTGCCGGCAGTCGACCGGGCCGCGTCACTGCTGCGTGCCGGTTCGAAGTCTTACCTGGTGTACCGCAATTACGACGCGCTGCTGGGCTACAACTGCGCGCACGCCTACGCGCTGGCGGTAGGCCTGCTTTCCGATCGCTTGGACTAGAATCAAAGGCATGGCAGTCAACAAACCGCCGGCGTCCGCGGTCATCGCGGTGTTGTCGCTGGCGGCCATTTCGATGGCCGCTGGGGTGTTTTTTGGAGGGAACGGGCAAGTGCCGCTGGCCATGACCGGCGCGGCGTTGTTCGTCATTCTGGGAGGCGTGGGCTTTGAGCTCGCGCGTCGTCGATCATGATTCGTCGTCCGTTGTTCAGCGTGCTTGCCGTGACCGTCTTCGCCGCCGCATGCGGCGGTGGCTCCGACACTCCTGCCGCGACGCCGGCAGCGGCCGCGCCCGCCACGGCATCGGCAGCCGCGCCCAAGCCGGCCGGCACCGTGGCCTTGATCGAGCCGTCCGAAGGCGCGATGGGCGGCCATATCGACATGTTCCGCTGGTCGCCGGTCGAGGGCGCCGACAACTACCTGATCATCATCAAGGCGGTGACGGGCGATCGCACCGTGTGGGAGAGCCCGGTCATGACCGCCACCGAGACCAAGCTGCCGACCACGGTGGCGCTCGAGCCGGAAGTGCATACCTGGAGCGTCACGGCCCGTAAGGCGGGGCAGGTGATAGCGACATCGGCAATCCATCGATTCACCATCACCCCCTGACGGCCCGACAGCCCGACAGCCCGCTTATGACCAAAGACCTCCTGAAAGGCCTCAACGAGCATCTGAAGCTCGAGTTCCGCGCCTCGCATGAATACCTGGCGATGTCGATCTGGCTCAACGAGCACGATCTCCCCGGCTTTGCGACGTGGATGCGCAAGCAGTCGGGCGATGAGCTGCTGCACGCGCAGCGCATCATCGATCACCTGGTCGAGCGCGATCAGAAGGTGGTGCTGCCGGCGATTGCCGCGCCGCCCACGACGTGGAAATCGGCCGAAGCGCTGTGCGCGCACGTGCTCGAGAACGAGCAGGAGGTCACCGCGTCGATCAACGTGCTGTACGCGATGGCCGAGAAAGCCAAGGATCGCCCCGGCGTGGTGATGCTGCAGTGGTTCGTGACCGAGCAGATGGAAGAGGAAGCTGCGGCGCGCGCGGTGCTGGGTCGCATCCGCCTCGCCGGCAGCACCGGTGTCGGCCTGCTGATGATCGATCAGGAGCTCGCCGGCGGATCGGTGCCGGGCATGCCCGCATCACCGACCGACGCCGGCAACGCCAACTGATTGGCCCGCCTTCGCGCCGCGTGCTTCGGCGAGGCAGGCTCTGAATGACTCCTCATAGGTGGAATGCGGCCGACGGCCCGCTGACCGAAGCGGGCCTCCGTGCCAAGCTCGAAGCGCTCGGGTATCGCGTGGCGAAGTACGTCTACGAGCCGGGCACGGTGTTTCCCGATCACAAACATGACGTCGACAAGATTGATGCGGTGTTGTCGGGCCGCTTCCGTCTCGTGGTCCGCGGCCACATGAAGGTGCTCGGTCCGGGCGAGTGGATCGAAATCCCTCGCGGCACGACCCACAACGCCGCGGTCATGGGCGATGAGCCGGTCGTCAGCCTCGATGCGGTGCGGCTGTGAGAATCGCGATCTTCGGTTCCGGCGGTGTCGGGGGCTACTTCGGCGGCAGGCTCGCCGCCGCTGGTGAAGACGTCGCCTTCCTGGCGCGTGGCGCGCACCTGAATGCCCTGCAGCAGCATGGGCTGCGCATCTCCAGTCCGCTCGGTGACGTCCACCTGCCGAAGGTGCAGGCCACCGACCGGCCGCAGGCCATTGGTCCGGTCGACGTCGTGCTCTTCACTGTCAAGTTGTACGACGCGGACGCCGCCGCGGCGGCGCTGGCGCCGCTGATCGGGCCGGACACCGCGGTCATCACGCTGCAGAACGGCGTGGATGCAATGGACATGGTGGCGAAGCACGTCGGCGAACAGCACGTTGCCGGCGGCGCCGCCTACATCGTGGCCGTCGTCGATCAACCCGGCCACGTCCGTCACACGGTGGCGCAGCAACTGGTGTTCGGCGGGCGTGACGGCCGCCGCTGCCATCGGCTCGCGGCGTTCGAGGACGCCGGCAAACGCGCGGGGTTGCACGCCCGGGTCAGTACCGATGTGTCGGTGGACCTGTGGGTGAAGTTCGTGCGGCTGGCCACCTGGAGCGGCATGACCACGGTCACGCGATCGCCCATGGGCGTCGTGCGCGACCATCCCGGCACCTTCGAGATGATGATGGCCGCGATCGATGAAGTGATCGCCGTCGGCCAGGCCCGGGGCATCAACTTTCCATCTGACCTCATGGAGGGGACGGTGTCGTTGACCAAGAACTTCCCGGCCGCCGCGAAATCGTCGATGCTCGAAGACCTGGAGCGCGGCCGGCGGCTCGAACTACCGTGGCTCAGCGGCGCGGTGGTGCGTATCGGCAGGGAAGTCGGCGTGCCGACGCCGATCCACCAGTTCATCACCACGGTCTTGACGCCGTTCGTCAACGGATCGCGCTAGGCAAAGAACAGCCGCTCGACGAACCAATACCCGCCGGCGCCGATGACTGCCACCGATCCAAGCAGGGCAATGCGGTCGGCGGCGCCGTCACTCATCCGTCGAATCACCGTCAACACGCCGGCTGCCGCCGCCACAATGAGTAACTGCCCGATCTCGACCCCGACGTTGAACGCCAGCAGCGACCAGGCGAGGGCGGCCTGCGGCAGGCCGAATTCCTTGAGGACGTAGGCAAACCCGAATCCGTGAATCAACCCAAAGGCGGCCGCGAGCCAGGCCCTGATGTCAGCGGCCGTCGCGGGATTGACCCGGGTGTTGCGCAGGACCAGCAGGTTGTCGGCTCCAACGACCACGATGGTGAGCGCGATCAGCGGTTCGATCAGCCTGGCTGGCGGCGCCAGGATGTCGAGCGCTGCCAGTGACAGCGTGATGCTGTGGCCGATGGTGAACGCCGTCACGATCAGCGCCAGCCGTGGCAGCGAACCGCCGAGCAGCAGCAAGCCGATCAGGAACAACACGTGATCGGGACCGATCAGGATGTGCTCGACGCCGGAGGCCACGAAGGTCTTGACGACGGCCCATCGCCCCTGCGTGCTGCCCGAGTAGTACTCCGCGGACTGCTGGGTCGCGTCGAGAATCACCTGCAGCGTCAGGGCGGTATCTTCATAAACGTTGATGAAGGTCTGGTGAATCGGATCGTACGGAAACAGGCAGGCCTGAATCCGGATGTGACCCGGCCGCACGTTGGTGACGGTGAACGACAACTTCAGGCTCTGCCGATCCGGCACGACCTCAATGCCGCCCCACGCGATCGTGGCGGTCGCGCCATCGAGCGTCAGCGACAGGCGCGGCGTCAGCAACGCGGTCAGCGCCTCTTTGTAGCGGGCGGCCTCGGCAGGATTGAGCAGGGAATCCGCGTTCGTCACGCCGAGGTCGTGCGCGGCGTCGAGATCGTGCACGACCAGCGTGCCCTTCAAGCCGCTGGCATCGAGATGCAGGTCGAGATAGCTGAACGGCGCGGGATGGGCGAACGCCGGCACCGGCGCCGCCAGGGCCGCCAGCAGTGCGAGCTTCGCCACCAGGCTCACAAGACGGCTCGAGCGGTGGCCCAGATCCATGTCAGGCACATGATTGCGGTCAGCATGACGTCGCTGGGCCAGTGCGCGCCCAGCGCCACGCGCGCCAGGCAGCCGAGGGCCAGCATCGTGAACATCACCACCATGACGGGAATCCGGCTCGGCGCCTTCTTGTTCATTGCCGCCAGCAGGCCGACCGCGCCAAACGTGACCGCGAAGAACGTGATCGTGGTCGAGGGGAATGAGAATCCGGATGGGTTGCCCACCACGGCAATCAGGTCGCGCGATGGCCGCGGACGTTGAAACCACTGCTTGGTGTGCTCGGCGCCGTACTGTTCGAGCAGCAGCAAGCCGAGCATCAGCGCCAGGCCGCGCCAGCCGCCGACAAAGAACGCGGCGACGATGGTGACGGCCATCACGTAGTACTTCTGTGGCGCCGGCGCGAGCCTGCTGATTGGCGTGGCCCACCATCCCGGTTCTGGAGACACGGCCTGAATCGCCTTTGCCACCGCGATGTCACCGGCAAAATACGGCTCCATCGACACGCCGATACCGATCAGCAGCGACACGGCCAGCGCGATCGCAAACGGCACGAAGGGCGATTTCATCGGCGGGCGCCCGTGAAGATTGACTTCGGCATCTTGACGTGCACGCCCATGGTGCCGTCCACCAGCTGCGTGATCGCCACATCGCCCGCCAGGCTCGTGAGCTGATAGGCCTGATGGCTGTCCAGCTTCTTGGTGGCGGCCAGAAAGTCGATCATCTCCTGGATGGCGACCCGCGTCGCCTTGGTGAGGTCGACGTCGGTGCCCATCGAGATGTAGTGCGTCTTCGTTTCCGCGCGCGGCCACGCCAGCGTCATGCCTTTGCGGACGGTGAGCTGCAGGCGGCCGCGCAGCGAGGTTTCAAGGCCGGTTTGATCGACTTCGCCGTCGCCCTGCGCGGCATGGCCGTCGCCGACTTCGAACAGCGCGCCCTTCACGTGCACCGGGATGAAGAGGGTGGTGCCGGCGACCAGTTCCTTGTTGTCCAGGTTGCCGGCGTGAGTGCTGGGCGGGTTACTGCTGACACGCCCGACTTCAGCGGCCGGCGCGACGCCCATGCTGCCGAAGAACGGACGCAGCGGA
>Ga0194126_10005871_pt1 | contig 17816 bp, 12 predicted proteins | sample TA2KigC150mmetaG_FD_148641 | JGI IMG/M metagenome (GOLD analysis project Ga0194126, IMG submission 148641) | Freshwater microbial communities from Lake Tanganyika, Tanzania - TA2015035 Kigoma Deep Cast 150m | ecosystem: Environmental > Aquatic > Freshwater > Lake | place: Tanzania: Lake... | reverse complement strand
CAGGCGTCGCAGGGTCGGCCTGCCGAACAGGCGTCCGTGTTCATACACCATGACGGCCGGGTTGGCGTGCGCATAGCTTGATGCCAGCGGGCCGCCGAAGCAGACCCAGTTATAGTAGATCTGGAACAGGGCGCCGGGCACGCAGGCTGCAAGGAACAGCACGCTCAGGCGCGCTCCGCGCGGGCAGCTCGCAAGATACAGGATGAAACACGGCATCAGGTACAGGGTTGAGGCCTCAACCAGTACGGCCATAGAAGCGGCTGCGCCGGCAAGCGCGGCTTTGAGCGGCGAATGATGTGAGTTGCCGTGCCTGATATGCATCAGCAGCACCAGGGCGAGCATGCAGAAAAAAGCAGACACGCTGTGGCAGTAAAACGCTGTGCTGTAGCCGAAAAAAAGCGTTCCGGTCCCGAATATGAGCACCAGCGCAAGGCTGCGGCCCGGGCTGAACCCGAAAAAACGATGCAGCAGGTGCAGCATTAAAACGCACAGCAGCGCCCCGCTCAGGGCCACGGTCGTCACGGTCGCCAGATAGGATGCACCCAGCACCTGCGCGGCAGGGTCATCAGGCAGTATGCGGCGCATGAGCGCCTCTCCGAGCGCGTAGCCGGGTATGGCCAGGATCGAGAGCATCGGCGATTTGTTGGTGTAGTAGTGGCCGTCGCGAAAGGCCCAATCGCCGGTATTGACAAACTCGAAGTACTGGTCCTTTGAATCCTCGCGGCATGCATCGATGATGAATGTGCGCTCGTGCAGAATCGCGCGCGTAAGGCAGATGCGGGTATTTTGCGTCCAGCCGCCGCCCTGGAAGAAATAGGCGTAGGTGATGAAAAAGAATATGAACAGGCGCAGGTAATGGCCGGTCATGGAATTGTGCGTCTGTGCTGCGCTCATGGGCACCCTTCACTGTTGAGAATGCGGGGATTATATGTTGCTGATTCGCGGAAGTCAACCGGGGCTGCGCGCTGCCGGATGCCTCGCGGGACAAGCAAAAAATCGTATCGGGAGGAGAAGTCAGATCTGGCCACTATACCTCATTCCTCGTAATTTTGCGCGCCTTGCATCCGGGCCTTTTTTAACAGCCGGAGATGACTTTTTCAACAGCCTGATAGAGTAGATATGCAAAGTTTTGATCATGCCCTTTAGTATCTTAGAGAGCACTGACAAAAATTGGCATTTATTTTTAAATGATGATAAAAATTGTCACCAAGTCAGGCTATGATCTTTAGCTGTTTCTTGCGCGCAGGTGTAGTGTTTTGATTTGCCTTGTGTTTTTATTTTTTAGTTAAGTGGTATATGGATTGCATGTATTTTAAAAAGACTATGCATCTATCTATGTGTGTCTTATAGTATCAAAGTATAATTGTTCTTGAATGTTGAGACTGCATGTTGATTAAGCATAAAAATATACGGGGCTTTACGCTGGTTGAGCTGATGATTGCCGTCGCAATCATCGGTATACTGGCAATGATTGCACTGCCCAATTTTGTGCGTTATCGAACCCGGTCGACAGTTGCTACTGCTACAGGGACATGCGAGGCGATCCGTTCCGCGATGGCAGTGTATGCATCAAATTCCGACGGACATACGTTCCCGGTCGGATTATGGGACGATGGCGCCGCCGGTTGGTCTGATTTCCGCTCAGTTATGTCTGCGGTGGGCACCACGCTTAAGGAACGCATGCAAGACCAGGGCTTTCAGGATTTTATATACCAGCCGATTGAGATTTATGGTGAGGCCGGCTCGGATTATTTTTTTGTTTTTCAGACTGCCGGGGTACCGGAGAACCAGCCCGGCAGTCTGATCGAGGTGCGGCCCAGCGGGATCAACCGCTGGACCGGCTCCCTGTAATTTTTTCCAGGGATGCATGCATTGCAGCCCATATGTAATCCATACAGATCGAAATATCACATACGGCGAATCTGACCGTTGAACGCCCGCCTGCCTGCGCTCACCCTTCGCCGAAATACTGCTGCCACTTCCTGTCTACTAACGCGAAGGCCGCCGGCGCTTTTTCCTCAACCGCCGTCCGGTTGTCCTCAGGATATATATCCGGTCCGCCTTCACCGGGCTGCTGCCGGGTCGCATCGATCACGATTTTGCTGCTCATGAACATCTCCCTGCAGCTCGGGTCGATCGGGATATGCGTTGTCTGTTTGATGATCAGGCTGGCGGGGTCAGGCTGCCAGCGGGTGCCGACCGCATGCATGACCCGGGAGAGGTCGGTCGGATCGACATCCTTATCGACCACGATCACCACTTTTTTGCTGAACCCGATCATGCGGTAGCCCAGAATCAGCATGCCGGTTTCAATGCCTTCGCCGGGAAGGCGCTTGTCAATGCAGGCGATGACAACCGACGGCGTGTCGGGCGGCGTGTGCAGCTTGAGGATGGAGGGGGCGATTTTTTTCAGGCGCGCAAGATGGCTGACCTCCCAGGGAAGCGTCAGGTAGGCACCTCCTATGCCCGGCCACAGGTTGTACACCCAGGGCTTTTTCCGGTGCGTGATTGTTTTAATGTCGATGTAAAAGGTCCATACCTTTTTGCCGATATAGCCCATCATTTCTCCGTAGGGGCCTTCTTCCTCGGTCTCGGTCGAGATATCTCCCTCAAGAATGAACTCGGCATGCGCGGGAACCAGGATGTCGTTCGTTTCGCTTTTGACGAGTTCGACCGGCTTTCCCCGAAAGCCCCCTGCAAGAGCGAATTCGTCTTCGCCCAGATCGGCAAGCCGCGTGCTGCTCATCATCCAGGATACGGGGTCAATGCCGACGGCTACTGAAACGGGCACTTTTCCCTCGCCGCGCTCGATTGCTTTCAGCATGAATTTGTAGCCGTGGCTCTGGTTTGTGAAATAGACCCCGACTTTGCGCGGACCTTTGAGTTGCATGCGGTAGGTGCCCACATTTCTGCCCAGTTCCGGATCGTGCATGATAACCGACCCAGCGCTTATGTAGCGGCCGCCGTCTGAAGGGTTATTCTGTATCCACGGGAACTGGTCCAGATCCGCATGTTCGCCCGTCAGGATCACCTGCTTGCAGGGAGCAGCTTTTTTGTCAACGGTGACAGGGGCAATCGTTTTCCATTTGAAGTCCTTGTCACAATAGCTCAAAATCCGGCTCACCGCCGCATCGTACATCTCAGCGTGATTGTCATTAACGGCCTGAACGCCGAAGCAGCGGGCAATAGCTGCGAAGCTGTTGAAAATGCTGCCGATGACCGGGGTTTCATACCACCGGCCGTTGATTTTCGTGCGCTCAATCAGGAAGCCCGGCGCCTTTTCCTTCATCCGGTCATTGAGCCGGTAGGCAAAGGCGGTCATTTCATAGGCGTCCTGGTCCATCTCTCGGATGCGGACAAGTTTGCCCTGCTGTTCCAGGTCAGCAGCATAATCGCGTAAAGAGTCATAGGGAAACATCGGTATCTCCTTCAACAGTGGTATGGTTGCAGCGCACGGCGCGTGCCGGACCGGAACCGATTATGACAACATCGTAGTTGTGCGGCATAGCGCTCCTTTGGCGGCTCCGTAGTGCGCTCCATCATAAAGGCAATTACACAATGTTGCAATAGCCAGGGTCGTGAACTGCATCATTTCAGCTCCTGAAGGTTGCGTGTAAACAAAAAGCACTTACAGCAGAATGGCTGTAAGTGCCTGATTTTGTTATGAGCCGCGACGGGCTCGAACCGTCGACCTACGGATTAAAAGTCCGTTGCTCTACCGACTGAGCTAGCGGCTCAATATTTACGCACTCGTAAAAAGTCCGGATGCTGCGTTGCGCTTCATCCTCAGTCACTGCGGCGTACGGCAGGTACGCCGCATTCCTTCGGATTCGCGCGCCTTGCCTGCGAACTTTTTTCGAGCGCGTCTAAACAATATACATCTTCTGGTTTTTTACGACTCCATCAATAGTGCTACCGCTCACAGAGCGGTGAAACAATCGGAAGATTATAGCAGATTATCAGAAAAATTCAACCGTAAACATGCGCCGTGCTGCCCGATATCCGTTTTTATTGACGGCGGGAGCTTTCTCAGCAGGCATCAAACGGGTTTGAGCGCATGATGTTTTGTGAGCGCTTCACCCCTACGGACACCATGCACATGGGCACACCGGTCAGCGCCTCAAGCCGCGCGACATAGCTTTTTGCAGCCTGCGGCAGGTCGCCGTAAGAGCTTACATTGCTCAAGTCTTCTTTCCAGCCCGGCACTGTTTCATACACTGGCACGCATTTCTCCAGCACGGAGAGATCATTCGGAAACTCGTGCAGTATGGTTTCTCCGCAGCGGTATCCCGTGCAGATATTGATGCTGTCAAGGCCGCTCAGTACATCGAGCTTGGTGAGCGCGATGCAGCTGATGCTGTTGAGGCGCACAGCGTGTTTCACGACGACCAGGTCAAACCATCCGCAGCGGCGCGGACGTCCCGTGGTGGAGCCGAATTCGCCGCCCTGCGTACGCATGAAATCGCCGGTTGCATCGGTCAGCTCAGTCGGGAACGGGCCTTCGCCGACCCGCGTTGTGTAGGCCTTGGTAATGCCCACAATGGTGTGCAGCTGGCGGGGGCCCACGCCGCTGCCGATGGCGGCCTGCGCCGCCGTTGTGTTGGATGATGTGACGAACGGGTAGGTGCCGTGATCAACATCGAGCATTGTTCCCTGCGCGCCTTCAAACAGGATGTTTTTGCCCTGTCCGACAGCCTCGGCAAGATAGAGCGAAGCGTTGACGGGGTAGCTGCGCAGCTCATCCCTGAGAGCAGTAAGGGCGTTCAGAACAGCATCGGCGTTGAGAGGTTCTTCTCCCAGATAGCTGGTAAGGTAGAAATTTTTTTCTTCAAGGGTTGTTTCAATTTTGTCGCGCAGCAGGGTGTCGTTGAAAATATCGCCGAAGCGGATCGCGTTGCGCGCGACCTTGTCTTCATAGGCCGGCCCGATACCGCGCCCGGTTGTGCCGATTTTGTTTTTTCCTTTTTTGCGCTCGCGGGCGATATCGATTTTTTTATGCCAGGGCATGATCAGGCTGGCGTTTTCGCTGATCTTTAATGCGGACGGATCAGTGAAATAGCCCTGTTGCCGTATCTGCCTGATTTCATCCAGCAGGGTCGCAAGGTCCAGCACCACTCCGTTGCCGATGATGCACTGCTTGCCGGAATTGAGGATGCCTGAGGGGATCTGATGCAGGATTGTCTTGGTGTCGCCGATGACAACCGTATGCCCGGCATTGGGGCCGCCCTGGAAGCGTACGACAATATCAGCCTGCTCGGTGAGAATGTCGACGATTTTGCCTTTGCCTTCGTCGCCCCACTGCGTCCCTACGATTACAACATTTGGCATGATGGCGGTTCTTCCGTAAAAAAGCTGACAACTGCAGTCTGTATGCCCGTGCTGGCGAATGCGGTTTTTTTTGAGTGTCCCGTCAAGGGTGCACGGCTCATGCCGGTGCACAGGGCACATGTTGGGGTGGCGCGGGACAGAGTGACTGGCATAAAAATGGTGGCGAGGCACAGAATCGAACTGTGGACACGGGGATTTTCAGTCCCCTGCTCTACCGACTGAGCTACCTCGCCACCGAATTGTCGGGAAATAATACGGTAGCAGTCAGAGGAAGTCAATTATTTTTTTGCCGCGCGCGGCGGCGCGGGTATGCAGCGCCGTGCAGTGCAGCAGGCAGGGCACGCAGGTGTACTATTTTATTGGATATAACGGCTGATACATGCTATTTACATATTGTAATATGCAGTGCGTATCAACAATGCATGTCAGGGGGTCGGGCCTATGTTTTCTGCGGGCAGAGCAATGTTCAGGGCAGTGATTGCAGCAGGCGTGTTTTTGTGCTGTGTGTTTTCGGGCGCTTCAGTCAGGGCCGCGCAGATTGATGTCGTTGAAATCAACGACCCCATAACGCCGGTTGTAGCAGAATATATCGTGCGCTCAATCAGCGAGGCCGGGCGCGACCGCGCCCAGTGCCTGATCATCCAGCTCGATACGCCCGGCGGCCTTGATCTGGCCATGCGCGACATTATTAAAGCTATTATATCGTCCGAGGTGCCGGTGGTGGTGTTCGTTGGCCCCGGCGGGGCCCGGGCCGCATCGGCCGGAGCGCTGATCACCCTGGCGGCGCATGTGGCTGCGATGGCGCCGGGAACCAATATCGGGGCCGCGAGTCCTGTGAACCTCGGCGGGCAGATGGATGAAACCATGGCGGCCAAGGTTTCCAATGATGCCGCAGCCTATATTGAAAGCATAGCCGAGAAGCGCGGCCGCAACAAAGAGTGGGCGGTCAGCGCGGTGCGCGAGAGCGTTTCCATCAGCGAAACCGAGGCGCTCAATGAAAACGTGATCGACCTGATTGCCGAGGATCTGGGTGATCTGATCCGCAAGATCGACGGCCGTGAGGTTGAGATGCCCTCGGGGCCGGTCACGCTTGAGACCGAAGGCGCTGCGGTCAATCGTAAGACCATGGGCTTTCGTGAGATTGTTTTGAAAGCCCTGGCCAACCCCAATATCGCCTATATTTTGTTCCTGGCCGGGCTGGCCGGGCTGTACTTTGAATTTTCAAATCCCGGCGCGATTTTTCCGGGCGTCATCGGCGGCATATCCATTATTCTGGCGATGTATTCCATGCAGTCTCTGTCGGCCAATTATGCCGGGGTGCTGATGATCCTGCTTGCCGTGGTGTTGTTTATCCTCGAGCTGAAGGTGGTCAGTTTCGGGCTGCTGTCGCTTGGCGGGATCATTGCATTGACGCTCGGATCTCTCATGCTGTTTGATTCATCGGTGCCCTACATGCGTGTGTCGCTGAGCGTGATCGTTCCTACCGTTGTGCTGGTGTCGTCAGTGTTTCTGACGGCGATCTGGCTGGTGGTCAAGGCTCAGAAGAGCCGGCCCACGACCGGCCGGGAGGGGCTGCTGAACATGCTCGGCGAGGCCCGTACCGATATCGCTGAGCAGGGCAGGGCGTTTGTGCACGGCGAGTACTGGAACGCACGCAGTGACAGCCCGATTCCCAGGGGAGCGCGCGTGCGGGTTGTCAAGGTTGACGGGATGCTGCTGACCGTGCGTCCGGAGAACGGATCCTGGCAGTAGCAGGCTGTTGAAAAACATCCGTTTTCTTTGTTGCGGCTGCAGGGGCGAACAATTTTTCGCCCCTGCACGGGCAGGCACAGGGGCCTGCCCCTACTGCACCCTTTCTGCATGCTGATTGTATGGCGCGCATGCCGGAACGAGAAGTTTGAAGAGATTACTAACCTATCGTAAGGAGGATCACTATGCCCTGGTTGCTTTTTGCTGTTGCACTGGGAATGATCGCTTTCAGCGCGATCAAAATTTTGAATGAATACGAGCGCGGTGTTGTGTTCAGGCTGGGCCGGCTGGTGGCAACCCGCGGGCCGGGCCTGATCATCCTGATCCCCGGCATTGAAAAAATGCTGAAGGTCAGCCTGCGTCTGGTGACCCTCGATGTGCCGCCTCAGGACATAATCACGCGGGACAATGTTTCGGTAAAAGTCAACGCGGTCGTGTATTTCCGGGTCATGACGCCGGAAAAGGCGATTGTCGAGGTGGAAAATTACCTGTACGCCACCTCGATGCTTGCCCAGACGATACTTCGCAGCATTTGCGGCGGGGCCGAGCTCGATGATCTGCTGGCCGAACGTGAAAAGCTCAATTTGAAGCTGCAGGAAATTCTTGACAAGCAAACCGACCCATGGGGCATCAAGGTGGCCAACGTTGAGATCAAGCATATTGACCTGCCCGATGAGATGAAACGCGCCATGGCCAAGCAGGCCGAAGCCGAGCGCGAGCGCCGCGCCAAGGTTATTCATGCCTCCGGTGAATATGAGGCATCGACCAAACTCGCCCAGGCGGCTGAAGTCATGTCGAATCCCATTTCATTGCAGCTGCGCTATCTGCAGACCCTGACCGAGGTCGCATCGGAAAAGAATTCCACTATTGTATTTCCGCTGCCGATAGACCTCCTTAAGCCCCTTATGCAGGCAGCGGTAAAACCGCTTGAATAATTAATGCGTTCACGGGGGTTTTTTTTTGAGCCCGGTCCGCTTGGAAATTTTCAGGGCGGACCGGGCTTTTTTATGCCTTGGTGACGGATGGATCTCTGCTGGAGAGACTGTGTCGCAATTCATTTTTTCGGTCATTTCGACCCCTTCGGCTGTGCTCAGGGCAGGCGCCGGGAGAAATCTTTGGTTCAAGAAAATCAACTACTTAAGATTCCTCACATTCGTTCGGAATGACATATTTGGCTGTTGCGACACAGTCTCGGAAGCGGCTGTCTGGGGGCGCACCGTCACAGATTGGCCGCGCCGTGCGTTGAGGGCCTCGCGTGCGCTTGCGTTTCTGAGGGAAATCTCCAGCGTCCGGCTGCTGCCGATAATGCCGAAGGGCTCTCCCGCAGGTGCCTGTTCATAACAGCTGCAGATTCTCTGGAGTATCGTACCGCCGCACGTAATTGCGATTTCTCCTTGTTGTGCCATCCGTGCAACGCTTTCTGCCGCTATATTGGTAATCAGGTTGCCGAAATGATCCATGTGGACGATTGCGCCCGTCAGGCAGCCGTCAGCTCCGGTTTCAGGCACGGAGATGGCGAGCATGACGGGATCATCGATCAGGCGGCCCATCGCCAGCGGTGCAATACCGCGCGTGATATGCGCGGCTGCGGGAGCGAAGATGTCGCGGCCGTGAAATGTGCTGCTGACAGCACTGCGAAAGTACGCGGCGTTTGTCAGCTCAATGCAGGCATACGATGCGGCAGCCTGCATAACGCCGGTAAACAGTCCGTTGTCCGGCCCGACGAAGTAGTGCTGTTCGGTTACAACAAGGAGCGGTTTCCGGTCGCTGCCAACGCCGGGGTCAACGACGGCAATATGCACTGTTCCGGCGGGAAACAGCGGGCATGCCTGCGCAAGGCAGAATGAGCCGGCCTGAATGTCCTGCGGCGCAATCCCGTGCGTAAGGTCAACAGGGCGGCACTGCGGGTTGATTGACATCAGCACACCCTTGAGCGCACCCGCGTACCAGTCGCCGGTGCCGAAATCCGCAGTAAGCGTGATGATGCCGCACGGAGCCGGGGCTGCAGCGGGCAGGTCATTATTGTTGCGCATGATGTGCGGCTCTTCCTGTAAACAAGGTTTCGGTATATGAGCTGTATAGCAGGCTGTTGAAAAAGGCCATCTGCGGCGTTGCGCTCATCACTCGTCACTGCGGCGTACGCAGAAGTACGCCTCATTCCTCGTGATTTTGCGCGCCTTGCATCCGGTCCTTTTTGAACAGCCTGTTTGAAATGACTTTTTCAGCACCCTGATAGTATCTGAACTGCATCGTTCTGGTCAATACCCTGCACGCATCGTCGCTTGGGCGTTTTTCATCTTGCAAAGGAGCCCACTTATTGTGTAAGTTAGCACGAAATGTCGATGAATACAGGAGCAGTGTATGGTTACATTTATAGTTTGCCTTATTGCACTGATTCTGGGCTACGTGCTCTATGGCGCGCTGACGGAAAAAATCTTCGGCATGGAGCCCGAGCGGCCCACGCCGGCTGTGGCCAATCCGGACGGCGTTGATTTTGTGCCCATGGGCTGGGGCCGCATTTTCCTGATCCAGTTTTTGAATATTGCCGGGCTGGGCCCGATTTTCGGTGCTGTGGCCGGCGCCATGTGGGGCCCGGTGGCGTTTGTCTGGATCGTGCTGGGATGTATTTTCGCCGGGGCCGTGCATGATTATTTTTCAGGCATGCTTTCAATCCGCACCGGAGGCGCAAGTATCTCCGAGGTGGTCGGCACCTATCTGGGGTCGTTCTTCAAACAGTTTATGCGGGTTTTTTCCATTGTGCTGCTGGTGCTGGTGGGTGTAGTGTTTGTGACCGGCCCGGCCAAGATTTTGAGCGGTTTTGAGACCCCCATCAGCTTTCAGGTCTGGGTCTACATTATTTTTGCATATTATCTGCTGGCGACCATGCTGCCGATCGACAAACTGATCGGCCGTATTTATCCCGTGTTCGGTTTTGCGCTGCTGTTTATGGCTGTTGGTATTCTCTACGGGCTTGTGGCCGGCGGGCACACAATCCCTGAGATGAGTTTTGAAAACATGCACAGCAGCCCTGAGAAATTCCCCATTTTCCCCATGCTTTTTATCACGATTGCATGCGGTGCGATTTCAGGCTTTCACGCCACCCAGTCGCCGCTTATGGCGCGCTGCCTGACCAGTGAGCGTCTGGGCCGCCGGGTCTTTTACGGGGCTATGATCGCCGAAGGCATTGTAGCGATGATCTGGGCAGCGGCTGCAATGACTTTTTTCGACGGGGTTGCGGCGCTTAATGCAAGCATGGCTGAACACGGCAACAATCCGGCCTGGGCGGTCAATGAAATTTCAAAGGGTTTTCTGGGTGCGATCGGCGGTGTGCTGGCCCTGCTGGGTGTTGTGGCTGCCCCGATTACCTCGGGTGATACGGCCTTTCGCAGTGCGCGCCTCACCATTGCCGATGCGCTGCGCATCAAGCAGGGCCCCATTGCGCGGCGCCTGGCGGTCAGCGTCCCGCTGTTCGTGATCGGCTTCGGTCTGACGAAAATCGATTTCGGTGTCATCTGGCGCTATTTTGCCTGGTCGAACCAGAGCCTGGCAACAATCATGCTGTGGGCCGCATCGATGTACCTTATCCGCAAGCGCGGCTTTTACTTTCTGACCACTGTGCCGGCTATCGTTATGACAGCGGTGTGCGTAACCTATATTCTGACGGCTCCGGAAGGGTTTGCCCTGGACTACGGGCTGTCGGTAGGACTCGGCATGTCAGCGGCGCTCGCAGCGCTGGCGGCGTTTCTGTTTGCAGCCGGCCGATCGCGGCGGTAAGGAATGAACTGCGGGGGTAATAAACATATGCAGAGAATTTCTCCTGTATTGAGCGAGGGAGTGTCCGGTATGCGGCTGTTGATTTTTTTTATGATGATTGCCTTCGTGTGCGCTGCTGCGCCTGTCCACGCCCGGACCGTTGCGCTTGAATCGGCCTCGCAGGCTGTGCAGCCGGCACCCCCCAAAAAAACATTTACCAATACAATCGGCCAGACCTTTGTCTATATCCCGCCCGGCACGTTTATGATGGGCAGCCCGCCGGATGAGCGGGCCAGATCCGTGGATGAAGCGCAACACCGTGTAACCCTGACCAAAGGTTTTTACCTGCAGACAACCGAGGTCACGCAGTACCAGTGGCAGGCCATTATGGAAAGCCAGCAGGCGTATTTTCAGAAATGCGGACCCCTGTGCCCTGTCGAGAGTGTGAGCTGGCATGAGGCGCAGAAGTTTATAGAGATGTTGAATCAACGGCCGGGAACGCACCGCTACCGTCTGCCGACCGAGGCCGAATGGGAGTATGCGGCCCGCGCCGGAACTACGGGCGCCTTTGCCGGCAGCATTGACGCCATGGGCTGGCATCGGGACAATGCCGGCGGGACACCACATCCTGTGGGGCGCACAAGCCCGAATGCCTGGGGGCTGCATGATATGCACGGCAATGTGAGTGAGTGGGTGCAGGACTGGCACGGTGCGTATCCTTCCGGCAGCGTTACTGATCCGCAAGGCCCTGCACAAGGGTATTTCCGCGTGAACCGCGGCGGCGGCTGGGATATGCCTGCGTTCGGCTGCCGCTCAGCCCAGCGTATCATCAACGGTCCGGGCAGCATCGCCTCAACGCTGGGTTTCCGGCTGGTTGCTGAAGATTTGTCCGCGCACTGATGCCCGTTTCATTGCCCGCCTGAAGGCTCATGAATCATATCGCTACAGAATATAGCCGCGAGTTCAGCGAGGCAATCACATGATACCCCGGAAACTTCACTACTGCTGGCTGGGCGGCGGGCCCATGAGCGGGCAGCTTGAAAAATGCCTCTCATCGTGGCGCACGGTGCTCGCTGACTATGAAATCATTAAATGGGATATGCAGCGCTTTGATGTCAGTACCGTGCCGTTTGTACGGGAGGCCTGCTCTGTTAAGAAATGGGCCTTTGCCGCCGACTACATCCGCCTGCATGCCCTGTATGAAGAAGGCGGGATATATCTTGATACCGATGTGTATGTGCGCAAACGCTTTGACCGGTTTTTAGCCCATGATTTTTTTTCCGCTGTTGAATACCATCCATCCATTGTTGCATCACAGAAAACCATGGAGCTGCTCAACGCCGACGGTTCCAGGAAAAACACTACGCGCGGCGTACCCGGCATCGGGGTGCAGGCCGCAGTCATGGGGAGCGTTCCGGGGCAGCCGTTCGTAGCAAAGGCCCTGGAGTTTTACCGCAGCCATTCGTTTATACGTGACGACGGCAGCCTGGCGACCGGGGTGATAGCTCCGGCCGTGCTGGCGCGCTGCGCGGAGGAGTTCGGGTTCCGATATGTCAATCAGCGGCAGTATGTTGCGCCCGGAATGGTGTTCCTTGAGACTGAGCTTGTCGCCAGTACCATGGATGATGCAACCCGCGCTGCGATTGCCGTTCACTGCTGTGCGGGGAGCTGGCATGAAAAATCATTTTTGAGGTCGATCGGCCGCTCATGGCTGGGCAGAAGGCTTCGGGGTCGCAGTACATTAGGGGATATTGAGGGGGGTATCATCCGCTAGCAGGCTGTTGCAAAACGCCCATCTGCAGCGTTGCGCTCATCATTCGTCACTGCGGCGTACGCAAAAGTACGCCTCATTCCTCAAGATTTCGCGCGCCTTGCATCTGAGCGTTTTTGAACAGCCTGCACAAAAAGACTTTTTCAACAAGCTCATAGAGCGTTGCCACCGTGCTTCTCATGTGTGATTAAATGATTCCCCTCACATGAAATGGTATATCCTTTCGGCAGGAGCGGACAGAGTGAGTGCATAGGCTCTGCCGGACATGCTGGTTCCCGGATCACGTCCGGGTTGACAACCGGTAAGGAGCCGGCTAATGCCGCGTCACCTGCAGGGGCGGGGGTGCGGCGGAAGAAGATGCTATCCTGACCTGAATATTCAGATCCGGCCGGATCTCATGCACGCCGTCAGCGCCTTTTTTGAAGATCAGCGCGACGCTGAGTGTGCCTTCCGAGGGAATGCGCACGGCAGAGTTGACGAAGAACAGGTTCAACAGCCCCTGCCGGGGCGGGATACTGATCGGCCCCGACAGGCGGCAGATCATTTTTGCGTTACAGCGCACCTGCAGGTCAAAGCCGTCAACCTCAGCGAGGCTTCCGTCGTTGAGCAGCCGGATGAAAAAGCCGAGCTTGAGCTGCACCGGCCAGCGGACAGCATCCGGCGAAGGGGCGTTGATCATGATGCGGTCTTCATAGACGCCTACCAGTGTTACTTTGCCGCCGATTTCCTGCCGGATATCATCGCAGATGATAAAATCAATCAGTTTCATGGTGGCGCACCCTGTCTTTCGAGGGGACGTTACAGTTCCCGGTCAAGAAAATTTTCGGCGATCTGCACCAGCTCAACCCAGCGCTTCATGGGGTAGGCGTGGCGCTCGGTCTGCACGCTGATGTTTTTCCATAGACATCCTGCCAGCCAGCGCTTGCAGTCGTCCTTTTCTCCGAGCAGGCCGAACACCTCATCGCGCAGCTCCGCGATGCCGTTTTGGTCATCGGGGAGCTCTTCGTCCAGCCAGTAGTTCGCAAGCACGCGCAGAATATCGCGGGTAATCTGCCGCCGGCCGGTGATCAGTGCATCCTTGGGCGGCAGCTTGCCTCTCCAGCGCAGGCACCCGATGCTGCTCACAAGAATATCAACCCGGCGGGTGAATTTGAAGTGGCAGGCCGGCTCACTTGATCCGCCCACGTCGCACAAGAAGTCGCGTGCCGCTGAACCCATTTCGCGCCGGATATCGTTTTCCAGGCTGTGCATGCGCGCCTGCCAGCCGGACGGAAGCCGATGCACGGTAAAGGGCTCAAGGTCTGTTGCGGGCTCGCGGGTGTTGTCTCCCCAGAACGAGCAGTTCATCACCCGGCTTGCCAGCCCCCAGTAGGTGCGTTCGGCCAGCGTTCGCTTGAGCGGATCGGGCGCGCCGAGCAGGGCGTAGACTTTTGCGACCGTGCCCTGATCAGCGCCGTTGAAAAAATGAGCGTCGTCCGGGGCTTTGTCCTCACACCAGCCCTGCAGTGCACGGGCGTAATCGATGAATTCCTTTCTGCGCGCCGGGCAGACCTGATAGTGCAGCCGCAGCTGTGTGTGGGCGCATCCGCCGATGATCTCGCAGATGCGCCGCACATTGCGGGGGTAGTCATAGCGCCAGATGCAGCAGAAATCAGCCGCCACGCGCCGCCCAAGCCGCTCATCGGTCAACTCACCGAGAGCGGCCTGCATGCGGTTGATTTCATCGAGCCGTTTGTCGGAGCCGAATCCGGCGCGGATGTTGTGGTCATAATAGGTGGAACCCCGCAGCAGGGGCAGGGCCCTTTTCAGGGGTATGCCGCATGTCTGCACGCAGGCGTGCGGGCTGAGCAGGCTGTGTTCCATGACAACTCCTTTCAGTCTGTAGCCGGAATTCTTTCAAAGTCACATGTTCTGTGGTATACCGGTATGCAGTGCATGCAAATTAGACAGGTTTTGGGCGGAAATGACAAGAAATTTATTATCGCGATCCCTGCGGGTTTTTTCTGTTCTGCTGATCATGGCTGCGGTTGCAGCGCTGGTGCCGTCGGTCTTTCTGCTGGACCTGAATCATTATACCCGGCGCGCACTGCAGCGCTTTGAGGACGCATCCGGCTATCGCCTGACGTTCAGCGATATCAGCCTGCATCTCGCGCGCGGGGCCGGCCTGCGCGTCGATGATTTCGTTCTCATGCATACCGGCACGGGCAGGGAGTTCCTGCGCGGAGACCATCTCTATATACATGTCAGGCTGAGCCCTCTTCTCAGGAAGAAAATCACGATACGGCAGCTGCTGATCGAAAAGCCCAGGATACGCGTGTACCGTGATACTGATGGAATCTGGCATTCGTTCCTTGCCTCGCTGGCGGAGCAGGATTCAGGCGATGCCGGCAGCCTGTTCGGGGAGTATCGCCTGGAGGTGAAGACCATCGCCCTTGAAGGCGGTGTGCTTGAGATCGAGGATGAGCTGCACGGAGCCGGCGTGCGCCTGGATGATTGTACGATCAGGCTGCACCGCACGGAAGCCGGCATGGTCCATATGGAGCTCACTGCGCAGCATCATGCCGACAGCAGCCGGGGAACCATCAGGTTTACGTCCGATTTTCAACGCGCGCTGCTGCGGGGCCGGGTGCCGGACCCGGGCCTGCAGACGCTGCTGACCGCCGAGCTGGTGTTCAACAACCTGCCGGTGCGCGAATGCCTGGCCTATCTGCCGGAGCGTTTTTCGGTGCCGCTTGACGGCGGCCTGCTCGATGCAGCGCTTGCGTTTGAGCTCAGGCAGGGCGGTGCACTGTCGGCCGGCGGCGAATCGGTTCTGAAGGGCGCACGGTTGATCGCGCCCGGCCTTGGGCCGGTGAGCCTGCCTGATGCTGCGCTCTCTTTCAAGGCGCATGCGGACGGGCGCGCAATCAATGTGAGCGAGTTCTCGGTGCGGCTGGAACCGGAGGTGCATCTGGCGGGCAGCGCGCGCATCGAAACCCCTGATACTGAACCGAAGCTTGCCGTGCGGATCGGTTCGGGGTCTCTGGACGCGCTATCCCTTGCCCAGCGTCTTGTCGCCGCTGATACCGGAACGCGTTTCGTCTGGCTGGCGCAGGCCTGTGAGCGCGTGGCACGAGCGCATGTCGCGATTCATGATCTCAGTATGGCCGCCCTGCTCGGCCCGGCCTTCGGCTCAGATGCGGTCAGCCTGCAGGTGCAGCTTGGCCTTGATGTGTCCGGGGCTGCAGCCGGGATGCTGTACGAACTGTCCACCCCGGACGAAAGCTCAATCACGCTTGATTTCGCAAGCCGCCGCCTGCGGTCCCGCGGGCGGCTCACAACTACGTCAGGCGACAGCCATGCGTTTGATCTTGATGCAACGGTGCCTCATGGGAAAACCCGGCTGAAATGTACGCTCGATTCCCGCCTGAGCCGCGTGAGTCTTAACGCTATGGTGAATGACCTTGCGACGGGCATGGCCGCCGCGCCGGAGCTGTACGAGGGCTCTGTCAGCCTGCGCACAGCGGTTCGCTTTGATACCAGCCTGCGTATCGCCTCCGACATTGACGCAACGGGCGCAGCCTACGGCCTTGCAGGCATTATCGGCAAGCACCGGGGCGTGGCCAACACGATCCGGCTGGAATATGACAGCGCACTAAAAAAACGGCAGCAGCTGCCGTTCGAGTTTCGGCTGGGGGATGGTCTGAGCGTGAACGGCCGGTTGCTTTTTGCGGAAAAAACTGCAGTAGCCGGTCAGTTTATTGCCAAGGATTTTGATCTGTCGGCGGTCGAGTATTCTTTTCTGCCCGAGAGCCTGTCGTTTGCCGGTTCTGCCTCCGGTACGGGCGAGTTCGCATTTCCGGTACAGGATCCGGGATCGCGGCCGGTGACCGGCAGGCTGGAGCTTGACGGCATAGCGCTCATGGATAATGCCGGGGATCAGCCGCTGCTGCAGGCCTCCGCGGTTGTCGATGTTCCGCGGGGAGCGCAGCCCATCAGCGTGTCGCAGGGGTGCCTGACCGCCGGTGACACGCGCGGGGATTTTTCGGGAACGCTGGCCAGCGCTGTGCCGCTGGTCGGCACGTTTACCGCCCCGATGGAGAAGTATGATATCGGTGACTTCGTCGGTATCATGCTCACAATCGTGCGAAGTTTCAAACAGGGCCAAGATGAACAGCAGCCGCAGGCGCGCAATCCCGACAGTATGTTCGCCCGCATGGACATCCGGGCTGATCTGCGTTCGCGTGAAACACAGTACCTTGACTGGCATTTCGGGCCCGGGGCCTGCGTTTTCTCAATTAAAGACAAGCGCCTGCTGTGGGATGCCATCGATATCGAGGGCGGCGGCGGCAGCCTGAACGGTTCGGTGCTCTATGACCTCTCCAATCCGGATATGTCCCGGCTTGATTTTTTTATCGGGCGCTCGGATGTCGATGTTCTCTGGGCCATCCCCGGCCTGCAGAAAAAGCAGACCATCACCGGCAGGCTCAACCTGAAAAGCCGTTTTGGGTCCAGCTTTACTTCAGGGCAGGAACTGCTCGCCAACATGGAGGGCACATTTGATTTTGTGGTAAGCGATGGAAGGCTCAAAAAGCTGGCGCTCTTGTCCAATATTCTCAATGCGCTGAACGTGACGCGGCTGCTGGCGCTCAGGATGCCCGAGTTTTCTGCAGACACGATGCCCTTTGACACCATGACCGGACGTTTTACGCTCAAAGACAGGCAGCTTGCAACCGACGATTTCGTGCTGGCGTGCCCCTCGATGGATTTTTCGGCTGCCGGCTCGCTTGACCTTGCCCGCGAGAGGCTCGACCTGCTTATCGGCGTTCAGGTGTTCCGGACGGTTGCGCGCATTCTGGGCTCTGTGCCGTATCTGGGTACAAAACTTACGGGCAAGAATAAAACGATTACCTTTGCGTACTTTCGCGCCAAAGGGCCGTTTAAGAATCCGCGGGTACGGCCGGTTCCGTTGAAGATGATTGACAAGGCGATTTTAAAAATATTCAAGTCCGTGGGCGAGGTGCCGCGCGATCTGATGTATCTGCCCCTGGGCATGATACGGCGGTTCATGCCCGGCGATGTGCAGGAGGCTGATAATGAAACCGCGCACTAGTGGATCATGACATTTCATTTTAGCAGTTATAAATTCATCCGATACGTTTCGTCAGCGGTAACGACAACCCTGATGGAGGATCGCGATGAACAAAAAATATATTGTCAGGCTTATGCCCGAAGA
>Ga0194126_10005863_pt1 | contig 17856 bp, 15 predicted proteins | sample TA2KigC150mmetaG_FD_148641 | JGI IMG/M metagenome (GOLD analysis project Ga0194126, IMG submission 148641) | Freshwater microbial communities from Lake Tanganyika, Tanzania - TA2015035 Kigoma Deep Cast 150m | ecosystem: Environmental > Aquatic > Freshwater > Lake | place: Tanzania: Lake... | reverse complement strand
TTAGTCATTTCCGCGAGCCCAGCTCCCTTGCCGCCGAGAAGGTCTCTCATTGAAGCGTTACCTTCCGCTCTCCCTTCGCCAAAAAAGTAAACAAATTTTTGTTTTCCCATAAGAGGTTATTATGACTGGGACATAAATCCCTTAGCTCTTTAACAACTGAATAGATTTCACAAAGACCACCTCCTAAATTAGACTGTTTCTATAGTCTAAAAACAGAAAGGAGGTGGCAACTAATATTTTAGGTTCTCTGCCCGAACTTGTTAAGCTCTTAGTTTCTCTTACCGCGGGGTTTTCCTGGAGACAAAGAGAAGGAAGCAGGGGTAGACCATATGTCTACCAGACAAAGAACATTGTCAATGCCTTTATCGTCATGGTCTATTTCCGTCTCCGGTCTGTCAGGAGCTTAGCCAGATTTTTAGTTTCTCATTCTTACTGGGCCAAAGCTTGTGGTTTTACCGAACAGATACCCAGTTACCGCACCTTGTCAAGGCGACTGGTGGTTCTTGATAAACCAGCGGTTTGTTTTGCCAATCAGGTTATCCAGATCCTCTTAAGATATCATCTTATCTCTATCAGAATTATCTCTACTGATAGTTCTTTATGTGCGGCCTTGGGGAAAGTGGCTCATAAAAATCATCCCGAGAAGAAAGCCACCGATCCTGACGCGAGATGGGGTTGGAGCGAAAGCCGCGATTGGGTTTTCGGTTACAAACTCCACTTAACTTCAACCGTTCTCTTACCCGGGAAAACCTTGGCACCGCTGGCTTGGATAACCACTTCCGCTAACCTCCATGATTCTAAGTTGTTTCTTCCCTTAATGGAGAGAGCAACCGCACTAGCCAGAAGAGCAAGAAGAAGAATCAAGTTCTCTTTAGGCGATAAGGCCTACGATATTAACGAGAACTACTCTTTTTCCTTAGGCAATGACTTTAGATTGGTTACTCCAGTAAGGAGGTTTAAGAATCGTCGAGAAATCGCGCAGAAAGAATGGGCTAAAAGATTTGTTGATAGTCCCCAAGGTAAGGCCATTTATGGGCGAAGAGCAGACAATGAAAGACTGTTTGCGCAACTGAAAGATTTGTTTCTTATTGATCCCTTACCCGTAAAAGGACAATGCAAAGTAGCCAGTTATCTTTCCGTTGTCTGTCTGGCTTACCTTCTGGGAATTCTCTACAACCATTTGAATGGCCGATCCTTAAGAGCGATTAAATCTCTGGCAACCTAAAGATATTAGCCAACCATTTCTGATCGAGCTAAGCTCGATTTCTGAATTCTATTCAGTTATCAAAGTGCGAGAATGAATTATGTCTCACTCACAAGAGGTTATTATAACAGCTTTTAATTAACATGGGGGAGTGGCAGTTTGCCTCGAGGCAAATTTGGCATATGGGCCGCCTTAGTATTACAATTTAGTTATTAATGATTTCTATCAGGAAGTTTTTTAAAACTCTTGGTCCAGGGGTGATAACCGGTGCGGCCGACGACGATCCCTCGGGTATTGCTACCTATACGCAAGCGGGGGCGCAGTTTGGCTACGGCCAGCTGTGGACCGCTTTTTTTATACTGCCGCTGCAAAGCGCTATTCAGGAGGCCTGCGCCAGAATAGGTGCCGTAAAAGGGAAGGGGATTGCCGCAGTGGTGAAAGAGCATTATGGAAAAAAAGTTCTTTACCCAGCAGTTACTCTTGTTCTTTTGGCCAATGTCATTAATATCGGCGCCGACCTTGGGGCTATGGCGGCGGCAGCACGGCTTATTTTTCCCATTAATTTTGCCGTTTTGGCCATCGGCTTTACGGTTCTTATTTTGGCCCTTGAAATATTTACCTCTTATCGGCTTTATGCCAATATTTTAAAGTGGTTTTCTTTGTCCCTGCTCGCCTATCCTTTGACAATTCTTATTATTCAGGCCCCCTGGGCGACGATTCTTAAGGCTACGTTTATCCCCCACCTTGAATTCACTTTCCCGTTTCTGTTCATTATGACGGCCGTTCTCGGTACGACAATTTCTCCGTATATGTTCTTTTGGCAGGCCTCGGAGGAAGTAGAAGAAGAGCGAAAAAACAACTTAATTGGATGGGATAAAAAACCGCGTATCGGGCGTTTCTTTATACAAAATCTTCGGCTTGATAATTTCCTTGGTATGTGCTTCTCCGGGCTTGGGACCTGGTCTATTATCGTGGTGGCGGCGACAACGTTACATGCCAATGGAATTACCAACATTGCCTCTTCCGCTGATGCCGCGAAAGCCCTTGAACCGTTGGTGGCCACTTTTCCCCACGCCGGTTTTTTGGCGAAACTTCTTTTTTCCTTCGGAATTATTGGGCTTGGGCTTTTAGCTATCCCGGTATTGGCCGGGTCAGCCTCATACGCCTTGTCAGAGGCATTCTCCTGGAGGGAGGGCCTTTACCTCAAGCTTAGACAAGCAGGCGGGTTTTATGGCCTAATTATTGCCGCAACCCTTGTAGGGCTTTTAATTAACCTTGTGGGAATAGATCCTGTTGGGGCACTCGTTTTCTCGGCCGTAATAAATGGCCTTGTCGCCGTGCCCCTGATTCTAGTTATTGCCCTTATGGCGGGTAATGAAAAGATAATGGGAAAATATAAAAGCGGGTGGTTATCAAACTTTTTCGTCTGGCTTACTTTTATAGGGATGGCCATCGCCGCCCTGGCCATGTTTATTTCACTTTGTAAATAAGCGCATTAAATCGATAATTCTTTAAAAGTTGCCTATCTTTCCCGGATCGCCAATTCCTAACGATCAGGGATCGCATATAAAGAGTTAGAAATTCCGCAGGTGTGTGCGCATTTCACCCCAGGGGTGCAATTCCATCTTTTGGGTGGCATACCGGATTTGAACCGGCAACATCTGCCTCCACAGGGCAGCGCTCTACCATTGAGCTAATGCCACCATCATCCTTATTTTACCAATGCTTCTTGTTTTAAACAAGCTTTGACGTGTATAATTTCAAGTATATAATATTAAGACTCCCATGCCAGCGAGGCTGAAGCAAAAAAAAGTTTTTTTTATTCTCGCCCTGATTCTTCTGGGCGGGTTTTTGCTGGTTAGAAATCCAGGCAGTAAGAAAGAGGAATTTAAAATTGCCAAGGTTGAACGCAAAACCTTAACCAAAACGATTTCGGCGTCCGGAAAGGTTACTTCGGAAAGAGAGGTCAATCTTAAATTTCAAACTTCTGGGGAAATGGTTTGGGTGCGAGTTAAAGAGGGAGATACGGTAAAAAAATGGCAGGCAATTGCTTCATTAGATAAAAGAGAGCTGCAAAAAAGGTTTCAAAAATACGCCAACGACTATCTTGGTGAACGTGGCGACTTTGAGCAAACTCAAGATGATTACCAAGAGACTAGAGACCGAAAGTTAGTGACCGATACGATCCAAAGGACACTAGATAAAGCCCAATACGATTTAAATAAAGCCGTTTTAGATTACGAGATTGCCGATCTTGCGGTAAAATTTGCCACTATTTATTCGCCCATTGACGGCATCGTTACCCAAGTTGATATTCCTGTTGCCGGCGTCAATATCACCCCGGCGACGGCTACTTTTACGGTCACAGACCCGAGTGCAGTTGTTTTTAGCGCCAACGCTGACGAGGTGGATGTAGGTCAAATCAGACTAGGCCAGGAAGCCACCATTACTTTGGACGCCTACCCTGATGAAGAATTCAGGGGCAAAATCGAAAAAATAAATTTTACCGCCGTGGGAACTTCCGGCGGCGGAACGGCCTATCCGGTTACGGTCGCGCTGACGCAAAACGAAGATCTTAAGTTTAAAGTCGGCATGAACGGCGACTTAGGAGTAGTAACCGCCACAAGAGAGGGTGTTTTGGCCATTTCCGGCTCGGCGATATTTGCCAGGGAGGATAAGAAATATGTCTGGTTGGTCACTGGCGGAAAAGCGACTAAAAAGGAAGTAAAAGTGGGTCTTGAAACCGATGACGAAAGCGAGATTATTGAAGGATTAGGTGAGAATGACAGAATTATTGCCAAAGACTTAAGCAAGGTCAAAGAGGGAGAAAATGTCGTCAATACCACTCCTTAAGTTGGAAAATGTCTTCAAGATTTACAAAATAGATGATTTGCCAGTAAAAGCCCTGGATGGAGTTGACTTGGTGATTAAGAAGGGTGATTTTCTTTCCGTCATGGGGCCTTCTGGAAGCGGGAAATCAACCTTAATGCATATTGCCGGTTGCCTAGATATCCCGACCAGCGGAAAGGTGATTCTAGAGGGCGAAAATGTTTCCAGTCTGGGGGAAAAAGAACTGGCCAAGATTAGAAGCACGAAAATAGGCTTTGTTTTTCAAAGTTTTAATCTCGTCCCGCGGATGGAAGCTATCGATAATGTGCAGTTGCCGCTTATCTATGCGGGCATTAAAACGGCAGAGCGGGAAAGAAGGGCCACGGAAACTTTGATTGCGCTTGGCCTCAAGGAGCGCCTTCATCATTTTCCTAACCAGCTTTCTGGCGGTGAGCAGCAGAGGGTAGCTTTGGCAAGAGCTTTAGTTAATAGGCCGGCAATTATCCTTGCCGACGAGCCAACGGGGAATGTTGACTCGCATACCGCGAAAGAGATAATGGAGATTTTAACCAAATTAAATAAAGAAGGCAACACCCTGATCATTGTTACTCATGACCCGGAAGTGGCTAAATGGACTAAGAGGATTGTGAAAATTAAAGACGGTAAAATTGAAAATTAACTAAGATGACATTCTGGGAAAACCTACGCCTGGCCCTGGCGGCCCTTCGGGCAAACAAAGTACGCTCGGCACTCACCATGCTGGGAATTATTATCGGTGTTTCTTCGGTGATTCTCCTTGTTGCCATCGGTACCGGCTTATCCACTTATATTACCAACCAGCTTGAAGATTTAGGGGGAGACTCCCTTTTTGTGATGCCTGGTGAGTTAGAGATTGCTACTGGTGGCGGAGGCAGCGGGGGCATGCCGGGGGCGGGAGTGGGCGCTTCTAAATTCACCATTGACCACCTTGAAGATATCAAAAGGAACGCTAAAACCATAAAAGCCGTGATGGCCTACACCGAGAATAACGGCACCATCCGCTACAGGGGAAAAAGTAAAATTGCCCAGGTGGCCGGCGTCGGGCCGGAATATCAAGAAGTGAGAAATCAAAGAATAGACGAGGGTTCATTTTTCAACCTTTCGCAGTATAATGCCGCTAAAAAGGTAGTTGTCCTTGGCAAAACAGTCGCCCAAGAACTTTTTGACCAAGAAAGCCCGGTGGGCAAGAAAGTGACAATTTCCGACAAGCAATATGCCGTGGCTGGCGTTCTGGAAGAGAAAGGGGCTTTTGGCGGAATTGATCTGGATAACCAGGTTTTTATTCCCGCAACCACGGCCATGCGCCAGTTTGACATGCAATATCTGCAGTCTTTCTGGATTCAGTCTCAAGGAGCAGACACGATCGCAGCCACTAAAGAGGAGGTGGAGAAAATCTTAAGTAAAACCCTAGATGATGATCAATTCTCGGTAATAGACACGAAAAGCATACTCGGAGTTATTTCCCGCATTTTGGGGGTACTAACCGCGGCTTTGGGTGGCATTGCCGCCATTTCTTTATTGGTCGGCGGAATCGGCATTATGAATATCATGCTTGTTTCGGTAACAGAGAGAACTCGAGAAATTGGCCTGCGCAAAGCCGTAGGGGCAACTCCTCAAGTTATTTTGACTCAATTTTTGATCGAAGCAGTTATTCTCTCCCTGTTTGGCGGCCTAAGCGGGATAACCCTGGGAATATTAGGTTCTTTGGGAATAAGGCAATTTCTCACCACGAGCGTGACTCCTTGGTCGATTTTTTTGGCCTTTGGCGTTTCCGCACTAGTCGGCGTTATCTTTGGTGTCGCGCCGGCCGCTAAAGCCAGCCGCCTCAATCCGATTGATGCTTTAAGATATGAATAAAATCCAGCTTTTTAATGCTAGAATTAGAAAGTGATCAAGAAATTAGACTCTCTCGGAAGAGTGAGATTAATCTTTCTAATTCTGTTTGTCGGATTCCTCGTATACGCCAATTCGCTTCCTAACGCTTTTGTCTGGGATGATGAAGAACAGATTGTTAACAATCCCTATATAAAAAGTTGGCAGAACTTACCGCAAATTTTCTCTGGCAGTACCTTTTCCAGCGGCGGGGCAGGACTGACGGGCTGGTATTACAAACCCATTATGAGCCTATGGTTTATGGGTAATTTTTCTTTATGGAAGCTAAACCCCTTTGGCTTTCACTTGGCGCAGATTCTGCTTCATCTTACCAACGCAACCCTAATTTTTCTTTTTTTCACCCGTTTCTTTTCCAAGATAACGGCTCTTTTCGGCGCCCTTCTATTCGCTGTTCACCCCGCCCTTACTGAAGCCGTCGTTTATCCCGCCAGCAGCCAAGAGTTGCTTTATACTTTCTTTCTTCTTCTAATTTTTATAACAACGGGTAACGAGCTTTTGCAAAAAATATCACCTTTAATATTCCTACTTGCCCTTTTATCTAAAGAATCAGCTATTATTGCCCTCCCCTTGATTTCTCATTACTTATATTTCTTATTGAAAGACAAAGACGGGGCGTTTTATTTTGGTCTTTTGGGGTTTTTCGCCACGCTCTTTTATCTAATTCTTCGGCTGGCAATCGCGGGCATTCCTTTATCCGCTCCCCATCTTTCACCTATTTCTCAAGCTCCACTTTTGCAAAGGCTATTAACAATACCTTTTGAGCTTTGCTCATATTTAAGATTAATTTTCTTCCCCCTAAATCTCTTTATTGCCCAGCACCAGGTGATAGGAACCGTTAGTGATTTACGATTTCTGGCTGCCTTGCCATTGACGCTATTTTTTCTTATCGTCACCATTATTTTGGCAATTAAGGCTAAAAAGGTAACTGCGAGATTTTTCCTTCTGTGGTTCTTCTGCTCGATATTTATAGTCTTGAATGTTTTTCCACTTGATATGACCATCGCCGAGCGCTGGCTTTATTTTCCCCTAATTGGTTTCTTAGGTTTTACTTTGAGTGTTGTATCAGAATATAAGCAAAAAATACCCGCGCGCCTTATTTACCTGGTACTAATTATTCTTTTTCTTTTCTCTGCGCGCACAGTAATACGGAATGCAAACTGGAGGAATGGGCTAACTCTTTTCCGGCACGATAGTGCTTATGCCAAAGATTCTTTTGATCTCCAAAACAACCTTGGTGTTGAGCTTTTTCGAGTCGGCAAAACCGAAGAGGCGAAACCCTACTTCGAGCGCTCAATTAAACTTATGCCAAAATGGTGGACTTCCTATAGCAATCTGGGAGCAGTTTATGAGCGAAAAGGTGATTTAATAAAAGCTCAAGAACTGTATGAGAAATCAATTAAGAATGGCGATTATTACTTAGCCTACGAGAATTTATGTTTCCTGCTAATCAAAACTGATTCATTAGAAGAAGCAAGCAAACTTTGCCAAGAGGGGACGCGAAGGTTTCCTGGTAATGCGCGCTTATGGCAAGTTTCGCAGGAGCTTAAGCGGTAAGAATAAAGGAATCAGCGAACCTCAAAGGCGTAGACGTGATTCTTGGTATCTTTGCGAATACAGGGTAAATTATTGAAAATAAAGCTATTAGCGACGATAATTGTTTTTTTCTTGCACTCCCTAATAATTTTATCTTCAAGCTTACTCATTTTATCTGGAAGAAGGTAAGTAAATACAACATCTGCCGGCGCAAGATCGGCTTTCCACAGATTTTTCCAATGTGCGCTAACAAACCCCCTGTATGGAGAAAGAAGGGCCCGAAGATTAGTAATCAAAACTAAAAAAGGATTAATTTCAAAGCCGCAGGCCTTGGCCCCCTTTTCCGCTGCCAGAAAGAGCAACTTGCCAGTGCCTGAACCAAGATCGTAAACAATCATGCCTTTTTTAATGCGTGCTAATTTAATCATAGATTTAGCCGCATTATTTGTTGATGGCGCTACTGGCGCACCCATAAAAGAGGCTAGGATAAAGTAGAATAAGAAAATTGCTAGAAGTAGCTGGAGTCCTATGAAAGGATAGTAAATAACTTGTTCCACGGCTACAGCGGGAAGTTAAAAATATTTGTATTTAAATTTTTTAAAACAGTCTTGAAGTTGAATTTTTAGCTCGTCATGTCCTTTTCCGCCTTTTAGAAATATTTCTCGGCGCCTAGCGTCTCGCTCTGAATAGAATGATTCATAGTGAATTAATGTTATCGGTAATCGATTTTTGGTGGCTAAAACAAATCCTCTCTCGTGTTTTTCTAGACGTTTTTTGAGATCAGGAGATGAGCCGATATAAAGCTTGCCATCCTTCTTGCTTAAAAGAATATAGACGTAATACATAGAATTTATGATAAATTTCACGCTCAGCGTGACTTTTATCGCGTTTAGTATGTGAGACGCTAAGCGTCTCAATCACCCCGCTTAGCGGGGTGCCCCTGGAGGGAGTCGAACCCCCAACCTTGTCGTTAGAACCGACCTGCTCTGTCCATTGAGCCACAGGGGCTCCTCACATTCGTTCGGAGTAAACTAGTTTACCCTGAACCCCAATTCAAAATTGGGGTGAATGGGAGCGGGATACCAGATTCGAACTGGCGTCTCCACCTTGGAAGGGTGGCATACTACCATTGTACTAATCCCGCACTTCACCTCTCGGGTCGGGGATGTGAGATTCGAACTCACAGCCTCACGGTCCCAAACCGTGCGCGCTACCGTTGCGCCAATCCCCGAATTTTCTGTCTTAATCATACTCCGTTCTAAATTAATTTTCAAATTAACTTTCCAATATGAATTGCCTCTTGACAGACGATTTTTCCGGTGTTAAATTTACCTGCACCTGGGGTATAGGTATATGAACCAAGACAAAAGGCAGGATGCCTTAATAAATTTTAGAAAAGCGCACAGCCTCTTAGGCAAGATTATTAAAATGGTCGAGGAAGGTAGTTATTGCATCAATGTTATGCAACAGAATTTAGCTGCGCTAGGCCTTCTAAAGTCTGCTCACCAAATGCTGATGGAGAACCATCTGAACACTTGTTTCAAGAAGGCGATGGGAACGACCAATGAAAAAAAGAAACAAGAGATGACCCAGGAAATTTTAAAAGTTACCAATCTTTTTAATAAATGAAGCAGGGAAAGGATAAGCTCTGGATGTCAGGGATTTTGGCCGGTATTTTACCGCATACATTTTGTATTCTCTTTGTTTTGCTCTCGATTATAGGGGCGACGACCGCTACCGTTTTCCTTAAACCCCTTCTTTTGCACAAAAACTTTTTCTATTTTTTAATCCTTCTCTCCTTTGCATTTGCCACGCTTTCAGCCTCACTCTATCTGGCTAAAAACGGTATCTTGTCTCTTGCCGGGCTAAAGAGAAAATGGCAATACCTTGGTCTTCTCTATGGCCTTACCGTGATAATTAATCTTTTCCTTTTCTTATTTATCTTTCCGGCAACTGCAAATTTCAATCGTCAAACAGCTGGTACTCTGTCTGCACCAAATCAAATAAAAGAAATTGCCTTGAAAGTCGAGATTCCCTGCTCGGGTCATGCTTCACTCATCACTGAAGAACTGAAGAAAAATAAGGGTGTTCAAGGTGTGGCTTTTGAATTACCCAATATTTTCCGCATTACTTACGAGACAACGATCACTAACCACGACGAAATCCTGGGCCTAGAAATTTTTAAGAGCTTCAAGCCGTCCATTCTCCCATGATGAAGGGTGTCCTGAAAATCTCCGGCATGCACTGCGCCTCCTGCGCGGCAAATATTGAAAATGCCCTTAGAAAAGAGAAGGGTGTATTATCGGTTAATGTTAACTTTGCCTCGGAGAAACTTTATTTGGAATATGAGGAGAAAATTGCCACTCCTGAAAAAATAAACGGTTTGCTCAAGAACTTGGGATATAAAGTAGGAAACGACAAAAAGGAACAGAACGATAAGATCAAAGAACTGAGAAAACGGTTAATTTTTGCCCTTCTTAGCGGCTTACCTATTGTTTACATGGTTATGGGAGAAATGATCGGTTTGCCGATACCATCCCGCTTAATGGCGGGAGAAAATTACGGCATTATCATTCAGCTTGTTTTGGCAACAGCTGTTATCATTTCCTCTTTTAATATCTGGGCTTCCGGTTTCAAAAATTTACTGCGGTTAGCCCCGAGTATGGATTCGCTTATTTTTATTGGCACGTCCCTCGCTTATTTTTACAGCTTGGCCATTACCATTTTGACATTTTTGGGCGGAAAACTTGAGGCCCATCTATATTATGAAAGCGCGGCGTTGATTTTAGTTTTCATTTCTTTGGGGAAATATCTTGAAGCAGAAACCTTAGGAAAAACCAGCGAGGCGATCAAAAAATTGATCGGGCTTCAGCCGAGAGAAGCAACAATAATCAAAATTAAAAATGAAAAATTTAAAATTAAGAATTACAATGAAAAATTCAAAATTCGAGAATGGATTGAAGCGAAAATTCCCATTTCAGAATTAGAAGTTGACGATATTGTCGTCATGAAACCTGGAGAGAAAATACCAACCGATGGAGTAGTAATTGACGGTTATTCCGGGGTTGATGAGAAGATGATAACAGGCGAAAGCGTTCCCGTGGAAAAAACGGTCGGCAGTGTCTTGATTGGCGGAACAGTCAACCAAACAGGCCGATTGGTCTTTAAGGTAACAAGGGTCGGCAAAGACACGATGCTGGCCCAAATTATAAAGATAGTTGAAGAAGCAATGGGTTCTAAGGCACCGATTCAGCTTTTAGCCGATAAAGTTTCTTTTTATTTTGTCCCGTCTGTAATTGGTATTGCCATTTTTGCCTTTGCTGTTTGGCTTTTACTGGGACAACCATTAGCTTTTGCCCTAACGGTTTTTGTGGCCGTTTTAATTATTGCTTGCCCTTGCGCTTTGGGTTTGGCCACGCCAACTGCGGTAATGATGGGAACAGGACTGGCGGCAAAAAACGGCATTTTAATTAAAAGCGGCAAGGCCTTGGAAATTGCCCGCGATGTTAATATGGTAATTTTTGACAAAACCGGCACTTTAACAAAGGGAGAGCCGACTGTGACTGACATCATTGAAATTAAAAATTCAAAATTGCAAATTCTTCGACTTGCCGCCTCGGTGGAGAAGAATTCCGAGCATCCGCTGGCGGAGGCAATTGTCATAAAAGCCAAAGAAGAAAGTCTTACCCTTAGCGCAGTTAAAGGATTTCAAGCCATCGTTGGGCAGGGTGTTTCCGCTTATCTTAAAAAGCGAAAAATACTTTTTGGGACCAGAAAACTGATGGCGGAAAATCAGATTGAAACCCATACCATAGAAGAAAAAATGATTGTTTTAGAAGACCAGGGTAAGACAGCCATGATTTTGGCGATTGATAATGATATTTTGGGAATCATTGCCGTTGCCGATACTCTTAAAGAGTATTCAAAGGAGGCAGTTAAGATTCTTCACCAAATGGGCAAAAAAGTAGCGATCATTACCGGAGATAATGGGAGAGTTGGGCAAGCCATTGCCGGACAGGTTGGCATAGACATGGTTTTGGCCGAGGTGTTACCCCAGGAAAAATCGGCCGAAATTAAAAAATTGCAAGGCGAAGGAAGGGTTGTGGCGATGGTAGGGGACGGAATAAATGATTCTCCCGCATTAGCTCAGGCTGATTTGGGAATTGCTCTTGGATCTGGCACCGATGTGGCTATAGAAACTGGAGATGTTATTCTGCTAAAGGATGACCTACGGGATGTGGTAACGGCCATTGATTTGAGCAAATATACTTTAAGTAAGATCAAACAGGGTCTCTTTTGGGCTTTCTTTTACAATATTATTGGTATTCCGGTAGCGGCGGGAACTTTGTACCCGCTTACCGGCTGGCTTTTAAATCCGAGCATTGCCGCAGCCGCAATGGCTTTCTCCTCGGTAAGTGTCGTCGCCAACGCTCTCTCAATGAAGTATTACCGGCCAACTATTTAAACAGAAGACTGCGCTCATTAGCGATGAGCGGGCCGCCCGCCTTAGGGCGGAGCGAGCCTCGCTCAAGTTCGCCTCGGGCGACTTGAGCGGGTGAAGGGAATCGGACCCTCTGTCTGCTCCTTGGCAAGGAGCCGTGTTACCGGTACACCACACCCGCCTACGTTACTGTGTAACTTCGGCGGGCAGGCCCGCTTTTAGTTGGGCTTGCCATCCGAAGCTTCAGCGCAGGATGGTGCCGAGAGCGTGAGTTGCACACGCATCCCAAGTTTTTCAGACTCGTGTCTTGACTACCTTGACTATCTCGGCCCTTCGACTCACGAAAAGCAAAGCGACGAATGGGTGACCGCTGGTGGATTTGAACCACCAACCTCTTCGATGTAAACGAAGCGCTCTGCCGTTGAGCCAAGCGGTCGCTCTGGCCTCGCTTCTAGGCGACTATATTTTAACAAAGTTATTCGGGGAAAAACAAGAGCATTATTCTTTTCCGTGATAGTATCTCTTGCCCCTTAGCTTTTCGGGTAAGAGGTCTTTTGTATTCAAAAATTTTGTAGGGGCATTAAGGATCTTAAGGGGAATCGAAAGATTTCCGTATTTCTTCACATCTTTTAGGGCCTCAAAATAGGCATCAACGGCCGAACGATCCTTTCTGGCTAGTGCCAGATAAACTGCGCCATGGGCCAGGTTCTCCTGGCATTCTGGAAAACCAATTTCATGGCAGGCCTGAAATACTTCATTGGCAACGACTAACGCAGTTGGCTGAGCCATGCCTATGTCTTCGCTAGCAAAAACAACCATACGCCTGGCGATAAAAAGCGGGTCTTCTCCTGCTTCAACCATGCGTGCTAGATAATATAAGGCGGCATCAACATTTGAGGCGCGCATGCTTTTAATGAAAGCGCTAATGGTATTGTAATGTTCCTCGCCATTGCGGTCAAAGGTAAGAGATTTGCGCTGGAGCGCATCTTCGATTTTTCCTATACCTAAGCTACGTTTGCCCCCCGCTAAACTTGCCGCTATTTCTATGGCATTAAGGGCAATTCTTGCATCCCCGTTACAGGATTCGATTAAAAACTCCCTGGCCTTACTATTAATCCTAACTTTTAGCTCTTTTTCTCCTCGCTCAATTATCTTTTGCAAGTCATCATGCGCTAACTGATTTAACACTAATACTCGGGAGCGCGAAAGTAGTGGGCCGATTACTTCAAAAGAGGGATTCTCGGTAGTGGCGCCGATTAGAATTATCGTTCCGTCTTCCACGTGTGGTAAAAAGGCGTCTTGTTGGGCCTTATTTAACCGGTGAATTTCGTCCATGAAGAGAATCGTTTTCTGGCCATAGGCCGAGAGTCGCTCCTTGGCCTCCGCCACTACTTTGCGAAAATCATCTAAACTGGCCGTCACAGCGGAAAAATGAAATAGGCAGGATTTGGTGTTATTGGCAATAATCTTGGCGAGGGTGGTCTTCCCGCAACCCGGCGGACCCCAAAGAATCAAAGAAACGAGTTGGTCATTTTCAATAAGTTTTCTTAGAATTCCGTTCGGCCCCACTAAATGTTTTTGTCCGGCAAATTCTTCAAGGGAATGTGGTCTAATTCTTTCCGCCAGGGGAGGCAAGACTTCGTTTTTCATCCTATGCGTTTTTTATATATTCAAATTCGAAAGTTTTCCAGGGGTGCGGCGATTGCTGCCATCCAATCGCTGCGCCATTCCTGGCTCAGCCTGACGGCCTCGAAAAAATTCGGCTCGAAGGTCCGCCATCGACGACAAAACAATGACGCAAAAATTCCATAAAAATTACTACTTAGAATATAACAATATGATAGCTACTATTCAAGCGGAAAGCACTAAAGTTGATATAATAATTACATGTACAATCTAATTACATATCCAACACAAATGGCCTCAATTAAGAAGAACAAGTGGAGAATGCAAGATTCAATTGATAAAAAACTAAGTCTAGGCGATTTAATAAGGGAGGAGGAAAAGCTCTGGAAATCAATCAAAAAAATCGCTGACGGCTCAGGGTCCCCTTCAATACATCTTAAATACTTTAAAGGTTCGAAACTCTTAGGATATGGTTGGGAATGGGCAGTTTATGAATTTAATAAAACTGAGGTAATCAAGGTGCCAGCAGGAATTTTTCCGGAAGTTAACAATAAAGATTATTTCAAGAATACGAACCTGGCCCACAATGTATGTAAAAAATTCCTGAGGGATTTTGTTGTAGAAAGCTCCTTTCAAAGAAAAAAATTCGACGGTAATTTGATAAACATCATCTTCCAAAAAAAGTTAAATTCAAAACAATGTCATTCCATTGTCGCTAAAGAATTACCGCAAATTTTAAGAAGAGATTTAGCGAAATTGGGAAAGGGATTGTTAAAAATGTTAAGTACTTGGGAATGGATGCCTGACATGAATCTATATGAAAAGTCTGTTGGTGGCAAGAGATTATGGAACATTTGGAATTTGATGCTTGAGAATGGGCACCCCCAGATTTTTGATTTTACTTCTTATTATGACGTTTTCCGGCTCTACCCGGAAAGAACAAAACAAGAGGTGAAAACTAAGGGCCAAAATTGGGAAAAATTCATTAAAGAACTTTCATCTTAAGTTCTATCTTTCTTCAACCATCTCAACTCGAGGAGGTTCTCGTAGAATTCTCGCATATTTATACTTAAACGCGCCATCAGAATATAATTCAATAATTCGCTCTGCAACCCACCTTGGGTCCAACATTGTGGTTGTATCTTTTTCTGTGTTAAGCCAAAAGTTGGTTTTCATTCCTGCTGGTCCGGCAACTAAAACTTTTCCAACCTGAGGATCAAGTGATACCGAATTAGCAAGCATTCCCAAGCCAGCTTTCACGGCCGTGTAAACTGGTTCGTATGTTCTTGGCGTCCACTGCGAAGTTGAGGTTATCGCAATAACTCCTGGCAATCTTTCCTGGCGGTTTAAAACTTTATTTAGGATAACAATAGGCGCAGTCAATCCTACGTTAATCATTTTTCTAATATCCGCATCGGATAGTTGGCTTATAGTGCCTTCCTGATAAAATCCGGCTGCAAGTACCAGCAAGTCGAGCGATCCTTGTATGTTTGACAAAGCTTTATCTATTTTCTCGCTTAATTGATCGGTGTATTGATCTACATCGAGATAAACAAACCTCAGTGGTTGGTCTTTTGGTTCCCTCCTGCCTGTCACATAAACAGTGTTGTCTCTTGTTGCTAGCAATTTTCCCAGTTCCAAACCCAGTCCAGAACTTCCTCCAAAGATCAGAATAGTATTATGTTCATTTTCTTTTGCCATGATTCTTAAGAAAGTATATCAAGACGGGTCAATATTTGCTGAATATGGCAGCGAAGCCGGGCAATTTATGCGCAGGAAAAATAATTGCGATAAACTTTTTTGCCCGATTCCTCCACATGATGCGTTCTCCGCGCGGCCATCCGCGGCCCGCGCATACCCTTCTGATCTCCTTGTGTGCTGTGGTACGAAAAAATTCGAACCGCATATTTCGAGTCGTATTAGCTCGCCCCTGCGGGGCTCGCTTCTCGCTCCGGCTCGGCCTTCGGCCTCGCCTCCGCTTGTTTCAAAGACGCGATTTTAAATTTGGCTTGCGAGCCAAATTTCACTGCTTTGCAGTGTTATTCTAACACAAAGAAAACATGGCAAAGGGCTATAAGCCCTTTCATGCCTCGCACAAGATACACCAAAGCTACAGGTGTAGAGCTTCGCTTGTGCTCGGCTGAAAAGCCAGCATATCTATAAATTACCATGCAAAATAAGGTAGAATGAATTATGGCAATACAAGCAGAAACTACAGAAGTTGAAGTATTTATAGATAGATTTCCAGAACGATCCGGAATAACTGAAAATCTTTTAGCTCCAAGAAACGAAATAGATAATGCAGGATTTAAAAGACGAATATACAACTACAAAGGATACTCCTTCTCTTTTAGAGGAAAGGAGGAATTGCCAGAATTTGGAACAGTTAATAAATCTAAAGTAGTTTTATTGGGATCCGATCCCGTACATGTTAGTTCTGACAGCTATCAGTCTTACAGAGATAAAATTATTAAAACCGATGAAAGTGCAGAAGATTTACCAACTCTTTATTTAGCAACGAAAGATATTCAGGGTGTAATTTCACTAGCATTAGAATTGGGTGCAACTGATCCACATTTAATAAGAATACTAGAGGAGGTTAAGTCTGGAATTTATTCTGGTCGCGCACTTGATTTAATGGACAAACTCATGGCTGTTAATTGTGTTACAGATAACGAAAAAGAATGGAGCCAAAAACTAGCAAGTGGCGATGCAGAAGCTATTGTTGCACTTTCAATTTTAGGTAGTGAAGAAGCAGGTAATTATATAAATTCCAAATTAGAACAAATGCGAGATTTAGATGCATTAAGAGAAATTACAGAGGAAAAAGGTAAACCTATGGACATTGAGAAACAAGTTTGTGTCCATGCCACTAAGTTTAAACCAAACGTAGTAGAAAACGGTTATGAGGTCAAAACAACTGGAGATGCAACAAACTGGGAGTATGTCAGAAACACTGTTCATGTCTCCTTAAACCACAAAGTAGTGAGCCATATGATGGGAAAATGGGATACAGCACCATATGTGCTCATTAGTCCTATGAAAGATGTAGTCCAGGAGAGTGGTTTGCCAGAATCTGATCAAGAATGGGATACTTGGTGGGTATTAAACCCCGGCGAAACATTAAAATTTCCAAATAGCATATTAGTAGAACCAGGAAAAATGCCATTTAACACGCTTTATGTCATTGGTGAAAAAACATCTACTTTCAAAGGTGAAGGTTATACTATGGATGACTTATTAAATACCGAAAAAGTGACTGGATCAAATATCGATTTGTTAAGTAGTTTTAAATCTATACTTTTTCCTAATTATTCTGAAGACGAGAATTTAAAAGCATTTATTGATTCTAATTGGGATGTTGAAAAAATATCTCAATTGCTTATTGAAAAATATTTTCCTAATGAACGTTACCCGGAAGAAAGAAAGGGAAAGAGTTTTTTGGAAATCATTAGATATCATGTCTCTTCATGGAATGATACTGAGTTGTTTGATCAAAAAATTAAAGTTTCTGAAAACATATTAATTGCCGATAGAGTTACAGAAATACTAAACGATCTTGGAATTTCACAAGCATTTAAGGGAAAGGCGGAGGACTTTGAACAGATGCTTCAAACACTTTCAGAATATATATCAAAAGACATTGAGGGAGATATTTTTAGTAATCTAAGTTCGTTGGTAGTTAGTCAAACAGTCGAAAAAATGGGATATAAAGCTACGGGCGGTGGAAACTGGCCAAGTGCACATAATGGTTCGTCTTATGATTGGCTAACAAAGGGACATTTTGTTGCAGTTGATAACGCAAAAAAATTAGGTGGCACAGATGATGATAGTACAGAGATTAGGGGTGAGTTCGATTGGAGAAAATTTGATCCAACTTGGTATGTTTTACCTGAAGTTAATGCCAAAACCCGTAGAGTAATATATGCATCAGGTGCGTTTAACTCACGGGAAGAATAATATAACTATTGAACTTTTAACTTCACAGAGTAAATTTAAATTAGGACGCGCGACAGCTAATCGCTGTCGAAAAATTTTTGCATTTTGAAAACATAAAAGCAGATTTCGAGCCAGCACTTGCGGAAGGCGAAGGCCTTTGGCCGAGCCGGAGCGAGAAGCGAGCCCCGCAGGGGCGAGCTAATACGACTCGAAATATGCGGTTCGAATTTTTTCGTACCACAGCACTGACAAGGACATTGGCAAAAATTGTGTGTCCGCGCGCATACGGCCACGCAAATTTTTGACCAAGTTCAAGCCCAAAATGGGGTCAAAAGAGATTTGACGAAAACAA
>Ga0194126_10005861_pt1 | contig 17862 bp, 16 predicted proteins | sample TA2KigC150mmetaG_FD_148641 | JGI IMG/M metagenome (GOLD analysis project Ga0194126, IMG submission 148641) | Freshwater microbial communities from Lake Tanganyika, Tanzania - TA2015035 Kigoma Deep Cast 150m | ecosystem: Environmental > Aquatic > Freshwater > Lake | place: Tanzania: Lake... | reverse complement strand
TCGCAATCCCGCGCGCGGTCTTTCCCACTTCGACCCCGATCACGGGATGCCCCTGTCCCGAGACCATCATGAGTCGCAATCCCGCGCGCGGTCTTTCCCACTTCGACGTACTCCGATCTCGTTCTTCCGTTTGTCAATAATCTCCTGTCGCAATCCCGCGCGCGGTCTTTCCCACTTCGACGGCGGAAGCCCTCGACCAAGTCGACGAGGCCCTTACCTGTCGCAATCCCGCGCGCGGTCTTTCCCACTTCGACATTCTGACGCCGTACCACGATGTCGCGGGCAAGGACTGGCGTCGCAATCCCGCGCGCGGTCTTTCCCACTTCGACTGGTGACGTCGGTGTGGCGCGCCGAGATATTCAGAAAGTCGTAATCCCGCGCGCGGTCTTTCCCACTTCGACTATGGAATCCACTTCATCTCTGGTGGTATCACCATGTGTCGTAATCCCGCGCGCGGTCTTTCCCACTTCGACAGCTGCCCCAGTAAACCACACTCCTGACGCAAGTTCCAGAGGCTTCTCCGGGGATGATCGAAAAAAGCTCCTCGAGAGGTCGAAAAGGGGCTCGAAGTGCCCCAGTCGGACCTCCATAACTCTTCTGTCGTCAATACGTTGCAAGCCTTCCGGGGATGACGAGGCCTGAAAAAGCCATCTCCGGACGACTCAACCCACTCCAAATCAACGCGTTACGGGAAACGGGCACCCGGGGCCGCGAATCATCCCCCCCGAGGACCGGCTCTTCCTCCCGCAACTTCTTCAAATCACCATACATGATCGCTCCCCGGCCCCTTCTCCGCGATTCGTCTCCCTCGATCCCGCGAGGAGGGTCGACGCCGCGTCCCCAAGCGGCTTTCCTAGCGCATGCGTGGTCCCCCGAAGGAGGGACGGTCCGACGCTAGCGGGTGGTAGATCCAGTCGGGATCGGGGGTTCCGTCGATGAGACGCGCTCTCTCGGCCGGAAGGATCGCCACGCGCGCCTCCTCCCCGATTTCTCGCGTCGAGAGCAAGAAGGAGAGCGGCTCGATCACGTGCTTCGCGATCGCCCGATGCAGAGGTCGTGCTCCATACTTCGGCACGTGCCCCTCCTCCAGGATCGCCTTTTGCACCGCAGGATGGAGATAGACCGCGGCGACCTTCCCCGCCAGCCCCGGAAGCCGCGAGAGCGCTCGGATCTCCCGGCTCATGATCTTCGCGACGTCCTCGCGGTCGAGCCGACCGAACGGCACGACATGCTCGATCCGGTTCACGAACTCCGGCCGGAAGACCTCTTCGAGGCGATCGCGGATCGAGTTCGGGTCGGGAGCGGGAGGAGGGCCGGGGGCGAACCCGAGCGCCGGTCCGAACAACTCGACCCCGATGTTCGACGTGAGCAGGATGATCGTGTTCGAGAAATGGGCGACGCTCCCGTCCACCCCGGTCAGAGTGGCCTCGTCGAAAAGCTGGAGGAAGAGATCCATCACCTCCGGATGCGCCTTCTCCACCTCGTCGAACAGGAGCACGGAGAAGGGACGAGCGCGGATCCGCTCGACGAGCGACGGCTCTCGCGGAGCGGCGCTCCATCTCTCCGCGTACCCGAGCAGTCTCCCGAGACTCTCCCGCGTCTTGAACTCGGACATATCGTACCGGAGCAAGTGCTTCGCGGTGCCGAAGAAGAACTCGGCGACCGCCTTGGCGAATTCAGTCTTCCCCACCCCGGTCGGACCGGAGAGCCACACCACCGCGATCGGCTTCCCGGGGTCGTTGAGGCGAGCACGGTAGCGCGCCACGATCGCGCTCGCCGCCCGGACCGCGTGCGTTTGCCCGATGACGCGCTCCTCGAAGAACGATCGGAGCCCTTCTTCGAGCGCCCCTCCCGCCACCGGGCGGGAATCGATCATTTCGAGCGAGAGGCCGGACAGCCCGGCGATGTGCGTGTGCACGTCCCCCGCCTGCAGCTCGAGAGAGGCGGCCGGCGCCCCCGCGGGCTGCTCGAGCGCTTGGCGGCGGGCCGCCATCTTCTCGCTCAGGATCGCGCGGATCAGATCGATCGATTTCCCCGGATAGGCGAGGGTGGGGAAGAAGCGGCGGCACGCGCTCACGATCTCGTCGGTGAAGCCCGGGGCGAAACGAACCGAGAAGCGACGCCCAAGGTGGTCTTCGTAACGCTGGAACCAGGGCCGAAGCTCGGGCTCGGGGAGCGGCGGCACATCGAGCACGGCCAAGCGGCGGAAGAAAGCGGGCGCGAGCCGGAGGAGCGTTTCGCGGCCGCGGGGCGTCGTCTCGGCGACGAGACGGAAAGGCCATCGTTCAAGGCATGAGGTGAGGAGGTTCGCGATGTCGGTCGCCGGCGCGTTCGCGGCGGCGCCCACACCCGCCGCGAGCTCGGCGTTGAGCAGAAAGAGAATCGCCTTCTCTTCCGCCGCATGAGACGCGATCCGATCGAGCTTCTGCCCGAGCTCTCCCGCGTAGTGTGCGTCTAGATCGAGAATGAACGGGGTCGTTTCGTAGATCTTCCGGTACGGAAAGAGACCCGGGGTCGGCTTCGCGCGCTCGGCCTCGTCCTTCAGCATTCCGTGAATCCGGAACGCGAGCGCCCGCATGAGCGAGCGCTTCCCAACCCCTTCGGGACCGACGAGAAGGACGTCTCGATCGGTCATCAGGACGGCGAGGCGGGAGATGAGATCGGTCCGCTCGTAGGTGAACTCGAGCTCGCCTCGCCCGGCGAGGGAGACAAGCTCGGGCCCGAGGCGCTCCAGAACGAAAAGGGATTCCCACTCTCGAATCCGGTCTTGTCCCACGAGATCTCTCCTGCGCGGATGAGAAGACCTGAATTGTAGCGGTTTGAAGCGGGCCGTTCAAGGTTCTCGGCGCGGGTCCTCCGCCTTGATCCGACAGAAACTCCACCGGTGTCTTCCCGGCCGGGGCCCGGGGCGAGGGGGTGCCGGAAGAGACACCCCGAGCGCGCCGGGCTCACGACACGGTGCCGGGCCGGCAAGGCCCGGCGCGCTCGGGAACTCGCCGGTTCACCCGCTCGCCCCGCGCCCCGGCGGCCCTGCAAGGAGCACACTTCTGACGGGTTGACGTTAACCCGCCCCATCACCTTCCGATCCCGCGCGCGGTCTTTCGCCATTCGACTCCGTGCAGAGTTCAAGGCCAGGGAAGTGGAAACGATCGGTCGCAATCCCGCGCGCGGTCTTTCGCCCTTCGACTCAACCGAAGATGCGGTGACGCTAGAACAAGCGATCGATGAGTCGCAATCCCGCGCGCGGTCTTTCGCCCTTCGACCGGTTGATATGTCACGTCTCATCGTTCTCCTCTTTTCCGGCGTGCGGGGGCCGGTGTGTGGCTTGCCCGTCCGGCCCCCGTGGGGCGGGCGCAACGCGCGATCTCTACGCGCCACGCCCGCCCCGTGACAAGGGGCCTACGACCACCAGTTGCTAAAGAACTCGCAGCACTGGCAAGTGTCGCACGCCTCGCGAATCCACTCTAGTGGATTCCAGATCGAAGCGCTCGCAACACCAGCCGCAAGTCCGACGAGAAGCAACGCGACCATGAGTCGCCTCATTTTCGCTCACCTCCTTCGAACGTGACGGTGAAAGTTTCTCTCGCGCGATTCTCCCAAGCCTGTCCTCCTTCAGACCTGAGGGGCATAAGGATACAGAACGGAATCGCGCCGCGAATCGGCACGAGACCGTAGAGTCCGCCTACTGTCCCTGCCGTACCGTCTGATTCGATCCAGCGAGATCGGCGGAGCAACGTCTCCCGCTGGACGAGGACTACCTCAACGTATTTCCCGCTCGCGCGGACGGGAAGCCCAACTGCCTCCCCGCGCCAGACGTGGCCACCCTTTTCGACCGTTACCGAACCGACGCGCAGAGAGTCGGCGTCCGCCCAGAAAGAGAGCGCCACTAGGTCTTCACCCTTTGCAAGCTCCGACAGTAGCGTTTTCGTCGCGGTGTATCGAAGATGCCGAATGATCGGTTCGCCCTCGCCTCCGGGTCCGACGCTACGTAGTGCGCTCTCGCTACGATCGGCATTGATCCACGCGATATACGAGCAGGATCTTACCTCCCTCCCGTGGATTGTCACCTCGACCGGGTCTGGTAGGCCCGCCAAAGAAGCCGCCGGGATTCCTGCGAGTAGCGCGGCGGCCCCGGCGAGCGCCGCAAGTACGCGCGAGTTATGCGCGCGCATACCGCGTTCATAACTCGCATAGCGTCCGCCCCTCATAGCTTCTTACCTGGCTCGAAGCGCCCCGGCATCACACGCCAGCCACGACGACGGAGGGCGCGTCGTGAAGGCCCGATCCGCTTCCAATAGCGGCAACGGAATGCCGCATCTTGTCCCCACGCATCTTCTAGGCACGGTGCGACACAGAACAGCTTGCCATTGGGATGGTAGATTCCGTACAGTCTCATTTCTCCTCCTCTCCGTCTTCCTCCGGATCGATCGTGGCCAGGACGCGGGTGAGTCGCAATCCCGCGCGCGGTCTTTCGCCCTTCGACATCACTGCGCGTCGCGATGGTGCCGCTTCCATCTGTCGCAATCCCGCGCGCGGTCTTTCGCCCTTCGACAATCCGTCAGTTGGAACTGGTAGAGAGGGAAGGCCGGTGTCGCAATCCCGCGCGCGGTCTTTCGCCCTTCGACAGACGGAATCGGATCAGAGGACTCTGGGCGGAATGGGTCGCAATCCCGCGCGCGGTCTTTCGCCCTTCGACCTCTCCGCATATCCCGATAGGGGAAGCGCGAAGAACCGGAAGTCGCAATCCCGCGCGCGGTCTTTCGCCCTTCGACTATGAGGACAAGAACAAGCAGACCCACTGGGTGACAGAGAAGTCGCAATCCCGCGCGCGGTCTTTCGCCCTTCGACAGCGGAACGTCCAGTGAGTCTACATTCAGTGCAGAAGTCGCAATCCCGCGCGCGGTCTTTCGCCCTTCGACTCTGGGAGGATACGGACTTCCAGACCGAGAGTTGGGTAGTGAGTCGCAATCCCGCGCGCGGTCTTTCGCCCTTCGACAGTTTGGGCTTCCACATGGGGAATATACTCCTCTTGATCGTCGCAATCCCGCGCGCGGTCTTTCGCCCTTCGACTTCGGAGTATTCCGCTCGTTCGTCGAGGCGGTCAGCAACAGTCGCAATCCCGCGCGCGGTCTTTCGCCCTTCGACAGACAGTGAGTACGAGATCCCGCACGCCGGGAGAGAGAAGGTCGCAATCCCGCGCGCGGTCTTTCGCCCTTCGACCTGAGAGGGGCTGATGCCGATGCCGAGGACAGGGAGTTGTCGCAATCCCGCGCGCGGTCTTTCGCCCTTCGACGAACGGGAATCCGTTTCCCGAGTCGCGCGCTTGTTGTCGCAATCCCGCACGCGGTCTTTCGCCCTTCGACAGCACCCCTAGCAAACCACATTCTCGCCGCAACTTCCAGAGCCGTTTCCGGGGATGATCGCAAAAAGCTCCTCGAGAGGTCGAAAAGGGGCTCGAAGTGCCCCAGTCGGACCTCCTTAACTCTTCTGTCGTCAATACGTTGCAAGCCTTCCGGGGATGACGAGGCGAAAAAAGCCATCTCCGGACGACTCAACCCGCTCCAAATCAACGAATTACGGGAAATGGGCCCCCGGGGCGGCGAATCATCCCCCCCGAGGACCCGGCCGGATACCTCTAACCTGCTCAAATCACGATACATGGGTCGCCGCCCGCCCCCTTCTCCGTCTCCCCGATCCCCATCGAGGCCCTCTGGCACTCCTTGCAGATCCGATAGATCCTCACGTTCCCGATCTCCGAGGTCTCGATCGCGGCGATCTCCCTCTCCAGACGACCGACCAGCTCCCGGAGCCCCTTCTCCTCCAAGTCGCACTCGAAGACCGACTCCTGCACCCGGTACCCGAACGCCTCGCAGAGATCGGCGATCCGGGCGCGGAGGCGATCGTCGCCGATATCATACACCACCACATACCTCACGCGTGAATCCTCAAGGGCTCATAGGCCGTCGCTTCCCCGCGCACGAACGCCTTGAGCGCCCGAACCTGTCGATTCATGAAGGCCAAGTACGTTTCCTTCTCCGACGCGCCCGGCGGCGTGAACTCCGTGAGAAGACGCCCCTCGAAGCGACGGATGAAGTCCTTTCGGGCGTCGATCGTAAAGAGGCACGGGTAGGGACCGGAAGACGTTCGGGTGAAGTCCTCCGGCTTGATCTCGTTCCGTCGGATCGACGCGATCACGAAGCCGTCGGCCAAGTGCCGCATCTCCTCCTGAAGATCCGAGGCGAGCGCGTGATACGCCCCACGCTCGGCGTGGTAGAACCCGATTCTCGGATGAAGACCCGCCGCGAGGATCGCCGTCGAGAGGTGGTTGTAGAGCATCGTGTACGCGAGGGAGAGCATCGCGTTCACCGGATCGGGAGGCGGATGCTTCTCGCGCTTCCGAAAACCCCACGCGGCGGGGAGGCTCTCCCGGAGCGCGGAGAAGAAGAGCGCGGCCCCCCTCCCCTCGAGTCCACGGAGCATCTCAAGCGAGGTCTGCTCGAGACACTTCTTCTCCAGTTCGCGGAGGCTCTCGCCCAACTCTCCCCACCCCTGGAGCGTATGCCGAGCGGCGAGCGCGGCCGCGTTGTGGAGCTTCGCGGCAACGATCAAGCGGGCGATCGCAAGACACGCGCTCGAGTCGCTCGCCTTTCTCCCCTGCGCCTCCCAGAGGGGCCAGTCGGGAGCGTGTGTCGAGAAGGACGCGTAGAGCTCTCCCGAGCGACGGCAGAAGTACGAGGGGACGCCGAGGCGAGAGAGCGTGAGAAGCACGGGAACCGTGACCCGGACGCGCCCGATAAAAACGACATGAGAGAGCGTGCGCGCTCCGAACTCCCGGAGACCCTCGGCGAGAGTGCCGACGACGAGCTTCTCCTCGCGGAGGAAGATCTCGGCGGCCGGATCGGCGAAGTAGAGAGGGCGGAGGATCGGGCCGGCATCGGAGAGTGATCGCGCCCGCACCTCCCGCGCCGCCGGATCAGCGGCGGGCTTTCCGGCGGAGGAGCGACGAAGCGCCTCGCGAACGGTCTCGATGGGCACGGAGGCGAGCCAGGACGCTTCGGGAACTCGGACATCGCCGTCCGCCGGGTGCGAGGGTTCCTCCGGCCTCTTGCTCTCGATCACGAGCGATCGACAGAAGAGGTACCCGAGATAGGAGAAGCCGTCTTCGAACGAGCGGATCTCGGTCTTCTCGACGTTCAAGCGGAGGCCGAGGTCGGCGAGGGCCGAGCGCGCCTTCTCGCGCGCGGCGCGCGCTTCGTCGAGATCGCGGCAGAGAATCAAGAAGTCGTCCGCGTATCGGACGAGACGGAAGTTCTCGCCGAGAAGCTCCTCGTCGAGCTCATCGAGAAAGAGGTTGGCGAGAAGGGGGGAGATCACCGCTCCCTGCGGAAGGCCGCGCGCTCTCTCGATCCGTCGGCCGCGAAAGACGACCGGGGCCGCGACCCAGCGCTTCATCAGCTCGACGAGAGGTTCGTAGGGGTAGAGCGCCTCGAGCTTCGCGAAGAGGCGATCCCAATCGACGGCGTCGAAGAACGACGCGATGTCGGCATCGAGCACCCAGCGGAAGCCGTCGTCGTAGGCGCGCCGGACGGCGAAGGCGGCGGCCGAGCGCGAGAGCCCTTTGCGATAGGCGTACGAGGAATCCTCGAGAAGGGTGTCGATCGCGGGGGCGAGGAGATCGCACGCGGCGCGCTGCGCGGTCCGATCGAGGAGCGTGGGGATCGCGAGCGGGCGCACCTTGCCCCCCTCTTTGGGAAGGAGGACGCCGAGAAGCGCCTCGGGCGCGTAACGCCCCTCGTGGAGCTCGGCGGAGAGGCGGTCGATCAGGCGGTCCGCATCGGCGAGCGCGTCCTCTGGGGTGAGACCATCGATGCCTGAAGCTTCGGTCGACGCGACCACGCGTTCGAGTGCGGCGCGGAGCGTCTCCGGCCGCGCCGTGCGGGAGAGGAGCGTGGCGGCCGGCGGAAACTCGAACGGGGAGAGAGAGCCCGTCTCGATTCGATAGCGGCCGAGCCCGAAGCTCGCCTTCTCCCCGGCGTGGAGGAAGCTCCCCTGAAGGAGAATGGGGAGCCAATCTTCGGGGACCCCCTCCAGCGTGACCCTTCCCACGACCCCGCCGAGCGTGAGCCCGTTCGAGTGTCCGTTGTGAGCGCCGCGCATCCCCGGGATCGGGAGGTCGAGCCAGAGGAGGCGCGGATCGACGGCCGACGCGCCGTCGGGAAGAGGGGGACGAAACGCGCGCTGTTCGTCCTTGGTCGCCTCGCGTCCGTGCGCGAGACGGAAGAGGCGTCCCCACACCCGGGCGAGAAAGTGCGCGGCCGGGAAGCAGTCGGCGTTCAGAAACGTGGCGCCCTTCACCTGGAGCGCGTTCGGTCTCTCCATGCGGAGCGGCGAGAGGAAGCGGATCGTGAGCGGACCTCCGGCTTTCGCGAGAGCGATCGCCTCGGCGTCGAGGTCGGGCGCCGGAAGCGCGCGCGCCTCGGCGACCTCGAAGTTGCCGGCGAATGTCGGGAGCGGACGGTTGCGGTCGGGTTCGGTCTTTCCGATCCGTTCGAGCCCCGCGAGAAGCGAATCCGAGAGCGCGCTCGCCTCACCGACAAGCGTGACGCCGATGTGATAGAGATCGCCCGGCTCCGCCCGCACGCGGCCCGATTCCGGCGCGAACGGAATCACCCCCTCGGGGAGCGGATGCGCCCCGAGCGCGTTGCACAAGAGCCCATTCACCGCCCCCCCGTGCAAGAAGTGAAACCTCGCCGGACGCGTGAAGCGGAGGGTGAGGAGGAGGGGGAGGAAGGGGAGGTTGAAAATCATGCCGATCCAGAAAAGGATTGCCCTCTTGAACCGGATGGAGCCGCCCCGCGATGAGCCCCCCGAATCATCTGCGAGGGCCGCGTCTTGCGGAGATCCATCGTGGGGTTCGGCACCTCTCCAGCCAACACAGCACTTTCGGACCGGCGGCGAACAAGAGATAGGCCGCGATCGCCCCGAGCACGAAGGAAACGAGAATCGCGATTCCGATGTACCCCCAAGCGGCGGACGTGCTAATCGTCAACGCCCCGACCATCAGCCCGATGAGCGCAACTCCGATCGCGCTGATGTTCAAGTACGTTAGACGGCCAAGACGACGGTTCACGGTGGCTTGACTGAAGTCATGGAGAGCGCGGACCTGCTGATCCACCTCAGCGAAAAGACGTTCGTTCCCCATGTTCCGGTTCCAGAGATCGAACATCTCGATCCCCTGCTCCTGGGCCGTGACCTCGCAGAACCAGTACTTCGTGTGGAAACGCAGGAAGTCGGATCGGATCCGCTCGATGTCTTTGTTGAGTTCGGGGTTGTCCAAGTCGTCGGGCGACCGGAGCCTGCGGGAAATCAGTGCGCTGCGGTGGGAAAGATCAAGGAGGGCCGCTCGAAGAACAAGCAAGAGATTGGCCATTTGGAAGTACATCGAGTCGAATTGCCCAAGAAGGGCGTCCCGGGCAAACTCCTCACCACCTCCACCGTGGAGAAGGAAGACCCCGGAATAACGCGTGAATCCGTAGTACGTCCCGTAGTCCCTGTAACGCAGGTAGAGAGCCTTGGCGAGCATCCGGTCGCGTAGATCGTGGTTGGCGACATAGCCTCCTCCCGCCGGATCCACGAATAGAAGCCGGGCCAAGCTCTCCCGGAAGCCCTCCGGTTCTTCGGTCAGCTTCCCGAACACGTTCTCCGGATCCACGACCGGTTCTGGGTCCGGAGGCGACGGCGAATCCAGACCTCTGTCTTCCTGATCGGCCACGACAAGAGAGAACACGAAGTTCCGTTCGTCGAGGATCGGCTCCATCTTCTCGGTGGGGATGCCGAGATCGTTGCCCAGTCGTGCCAACCAGAAAAGGAAGTGATTCGCAATGTAGGGAAGGCGCTGGCGTGTGCCGAAAACGCGGTCAAATCGGTCGCCGAAGTTCTCTCTTCGGTCCGGACCTGACTCGCCACTCGCTTCACGGATCTCAATCTCCACCGGTAGTTCCCGCTTGCTCTTCTGAAAGGCCGCCCAACCATCTCCCGGCCTGTGGTCCTTGGACACGAGACTCTGTTTGACCTCGTGGAAATCAAGGAAGGAAGGTGCTCGCCTCCGAAACAGGTTGTTGATATCGAGCACGTCGCCGAACGAGACATCTGCCGAAAGCCCCTGAGCTTCTGCTTCTCTGCGGTCCCACATCACGGCGAAGGAGAGGACGCCGACATCGAGGTCATAGATCATCGCCTGAACGTCAGTCAGCTTGAGGACTCGACTGACGGCCGCTTCAGCCCCCGGGCGTTTTGGGATCTCGATCCGAAACGTCCATCCTGCGATCCGGTCATCGCCGACTTGGTACACAAGGAGGGACCTGTCCTGCGCATCTAATCCGAATAGAAGGTCGCGCGCGTGAGAATGGAAATAGGTGAACTCCGCGTATGTCTCTGGAGTGTTCTGCACGATCGGAGGAGAGACCCGAAACCAGGGATCGCCCCCCGGGGCACCCAACCCCATCCCAGAAAGCCGCTGGAAAGTCCCGGGCGGAAGCGAGAACGGATAGAAGACGTACGTCTTGAAGAGCCTCACATCGTTCCCCCCTTGCTGGAGGCTAACCGCGCGAACTCCCTCACTCCAACCCTGCCCAATCGACGAGATCCCTGTATTTCCCCGCGTGACGGGGATGCTCCTTCCATGCCTCGATCTGCCTTCTTCGCAGACCGAAGAGAAGCGCTCTCGAGAGCTTCTTCCGCAAGTCCGGGTCTTCTTGACCCTTGACGTGTCGATACATGAGAGTGAGCCTTCCCTGCTGTTCGGGAACTTCTTCTTCCAGACGGTTTGAATAGTCTTCGACTTCCGGGTCGATTCTCGACTCCTCGAGACGCGCGAGCAGCGAACCTGACCTTTCGGTCTCCTCCATCCGGCCGTATCCACTGGATGTCTTCGCGCCGATCCCTTCCTCACGGAGTGCTAAGAGGAGGATCTCCATTGCGCGGTCCCGCCAACCATCCGGTCCTTCGATCGCGAGAAGAAAGCACACCCCCGGAGCCACAGTGAGATAAGGCACCGGAATCGGATCGTCCCAATCAGCGGGGGGAGCGGGGTTCTCCGACGCCCCGTAGTAGTTTCTGTGATGGACCGTGAGCACGTCGCGTATCAGCGGAGCTTCGTTGCTGGCCCTAGGAACAAGCCAGGCGTCGTTGAACACGAGACAGCCTGCCCCCTCCACATGGCCGAAGAGGGTGTCGTAGAAGGTGAAGTCCCAATCATGGCCCTGCCCTGCCTGCAAGCGCTTGCTTTGCTTCAAGACGCCGCTCGGGCGGTACTCCTTTCCTTCTTGGTCGGAGCTCCCGAACCTCCTGAGACAGAACCGCCGGGCAAGCCCTTTGAGAGCCGAGCCGGGAAGCACCGGCACTCCGTAGGTGTGGTGCAGAGCGATCGAGGTCTCCAGGACGCAGTCTGCGCCGAGACCCACGATGACCCGGCCGATGGTCTCGACCGGAACCAGATAGGTTTCCCTTCCTCTCAACGAGGCGACCCAGCGCTGGAAAGCCCGGGGGTAGAAGTCGGGAGGGCGGATCCGATCGATCACCGCCCCGATCAGGGCACGTTTTTCTTCGCCCTTGTCGCCGTGCTTCCTCGCCCAACGATTCAGCCAGAGACCCGGATGAGTCGATTCGCATGCGGAGACCCCGGAGAGACCATTGCGCCTCGCAACTGTTTCCTTCAGCTCGCTCATCGCTCCTCGCCCTCATCAGTCCTCTTGACCTCGAGGATCGACTCGCAGAACCGGCCGTAGTAGACGGCTGCGAGCAGCGCGATGCGGGTGGCGCGCATATACTCGGGGCAGGAGAGGGTGTGGAGCGGATTCGACTCGCCGAACCCTTCCTCTAGTATCCCTCTCATGTGTCCGAGAAAGGCTCCGTATTCGGGGTGCTTCGGGACATTCCTGCTTTCGTAGAACGCCACGGTCTGCATGAGGCCGTTCGTCAGGACAAGACCCGGGAATCGGAGCCAAAGGCGACCGTACTGCTTCGCCCAGCTCTTCCCCTTGACCTCTTGAATATGGCCGAGGGCTCGACCCGCCGCCTTCTGGGAGTTCGTCCGGATCGCCATGACCTCCTCCTACATCCTCACCAGGCGCGCACGCCCGCACCCGACGGTCGCCTTCCCGCCCAGCTGCACTTCGCATTCCTTCTGCTTGGCATCCTCCGCCTTTCCCGTGAACGCGAAGTTCAGGATCTCGGCGGGCCCCTTCAGAGCGTCGACCTTCTTGAAGGACCTCTCGGCCAAAGCCACGCCCCAGAGGATGCTCTCCGCGGGGATCAACTCCTCGTACCAGAGCGCTCCTTCCTTGACTACCTTGAGATCGTCCTCGATCCGCGTCCGCGCGCGAACTTCGAGGGCTGTTTCGTATAGAAAGGCGAAGACATCGTCGCTCAGAATCGCGAACCGCCTGCAAAACTCGGATTGCCATCCGGCGTCCCCAGGAAAGACCGCCTTGGCGATTGAGGATGCCCAGCTCGCGGCCTGTTCCCTGTTGTCGGGCCGGATCTCGAGGTCGAGATCCTCGAGGTGGAGTTTGCCCGAGGCGGATCCGGCGCCGACGAGCGCGCAATCCGACTCGTTGACGTGCGCTTGGTGTTCACCGAGGACGATCGGGTGCCAGGGGACAGTCGGGAAATCCCTCGAGAAGCGATGAAGAAGGATCGGAGAGGTCGTCCAGGCAAACGTCCCGCAGATCGACCGAACGGGAAGGCAGAGGAGCTTGGCGTCTGAGAACGAGACGGCCCCCGCGTGCTCGTCCGACTTGTCCGTGTCGGGGCCGAAAACCGCCCGGGCCTCGTTGCTTCCGTCGTCATACTTGGCCCGCAGCACTCCCTTGATGCCGCTTCCGTACTGGAGCGGAAGCATCGTGGTCACCTCGCGAGCGACGGGTAGATCAACCGAACCGACCCCCGCACCGACGCCGGGATGGAGAGGGGAAAGAGCATGTATGAAGAATGTACATACGGTCATCGAGCGATCCTCCCGCAGCCCGTTTGCCTAGGACCAGACGCCCCAGAGGGCCAGCCCGAATCCATCTCGTTCCTGTTGGTTCGTGCAGACGGATCGAAGCCACAGGTCGCTCGCAAGGACCCGGGGATCGCCCGTCTTGACCTGAAAGAAATAGACGCTCCCGGCAGGAACCAGCCTCCGAAGCGGCTTGGGACCGCCGCGCAAGAGGTCCCACCCGCCCAGGGGACGCCACCGGGGAACACACGCGCCGACCAGCTCGAGCTCGAGGTGTCCGGAGGCCCCCGGAGGAGAACCGCGGAGTGGGCTGTTCTCCGGCGTTGCCGCAGGATCCAGCCAATCCGGACACCAGCCGGCCTTGAAGAAAGCCGGAGTGGCAAGCTGCATACGGACTCTTTTCGCCGCCGCCAGCGCGTTCGCCAGAGAGTCCGGCGGCGCTGAAGGCCATGGATCCTCGTCGGCAACCGCTTCGAAGCGGGCGATTCCGCCGTCGCCGCCGATCCGATGTACCGCCGGATCGATCGGCTGGTCGAATCGGACAAGCAGCGAGCCCGCCTGGAAGACGCTCGGTCCCGGGAATCCTCTCCCGCGATCGAGGAGCACCATCTCGGTGGTGTAAAGCATGCCGGCCTCGGCGGTCTCGGTCGTGTTGTTCATCTTCAGGCGCGTTCGCGGATCGAGGCTCGGGTCGAACCACACATCCCCCGACAAGGGGGGAGCCGCCGGAGGGTCCGCGAGCCAATCGTAGACCCCCCCCGCGGCCAGAAATCGCCCTGTGGGCTCCGGCTTGAAGGAGTTGCCGGTGCATCCGATCGGGCGAAGCAGGTGGGGGAGATTCACCCCGGAACCCTCTCCGACCGAGAGGGGGCGGAGAGGAACCACCGCGCCACCCCGAACTTGAAGGTCCTGAGGCACCGGGAAGAAGATTTTGTTGTCGAGGGCGAGAAGGGGTCCGAGGACGGACCAGGAGAGAAGCGTCTCTGCGTTCGATTTCGTGAACGCCATGTCAAGCTGCTTCGCCCGGAGCGTACGCACCGTCCCCGCCGTCACGGACGGAGGGGGAAAATCTCGGCTCTTGGCGGTGCCTCCGACGACGGATGGTCGAGGATCCCTGAACATGAGAGCGCCGTGAGGCATGATTCGAACCGTGTGCATCCGCCGCTCCTACCGAAAGCACCCCTTCTGGATGTTCTGGGCGATGATGATCTCGTCAGCCAGCGATTGCAGGGATTCCAGGTTGTGAACGCGACCCAGGATGTACTCTCTGTCCTCACCGACGATCTCCCCGGACGCCGGCCGTTTCTTTCCGAGCAATCGTCGCACCTCTTTGCGGAGGATTTCCTCGTTGTTCAGCGCTTCGATCCCCTCGTACTCACGAGCCAGCACATAGAGGTCGTGAGACAGACCTTCCGGAATCCTCTTCGCATCGAGAAGACTGATCCACTTCCGAACGCGCTCCTCCGGGCAGTCGTTCCAGGGGAGGCACACGCTCGTGGGCGCACCGGAGCGCTTTTCAAGAACGATCGCGAGAGCGTTCTTCCGGCTCTTCGCTCTTACGTCCAGGGCTTCTCTCGCATGGGTCACCATCGTCCCGGCCATCGGAGTAAGGAGATGATTGATGGCGATCCCGACCGAGAGCGTTCCGCCCACCTCATGCAGAAAGAGCGATTGAAGCTCGTGCGCGCAAGGAACTGCGCGGTCGATCGGAAGAAACGCGAGAACATCGTCGCCGCCCGCGAACACGGAGACCCCTCGGTTCTTCGTAACGATCGCGGGGGTCTTCCAAGCGAACCGAGAGAGTTTCTCGGCGAGCTCCCGGTGTTCTGCTACGGTCTTGCAGGCTCTTGTCCATTGCCCTATGCCGTCTCCGTCCGCACAAAGCGTGGCGACATACGGAAACGGCCGTTTCCCGATCGTATCGAGTTGCCCGAGAATCATCTCTGCCTGCCTCTGGGCCTCTTTTCGGTCTCCCTCGCCCAGTCCTTCGAGATCATCGTTCTTGCCGTCCCTGAGAAGCTTGACTCGGGATTCAAGAAGAAGCTCGGCGTCGTAGGGGAAATCACCGTAGATGCTCTCGGAAACCCTTGATACGAGATCGAGCCCGGCGAGTCGTTCGATCGCCTCTCGAATCGACCGGAAGCTCTTCGAATGATCGCGGTTCGCTCCTTCAATCCAGGCGTCTAAGGCGATACGCGAGATCGAGGGAAATCGCCCCGTTCCGATCCGCTTGACGATCCCCGGGAGATCGAGTTCCTCTTGCCCCTTGATCCCGGCCCGCGCACGCTCCCTGGCGAAGCGTGCGCGCTCTCTCTGGAGAACCGTTTCGCGTCTCCCGTCGAGAGAGGACTTGGGAACTGAGAGAGCGGTCGGATTCGGAGCGAAATCGGTCAGGACCTCCCGTGCAGCGAGCAGAGCCTCCACAGTTGCTCGCGAGACCGCATAGTCATCCTCCAGCGGAACCCAAGCTGCGAAGAGCTCCACGAGATCGGAATCCAGCTGTGCTTTCCAGGCCTCTTCGTCGATCCCGATGTCGAGCCTCTTGTCGGCGAGATACTTCCGAGCCCGCTCAGAGGCTTTCGACCACTCGTCTCTCGCGGCCTCTCTTGCCTCTTGAGCCGCTGATTTCGGGTCTCCCCCGGCAGGAATCACCGCGAGGACTTGATCCGAAACCGGAGCGCTCCTTTCGTCGACGCCGGACGGGAATGTTGGGATGATCAGCTCGGCCTCGAACTCGGACCGTAGCCGATACGCAGCCGCCCTAGCCATCAGGGCCACGAGCTCGGACGAGAAGAACAGATCCCGGGTGCGACGGGAGGATTCGATGAATTCCGCTACAGGACCGATAGAGAGCATGAGAAGGTGAGAGGTCACAGTTTGATCTCCACAAAACCGCTGGGCCCAAGCTTCTTCTTCACCCACTCAAAGAATGCCGTCCGCACCTTGCTTCCCGGGGTCGCCGCCCCCACCTCAGCAGTCGCGAGAGGTGCGAATCGAACCTTGTCGCCCGGGGCGGCGACCATGTCGAAGGACGCTTCCGATCCAGCAACTGGGGTGCCCCCGTCGAAGAGAACTACATCCCCCTCGGGAAAGGCCCGGTTCAGCCAAAGGAGGCCGGGGCGCCAGGTTCCATCCGCGAAACCGAACGGCCGTACGATGAGGGGGCTCGCCAGACGCTCGAAGCACTTCTCGTCCTGCCTCCACTTGAGGGTTAGATCTCTTCTCTTCCAGACGAGATTCCCATCGCGGTCCCTAGCGGGCGTAAACCCCGGCTCCGGATTCGGGTAGGGACTGTCCGTCGCATCCTTGTCCTGGAATCGTGTAACGATCGGGAGCCCGAACGATGCCCTCGGCCAAGCCGGAGCATTCGTGAGCTTGGGGGAAGGTGGATGCTGCCAGGCCGTATGGGGAGCGATGGGCGTGCGGAGTTTTCGCATCTTGTCCGGCTCGGGCCACAGGGTTACCCCCCTCTTCCCACCTCCCGGCCGAGCTGCTGCCTGCCTGAATTCCGCAAGCCATCCAAGCGCTTCGATCCACGCGGCTTTCGGATCGGAGGACGCCGCTCGGGACGCCGATGCGATCAGGAAGAGCGATCCCTTGAGACGGGGGAAAGGACCAAGTGAACCGGAGCCCTTGAACCACGCAGAGAGAGCGCTTGGATCTTGAGGTATCCAGAACCCGTCTTCTCCATCCGGCACTCTCTCAAAGGAGAGCGCCCCCGCGCCACGCCTCGATCGGGCACCATACCCACCGAAAACCACCCAAGCACGCAGCGCGCGACGAACGTGGTCTTCGATAGCGATTCCGCTCACCTTATCGTCTTGGGGAAACCGGAGGTGGATCGAGAAGCTCACGCCCATCCTGAGCTTGCAGCCCTGCACGGTGCGGGCAGGGAAGAGAGCATAGCTCCGGACATCGGAAAGCGGCGGCGGGTCCTCGGGATCTCCCGGGGCAACATCCTGGACCGTGACCTCCACGGCGGACGGCCGGCTCTTCCGGCTCGGTTTCGAGGGATCACCGGTGGCTGTGAAATCCTCCCATTGTGTCCCGCCCCAAATCTCGAACTCGGCTTGACGCATCTCGTCCACGGTCGCGAACGCCGAACCCATTGTCGCCCGCCACCAGAAGCGAAGGTGACCGCGAATCGTCGGTACGCGGATCGGGTCCAGGTCATCGGACTTCCCGGGCTCCGTTCCTCCGCCGAAGATCGGCGTCACCACATGAATTGGGCAAACAAGGGTCTCGAGCCTATCCGTCTTGATTTCCGGGAAAGGATGGGGAGATGAACGTCCGGGCTTTCTAACGGGACTCACTTGTCCTCTCTCTCGTCAGGGCGAAAGGTCATCCGCGAGCCGCCGAGGGAACCGATTCCACGCTCACAAGCAATCGAGGACATGTTTCTCAGAGCACATTACGGAGCGCGTTCCTTGAGAGCTCCCAAGCTTTAGCTGGGCATTATGGGCTGGTCTGATCAAACCGTCAAGGGTTTTCTTATACGGACTGCCCGACTCAACCCTCCCGCGGGCATTCGGCAGGCCCGCGGGGATGGGCTGCTACCCGGCGCCCCCGCGCTCGCAGAACTCCCAGCAACGTCTGGACGTGGAAGTATCGGACAAGATCTCGGAACGGTGTGGGGTGGTGCGCAGCGTGAGTTTCCTCCATCTTCGAATGAAGATCCACTCGACACGCGGAGAGGACCCAATCTATCCAGGTCAGGTATCTCTCGGAATGATGACTTCCGATCCAAACCGGAAAGGCCGCGCGCGGGTTTGCTTTGGGGAAGGAGTGAGTGGAGAGGAGCGAGAAGAGAGAGGGGAATCGAGAAGGCCGTGCGGGATGGAGACCTTGAACCGCAATAGGTT
>Ga0194126_10005850_pt1 | contig 17889 bp, 22 predicted proteins | sample TA2KigC150mmetaG_FD_148641 | JGI IMG/M metagenome (GOLD analysis project Ga0194126, IMG submission 148641) | Freshwater microbial communities from Lake Tanganyika, Tanzania - TA2015035 Kigoma Deep Cast 150m | ecosystem: Environmental > Aquatic > Freshwater > Lake | place: Tanzania: Lake... | reverse complement strand
TCAATTTTAAGTGGTTTTAGATATTTTGCTATACTTTTAGCTTGTTTGATACCAACTTCGGTCAGTGGAAAACCAGGTGTTCTTCCAGCTAAGATTCGTTCGGTATTGTTTTTAGCTTGTCCATGTCGTAGAAATATAATCAATTTTGAATTCTTTTTGAGCTCTCAAATAGAGATAATAATAACATTACCAGAACCAAGTCGATGAAAATAGGAATTGTTGGTGGAACTGGTGGCATGGGAAAAGGTTTTGCGTTAAGATGGTGTATCAATCATGATATTTTAATTGGTTCAAGAGATGCAGTAAGAGCAACAAGTTCTGCAGAAGAATACATGGATTTAGCCAGAAAAACCTATGGAGAAATCAATGGATCGATAAAAGGAAATGATAATGTTTCTATCGCAAAAGAATCTGATGTTTTGATTTTATCAATACCTTATGAAAATATTGATTCTACTTGTCCTCAAATACTAGCACAAATAAATGATAGCTGTGTTGTGGTATCGCCAATAGTACCAATGGTAAAAACAGAATTAGGTTTTGAATTTATTCCACTAAAAGAAAATAAACCGTTTTCATATCAATTGGTATCAAAATATATGAAAAATAGAGCAAATCTTGTTTCTGCATTTCATGTAATTTCAGAGAAAAAATTAGTTGATCCAAATCTTGCATTAGATTATGACATTTTTGTATGTGGTGATGACACTAACTCTGTAAAAATTGTAAGTGATTTAATTAATGAAATTAAAGGTCTTCGTCCAATTTACTTGGGAGCTGGATCATTGTCATATTTTGCTGAGATGGCTACGCCACTATTACTTAATGCAATGATCAAAAACAAGCTAAAGAATCCTGGTATCAAGATAGTTTAAAGTCCATAATTCGCAAATAGAAATTATGAATTATGCGCGTAGTGCAAGAAACTGGTACTCATCCATGGGAGTATTGTTCATAATTATGGCGGTCATAGTTTTGGGTAGAAATCTTGTCATTTGGGGACCTGGTTTTGTTTTAGATTTTTTAATAAGTTCAGAAATTACGAATGAAAAAGTATCTTTAGGTATGATTGTGTTTGGTAGTTTTTTGATTATTGTTGGCTTTAAAAAAAGTAGAATTAAAAATTAGCCAGTGCTATTTGTAAATGAATTATTGATTTACGAATTCCTCTATGTTGTTTAAAGCAGAATCCAGTGTTTGAATATCAGGTAAAAAAACTAGTCTAAAGTGACCACTACCATACTTTGTTCCAAATCCAGAACCATGTACCGTAAGTACTCCTTTTGTTCGTAAAAGTTCTAACACAAAGTCTCTATCTGATTTGTACTTGTTGTGTTCGATTTTTGGAAATGCATAGAAAGCACCTTTTGGATTAGAGCATGAAAGTCCTGAAATCGAGTTTAATCGTTTTATTACAAAATCTCTACGTTTTTTTAATTCAGAAACAAATTCTGAAATATATCCTTGTGGTCCACGTAATGATTCTAGTGCACCATATTGTACTGGCAAGTTTGTAGAGATTCTAACACGTGCAAGCTTTGGTAAATTTTCTCTTATCAGATCTAGTTTTGAAGAGTTGTTAAATGCAATGTAACCTATCCGCCAACCAGACATTAGATGAACCTTAGAAAATCCATTTAGCAGTATAACTGGCGAATCGTTTGCTACTTTTCCAATACCGACAAATTTTTCATCAAATACAATTTGATCATAAATTTCATCACAAATTATGTAGAGGCCATTTTCGTTTGCAATATCAACTAGTTCTTTTAGCGACTTTTCGTTGAATACAACTCCTGTTGGATTGTTGGGACTGATAAGGCAAATTGCTACAGTTTTTGAGGTTATTTTTGATTTAATATCAGCAATATCTGGTCTTGAATTATTCAAGTCAACTGCAAATTCTACTGGAATGCCACCATGCAATCTTACATAAGAGGCATAGGGAGGATAGTATGGACCTGGAAGTAACACTTCATCACCTTCTTCTACAATAGAAGAAATGACCATGTCAAGACCTTCAGATATTCCGTTAGTGATTAAAACATCATCAGCGTTCACGGAAAGACCCTTGGTATGTTCTTTTTTTGCTATTTCTTCACGTAGTTCTGGTAAACCTTCTGATTGGGCGTAATAGTTTTCTCCGTTGCGAATTGCTTTAATCATTGCTTCTTTTACATTATCAGGCGTCTGAAAACCAAATTGAACAGGATCACCTATGTTAAGATAAGTAACTTTTTTTCCTTGCTTTTGTAATTTTCGTGCTTCAGTTACAATATCCCGAATTGCATACTCAACACCTGCAACTTTTTTTGAAACTTTCAAGTATCTAGACAGATATTTAGCCCCGTTAAAGTTTTACTTGTTTGGACTCGTAGCACAGTCAGGACAGTGCGGGCGGCTTCGGACCGCCAGGTCGAGGGATCGAAGCCCTCCGAGCCCTTGTATCTAAAATAAATTGCTAAACTCTAATCCTAAATTATATTAGTGAATAAAATTCTAGACTATACATGACGCCAGGTATTGGATTAATGAAACGAAGGTTAGAAAAAGAAAAAGATGCTATTGCGTTGGCAACTTCTGGAATTATTAAAACCTATAATGTTAAAGAGGAACAAATCAAGACACTTGAAACAAAATATGACAGTGATAGTGGAGATTGGTATGTAGCAGTGGGATTTAATGATAAAAAAGCTATTGTTAAAATGGATTCGGTACAGGGAACAATTAGTGAAATTAAAGAGATTTAGTTACTTTTTTTTAAATTCAACGTTTGGGATTTCTTGATGTGGAATAACTAAAAGACCTCCCTCTAAGAGTTGCATAACTAATTGCGTTACCTCTTTTTCTACCTGTGTTCTTTGAAGACCTGTTTGTGTTGCAAAGATATCAACTAGTTCGGTTATCTTTCTCTTTCCGTTACATGACTTCCAAAAATCAATTATTGCTTGATTTACCATAAATCCCTGATTGTGTTCGTTTGCTAAAACCATAGAGCCATCTTCCTGTTTTATCAACGAGCCGATACCTTGAGGCATTGCTTTTTCATAGTCTATTGGGGCAGGAGTGCCTCTAGTTCCCATATTTTTAAGCATGGACTTTGCTTCATCAGACATTTTATCTATAGACCAAGGCGGATCCCATACAATATCGACTTTGACATTATTTACACCAGGTATCTTTTTTGCATATCTTGTAACGTCGCTAACAAGAGTTTCATGTAAAGGACATCCCTGAGTTGTCATAGTCATTTTTATCTTAACATCATTATTGTCAGAAACATCAATTCCATAAATCAATCCCATATCAACGATGTTGATTGGAATTTCTGGATCCATGCATTGTTTTAATGAGTTTCTAATCTGTTCTGGTTTTATTATAGTCATATTTGTAAAATTCTTCATGAAATCAATAAAAACTTTCTATTTCTTAGCTTCAAATAACTTTTTGATGGATTCCTCATAAGGGGGTTTTGCAATACCGGCTTCTGTAATTATTCCTGAAATAAGTTCTGGCGGAGTCATATCAAAAGCTGGATTAATTACATTAATACCATCAGGGGCAGTTTTTTTCTCACCTAGATGTGTGACTTCATTTCCCTTTCGTTGTTCTATAATCACATCCTCAGGATTACTTGTTAGATCAAATGTAGATAATGGTGCAGCAACATAAAATGGGATTCCATGTTGCTTTGCCATGATTGCAATTTGATATGTTCCAATTTTATTGAATACATGACCTGTGCGTAGAATTCTATCTGCACCTACTATGACTTTGTTAGTCAAACCCTTTGCCATAGTATATCCTACTGCTGTATCAGGAATTAAACTGACATCAATTCCATCATGTTTTAATTCAAATGCTGTGAGTCGTGAACCTTGTTGTACTGGTCTAGTTTCAGTTGCAATGACTTTGATGTTTTTACCTTCTTGTTTTGTAGCACGCATAACTCCTAATGCAGTACCATATCCTACAGTTGCCAATGCACCGGCATTACAGTGTGTCATTATAGTATCGTTATTTTCAAATAATTTAGAACCATGTTTTCCCATTTTCATATTAATTTGAATGTCTTCTTCTGCCATCTGTTTTGCAGTTTTTACTATAATACTCTTAGTATCAAAAATATCCTTACCTCGTTTTGCTACTGACATGATTTTTTCTAATGCCCATCCTAAATTTACTGCAGTCGGTCTTGTTTCAAAGAGAATTTGCTTAGCTGTTTCTAAATCGTTGAGCAAATCTTCTTTAGATGTAGCTTTGCTATGTATGGCAGCTAAGGCAAGACCAAAGGCCCCCGTTACACCTATGGCTGGAGCGCCTCTAACTACTAAATTTCTTATTGCATTAGCGACGTCTTTGTAATCTGTAAATTTAACATAAACTAATTCGTTTGGGAGTTTAGTCTGATCTATCATTACAACTGAGTTATCTTTCCATTCTACTGTTCGAAGCATCAATATTCTAAATTTTATTTGTAATGACGTATAATATTTCTTAATTTATAATGAACTTCGCATTATAAGTAGTTAATATTTTATTTTGGTGGACTATCCCATCAACAGATTGCTTGATTTAAAGACATTACAAAAATATGATGTTTTAAAAATGTATGAGATTTATGATAATTGGCCAGAACTAGGCTCTGAGTATTATAGTAAAAAACTATCTCAAGTTGATGTAAAAGATGTAGAACAGATAGTCTTTGTTGGGATGGGAGGATCTGGAATTATTGGTGATGTCTTTAATGCCATTTTTTCAAAGACAGAAATTCATGTTTCTATAGTAAAGGGATACCATCTTCCTAACACTGTCAACTCTAATTCTTTGATTATAGTAACAAGTGTTTCTGGAGATACTATTGAAACTTTAACAGTTTTAAATTCGGCAAAAAAATTAAGCAATAAAATAGTTGCTTTTTCTGGAGGAGGTAAACTCCAAGAACAGTGTAAAAAATATGGAATTCAACATAGTAAAATACCTCAGCTACATTCGCCCAGAGCTTCATTGACAGCATATCTATACACTGCACTAAATGTACTCATGCCTATTTTACCAATAAGAAAATCTGATGTTATGGAATCCATTTCAAAATTAAAAAATATAAAAAAAATAATTTCTTCTTATAATTTAACTGAATCAAATACCTCACTTAATTTAGCAGAATGGATAAAAGGTATTCCATTAATTTATTATCCGTATGGATTACAAGCTGCTGCAATTCGATTTAAGAATTCAGTTCAAGAAAATTCGAAGATGCATGCAATGGCAGAAGATGTTATTGAAGCCTGTCATAATGGCATAGTTTCATGGGAAAAGCCATCTGATGTTCAACCTATTTTATTACAAGGAAAAGACGATTATGTTAAAACAAAGGAAAGATGGAAAATATTAAAAGAATATTTTGATATTAATCATATAGACTATAAAGAGATATTTTCTGTTGAAGGAAATATTCTATCAAAATTAATCTGTTTGATATATTTATTAGATTTTTCAACTATTTACCTTGCTGTTTTAAATAAAACGAATCCTTCTCCTGTAAATTCAATCGACTTTATTAAAAGTAGAACTGTAAATAACTAAGAATCTTCGAACGCTTTGTTTGAATTGATGATTTCAAGTAGATGGATTATGTCTTCTTTTGTAACTTTTTTTGGATTATTGTCTAAATGTTTTCTATCTTGTAAGATCAATTGACTGGCTTGCTTTAGATTTTCTTTTAGTGTTATATCTGAAAAATTGAGTGTACGAACTAGTTTTAAAAATCGTTTATAGAATTTTGAATTATTAAATTTATGTGCAACAGTAGTTGTAAAAGCAAGAGCATGACCATGGGAAATTCCTTCATTTGAATACACGTATGATAACGCATGGCCTAAAGTAGTAGAGCAATTGCCAAATCCCAGACCAGTCATTAACGATCCCAAAGCTAGTTTTTCATTATTTTTATTCAGCAGTCCTTCTTCTAACAAATCAAATGCTTTTTCACAAAGAAATCTAGTGTATTCATTACCATTTTTGCTGTCAAACCCTTCCGTACATTGAGCGCATGCGTCTATTGCAGAATTTTTTATTATTATCTCAGAAGAACTTTCAATAAAATGAGGATCAACAATTGCAACATCTGCAAGAAGCTGATCATCATGAAAGCTTTTCTTCTTACCATCCACCTTAAGCACTGAAATTCTTGTTACTTCACTACCACTACCAAATGTTGTTGGAATCATTATTTTCTTTTTTTTTAATTTAAAGGCAACATATTTGGCAACATCAAGCGAGCTGCCACCGCCGATACCTATTACATATGAAAACTTTGCTGATGCAAAACTGCTTACAATTTTTTCAACTGTTTCCATTGAAGGGTTTGGTTCAACATTATCAAAAAGAAGTGATTTTTCTAATCCAGTATACTCTAGCCAACCACGTGACTTGGCTCCTCCTGAAGTGATAACTAATGAGTTTATTGGAACTTTATACTCACGTGCTGAATATTTACCAAAAATTATCGTAGATGGTTGTTTTATGGTGTACATTTAGTTCGTAAATATTTTCTATACCTTAATAATAAAACGTGATGGAAGGGTAATAATCATGTCATATTCACAAAAATTACGGCAGAAATTGGATTCGATGCAGATCCTTAGAGTTGGCGGAGCATTTGATGCCATGTCTGCTAAACTGGTTGAATTACACGGATTTGATGCTGTCTGGGCAGGTAGCTTTGCAATTTCTGCAACTCATGCATTACCTGATGCTAGCATAATGACTATGACTGAATTTCTTCATGTGACTACTACAATGGTTGATGCATGTGATATTCCCGTTATTGCGGATTGTGATACTGGTTTTGGAGGACCTTCCAATGTACGTCATATGATAAAAAAATATGAAAGTGCTGGTATTGCAGCAGTTAGTATTGAAGATAAAATTTTTCCAAAACAAAATAGTTTGCTTGAAGAAGGCAGACAGGATTTAATTTCAGAAAAAGAGTTTGTTGCAAAAATTATAGCTGCCAAAGAAGCAAAACAAAGTTCTGATTTTATGATAATTGCACGCACGGAAGCTCTAATAGCTGGACTTGGAATAAAAGAGGCAGTCAAGAGAGCACGAGCTTATGAAAAAGCTGGTGCTGATGCAATTTTAATTCATTCAAAAAAAAATACGCCTGATGAGGTTTTTGAATTTGCAGATAGCTGGGGAGGGAGTCTTCCACTAGTCATTGTGCCAACAACATATCCTAGTGTAAAAATCAATGACCTGAAAATGCATAACATAAAGATGGTGATCTATGCAAACCAAACATTACGTGCATCTCATGCAGCAATCAAAAAGATTTTGAATCAAATTTTAGAATCTGAAAGTATCAATGAGGTAAAAGAGAAAATTTCTTCAATAGAAGAAATTTTTAATCTACAAAAGATGTATGATATTAAAAAGCAGGAAGAAATTATAGAAAAAAACTTGAAGAAAATGGGTTACATTAATTGAAGGAATATACACAAAGGGAGATTTTTAATTACTTTGTAAAAAAAGGAGTTGAAAATTTCATTGGCGTGCCTGACTCTACTATGAAATATTTTGTAGACCAAGGCTTAAAGAAAAAACGAGTCATAATAGCAACAAGAGAAGAAGAGGCCATAGGAATTGCTACAGGGATGTCATTATCAAAAAGCCCTTCACTTGTTTTTATGCAAAATGCAGGATTTGCAAACTCACTTAGTACAATAACTTCATTAGTTCAGTTGTATCAAATCCCGCTAATTTTTTTGATTAGTTGGCGTGGTTATCTCAAAAACGATGCGCCAGAACATACCAAAATAGGAAGAATTCAACCTAGTTTATTAAAATCGTTAAATCTTAAATCAAAAATTCTTAGTGAAAATTTCTGGAAAAAAGAGTGTTCGTGGGCGTTAAACAAGATTCGAGATGGTCAGTCTTGCGCCTTAATAATTAGGAGGGATTTTCTTGATTAGAAAAGAAGCAATCGAAATAGTATCAAAGACATTGAAAAATCAGCTTGTAGTATCAGCTAACGGATACATAAGCCGAGATCTTTTTGAAGTATGTGATAGACTGGCAAATTTCTACATGATAGGTTCGATGGGATTAGCTTCCTCTATAGGTCTTGGATTGGCATTAAAAAATCCTAAAAAAATGATCTATATTTTTGATGGAGATGGAAACATCTTGATGAATTTAGGATCACTTGTAACTATTGGTAGCTTAAAACCAAAAAATCTTGTTCATTTCGTATTTGATAATGGAATGCACGAATCAACTGGTGGTCAACCTACAAGTTCAAAAAATGTAAGAATCGATTCGATGGCCAAAATGGCAAATTTTAAAGTCTTTCATACATATACAAAAAACCACCTAGAATCAATTTTAAAAAAAATAAACGATAAGATGGGGCCCATCATTATACTAATCAAAATAGAAAGAAGTGATCATATCAGCAAAAGAATTGACATTTCACCTACTTTAATAAAAACCAGATTTATGAAAACGATAAGAAACTAATGAAAGCAATTGTCATTGCTGCAGGATCAGGCAAAAGATTAGGAAAAAATATTCCAAAATACCTTCTTGACGTTAATGGCAAGACCATTCTAGAACACCAAGTTGCAGTTTTTAAAAAATTCAATATTAACGATATTATAATTATTACAGGCCCTTACAAAGAAAAATTTACAGGTAAAGAATTTACATTTGTAGAGGATGTTAGCTACAAAAAACATGATATATTAGGTAGCTTGCTGGAAGCAAAAAAACACATCAAAGGCGATGTGTTGATAGTCTATTCTGATATAATATTTGATTATTCCATTTTAAAGCAAGTGGTTGAATCAGATGTAGACATTGGAATAGCAGTCGATTTAGATTGGGAAAAATCATATGAATCTAGAACTGAACATACAAAAGCCGAAGCCGAAAATGTTTTGCTAGACAATCATAATTTGTTAGAAATTAGGAAAAACATTCAACATCAAGACAAAATTGTTGGCGAATTTTTAGGCATACTCAAGTTATCAAAAAATGGATCTGGTATTTTTGTAAAAAAATTTGAAGAATTAAAGAAAACCCACAAGGGAGCTTTTCATTCAGCACAATCCCTCGAAAAAGCATACTTAACAGATATGATTCAAGAACTCATAGATTCAAAAATCAAAGTAACACCTATCATAATATCAGGTAAATGGTGTGAAATAGATACGTTACAAGATCTAGAAAGAGCAAAAAGTATGTTTCATTAAGATTTGTTATGTATTTTTTCTAGCTCTTTCCAAAGTATAGATTCAATTTCTAAACCTGTGCCGAATAGATTTTTTTCTTCTTTAGGATCATTTTCCAGATCATAGAGTTCTTTTGTATCATTATGTTGATTGTAAATTAGTTTCCATTTTGATGTACGAACAGACATCGTGTTTGGTTCTTTTGGTGGTTCTTTTCTATCTAATGGATTTCCGGTCTCTGAATATGCAATATTTTCTTGTATTTTTTTACCTTGAATTAATGGCAATAATGAAACACCATCTGGGCTTTCATATTTAGGATCCCATTTTATATCAAGATAATCCAATATTGTTGGCACAATATCAATCGTTCTTACTTGTTGTGAAATCTCTTTTGGAGTAAAATCATCAGCAATAAGGTAAGTGAATGTTCTTAGAGTATAATCATAACAAAAAGCACCATACGCTCTTTCACCAAATTTTTCACCAACACCAACTCCATGATCAGACATTACAATAATTAAGGAATTTTTTTCAAGCAGTAATTTTTCAATTTCTTCAAATATACCTTCAAGGTATTTTTCTGCGCCTTTAAATAGTGTGTCATAACGTCTTTGATTTTCTTTTTTATTTTCAAAAAATTCTTTGCTAAAATTATTGTATACTTTAAGAACTTGATTCATAATACCTGTGTGAATGTTACTATAGTGTAAATATAAAAAGAAACTTTGTTTATTGTAAGCTCTTTTTGCTACATCTAAAAGTAATTCTTTATGTCTTGCGGTAAGGTCATCCTTTGTTTCATCATGAACTGTAAAATTATCAAATCCTTGTTTTGGCACAACAAGCTCGTTAATTAGATCAGCATGAGTATAATAATTATTTTCTTTGAGATATTCTGTTAGTGTCTTGAACCTATCTTTTTTGAATTTAAAGGTAGACCAGTAACTGTTAGTTCCCGTTCTTGTTCCATAAGAGCCACTAAAGACTGCATGCATAGCTGCAATTGTGTGTGGTCCATATGTTATTGATTGTGAGAAAAATACTGCCTTTGATTTTATCTTGTTAAAAATTGGTGAGTCTAATGCACTGTCAAGACGCCCACCATCAATCATAATAATAATTACATTTTTTTTAGTCATTGCCAATATTATTAGAGAATTTTATATTTTATTCTAGTTTTTGCCTTTTGGATCAAACCATTGCATAGTCTCTGCAATCGCACGTTTGGCATTTTGTTTTCCTACAATTGATAGCTCTCTTTGTGAATCGCCAACGATCTTTCCCCCTATTCTTAATATCAATAGCTCTCCTTTACCCCTAAAATTATGTTTTACAAATGGTTTGATGTATGCTGAATCATTTGAATTTATCTTCTCATGGTAATTTTTACCCGAAATTTCCCAGTTCAGTGTAACTGTTGAATCCCCTATATTGTACAAGTATTGATGGAGTCCTACTTTTAGGTCTAAATCTTGGTTTGTAGAACCATTTACTTGCACTTCAAAGGCCTTTGAATATGGTAAGGCTGTTGTTGATGCCAATTCTAGAAATTCGTATTCTTTTGTCTTTTCGGGATAAAACCATCTTCTTCCTTCACTGTGGTGCTGAACTATTACTTTTTGTTCTATTTTGTCATTAGGCATTAAATCTCTTACATTTACAGTTAAGGCACATGCGATCTTCCCAAGATCTGAATATAAGGGGATTTTTTTTGCTGTTTCGAAATTCTGTAGAATGTCTACAGAAATACCAGTACGTTTTGAAAGTTCCACTAATGAAAGATTATCTATTTCTCTATGGTATCTAAGAAGTGATGCGCTTGATTTTTCCTTTGTAGAAAAATCAAGCGCAAATTCTGATCCGAGATTTTCTGATAGTGCAGATAGTTCTTGTTGGGTATCGCCTGTTAATTTTCCTCCATATGTTAGTGCAAGAATTAGGCCATTTTGTTTTGCTCCCTTTCTTGTAGCAAAGGAGTGAGGAACAAATGGTGTAATATACATAGAGTCACCTGTGTTCATTATAGCAACTTTTTTTTCTCCACTTGATGTTTGATAATAGAAATTTACTTCGCCTATAAAATATGTAAACTGATGCATAAAATGACCATTATTCCATTGAACTGCAGTATTTGAAGGATCATTATTATCTACATAACATAATTCGCTAATCCACTCTGGTCTAAAAGGTGCAACTGTACTCATAGCAGTATCTCTATACTCATAGTATGGGTTTCTAGCTCTCTCCATTATTCGACTACTTTTCTTTGAATCCTCAGCTCGCATTACTTTTATGCCAAGAGGACAATCATCATGAATTATGTAAAAATCTCTGGCGTTGACTGGCCAAATTTTTATTGCCTTGTTTATGATTTCTTGAGAAATTGATTTTTTGCCGTTTATAATAGAATTAATTTCCTCAAGTGAGACGTCTAGCTCTTTTGCCGCATCTTCTGGACGTCGTTTAATATCGTTTAGAATTCCTAAGAAATTTTGTCCCGATTTGATTAATTCTAAATTAGAATCTAGTTCTTCTTTTAACATGTTATTTATCACCACAACCCACTAATTATTATTTTATAGCATAAATTTCTCTATTGAGAGTATTGTGCAAAGTAATGTAGAAGTAATCATCATATATATCCCAATTTTTTCAATTCTTCTTTAATTTTTTTGGTTTCATCATCAGTCAGTTCTTTAATCTCCTCACGAATTGAATCTTTCCTAATATCATTCAAAATTTTTTCCATTTCTTTGACAATTTCTTGGTTTGTTTGTGCAATATTGTTTTTCTCTTCCGGATCATTTTGTAAATCAAACAAGCTAACATTTTGTGTTGGATTAGATCTTGATCTTAAATACTTGAAATGTTTTGTTCTTATTCCTATAATATTTCCTAATTTTTTTGGATCTCTTGAACCTGTTTCAATATAAGCTGGTACATCATCAAACTTACTGCCCTGTAAAAGGGATAGTAAGCTTCTACCATCAATATTAGCTAGTAAATCTTGTAGTTTGAGAATATCAATTATTGTAGGAAATATATCAACGTGTCTAACTTGATCAGAAATTATTTTTGTTGAGTGTATTCCATATCCACTAAAAATTAATGGTACACGTATTAATTCATCATATAGATTCCATTGTCCTCTTGAATCCAATGTACGAAGCTCACCTTCTGTAAGTGATTTTTTCAATCTAGCAAGTTTAAGTGATCTTTTTATTGAATGGAAAGTAGTGTACACTTTTAGTCCTATCGGTTCAAGTTGAGGTAGTATTTCTTTTCCTTTTCTGAGTACTGTCTGAGTTCTTGTTTGTCTTTTTGGTTCTTCTTCAATTATTGGGATATAATCTCCATGATCGGAGCTTAGAATTACTAATGTATTTTTAAGATCGATTTTTTCAAGAAATTTTCCAATCCAAAAATCAATCGCTGAGACCATTCTATCATAACGTGTTTTTCCATAATTTTCATAATCAAATTCTTTTGGAAGATAAAAAGGCGAATGCAAATCCATAAGGTGGATAAAGTATATCCATGGTTCCTTCATTTTTTTTTCAAATCGGTCTATAATTAGCTGACCAATTCCACCTACAAGTTGTACCCACGAATCTCTTTTGTCATACACATAGGTATCTTTGTCTGTAAAATTTGCAGTTAATTTCATAAAAAATGAAACGTCTGGAACTGTTGCATATAGATTATAGCCATTTTTTTTCAATAAATCAAAATAGTTAGGCGCTTGTGGATCGTAATAAAAATGAGTTATTCCTGTTTTGAAAGGATATGATGCTGTAAATATACTACCAAGACTTAATCCAGTAGCATCAGAAGTACTTACAGCTTGAGTAAAATTAATTCCATTTTTAATTAAAAAATCAATATGTGGAGTTTTGGAAGTCTTGTTAAGACCATAAATTCGATCTGAATATAACGAATCTATTGTAAGAAATAATAGGTTTGGTTTAATCATTGTTTATCTTTTTTAATGAAATATTAGTAATGTTTGAATAATAATGTTTTTCCCATTTTTTTATTGCTGGTTCAGTAATTTTTAGTAATTCTGGTTTTTTATTTAATAATTTTATTATATCAGCAAAATGAAAATTATTATCAAGTTCTTTGAATATTTCTTTAGCTAATTCAAAATCTTCTTGATAATCTAACGTAAGTCTAACGTTTTTAGGTATTTGTAAGTTAGAATCTGGAGTTAAATATTCACATTTGAAAATATTAGTGTTAGTAAAGAATTCTCTATAACCGGTTTCGTTATTTTTAGTTTTTTTCAATTTACATATTTTATGTAATGCTGTTGTTCTTATTACGGCAGGACAAACTGCTGTAAAAGCATGGATTGTATGATCAATTTTTGTTGGGAGATCGCTTCCCATAACATAATCAATATTTGATTTTTCCATTTTTTCTACTATTTTATCAACATATATTGGATCAGTGTAAATTTTGTCTCCTTCTACATCTACTATAATGTCTGTTTCAAATTGTTTAGCAGCGTCTAAAAATCGTCTTAATATATCATTTTCACTACCTCTAAAATATAAAATACCTTCTTTATCTAAGTATTCTATTAATGGTTCATCACAATTTCTATTGGTAGTACAAACAACAATATTTCGGATTTTTTTTGAGGATTCTAATCTCGTTATTAATAATTTTATTAGAGGAATACCGTTAATTGTCATTAACTGTTTTTTTGGTAATCTTTTACTATCTAGACGTGCAAGTATAAAAATATCTGCGTTCATTTCGAAAATTATTCTTCAATAGTTAAATTCAAAGATTCAGATAGGCCGTTTATTGTCCAGCCTCCATCTACATAAATGTCCTGTCCAGTGATGTATTTAGAAGCGTCTGAAGCTAAGAATATGGTAGGGCCAATCAGATCTTTTACATCACCCCATCTACCTAAAACAGTCCTTTCTTCACGTATTTTTTTCATTTTTTTATTCAAAAAGCTCTTCATGGTCATGTCGGTTTTAATGTAGCCTGGGCCTATATTATTCACACGTATACCATATTTTCCACAATCTTTTGCAAATGCTTTTCCTAACATCTTTAGTCCTCCTTTTGATGCCACATAAGCTGGATTATTTGGAAAAGCTAATTCTGCATTGATACTGGTTATATTGATAATAGAGCCAAACTTTTGTTTTTTCATAAATTTTGTAACAGCTTGACTACAAATGAATGGTCCTGTCAAGTTTACATTAATTGTTTTTTCCCATTTATCATATGGATAATCTTTTCCATGTTGTGGTAAAGTTATACCAGCATTATTTATCAAGACATCAATTCGTTTATGTTTTTCAAATATCTGTTTACAAATCGCAAAAATCTTTTTTCTATCAGTAACATCGCAGTTTATTTTATAATAGTTTTCTTTTGTGTTCAAATTTTTAGAAAATATTTTGTCTATAGCATAAATTATGGCAAAACTTTTCCACATCTCACTTGCTAATAAATTACCGATTCCTTTTCCTGCACCAGTTATAAGTATTACTTTATTTTTAATTGAAAAAAGATTTTCCATGGTTTGTCAATTAAGTGATTTTAATTTCACTGGTTTTTTGTAAAACTGAGGAATCCAAAACTTGAACTAATTCTACAGGAGTTCCATCTGGGTCATAACAAAAAGTAACTTTTGCATAACCATCTGGAGAATATTGTGGTGGTGCATTAAATTTTACTCCAGCTGCTGTTAATTTTGAATATGTTTCATCAAGATTATCTACGGTAAAGGCTATATGTGAAGTACCAATTTTAAAAACTTCATATTTACCCTCAGATGTTTGTGGGTGTGATTTAAATTCAAGTAATTCCACTAGCGTCGGTCCATTATCTTTAGCTGAAAGTTTTACAGTATTTACTTTTACATTCTTCATAGATAGCATATTGTCTATATATTAACCAGATTCGTTCATATTTCTTTCTAATTTTAAACCTAAAAGATCACGATAAAATGTTAATGATCTTTCCATATTAGTCACAGATATACCAATGTGTCTTACACCTTTTATCATTGTTATTCACGATTAAAGCTGAAGTGAGATATATTAATGATATTTTAGAGTTATGATAAATGAAAAAAGCGTTTAGTGAAAAATGCAAGAAAATAAAATTGGTCTTAACAGATGTGGATGGAGTTCTTACTGATGGAGGATTGTATTACACTTCTAAAGGGGATGTTATGAAGAAATTTCATGTACGTGATGGAATGGGTGTTACTTTATTGAGGAATAACAATATTGATACAATAATAATAACGAAAGAAAAAACTTTTATGGTAAAAAACTGGACAAAAAGAATGAAAATAAAAAAACTGTATGACGGGATAATACATAAAGAACTGTTATTACCTAAAATATGTAAAGAATATAATATATCTCCTCAACAAATTGCCTACCTTGCAGATGATATAAATGATTTAAAATTATTAAAAAAAATAGGACTTGCTGCTACCCCCAATGATGGGATGAAACAAGCTAAAAAAATATGTGATTATATATGTAAAGCAAAGGGTGGAGAAGGTGCCTTCAGAGAATTTGCTGATCTAATTTTATCAAATAGACAATCTAAAACCAATTTATTATCCAATTAAAAAGTGAAATTCTATGGGTCATGTTTTCATAACAGCTGAAATTGGCATTAACCATAATGGCGACATAGAAATTGCAAAAAAATTAATTGATATGGCAAAAAATGCGGATTGTGATGCTGTGAAATTCCAAAAAAGAACTGTTGAAAAAGTATACTCCAAAGAAGTATTGGATTCACCTAGAGAAAGTCCTTGGGGTAATACTACACGAGATCAAAAACTAGGTTTGGAATTTGGAAAAGAGGAGTATGATATAATTGACAAATATTGTAAACAGAAAAAAATTGATTGGTATGCCTCTACATGGGATATAGATAGTCAATTATTCATACGTCAGTATAATACTAAATATAATAAAGTGCCTTCAGCTATGTTAACCAGCATACCTCTCTTAGAAACAATTGCTGAAGAAAGAAAATATACATTTATTGGTACTGGAATGAGCACTATGGAACAAATTCGAAGTGCTGTTGAGATTTTTAGAGGGTATAATTGTCCCTTTGAATTAATGCACTCTAATAGCTCATATCCTATGAAATTAGAAGAGGCTAACATATTATGTATACCTATGTTGAAAAAAGAATTCAATTGTAATGTAGGTTATAGCGGACATGAAGGAGCATCATACATTGTTTGTGTTCTGGCAGCATCCGTCGGCGCTACATCTATTGAAAGACATATCACCTTAGACAGAGCTATGTATGGTTCCGATCAAGCAGCTTCCTTAGAACGACTAGGATTAGAGCGTATGATACGAGATGTGAAGCGTGTAAAGGCAGTTATGGGCGATGGTGTTAAACGTGTATGGGATTCAGAAATACCTGTAATGAAAAAATTAAGATATACAAATTGATTTTATCATTATTTTATAATAAATCTATTTAATCTGGTTTCTTCTGCGATCAATTCTTTGTCAAATAATATTTGAAATATTATGAATTCTGCAACTTCTTTAGGATTTAGGAACGTGCTAAAATCTTGATCTTTAGATATTTTTGCCATTTCTGTTTTAATTAAGCCTGGAGATATACAAAAGGTTCTTACATTATATTCTTTTAATTCATCATAAAGAGTTCTTGATATTCCAAGAATTGCAAATTTTGATGCAGTGTATATTGAACCATCTTTAAAAGCTTGATATGAAGACGAAGAGCCTATATTTACAATTCTTCCCCATTTGCTTTTAATCATATCTTTGGCAAATTCCTTGGAAAATAGAAAGGGAGTTCTGACGTTTACATTAAAACAATGTTCGAAATCTTCTAAGGTACTATTATCTAATGATTTTATCATAAAAATACCTGCACTATTAATTAAAATGTCTATTTTAGGAAGTGTTAGTCTAGCTTTTTTTATAATTTTATGTATATCAGAGATTTTATTTAAATCACCTACTTCATAAGAAATTTTTATTTTGTTGTTAATTGATTTTTGTATTTCTTTTTTTAAATTTTCAAGGTTGTTTTTATTTCTTCCAGTTAAGAAAAGATTAGAAGAATTATATGCTAATAACTTTGCAATTTCTTTCCCTAAACCACCCGTGGCTCCGGTAATAAAACAATTTTTATTTTTTAGTAATTCATAATTCATGTATTATTACCTTTTTTGTTCATTAAATTCTCTTCTACCATATCACAAATAATATGATAGATTATTCTATGCACTTCCTGAATTCTAGGTGTTGAAGAAGAATTTACTATGATTGATATGTCTGCTAATTTTTTAATTGTTCCTCCTTTTGAACCAAGTAAGCCTATTGTTACTGCTCCTTTTTTCTTTGCTATTTCTAACCCTTTCTTAACATTGATAGAATTTCCACTTGTTGAGATGCCGATTACTACATCGCCTTTTTGAACCAAACTTTCACACTGACGGCTAAATACAATATCAAACGAATAATCGTTTGAAAGTGCAGTAATGATAGAGGAATCTGCAGTAAGAGCAATTGCTGGATAACTCGAACGATTGATTTTGAATCTTCCTATTAGTTCAGCAGCTATGTGTTGCGCGTCTGCAGCACTTCCACCATTTCCAAAC
>Ga0194126_10005844_pt1 | contig 17894 bp, 18 predicted proteins | sample TA2KigC150mmetaG_FD_148641 | JGI IMG/M metagenome (GOLD analysis project Ga0194126, IMG submission 148641) | Freshwater microbial communities from Lake Tanganyika, Tanzania - TA2015035 Kigoma Deep Cast 150m | ecosystem: Environmental > Aquatic > Freshwater > Lake | place: Tanzania: Lake... | reverse complement strand
AACGGCAAGGAGAGCTGCGCCTCCTGCCATGAGCAGCGTCTGGCCTTCACCGACGGAAGGCCGGTCGGCGTCGGCGCCACCGGCCAGCACACGCCGCGCAATTCTCCGAGCGTCGCGAACGCCGCCTGGCGGGCGACGCTGACCTGGGCCAATCCGGCGATGGTGACGCTCGAAAAGCAGATGGAAGGTCCGCTCTTTGGCGAAGAGCCGATCGAAATGGGCGTCAATGACAAGAACCGCAAAGAGATTCTCGCGCGCTTTGCCGGCGACGCCGACTATCGCCGCGATTTCACGGCGGCGTTTCCAGGCGAAGCCGACCCGATCAGCTTCGGCAACATCATCAAGGCGATTTCCGCCTTCGAGCGCGGAATCGTGTCGGCCTCCTCGAAATATGATCTTTATCTTCTCGGCAAGGCGACGCTCACCCCCGAAGAGACGCGCGGCAAGGACCTCTTCTTCGGCGAAAAGGCCGAATGTCATCACTGCCATGGCAGCGTGAATTTCGACGATCAGTTCTATCACGCGAAAACCCGCGAGATCGAGACGCCGTTTCACAACACCGGGCTTTATAATCTCGACGGCAAGGGCGCCTATCCGGAGCCCAATCGCGGGGTGTTCGAGAATAGCCACAACCCGGCCGAGATGGGCGCGTTTCGCGCGCCGAGCCTGCGCAACATCGCCGTCACCGCGCCCTATATGCACGACGGCAGCGTCGCGACGCTCGAGGAGGTGATCGACATTTACGCGGCGGGCGGGCGCAACGTCGCCAGCGGTCCGTTGAAGGGCGACGGCCGCTATAATCCGAACAAGAGCGCGCTGATCGTCCCGATCGATCTGTCGCCCCAGGAAAAGAGCGATCTGATCGCCTTCCTGAAAACGCTGACCGACGACTCTCTGCTGACCTCCCCCCGCTTCGCCGACCCGTGGAAACCGGCGTCGACCGCGAGCGGATCAACGCGTGCGCCTACTCAGTGAGATTCAACCTCGAATTAGGAAAGAAAAGACGATGCGGTTCCAATCGAAATTGATGCACGGCGTGGGGCTGGGCGCGCTCGCGCTTTTGTCCTCAGCGTCCTTTGCGCATGCGCAGCAGGCGCTTCCCCAGATCACCATCGGCGCCGCGCGGCGGCCGCCGCCGGTCGCGACTCCGGCCGTGCGAGAGTCGACGGCGGGCGAAGAAGGAATCGCGCCGGGCTTTAGCGCCGCCCGCGCGAAGCTGCCGATCTACCGGGACCCGCCGGGCGACACGGTAACGCTCATCAACACCAAGTTCTTAAGGCCGACGCCCTTACCGGATGTCCGGAGGGTGTTGGAATACAGCCCCGGCGTTTCAATACAGCAGGGCGATGGCGTGCGCGATCTGCAGATCTCGATTCGCGGCTCCGGCAACCGTCTTGGCGCCGGCTTTCCAACTGGCGTCCGCAACATCATGCTGTGGGAAGACGGCTTTCCGATCATGACGGCTGACGGCAACGGCCGCACCGACCTGCTCGATCCGCATTCCTACGCCGCCGTCGACGTCTATCGCGGTCCTTCGTCGGCGCTCTTCGGCAATTACGCCTATGGCGGCGCGATCAATTTCCGCACCTTTTCCGGCGCCGAAATCGACGGCGTCCACACGGGTTCGGAATTCGGCAGCTTCGGCTATGTCAACAATTACGTCCGCGTCGGCAAGGCGGTGAAGGACAGCACGCTCGGCGCCTTCGATCTGGCGTTTTTCGCCTCCGACGCCAATAGCACCGGCTGGACTCGCAATTCCTTCTCAGGCAAACAAGCCAAGTTTCTCGGCAGATGGGATGTGACTCCGACCGATCGGGTCATCGTGAAATATATCGCCAACAATTTGAGATCGGAGTTCATCAACCGAAATAATTTAGGGGTGTTCTATCTCAATCCTTTTCAAGAAGGCTGCGCCATCCCAACCGTTTGGAACGCCCAATTGTGCAACAATCTGAACGTGCCGGTGAATGGCATATCCACACCGCTTGTTCGCCAAAGCGTCTGGCAGCTCGGCACGCACTCGAACACGCTCAGACAGATCGGCGGCGTTCAGTTCGAGCATGATTTTGACAAGGACACGACATGGCGGACGCAATTCACCTACGACTATTTTGACTTTCTCAATGGCACCTGGCCGCCGCCAGTTTTGGGCCCGGCCGGACAGGGCGGCCCGGTGGGCATCAGGGGTCCGACGGTGGGCATCACCGCGCAGACCGACATCACCAGCCACATGCCGATCTTCGGATTTCCGGCGACGCATTTTCTGCAATTCTTCTATAACAACGCCAAGACCGCCAATCCGCTATTCAACCAGATCGCCAATAGATGGTATAGCGGCGCGATTGGCGCGCAGGTCGGCAAGATCGATTCATACACGTCGAACATCAGTTTGCGCGCGCGCGAAGAGATCGCGCTCGCGCCGGGCCTGACCGGCGTCATCGGCTTCAGCACGAACTGGAACAGAGTCTGGGGCGTCTTCACCGCCTATAACTATACCGCCAATTTTGCGCCCAGATTTCCCACGCAGGTCGCCGTCGACAATGACTATTGGAACACGGCGCCGGAAGCCTCGCTCACCTATCGCTACAGCCCCGAGTGGCAAGTGCGGGCGCGCTATGCGACCGGCTACAGCACGCCGACATTCGTGTTCCTGACCAATACGCGAAGCGGCGTCGGACAAAATCCGCTGAAGGCTCAGACCAACATGGGCGTCGATCTCGGCATCGACTGGACGCCGAGCCCCGATCTCACGGTCAGCGTGACCGGCTTCAACGAATGGCACCGCAATGAAATCTTGACGTTGAACAACGCGCTTGTCTCCTATCAGCAGAACATTCCCGCCTCTCTCCATCGCGGCGTCGAACTCAACGCCGATTGGCGGCCCTTTGAAGGATGGCGGCTGATCGCGGCCTATACGTTCAACAATCAGATCTTCACCAATTTTTGGGACGATCTCGGGGCGGTTAACCTGGGCCCGCCGTTTTTTACTCAGCTGGCCGGCGGCGCTCCTGCTCTCTACAATCGCTCGGGCAACCGAATCCCCAATGTGCCGCCCCATACGGTGACGATGCGCTACGGCTATGATCAGCCGCACGGCGATCTCGCCGGTCTTGGCGCCTATGTCGAATATGTTTTCAAGAGCAACTATACGATCGACAACGCCAATTACACGACCGTTCCCAGCTACAGCATCGTCAATCTCAACGCTCACTATAACCACGACCTGACAGACTTCTATATCAAGAACATCGAGCTCTATTTCGATGTCCAGAACGTCTTCAACCGGACTTACGTCGCCGGCGCGCAGGCGCTTGGCAACACGCTGATCACAGGCACCCCGTTTCAAACGCCGGTCGTCTGGCCGACCGGCGGCCTGGTGCTGGCGCAGGGCGCGGGCATCAGAGCCGGCCAGCCAATTGGTTACACGGCAGGCATCAAACTCAGGTTCTAACGCGATCAGGCGCCGCCCCCATCTTTGGGGCGGCGCCGCCAGACGAGCGTTTTTAGGGCGAAGCTTCGAGAACGCGCACGGCTGCGGTATTTTTTTAACCGACTGCGCCGCGTGATGCGGCAATGGCGACCGGCGAAATTTCGAATTGGAAATCGCCGGGGCGGGATAGTTTCAGTCCGCCAATTTCGCGTGGGAGGCCATGCAATGCTTCGCGCTGGGCAGGCAATTGGGCGCTTGATCGCCACCGCGGGGATCGCGGCGCTCGTCCAGGCCGTCGCGGTCCTGCCGCTCTTTTCAGCGCTTGCGGAAAATCCTTCAGACGCGCGCGCCGCGCATGGACTCGCGCTCTACGGCGAACCTGCGCTGCCGAAGGATTTCGATCATTTTCCTTACGCAAATCCCGACGCGCCAAAAGGCGGCGTGCTGCGCCTCGGCCGACCCGGCGGATTCACGAGTCTCAACCCGTTCAACTCCAGATTCGGGGACGCGCCGCAGCTCATCATCGGCAATGTGGTCGAGAGCCTGATGACGCGGTCGCAGGACGAAGCCTATTCGCTTTATCCGCTGATCGCGCGGTCTGTCGATATCGACGACGCCCGCGAGCATGTCACATTTCACATCGACCCGCGGGCGCGATTTTCCGACAAGACGCCGATCCTCGCTTCGGACGTTCTATTTTCCTTCGAACTGCTGAAGTCGAAAGGCCGGCCGAAACATCGCGCGACTTTCGCGCTCGTGAAATCCGCCGTAGCTCTCGACGATCATACGGTGCGTTTCGACCTGACCGGCGTGAAGGATCGCGAAGCGCCGCTCGTTCTCGCCGACATGCCGGTCCTGTCGAAGAAAGCCGTCAATGTTGAGCGCTTTGATGATCCCGACATGACGATCCCGCTTGGTTCTGGCCCTTATCGGATTTCCGAAGCTAAAGTTGGAGAGCGCCTGGCTCTGCGCCGCGACCCTGACTATTGGGGACGCGACATTCCCAGTCAAAAGGGACTCTATAATTTCGATGAAGTCGCCGTGGACTATTACCGGGACGGCGCGGCGCTGTTCGAGGCGCTGAAAGCCGGACTGATCGATTATCGCGAGGAGACGAGCGCCGCGCGTTGGTCGTCCGGCTATGATTTCCCCGCCGTTCGCAGCGGCGCCGTCGTGAAGGAAGTCCTGCGGCCCGGCCGGCCAACGGGAATGGAAGGCTTCGTCTTTAATCTGCGCAAGGCGATGTTTCGCGACGCGCGACTGCGCGAAGCGATCGCCATGATGTATGACTTCGAATGGATCAACGCCAATTTTTACAGCGGACTCTATATCCGGACCGAAAGCTATTTCGGCGAGTCGGACTATGCCTCGACCGGGCGTCCGGCAAGCGACGCCGAGCGCGCCTTTCTTGCGAAGTTTCCCGGCGTCGTTCGCGACGACATTCTCGAAGGACGCTGGCGACCGGTTCAGCACGACGGTTCCGGGCGCGATCGCATCGTCGCGAAACGCGCGCAGGCGCTTCTCGCCGAAGCCGGCTACGTCCTCGTCGGCGGACGTCTCCAGAAGGATGGCGTTCCCGTCACATTCGAGATCATGATTCGCGATCGTGACGAAGAACGGCTTGCGCTCAATTTCGCCGCTTCGTTGAAACGCATCGGAATCGAAGGCAATCCGCGCTTATACGACGAAGTCCAGTACGAGCGGCGGCGACAGCGCTTCGAATATGACATGATGACCGGGCAATGGCTGCCCGCAGCGGTTCCCGGTCAGGAGCAGTTGAATCGGTGGAGCACGGAAAGTCTCAACCGCGAAAATTCGGTTAATCTCGCGGGCGCCGCCTCGCCCGCGCTCGACGCCGCAATCGCAAATCTACTCGCGTCGCGCACCAGGGATGACAGCGTTTGGGCGGCGCGCGCGCTCGATCGCATCTTGCTTTCCGGATTCTATTTCGTGCCTCTCCAGCATACGAACGCGATCTGGTGCGCCCATAGCGCCGCGATACGCCATCCCGACCACACGCCGTTCTTTCCGATGTTTCCGTTCGGCTTCACTTTGGAGAGCTGGTGGATGCAGAGCGCTCAACCTCATTAGGCATCGTGTTGGCGGACCACGCCGGAAGCGGTAGAGATATTCGTCAACCGCTTGCGCGAAGCGTTGGAGACGCATCATGGGGCATGAGCCCTGGCCGACCGAATTTCGCCTCTCCGAAGGCGGACGCCTGCTGAACGTCGCCTTCGACGACGGCGCGCGTTTCGTGCTCAGCGCCGAACTGTTACGCACCCAAAGCCCAAGCGCCGAGGTTCAGGGCCATTCGGCGCAAGAGCGCAAAACGGTCGGCGGCAAGCGCAATGTCGCGATCATCGCCGTCGCGCCGGTCGGCAATTACGCCGTGCGGCTCGACTTCGACGACATGCATCGCACCGGGATCTACACATGGCGATATTTGCGCGAACTCGGAGAGACGGCGACGCAGCGATTTGACGCCTATCTCAAAGAACTTGCGGCGAAGGGGCTCGATCGCGATCGGCCTGGAGAAAGATAGTCAAAACAAAAGCGGCCGACGCTAGAGCAGGTTCCGAAAAAGTTGACAGACTTTTTCGAAGAGAACCTGCTCCAACGTTTTGATTTTGAGCGATTCCTTATCGATCACATAATTCCATGTGATCGGGAAGCGCTCTAGCGCCGGCCGCCTGAAAACTGCTGCCGGGCCTACCGCGTCACAACTACGCGCGTGCCGACTTTCACCCGATTGTACAGGTCGACGACATCGTCATTGGTCATGCGGATGCAGCCGGACGACACGGCCTGGCCGATCGTCCAGGGCTCGTTGGAGCCGTGGATGCGATAAAGCGTGCCGGAGAGATACATGGCGCGCGCGCCGAGCGGGTTGTTGAGTCCGCCCACCATGTGCCGCGGCAAGTCGGGGCGACGATGCAGCATCTGCACCGGGGGCGTCCAGTCCGGCCACTCGCGCTTGTGCGAAATGTAGCGCGTGCCGGCCCATTCAAATCCGGGGCGGCCGACGCCGACGCCGTAGCGGATGGCCTGGCCATTGCCGAGCGTGTAATAGAGGCGCCGCTCATTGGTGGCGATGATCACCGTGCCCGGCGCATATTTCGGCTCAAAGGCGACGACCTCGCGCGGAATGGCGACCGCCTGTGGCCGGCCGTCGCTCGTCTGCGGGGCGAAACCGCCGCCAAAAAGCGCGGTGAATGGATCGACCGCAGGCGCCGGTTGCGGCGCGGGGCTCCGCGCCAATGCGTCGCAAGAAAGGCCACAAAGCGCGCCGAGCGCGCAAACCAATGCAAAAGTAAGACGCCGCATGATGATCCCTTTTTCGAGAGTGGGCGTGCGCCGCGCTGAATCAGGGAACCGCGCGATCCTTTCAATTAGTCTCGCAGCGCGTCCCCGCAGGCAAGCGGCGAAGTCCCGCCAGCCTGCGTTTCTCCAGCGATTGTGGCACAGTTGCAACAGTTAGGTTGAGCGCGACAATACGGTCAGAACTTCAGCGTCGTCGCCTGTTTGACGCCGGGCAGGTTCTTAAGGGCGGCAAGCGCTTGCGCCGGCAACTCGCCGTCGATGGCGACGAGCGCGACGGCGCCGCCTCCGGGCCTGTCCCGACCCAGCGCGAATGTGGCGATATTGACCTCGGCGTCGCCGAGCGCGCTGGCGAATTTGCCGATGAAGCCCGGCCGGTCCTCATTGGTCAGATAGATCATCGACGCCGAGAATTCGGCGTCGACGCCAATCTCGCCGATGCGGATGATGCGCGGCTTGCCGTCGTGGAAGACGGTGCCCGATACGCAGATTTCGCCATGCGCCGTATGCGCGCTGAGCGTGACGAGAGATTCGTAATCGCCTTGCGCCTCGCGGGTGATTTCCTCGATCGCCAAGCCGCGCTCCTTGGCGAGGATCGGCGCCGACACCGGATTGACGTCTTCGAGAATCGGCCGCAGCAATCCCGACAATGCCGCGGACGTAATCGCCCGCGTCTTTTGATAGGCGACGACGCCTTCATAGACGATCGACAATTTGTCGACGCCGGCGCGCGCGATCTGCCCCACGAAGAGACCAAGCTTTTCGGCAAGCTCGACGAAAGGTTTGAGCCGCGGCGCCTCTTCGGGGCTGATCGAGGGGAAGTTCACGGCGTTGGCGATCGCGCCGCGCGTCAGATAGTCCGCCATCTGCTCGGCGATCTGCAGCGCGACCTTCTCCTGCGCCTCGGCCGTCGAAGCGCCGAGATGCGGCGTGCAGACGACATGCGGATGGCCGAATAGCGGATTGTCGGTCGCCGGCTCCTGCGCGAAGACGTCGAAGGCGGCGCCGGCGACATGGCCCTCGTCGAGCGCCTTGCGCAGCGCTTCTTCATCGACGAGTCCGCCGCGCGCACAATTGACGATGCGCACGCCCTTGCAGGTCTTGGCGATGTTTTCCGCCGAGAGAATGTTCTTGGTCTGCGCCGTCAGCGGCGTATGCAGCGTGATGACATCTGCGCGCGCCAGCAGGTCGTCGAGGTCGACCTTTTCGACGCCAAGCTCCTCGGCGCGTTCTTCGGTGAGATAGGGGTCGAAGGCGATCACCCGCATCTTGAGGCCGAGCGCGCGTTCGGCGACATTGGCGCCGACATTGCCGCAACCGATGACGCCGAGCGTCTTGCCGGTAATTTCGACGCCCATAAAGCGGTTCTTCTCCCATTTGCCGGCCTGGGTCGAGGCGTCGGCGGCAGGGATTTCACGCGCCAGCGCGAACATCAGCGCAATCGCATGTTCCGCCGTGGTGATGGAATTGCCGAAGGGTGTGTTCATGACGATGACGCCGCGCGCCGTCGCGGCGGGCACGTCGACATTGTCGACGCCGATGCCGGCGCGGCCGACGACCTTGAGACGCGGCGCACGTTCAAAAATATCGGCGGTCACTTTCGTCGCCGAGCGGATGGCGAGTCCGTCATAGTCGCCGATCGCGGCGGCGAGCTTGTCTTTATCTTTGCCCAGCGTCGGTGCGAAATCGACGTCGAGGCCACGCAGCCGAAAGATCTGCGCGGCGGCGGGCGAAAGGGAGTCCGAGATGAGAACGCGCGGCGGCATGTGTTCATCCTCTAAAAAAGCTGACACGGGCGCAGCTTTCGTGAAAAAATCGCGAATCTACATCACGCCGCCTGCGTGACCTCGTCGCAAGCCTCCGCATAGGCCCAATCGAGCCACTGGGTCAGCAGCGCCACGTCGGACGTTTCCACCGTCGCGCCGCACCAGATGCGAAAGCCCGGCGGCGCGTCGCGATAGGCGCCGAAATCATAGCCGGCGCCTTCCTTTTCGATCATCGCGACCATCTTCTTGGCTAGCGCCGCCTGCGCGTCGGCGCTAATCGCCGCGCTGTCGCCGCAGAAGCCAAGGCAGACGCTGGTGTTGGACCGCGTCGCCGCATCCTTGGCGAGGAATTCGATCCAAGGCGTCTTCGCGACCCACGCCGCGACGGCGCCCGCATTGGCGTTGCAGCGCGCAAACAGCGCGTCGAGTCCGCCGATCGATTTCGCCCAGGATAGCGCGTCGAGATAATCTTCGACGGCGAGCAGGGACGGCGTGTTGATCGTCTCGCCTTGAAAAATCCCTTCGATAAGCCTGCCCTTTGCGGTCAATCTGAAAATCTTCGGCATCGGCCACTGCGGCGCGTAGCTCTCGAGTCGTTCGACGGCGCGAGGCGAGAGAATGAGCATGCCATGCGCGGCCTCGCCGCCAAGAACCTTCTGCCAGCTGTAGGTCGTCACATCGAGCTTGGCGAAATCCAAGGGCTGCGCGAAGGCCGCCGAAGTCGCGTCGCAGATCGTCAGGCCTTTGCGGTCCGAAGGAATGAAATCGGCGTCCGCAACCCGCACGCCGGAAGTCGTGCCGTTCCAGGCGAAGACCACGTCATTGTCGAAATCGATCTGCGAAAAATCGGGCAATTCGCCATAGGGCGCGATGAGGCTTCGCGCCTTCTCGATCTTCAGCTGGTTGAGGACGTCGTTGACCCAGTCCTTCGAGAAGCTCTCCCAGGCGACGACGTCAACGCCGCGCGGGCCGAGAAGCGACCAGAGCGCGATTTCGACGGCGCCGGTGTCGGAGGCTGGCACGATGCCGATTCGGTAATCGGCGGGAACGCGCAGAATCTCCCGCGTCAGAGCGATCGCCTGCGCCAGTTTTTCCTTGCCGGCCTTTGACCGATGCGAGCGGCCGAGCGCCGCTCCGGCGAGATTCGCCAGCGACCAGCCGGGCGGCTTGGCGCAGGGGCCGGAGGAAAAGCAAGGATTGTTCGGCATTGCGCCGGGTTTCGCCGTTTTGTCGCCGGCCATTGCGGGATCCTCTGCTGTCTGCGCAATCGTCTGCGGCGCCCGCCGCGCGCCGCTGCGCATGTGACGGCGCTATGCGCGCGCTGCCTCCTGCGGCGTCTTGGCGCTGATCGCGAGAGCGTGAACCCGATCGGCCAGCTCCTCGGCGAGGAGCGTGTTGACGAGACGATGCCGCTCGATCAAGCTCTTGCCCTCGAAAACCGCGCTCACCACCTCCACAGTAAAGTGGGTTTCGCCGTCCGGATGGTGATGCCCATGGCCGGCGTGGCGGTGAGAGTCGTCGATAACATTGAGCGCCTCGGGCGCAAGGCCGTCGGTAAGTTTCCGCGCAATACGCGCCTTGACGACGCCTTTACTCTGATCCGTCATTTTTCCTCTCCGGTCAGCGCCGAATTAGCACATCGGGCGCCGGTTGCGCTTGCGGCTTGCTGCGGCGCCATCATAATGGAACGAAATGAACCTGAATTCGCCCCTCTTCGATCGCATCCGAACGCAGCGCGAGTCGCGCGAAACCCCGCGCGAGACAACGATTCGCTGTGATTCGCCCGGCTGCGAGGCGGAGGGCGCCTATCGCGCGCCGATGGGGCGGCTGCGCGAGGGGCAATATCTCTGCTTCTGCCTCGAGCACGTCCGGGAATACAACGCAACCTACAATTATTTCAACGGCATGGATGACGCTTCCGTCGCCCGCTACATGAAGGACGCGACCGTCGGCCACCGCCCGACCTGGTCGATGGGGACGCGCCGCGGACAGGCCGGATTTCGCGAGGACCACATGTCGGCGGTCGATCCGCTTGGCGTCTACCGCCAGCGCTTCCGCCGTCCCCAGCCCGCAGCTCCGCGCCGCGGCCCGCAGCATTCGCCGGTGACGATCAGGGCGTTCGTGGCCATGGGCCTCGAGGAGACCGCCGACCGCGAGACGATCCGCGCCCGCTATAAGGAGCTCGTCAAGCGTCATCACCCGGACGCCAACGGCGGCGACCGCTCCCGCGAGGAAAAATTGCGGGAAATCATCCATGCCTATAAGACGCTGAGGGCCGCGCGGCTGGTCTGAGGGCCGCGCCGGACAGGATTTTCCGCCGGGCGAAACTGGACCCGGCGCGGCGCGGATAGCGCGGTCGGCGCAACGAAAGGACGCAAATTTTGATCGCTTTAGAACACCCGGCAACCGGCCTTGACAGCACGCCGGACATGAAGATTTCCGTACGCCAGGTGTTCGGAATCGACTCCGACATGGAGGTTCCGGCCTTCTCCGAGCGCAACGAGCATGTGCCCGACCTCGATCCCGACTATCTGTTCGACCGCCAGACGACGCTCGCGATTCTCGCCGGCTTCGCCAAGAATCGGCGGGTGATGGTGACCGGCTATCACGGCACCGGAAAGTCGACCCATATCGAGCAGGTGGCGGCGCGGCTCAACTGGCCCTTCGTGCGCGTCAATCTCGACAGCCACATTTCGCGCATCGACCTTGTCGGCAAGGACGCCATCGTCCTCAAGGACGGCAAACAGGTCACCGAGTTTCGCGACGGCATTCTGCCCTGGGCTGTCCAGCATTGCGTGGCGCTATGCTTCGACGAATATGACGCAGGGCGCCCCGACGTAATGTTCGTCATCCAGCGCGTGCTCGAAGTCTCCGGCCGGCTGACGCTGCTCGATCAGAACCGGGTGATCCGGCCGCATCCGGCCTTCCGACTGTTCGCCACCGCCAATACGGTCGGGCTCGGCGACACCTCGGGCCTCTATCACGGCACGCAGCAGATCAATCAGGCCCAGATGGACCGCTGGTCGATCGTCGCGACGCTGAATTATCTGCCGCATGACGCCGAGACCAATATCGTCCTCGCCAAGGTCAAATCCTATGGCGCGTCGAAGGAAGGCCGCGACATCGCCAACAAGATGGTGCGCGTCGCGGATCTGACCCGCAACGCCTTCATGGCGGGCGACCTCTCGACAGTGATGAGCCCGCGCACGGTGATCACCTGGGCCGAGAACGCCGAGATTTTCGGCGACATCGGCTTCGCCTTCCGCATGACCTTTTTGAACAAATGCGACGAGCTCGAGCGCCCGCTGGTCGCCGAATTCTACCAGCGCTGCTTCGGCAAGGAGCTGCCGGAAAGCGCCGTGAATGTGGTGATGACGTAGGCGCTGCGGCGCTGCATGGCGATTGAATATGACCCGCGAAAGGACGCTCGCAACCGCGAGATTCGCGGCTTGTCTTTCGAACTTATAAATGATTTTCGTTGGGAAACCGCGATCGTCGGCAGAGACGACAGGCGGGACTATGGCGAGGAGCGCTTCTGGGCGCTCGGATTTATCGGGAAAGACCTATATACTTTGGTTTTCACGCCGCGCGAGAAGGCGATCCGCGTGATTTCCTTGCGGAAGGCGAGCAGAAAGGAGCGCTTGGCCTATGGCGAGACGGCCTAATCCTTATCTGACCGATGAGGAAAATCCCGAACTTGAGGCGGGGGCGATCGCGCACGGCCGCCCGGCGAAGGAAATCCTACCGAGTGAGCTGTACGAGGCGCTGACCCGGCGCAGAGACGAAACTGTCTCGGTGACGCTCGATATCGACCGCTCCGTCGTTGAACGTTTCCAGTCGACCGGTCCCAACTGGCGCGAACGCATGAACGAAGCCTTGAAGAAGGCGAGCGGCCGCTAACCGGCCAGCCCATGCGGAACAGAAATTGCTCGCGTCTTGGGCAAATAACTGACGCGAGGCCCTATGCCGCTTTACGCCTATGTCTGCGACGCCTGCGCGGCGGAATTCGAGCTGCTGGTGCGCGGTTCGGACGTCCCGGCCTGTCCGATCTGCGGGAGCGAGAAGCTGCAGCAGCAGATTTCCCGCATCTCCAAGGAAATCAAATATCCCGCCATGGCGAAGTCCTGGCGCCGGCGCGCGGCCGCGGAGGGCGATCTTTCCAACTTCAGCAAGGCCGAACGAAAGTTGTAAGCAATCGCGCAATTCATGCCTTTCGGGCTGAATCCGCGCATCGTTTGCGCCGTCCGATCTTTGCGCAATTTTAAGCGATTTTGATCACTCTGGCTCTGACGCGCTTCCAAGGCGGCCCGGCGGAAAATCCAATTGACCGCCAAATAATCGCCCCGGACCGGGTAGAGGATCGCGACATGCGGATCGTTAGATTATTCGCCATAGGCATGTTGGCGCTTCTCGTTGGCGCATGCGCCTCGACCGCCGAGCAGCGCGCCTCGGACGAAGTCCGCTGCCGCGGTTATGGCTTTCGCAAGGGCACGGACGGCTTCTCGAAATGCCTGCTCGACGTCGACCTCAATCGCGACGCCGACCGCCGCGCCAGTCTCAACTATCCCTATGGTTGGGGGCCGGGCATCTACAGCGGCCGCCCCTGGAGATATTGGTAAGGCGTCCGCCCAGCGCATCGCGTGACGCTTTTCCTTCCGGCGCCCGAGCCAACTGGTCTATATAGAATCCATGCCGCCAGCGCCGACCAATCGACGGCCCGCCTCGCCCAAGGAGGCGCCGCAGGAGCCGTTCAAGCGCGCCGTCGCCGGCGCGATGCGCGCCATGGCGCGCGCGCCCGCGCTCGACGTGATTTTCGCCCACGAACGGCCTTCGCTCATCGCCGGCAATGACGGCGCCAAGGCGCGGCTGACCGAGCCGCCGCGCAAGCTGAGCCTCAAGGACGCCGCCATCCTGCGCGGCCAGGCGGATTCGCTGGCGCTGCGACTCGCCTGTCACGACGACGCGCTGCATCGCCGCTTTGCGCCCGAGCCGCCGGACGCCCGCGCCGCCTTCGACGCCATGGAGCAGGCGCGTTGCGAGTCGATCGGCGCGAGGCGGATGCCGGGCGTCGCCGACAATATCGGCGCGATGCTCGATGACCGCTATCAGCGCAGCCACGCGGGCGATATCTCGAGCCGCGAGGACGCGCCGCTCGAAGACGCGCTGGCGCTGCTCGCCCGTCAGCGCCTGACCGGGCTGACGCCACCGGCGCACGGCCAGAAAATCGTCGATCTATGGCGCGACACGATCGAAGAGCGCGCCGGCGCCGATCTCGACCGGCTGTCCGGGGCGGTCGAAGACCAGAAGCTCTTCGCCCAGATCGTGCGCGAATTGCTCTCCCATCTCGACATGGCCAGCGGCGAAGCGCCGGACGAGACCAAGTCCGAAGACGAGAGCGAGGAAGCGCCGCAGAATCCCGACCGGAGCGAGAACGACGATCGGGACGAGGAAGAATCGAAAAGCGCCGCTGAGATGGATACGGCGCTCGCCGCCGAGGACGCTGAGCAGGAAGGCGAAAGCGACTCCGCGGAGGCGCCGTATGGCGAGACCGAGCGCGAGGCCGACGCCGGCGACGCGGAAGAGGCCGCCGAGTCGCGCCGCCCCGCGACCAACGCCGCCGACCGCGCCGGCGCCGAGTATCACGCCTACGCCACCCGCTTCGACGAAACCGTCCGGGCCGAGGAGCTCTGCGACACCGAGGAGCTGGATCGGCTGCGGGCCTATCTCGACAAGCAGTTGCAGCATCTTTCGTCGGTGGTGGGGCGTTTGGCGAACCGGCTCCAGCGCCGGCTGATGGCGCAGCAGAGCCGTTCCTGGGAATTCGACCTCGAAGAAGGCATGCTCGACCCGGCGCGCCTGCCGCGGGTCATCGTCGATCCCCAGCAGCCGCTCTCCTTCAAGCGCGAGAAGGACATGGATTTTCGCGATACGGTGGTCACGCTGCTGCTCGACAATTCCGGCTCGATGCGCGGGCGCCCGATCACCGTCGCCGCCACCTGCGCCGACATTCTGGCGCGCACGCTGGAGCGCTGCGGCGTCAAGGTCGAAATTCTCGGCTTCACCACCCGCGCCTGGAAGGGCGGCCAGTCCCGCGAAGCCTGGATCGCCGAGGGCAAGAAGCCCAATCCCGGCCGTCTCAACGACATCCGCCACATCATCTACAAGGCCGCCGACGCGCCCTGGCGGCGCGCCCGGCGCAACCTCGGCCTGATGATGCGCGAAGGGCTCCTGAAGGAGAATATCGACGGCGAGGCGCTGGACTGGGCGCATCGCCGGCTGCTGGCGCGCTCCGAGCAGCGGCGCATCCTGATGATGATTTCGGACGGCGCGCCGGTCGATGATTCGACGCTGTCGGTCAATCCGGGGAATTATCTCGAGCGCCATCTGCGTCAAATCATTCACGAGATCGAGACGAAATCGCCGGTGGAGCTGATCGCCATCGGCATCGGCCATGACGTCACTCGGTACTACCGCCGCGCGGTGACGATCGTCGACGCCGAGGAGCTTGGCGGCGCCATGACCGAGAAGCTCGCGGAGCTCTTCAGCGAAAGCGCCGCCCCTGCCCCGCCGGGCCAGCGCCAGTCGCGCGCGCCGCTCGCCGCCTCCCGCCGTTAACCTTCGGCGCGTCGTCTTAACTTTTTTGCAACGATTCGACGCGTCGCGCGTTTCCCCCCAGCGTCAGTTGAACCGTAGGGGACCCGTGATGGCGTTCATTCATTGGCAGGACAATCCGCCTCAGAGAGAGGCAAGCGAGACAGAGCGGTTTTTGTGCGTGGCCGCCGTGGTCGCATTCGCTGGGCTGCCCTTTGCCCTGTGCGCCGCGCTGACGATCTGGGGCTCCTGAGCCTCTGTCGGTCGTCGAAACGAATCCCTGACATCCGCGTTGGCCGTGCGACGCCTAAAGGGTGCGCACGGACGGCCGATGCGCTCTCATTCCTGACTGGCCGCAGGCCTGACCCGCGATTCCGGAGCCGAGCCGGAGCGCGGGTTTCATTTTAGCGCTTTCCGGCCGCGCGCCACGCGCGTGGACATGACCGCGGAACGGCTCCGCTTTCGCGAAAGCCGCTTCCACGAATTCCCGCCCTATTCTGTCGGCGTTGATTTGCGCTTATAAGGCGAGAGGACTCCATCGTCCGCCGCAACTCCTGCCGATGGACAGCTCTTGCGCCTCGCTCCGCCTCTAAAATCGATTTTCTTGCTTGCCGCGATGGCGCTGACGCTCTCAAGCTGCGGCGTGAATTATCATGTCAATCCGGGCCCGCGCACATGGCCCGCCGCCCCGAGCGCTCCGGGCAAGTGAGCCGCTTCACACGAGAGTCATCATGGCGACGGTTCGACTGCTCAGCGATGAAGAACTCTCGCCCGAGGCGCGGGAAGTCTTCGCCGACATTCGCGCGACGCGCAAAAGCGATTTCGTCAATAATTTCTGGCGCGCGCTCGCGCATGATCCGGCGACGCTGAAACGCACCTGGGAGAGCGTGAAACAGGTGATGGGTCCGGGCGTGTTGGAGCCGAAGGTCAAGGAGATGATCTACATCGCCGTCTCCATCGCCCATGCCTGTCCCTATTGCATCCATTCGCATACGGCGAACGCCCGCGCGAAGGGAATGAGCGAAGAGGAATATCGTGAGTTGCTGGCGATCGTCGGCATGGCGTCGGAGACGAACCGGCTCGTCACCGCGCTCGGCGTGCCGATTGATGAGGAATACGAGGCGGGGTGAGCGTGCTCCGCTGGGCCAAGCACGCTGTGTCCCACCAATAAGCAGTCCTCATCCTGAGGAGGCTCCGCAGGAGCCGTCTCGAAGGACGAGGACTGCGGCGACCAGAAATTCTCGCCACTGGAAACGCCCCTCGTCCTTCGAGACGCGCGCTTCGCACGCTCCTCAGGATGAGGGGCTTGGGTCGCGCAGGATGAAGCGCCTTTTAGAGTTGCGCGGCTGGAACCGCCGCCAGCCGTGCCGCCTCGCGCGCGAGACTTCCCTCACGCCACCAACAAGCAGCTGTCATCCCGAGGAGGCTCCAAAGGAGCCGCGATCCGAGAGCTTTGCAAGTTTTGCCGCGGTGCGAGGTGAGCTTTTTTCATTATTGCGCACATATTTTTGAAATATGTTTCATTGACGAGGAATATCATTGCGTGTAACGAAAAATCGGCAGATATATGATCTAGGCGATGGCTATGACGCAAGGTTTGATCGAAACGCGACGCGATGCCGCCGACAAGAAACGCCGAAAGTTCAGAGAGTTAGCCGAAAAGCGAACAAATAAGGCTTTGGAAGCAATCCGCCTCATCGGCAATTTGTCCAACCGCCAAACGTATGCCTTCGAGGATGCCGAGGTCCGCAAAATCATCAAGACTCTGAAAGACGCCGTCTCAGACATTGAAGCGCGATTTGAGAAATCCGATCGGAGTCGAGGCGAATTCAAACTTTGATGGAGAAAGCGCGGTGAACACGATTATGCACGGCGTGCCGATAACAATTCAAAACATCAATTTCGCCGTTGCTCGGCAAATCGAGCAATGTCCCAAGACGATGATGCTACGCGAACTGGTGATGAACGCAATTGAGGCTGCAGCAAGTGCGCCGAGAGATCGACGAGTGGTGGAGATAAAGGCAAAAATTTTGAATGAATTTGGAAATACACGGAAGCTCACCATATGGAACACCGGTCGAGGAATGAGTAGCGCTGAACTCGATCACATCTGCGATCTTTCGGCATCAATCGGCAAAGACATGGCACTTGAGGGCAATTTTGGCATTGGGGCCAAGGTTGCTTCGTTGCCATCGAATGCTCTCGGCATGCGCTATCGCTCGTGCCACGAGGGAATTGTTAGTCAGGTAATCCTCGGAAAGCGCGATGGAGGATACGTTAAAGTCTACTGTGATGTCGAAGGAGTGAGTGAAACCGTAATCGACGTTACCGAACAGGTTAAGAATGAAGGAGAGTACTCTCTGGGTGAGGATTGGACGGAAGTCGTTCTATTTGGACAACGAATCGAACAAGATACGGTTGCCGATCCCTACGACGGTGACCCTAAGCAGGATCGCCAGTGGATCGCAACCTATCTCTATCACAGATTTTATACGCTACCTGAGGGTGTCGAAATATTTCTAGACGAAGGAACGCATCCGCGAGACGGGCGGCGACAATTCAAAACCATTCCGGATAGGTCAGAATCGTTTGGCCGCGTGGAGACGGTCGACGCAGCTGAAGGAATAAAGATCCATTATTACTATGATCCTCCCTACTCGGAGGGGATGTCCCGCTTGATGTTGAAAAGCGGAAATCGGCGTTGCTGGCCTGAATGCTATGCGGCTTTCGCGGTTTGAGCAAGATGCTCGTTCGATGGGACGGCGTTCGCCATGCGCTTTGCGAGCGCC
>Ga0194126_10005842_pt1 | contig 17900 bp, 12 predicted proteins | sample TA2KigC150mmetaG_FD_148641 | JGI IMG/M metagenome (GOLD analysis project Ga0194126, IMG submission 148641) | Freshwater microbial communities from Lake Tanganyika, Tanzania - TA2015035 Kigoma Deep Cast 150m | ecosystem: Environmental > Aquatic > Freshwater > Lake | place: Tanzania: Lake... | reverse complement strand
GAAATGGAAGTAAAGCTTATAACACCTATAGCCATGGAAGAGGGACTGAGGTTTGCTATACGTGAAGGCGGAAGGACAATAGGGGCAGGAAGTATTATTAAGATACTTGAGTAATCAGGAAAATATATGTTTTTATTGACAACTGCTGCAGTTAATGGTAATTTAACTGTTTGCGCTTGCTGTTCCAAAATAAAATCAGTTGTCAAATAATATGGAAATGGAGACATGCTTTGAGACAGATAGTAACATTTGCTTGTGAAGAGTGCAAAAGAAGAAATTACAGCAGCATGAAGAACAAGAAAAATGATCCTGAAAAGATTGAGATAAAAAAGTATTGCAAGTGGTGTAAAAAACACACGAACCATAAGGAGACCAAGTAAGCTTTGCCCTGCCTGCCTGAAACAGCGAGGGGCAAGATCATCTGGTTTTTAGGGCTGTAGCTCCAATGGTAGAGCACCGGTCTCCAAAACCGGGTGTTGGGGGTTCGAGTCCCTCCAGCCCTGCCACTTAAATGATATTATTGGGAACATTTTTTAAAAAAGGTCACTGGTTTTAAAATATAGCTTATATAAAAATAAAATAAAAAGAGAATAAATTATGGCAAAAAAGAAAGTTCCGTTTAAATACAGGCCAAAGACAGTTATGGAAAGGGCGTCAAAGGACAGGAAACCGCCTTCAGCGCCTCCCAAAAAGAAAATAGACTGGAAACAGTTTATAAAAGCTCTTCCTAAAAAAATAGCAAAGTTTTTCAGGGATGTTATTCATGAGCTTAAAAGGGTTACATGGCCTTCAAAGAAGGCGCTATTTACTTACACCCTTGTTGTTATAGTAACGCTTATATTTTTTGCAATTATACTTGGACTGTTTGATTTTGCATTTATTCAATTAATAGACTTTCTTGCAAGCATATAAAATAGTATTGGCTTAAATGGCATTTGAATTTCAGGTGATAAATAATGAGACCGAGATGGTATGTTATACATTCGTACGCGGGATATGAGAATAAAGTAAAAACAAATCTTGAGCACAGGATAGAATCCATGAATATGGGGAATAAAATATTTGACATTTACATCCCCACTGAAGATATTATGGAAATTACCGGCGGCAGGAAACTTGTCTCATCAAAAAAAGTATTTCCGGGTTATGTCCTTGTAAAGATGTTTTTAGATGATGATTCATGGTATGTAGTGAGAAATACTCCGGGAGTCACAGGGTTTGTAGGAAGCGGTGATAAACCCGTGGCACTTGGCGAAGCAGAGGTTTCAAAAATACTGAAGCGTGAAATTAGTGAAAAACCCAAACCAAAAACTGATTTTGAGGTTGGCATGCCGATAAAGGTTACAACCGGGCCATTCAGTAATTTTGATGGAACCATTAGTGAAATTAACCTGGATCAGGGCAAACTTAAAGTGCTTGTAACTATTTTCGGCAGGCAGACTCCTGTGGAGCTTAATTTTGACCAGGTGGCAAAAATTTAACGCATAAATTTCAGTCTGCTGTTGAAATATTTATTTATGCATGTATAATTAGCAGTTTGCCGGATAAGTAAAAGATAAAAAGGCAATTATAAGCGCAGAGTTTTAACGAAAGGGATTAGCATAAATGGCAAAGAAGATACTGGCACAAATTAAATTACAAATACCTGCCGGACAGGCAAACCCGGCGCCCCCTGTTGGGCCTGCTCTTGGGCAGCATGGGGTTAATATAATGGAATTCTGCAAAGCTTTTAATGAAAGAACTGCAAAAGATACAGGCACGATAATACCTGTGGTAATATCTGTTTACCAGGACAGGACTTTCAGTTTTATAACAAAAACGCCACCGGCTGCAATACTTATAAAAAGTGAGTTAAAACTTGATAAGGGATCAAAGGAGCCTAACAGGTCAAAGGTCGGGGAGCTTACAAAAGAACAGCTTGAAAAAATTGCAAAAATAAAGCTTGAGGATTTAAACACAAATAATGTCCAGAGCGCAATGAAGATAATTGAAGGCACAGCAAAAAGTCTTGGAGTAAAAGTAAAACAATAAGTTTTAAAGGTGATAGGTTTGAAACGTGGAAAGAATTATATAAATACAGCCAAAAATCTCAAAGAGCAGGAAATGTATTCGCCTTATGCTGCATTGAAGTGGATAAAGGAAAATCATTTTGCAAAATTTGATGAATCGGTTGATATAAGCTTTAACCTGGGTGTTGACCCGAGAAAAGCTGACCAGATTGTTAGGGGAACTCTGGTACTTCCAAATGGTACAGGTAAAATTCCCAAAGTACTTGTTTTTGCTGTTGGGGAAAAGGCAGCTGAGGCCCAGAAAGCCGGCGCAGAATATGTCGGCGGAGAGGAACTTGTCGAAAAAGTTTCCGGCGGATGGGTTGATTTTGATGTATGCATAACTACACCCGACATGATGAAGCATGTGGGCAAACTTGGCAAGGTACTGGGACCAAGAAAACTTATGCCAAACCCCAAATCCGGGACTGTCACCATGGATGTTGAAAAAGCTGTAAATGACTCAAAAAGGGGAAAGCTTGAATACAGGACAGACAAAAACGGAGTTGTGCATTGCCCGGTAGGAAGGATTTCTTTTGATATAGATAAGCTGCTCGAGAATTATTCTGCGCTTCTTGATGCAATTACAAAAGCAAAACCGGCTGCTGCCAAAGGAAGATATATAAAGAGTGTATACCTTTCTTCAACAATGGGCCCGGGCGTAAAAGTGGATTTTACAAAACCTGCAGAAATTGAAGCAGTGGCATAAAAAATGGATTATTAAAAATTAAATAAAAGATACAACCCGAGACAGCAGGGGTAAAGACAGGCTCTTTACATAAATATCCTGCCTATGGTTGATAGATATAAAAACTAAAGGGATATAAAAGCATCCTGGTTTTATATATAAAAATCGGCCTTAAAGGTTTTAAACCTTGTCTTGCGGGGCCGTTTTTATTTTTTAAAAGGCTTTTTAGGGGGTAAGAAGTGATAAGAAAAGACAAAATAAAAAAAGTTGAGGACATAAAGGATATCTTTGAACAGAGAAAAAGCATTATTTTTACAGATCATAGCGGACTTAAAGCTGAAAACACTTACAGTATAAGGATAAAACTTTCAGAAGCTGACTCAACTCTCAGGATAATTAAAAATACTCTTGCAATAAGGGCAGCAAAACAGGTTTATGACGATATTGACCTGGAAACAGTTTTTAAGGGTCCCACAAGCATGATAGTATGCGGCGAAGATATGGTATCTGCCGCAAAACTTGCTAAAAGCTTTGCCAAAGAATTTGAGACTTTTAAAATCAAGGCAGGCATTATGGAAGGCAGGCTTTATGACGGGCCAAGCGTTGAAAAGCTTGCAACCCTTCCTTCAAAAGAAATTCTTATTGCGCAATTTTTAGGACTTCTGCAGAACCCGTTAACACGGCTTGTAACTTCACTTAGCGGCGTACCAAGGAATCTCGTGCTTGCGCTTGAAGGTGTAAGAAAACAGAAAGAGCAGGATGCCGTACAGGCATAATTATATATTGAATTAATATTTATTATTTAAAAAGATACGTTTTATTTTCAGGAGGAAAAATAAATGACAGAAGAAAAAGAAAAAAAAGAAAAAACTGCAGAAGAAAAAGCTCCTAAGGCTGTAAAAGAAAGTGCAAAAAAAGGTCTTTCACAGGAAGATATTTTAAATGCAATAGAGAATATGACAGTTATAGAGCTTGCTGAACTTGTAAAAGCAATTGAGGAAAAATTCGGTGTAAGCGCAGCAGCCATGGTTGCGGCACCGGCAGCAGGAGCCGCAGCGGCTGGCGGCGGGGAAGCCGCAGCAGCGGCTGAAGAGCAGACTGAATTTACAGTAAACCTCAAATCTGCAGGCGCGCAGAAAATACAGGTTATTAAGGAAGTCAGGACGATAACAGGGCTTGGGCTTAAAGAAGCAAAAGATCTTGTTGACGGAGCTCCCAGCGCAGTTAAAGAAAAAGTTTCCAAAGAGGAAGCTGATAAGATTGCAAAGCAGCTTACAGATGCTGGCGCTGAGGTTGAAATAAAATAGGCTGGCTGCTTAAAAAATAAATACTTAAAAGCATACCGTTAAGATGAGAGCTCTTATCTGCAGCAGCAGTGCTGATATAATAGATAAAGTATAAATCAATTACTGAACCGGTATGCTTTTTATTTTGGAATAATTGTATTAATGCATTAACATGCCAGTAAAACATTTTTGTATATTTTTTTAATTTCTTAAGGCCAGGAAATGATTTAAAATGAATAATAGCCAAAAAATAAAATCAAAGGCGGGAAACCTTTTAAGGCAGTTTAAGGGCAGCAGTTATATATTCGGGCTAAATACAATTGAAAAGGCCGGCTGCCTTGCACAAAAGCTCGGTATTCGCTCAGTTCTTTCGGTGTCCTCATCTGCATGGGCAAAAGATTTTAAAGCAGCGCTTTTAAAATCCCTTTTAGAAAGGAATATAGATATTCTTGAAACAATTGATTCAGCAAGACCCAACAGCCCTGTGGAGGATGTATATTATTTAAAAGAAGTAATTGAAAAAATCAGGCCTGATTTTGTAATTGCAGCAGGGGGCGGCAGCACCATAGATTGTGCCAAGGCAGCTGCATTCCTTGCAGCGCTTTCCCCGTCAGTTAATGACATTGAGCCGTATTTTGGCACAGGTCTTGTCACCCGGCAAATAAAAAATAGCGGAAAAAAACCATACCCTCTTTTTGCCGTACAAATGTCTGCATCATCTTCTGCTCATCTTACAAAATATTCAAATGTCACTGATTTAAAAACAAAACAGAAAAAACTGATTGTTGATGATGCCATAGTACCGCCTGTTTGCCTGTTTGATTATTCTGTAACAACTTCAATGGGCAGTGAGCTGACAATTGACGGAGTGCTTGACGGCATATCCCACCTTATTGAAGTCTATTATGGCGCAGATTATGAAAAAAACCCTGAAAATTATAAAAGAATCGAAGATGTGGCTCTTACGGGACTGAAGCTGCTTGTAGACAATTTACCGAAGGTTCTTAAAAAAAGCAATGACCTTAAAATAAGAGAGCTTATTGGTCTCGGTACAGATCTTGGCGGCTATGCCATAATGCTGGGCGGGACAAATGGTGCGCATTTGGCCAGCTTTTCACTCACAGATATTTTAAGCCATGGCAGGGCTTGCGGAATTATGAATCCTTACTGGACAGTATTTTTTGCCCCGGCTATTAGAAGGCAGCTTTTAAAGCTTATCGATGTTTTTTCAGGTTACCTGGACAAAGGTGAAGATATAGATAAAATTCGTGGCGGAAATAAAATACCTGATAAAATTTCAGATTTGCCGTCCCGCAGGCTTGGTGAGATTGCAGGAGGCGCAATGCGGAACTTCTTAAAGTCTGCTAAAGTACCTGATACCCTGGCGAAAGTCCATGGATTTAAAGTTGAGCATATTGAAAGGGCAATTTCAAATGCTAAAAATCCCCAACTTGAAATGAAACTTAAAAATATGCCTGTTTCCCTGAATGCTGGCCTTATTGATAAATATATGAAGCCGGTGCTAAAGGCTGCAGAAGCGGGTGATTTTTCCATTATAAAGAATTTAAGCTGATACAAAAAAATTCCTGAAAAAGTCCTTGACATTACTAAAATACTAGCTAATATATTACAACGTCAGTTTTTCTAAACTACTACTTCACTTGCCGGTATAACCGAGCTTTTTTACAGTGATAAAACTGTGCTTTTTATTTTTTAAAAGATAACTGTTTATGCAGTTATTTTTTATTCTTTTACAAAAAAATTTGTTACTGCCGGGATAATTACATAAGGCTTTACAGTAATTATATGTTACTGCCCCGGCCTGCGGCACTTTTTGAAATTTGCTTATAACAGAAATAATTTATAAGGGAGAATAAATTAATGCAAAAAATAAAAAAAATACAAAGGTATAATTTTGGCAAGATACCAAAGGTAATGGAGATACCAAATCTTCTGGACATCCAGATAAAGTCTTTTGAATGGTTTTTGAGGGAAGGCGTTAAAGAGGCCCTCAGGGATATTTCTCCTATTGAGGATTTCACAGGCACAATGTCACTTTCTTTTGACAGCTATGCCTTTGATGAAATAAACGCAAGCCCGGATGAGTGCAAGATGCAGGATATGACATACTCGGCACCACTTAAAGTACTTGCAGCATTTGTCAATAAAGAAACCGGCGAGAAAAAAGAACAGGAAGTCTTTATGGGCGACTTTCCAATGATGACTGATAAGGGTACACTTGTCATAAATGGAACTGAAAGAGTGGTGGTATCCCAGCTGGTCCGTTCTCCCGGAGTTTATTATGATTCAGATATAGACAAAAAAACAGAAAAAGATATATATCTGTGCAAGGTTATTCCCACGAGAGGTTCCTGGATTGAACTTGAGACAGACAAGAAAAATGTGGCATATGTCAGGATTGACAGAAGAAGGAAATTTTTGCTTACAATATTTTTAAAATCAATAGGTTTTGGAAATAATGATGAAATGCTGTCTCTTTTTGCCGACTATGATAAAACTGAATGCATTAAAAATACGGTAGATAAAGATATAACTGAAACTGAAGAAGAAGCGCTTATTGAAATATATAAAAAGCTGCGGCCCGGCGAACCCCCCACAATAGACAGTGCAAGAAACCTCATATATGCCCTGTTCTTTGATCCCAAAAGATATGATATGGGTAAGGTTGGAAGGTATAAAACAAACCAGAAATTTTCAGAAGATATTGTTGAAGAGGGTATTTTTACAGAGCTTGTAAACTCACTCAAAGATTCTGTTTCAAAAATCAGTATTGAAAAAAAATCTGATGAGAATCTTACAGTAATGAAAAAATCAGCCCAGGACTACAGGCTGGCACATGAAAATGAACCTGAGGATAAAGGCCTTTCTTTAACATCAAAAATACTTGAAGATTTAAATACATTAACTGAAATAAAGGGCGCAATAAAATTACTGCAGGAATATATTGCTGAAAATAATCCCTCAGTAAGTTCAGATGATTTTATAGTTTTTATCAGGAAGATCGGTTCCGATATTGTTGCCGGTCGTCCGTTTGCAGCAGAAAATGACCTGGGCATCCTTATAAATGAAGATATTAAAGCAGCAGGCAATTTAGACAAGGAAGATGAAGCTTTAAAGACTATAAGCAAAATCTATACTGAAGAAAAAGACAGTATTGACCAGATCTGCAGTGTATGGGAACTTATTTTAAAAATATACAAAAATGTCTATAGCAGGCTTTCAGAAATTGCAAAAAAGATGAATATTGACAGCAGTAATGAAATGATTCTAAATCCTAAGGACATGTTCCGCATTTTAAAATATCTTGTGCAGCTTATGAACAATATTGGGGAAATAGATGATATTGACCACTTTGGTAACAGGAGGATTAAAAATATTGGCGAACTTATTCAGAACCAGGTACGAATTGGGCTTGCAAGGCTTGAACGTGTTGTAAAAGAAAGAATGACAACACAGGATTCTGAAACAATAACTCCAAAAACCCTTATAAACATAAGGCCTCTTGTTGCCTCGCTGAAAGAGTTTTTTGGCAGCGGGCAGCTTTCACAGTTTCTTGACCAGACAAATCCACTTGCAGAGATTACTCATAAAAGAAGGCTATCTGCGCTGGGCCCCGGCGGACTGAGCAGGGAAAGAGCAGGTTTTGAAGTAAGGGATGTGCATTCATCGCATTATGGAAGAATGTGCCCTATTGAAACACCGGAGGGTCCCAATATCGGTCTTATAGGCTCACTTGCAACTTATGCAGTCCTTAACCCTTATGGTTTTATTGAGTCCCCATACCTTAAGGTAAAAGACGGAAAACTTACAAATGAAGTCGAATACCTGTCAGCAGACAGGGAAGAGAGCTATGTAATTGCCCAGGCAACAACAAGTGTTGATACAAAAGGTAATTTTATTGAAAAAAAGCTTTTAAGCACTGCAGGCGGTGAAGTTATTGCTGCAGAAACAGGAGCAATAGATTATATGGACGTATCCCCAAAACAGATATTCAGTGCTGCTACAACACTGATACCATTTTTGGAACATGATGATGCCAACAGGGCGCTTATGGGCTCCAATATGCAGAGGCAGGCAGTCCCGTTAATTTATCCGCAGGCCCCCCTTGTGGGCACCGGAATGGAGAAAAAAATTGCAAGAGACAGCGGGCATATAATACTTGCAGAAGACGATGGCGTAGTTACCAGGGTATCTTCAGGAGTTGTTGAAGTCAAATACAGGAATACCGGTCATAAAACTTACAATCTATATAAATTTAAGCGCTCAAACCAGGGAACATGCATAAACCAGAGGCCTGTTGTTGACCAGGGCCAGAAATTAAATAAAGGCGATATCATAGCGGATGGGCCGTCTGTACAGGCCGGGGAGCTTGCTCTTGGCAGGAACCTGCTTGTGGCTTTCATGACATGGGAAGGTTATAACTACGAGGACGCAATAATAATTTCTGAAAGGCTTGTTAAAGAGGATGTTTTATCATCAATACATATTTCAAAGCAGGAAATTGAAGCAAGGCAAACCAAACTGGGGCCCGAGGAAATTACAAGGGATATACCCAATGTCGGAGATGAAATGCTCAATAACCTTGATGAAAGAGGCATTATCAGGATTGGCGCATATGTAAGGCCGGGGGATATTCTTGTAGGAAAAATAACCCCGAAAGGGGAAACTGAGCTTACTGCTGAAGAAAAACTCCTCAGGGCAATATTTGGTGAAAAGGCGCGCGAAGTGCGCGACAGTTCACTTAAAGTTCCTCATGGCGAAGAAGGAATAATACTTGATGTCCAGGTATTTTCAAGAAAAGACGGACAGGATCTGCCGCCGGGCGTAAACGAGCTTGTGCGGGTATTTATTTCCAAAAAAAGGAAAATATCAGTTGGCGATAAACTTGCAGGAAGGCATGGGAATAAAGGTATCATTTCAGTAATACTCCCTGAGGAGGATATGCCCTACATGGAGGATGGAACACCAGTTGATGTAGTATTTAATCCGCTTGGTGTCCCTTCACGAATGAATGTCGGCCAGGTACTTGAAACACATCTTGGCTGGGCTGCCAGCAAGGGCTGGGAAGAAGATGGAGTTGCCAGGAACGGGGACGGTTCAGTACACTGCGCTTGCCCTATATTTGACGGCGCTTCTGAAGTGGCAATAAAACAGCTGCTTAAAAAAGCAGGACTGCCCGAGGATGGAAAAACTGCGCTTTATGATGGTTTAAGCGGGGAAAAAATATCAGATAAAATAACTGTGGGATATGGTTATGTTATGAAACTTTCCCATCTTGTTGATGATAAAATCCATGCAAGATCAACAGGGCCTTATTCACTTGTAACGCAGCAGCCCCTTGGCGGGAAGGCTCAGTTTGGAGGCCAGAGATTTGGTGAAATGGAAGTTTGGGCCCTCGAAGCTTACGGAGCGGCATACCTTTTGCAGGAAATACTTACTATAAAGTCAGATGATGTTGTAGGCAGGGTGAAAACTTATGAATCTATTGTAAAGGGTGAAAATATAGACAAGCCCGGAATACCTGAGTCCTTTAAAGTCCTTGTAAAGGAAATGCAGAGCCTTGGCCTTGATGTGGAAGTGCTATCAGAAGAAGGCAAGGAAGTTAAGGTTGATACGGAGCAGGATGAAATAATGAAAACAGTCGAGGAGCTTGGCATAGATCTCATAGGGCATGAAGACTTAAGCCTTGAATTTGGCCAGGAGGAAGAAACCGAGGAAGAAGACTACTATGGGGACGGTAATGAGGAATTTGCGGGCAGGGATTCTTTTGATGATGACAGCTCCCCGGATGGTTTTGATGATTATGAAAGTGAAGAAGGCATTGCAAAAAAATTAAAAAAGCAGGCAAAAAAAGTAAAAAGCACTGATATCAGCGATGAAGCTGCCTTAAATAAAGGGTTGAATGAGGCAATTGATGCAAACATGGATTTTAATGATAAAATATCAGGCGGCGAAGATGCCTTAAATAAAGCATTAAATGAAACTGCCAAAAAGCAGGAAAAAAAAATTAAGTCACCCTCCGGAAAAGCAAAGGCAAAAATAACTGGAGAAAATGAATAATTTCCTGAATTAAAACACGAGAATGAATGCATTTTAAAATAAATTTTAATATATTTTGGAGGATTATAAAAAAATGGTAATAAATATAGACGTGAATAATTTCGACGCTATAAAAATAGGTCTTGCTTCTTCTGAAAAAATAAAATCATGGTCTAACGGTGAAGTAAAAAAACCTGAAACCATTAACTACAGGACATTAAAACCGGAAAAAGACGGCCTTTTCTGCGAGCGGATATTTGGCCCCACCAAGGACTGGGAATGCTACTGCGGAAAATACAAGAGAGTGCGCTTTAAAGGCATCATATGTGAAAGATGCGGGGTTGAAGTAACCCGCTCAAATGTAAGAAGGGAAAGAATGGGCCACATAAGCCTTGCAGCATCCGTATCGCATATATGGTTTTTTAAAGGCGTGCCCTCAAGGCTGGGCTATGTGCTTGACTTGAGTCCCCGTGATCTTGAAAAAGTGCTTTATTTTGACTCATATATAATTACAAAAGTAGACAAAGAGGCTTTAAAGACAGATAAGGAAAAAATAAAAGAGCTAACAGAAAAGGCCCATGAAGTGGCCTCAGAAATGCACGAAGCAAGGCTCAAGGATATAAGGGACAATAAGGACGATTTGCTCAAAAGATACAAAGAGGGTGATGAATTAAAGGAAATAGAGGCTATTGAGGACGAGGATATAAATTCAGAAAAAGACCTTGAGGCAAAAATTGCAAGAATCGTCAAAGAAGCAGAGAAAATGCTTGTTGAGGAAAAAGAAATATACAGCGAAGAACTTGATTTGATAAAGCGGGCAAACACTTTCTTTTTAAATATTGATGAAAAAATGCTTGTATCAGATGAATCACTGTTTAAAAAGATGAAAGAAATATATAGTCATTACTTTGACGGCGGCATGGGCGCAGAGTCAGTAAAAGAGCTTCTTAAAAACATAGATGTTAAAAAAGAAGTAGAAGAACTTAAAAATATTATTAAAGACTCAAAGGGCCAGAAAAGGATTAGGGCCATTAAAAGGCTTAAAATACTTTCAGTTTTCCAGGACAGCCCGAATAAGCCCGAATATATGATACTTGACATACTGCCGGTAATACCCCCCGATTTGCGTCCCATGGTGCAGCTTGACGGAGGCAGGTTTGCAACTTCTGATTTAAATGATCTTTACAGACGTGTAATAAACCGCAACAACAGATTAAAAAAATTGCTTGAGCTTAATGCCCCTGAGATTATTATAAATAATGAAAAAAGGATGCTGCAGGAAGCAGTGGACAGCCTGTTTGATAACGGCAGGAGGGGAAGAGCAGTTCTTGGAGCAGGAAACAGGCCTCTAAAATCCCTGTCTGATATGCTCAAGGGAAAACAGGGCCGGTTCAGGCAGAATCTTCTCGGCAAGCGTGTGGACTACTCCGGAAGATCGGTTATAGTTGTAAATCCTAAAATAAAGCTTTATCAGTGCGGCCTGCCAAAAACAATAGCGCTTGAACTTTTTAAGCCTTTTGTGATGAAAGAACTTGTGGAGAAGGAATATGCCCAGAACATAAAAAGTGCCAAAACAATGGTGGAAAAAGGAAGCGACGAAGTTTATGATGTGCTTGAAGAAGTCATAAAGAATCATCCTGTACTGCTGAACAGGGCTCCAACTCTTCACAGGCTTGGAATACAGGCATTTTTGCCCATACTGGTTGAAGGCAAAGCTATACAGATACACCCGCTTGTATGTCCTCCTTTTAATGCTGACTTTGACGGCGACCAGATGGCAGTTCATGTGCCGCTTTCAAACGAGGCCAAAGCCGAGGCGCTTGTGCTTATGCTTTCGTCAAATAATATACTTTCGCCTGCAAGCGGACAGCCGGTAACTATACCCAGCCAGGATATGGTAATGGGGCTTTTTTATCTTACATCCGAGAAGGAAATACCGGGTGAAAAGAAAAGGTTTTACAATAGCACAGAAGATGCCTTGAGGGATTATGATTTCGGGATTATATCTCTTCATAATAATATAAATGTAAAGATAAATAAAAAAACAGTAGCCACTACGACGGGAAGGATATTATTTAATAAAACACTGCCGGAGGATTACGGCTTTGTAAATAAAGAAATAAATAAAAAAAGCCTGCTTGCAATAATTTCAGACTGTCTTGCCAAATATCCCATGTCAATTGTAACTGAGATTCTTGACAGCATAAAAGAGACAGGTTTTAAATATGCCACTAAATCGGGGCTGACAATTGGAATTGATGATATAGAGGTTCCGCCAGTAAAGGCCAAAATACTTGAAAACGTTGAAAAGAAAATTGAAAGAATAGAAGATTATTACAAAAACGGCCTTATAACAGACAGTGAAAGACACTACAATGTTATACAGATATGGTCAAGAGCCTCTGAAGATGTTGCAGATGCAATGGAAAAAAACTTCGATAAATTCAATCCTGTTTACATGATGGCAACATCAGGCGCCCGTGGAAATATAAAGCAGCTTCGCCAGCTTGCGGGCATGCGTGGCCTTGTGGCAAACGCACGCGGCGACATCATTGACAGGCCTATAAAATCAAACTTCAGGGAAGGCCTTACAGTTCTGGAATATTTTATTTCAACACATGGGGCAAGACAGGGTCTTGCAGATACTGCTCTTCGTACAGCAGATTCCGGTTATCTTACAAGAAGGCTTGTGGATGTTGCCCAGGAAACCATAGTAAGAATTCCTGACTGCGGCACACAGGAGGGCATAAACCTCTATGTCCTGACACTTGAAGGTGAACCAAACGTCAACCTGATAGGCAGGATTTGCTCAGATGACATAATCAATTCAAAAACAAAAAAAATAATACTAAAAGCAGGCGATGAAGTTAAAGATAAGGATCTGCAGAACCTCATACACGCAAATATAGAAAGGGTAAAAGTGCGTTCAGCTCTTACCTGTGAAGCTGGATTTGGTGTGTGCCAGCAATGCTATGGAAGGGATTTGGCATCAGGAAAACTTATTGCAATAGGTGAATCTGTGGGCACAATTGCGGCCCAGTCAATCGGGGAGCCGGGAACCCAGCTTACAATGCGTACTTTTCATACCGGCGGTATTGCAAGCACAGTTATACAAAGATCAGTTAAATCTCCGGTAACAGGCACAATTGTTCTTAAAAAAGAGCTGCTTGACAGCTTGGGCTTAAAGAAAGATGATTTTACCCAAAAACCAACCGATGAAATAATAGAAATAAATATTGAGCATATAAACGGCAGGCTGACATTCCAGGTAAAAATGGAAAACGGCGGAGTTGTAGATGTTATATTTCCAAAGGGTGAAATACTGCAGGTTAACAAATGCGTAAATGTGGAAGAAGGCGAAGTATTTGCCAAGATAGTATTTACTGCAAAAAGGAAAACCCATGTGCACAAACATGAAAAGACATTTGAAGGCATTGATATAACAAGCGGCCTTCCAAGGGTTGTTGAGCTTTTTGAGGCAAGGCGGCCAAAAGAACATGCATTTATTGCTGAAACCTCAGGCACTGTTATAATTGAAGATGTTGACCCCAAGTTCCGTATGATAACGATAAAAAATGATGAAAACGGTGAAGAAAAAACATACCAGGTTCCCACAAGGACTAAGATAAGGGTAGCTGACAAATCATTTGTAAATACCGGGGACCAGCTTACGGAGGGTATAAAAAACCCTCATGATATTTTAAAAATCAGCGGGATCAAAGTATGCGAGCAATATCTTGTAAAGGAAATACAGGATGTTTACAAATCCCAGGGCGTTGACATAAACGACAAGCATATAGAAATAATAGTAAGGCAGATGCTTAAAAAAGTAACTATTGTCGACCAGGGCGACAGCCAGTTTTTGCCCGGCCAGCTTCTTGACAGGCTTGTGTTTGAAAAAGAAAACAAAAAACTTGCAGCTGAAGGGCTTATTCCCGCTACTGCAAAGCAAAACCTTATGGGAATAACAAAAGCATCCCTTGCAACTGACAGCTGGCTTGCTGCAGCATCGTTCCAGGAAACTACAAAAGTATTAACTGATGCCTCCCTTGAATGCAAGGTGGACAACCTTATAGGGCTTAAGGAAAATGTCATAATAGGCAAGTCAATACCTGCCGGTACAGGGATGAAAAGATATCGTGATATTGAGCTTATATATGCTGGTTATGAACAGGAAAAAGAGGAAGAAATGGAAGTATTCAAGGAAATAACTGATGATGAAAAACAGGATCTTGAAATAAACATATAAAACTGCAAAAGAGGCAATTTTTTATTTGCGGTATTTGTTGACATTTTATTTTGATAATGGTAATCTTTTTGTTCGTGCCTTGAAGAAGTGCTGTTTTTCCAAGCTTACTCAAGCATAAATTCAATTATATTTTGTTATATTACTATAAATTATTAATTTACTTTAAAAAAAGATAAGGAAGTTTTATGCCTACAATTAATCAGCTTGTAAGAAAAGGCAGAAAGAAAATAGCCAAAAAGAAAAAGACACCTGCGCTGCAGGAAAATCCTTTAAAAAGAGGTGTTTGCGTAAGGGTTTATACTACAACACCCAAAAAGCCTAATTCAGCTCTGCGTAAAGTTGCAAGGGTAAGGCTTACTCATGGAACTGAAGTGACTGCCTACATTCCGGGAATTGGCCATAATCTCCAGGAACATTCAATTGTTGTTGTCAGGGGCGGCCGTGTTAAGGATTTACCGGGTGTAAGATATAAAGTTGTAAGAGGCTCTCTTGATACTGGAGGGGTTGAAAACCGTAAGTCCGCAAGGTCAAGATATGGGGCAAAGAAACCCAAATAAATTTAATTAGAAACTGTTTAGTTTTTTAAGTGCTAAGGAGTATTTAGATGGCAAGAAGAGGAAGTCCGGCTAAGAAGAAAATAGTACCAGACCCGATTTATAAAAATGAGATAATAACTGATCTTGTAAACAAGATTCTTTGGAAGGGTAAAAAAAGTATTGCCGAAAAGATTGTCTACGGCAGCCTGGATATACTTGGTAATAAAACTAAGGAAAATCCTATTGATATACTTGAGAAATGCCTTGACAATGTAAGGCCTATCCTTGAAGTTAAATCAAGAAGGGTTGGAGGAGCAACATACCAGGTTCCCGTTGAGGTAACGAGCCGGAGGGCAAATACCCTGGCGCTACGCTGGTTAATTGGTTTTTCAAGGAAGAGAAGAGAAAAAACAATGGCGGAGAGGCTTGCGGGGGAGATTCTTGACGGAGCAAGCAATACCGGCAGCAGCATAAAGAAAAAAGAAGACTTACATAAAATGGCGGAAGCAAATAAAGCTTTTGCACATTACAGATGGTAGCAGCTGCAGAAAAAAGCCCAAAAAAGCTATTTTATTATTGCAGTTGCATAAATAATAATTTATTAAACTAATTAAATATCAGATAAGTAGCCCTGCTTTTTATCATTATAAAAGGTTTATTAAGGGTTGTTTATATACGGTGTGCCAGGCAGCTTTAATTGCACGAAATGCTATTAAAGTTTTTGATAATTTAAAGCTGAATCATATGAAGTTATTGGATATAAGAGAATTTTTAAGAAAATGGCAAGAACAGTACAATTAAATAAAATAAGGAATATTGGAATTGCTGCCCATATAGATGCAGGAAAGACAACAACTACTGAGCGAATGCTTTACTATACAGGTAAAACATATAAAATCGGTGAAGTTGATGATGGCGCTGCAGTAATGGACTGGATGATACAGGAACAGGAAAGAGGCATTACAATAACTTCTGCAGCAACAACATGCTACTGGAAAGATAACAGGATAAACATTATAGATACTCCCGGCCATGTTGATTTCACAGTGGAAGTGGAAAGATCCCTTCGCGTTCTTGATGGTCTTGTAGCTATATTCTGCGCTGTGGGTGGCGTTGAACCCCAGTCAGAGACTGTCTGGGGGCAGGCAACGAAATACAATATTCCAAGAATTGCCTTTATAAATAAAATGGACCGTACCGGCGCTGATTTCTTTTATGTAATGGAAATGATTAAGAACAGGCTAAATGTTAATCCGCTTGCACTCCAGATACCAATTGGAAGGGAAGACAAATTTTCAGGAATAATTGACCTCGTGGAAATGAAGGCAATTGTTTATGAGGATGTCATGGGGCTTAAGCCGACAGTTAGGGATATTCCACAGGAAATGGCTCCACTGGCTGCAAAGCACAGGCAGGAGCTTATTGAAAATATAGCAAACTATAATGACGGCATACTTGGCAAGTATCTTGAGAATGAGGAAATAACAAAAGAAGAGATAATTGCTGCAGTCAGGGAAATTACAATAAGTGTTAAAGGTGTGCCCGTATTTTGCGGTTCATCTTTTAAAAATAAGGGTGTCCAGCTTCTTCTTGATGCTGTTATTGACTACCTGCCGTCACCTGTTGATGTTGCAACTCCAACTGGAATCAACCCCCATAACCAGAAAGAGGAAATAAGAAAAACAAGTGATGATGAATCTTTTTCAGGATTGATTTTTAAGATAATGACCGATCCATTTGTGGGCAAATTGACTTTTTTAAGGGTTTATTCAGGAAATCTTAAAGTAGGGACACAGGTATTAAATACAACAAGCGAAAAAAAAGAAAGAATTTCCAAAATACTTGAAATGCATGCAAATACAAGAGTAGAGATTGAAGAGGCATTCTGCGGCGATATTGTGGCGCTTGTTGGTTTAAAAAATGTTAAAACCGGCGATACCATATGTGATCCGTCAAAACCTGTAAAATATGAATCCATCAGTTTTCCTGAACCGGTTATATCTATAGCAATTGAACCAAAGACAAAAGCTGACCAGGATAAAATGTCAATGGCATTAAATAAGATAGCAGAAGAGGATCCGACTTTTAAAATCGGCATTGACAGTGAAAGCGGCCAGACAATTATTGAGGGGATGGGGGAACTCCACCTTGAAATAATTGTGGACAGGATGTTGAGGGAATTCAAGGTTAATGCAAATGTGGGTAAACCCCAGGTATCCTACAGGGAAACCATAACAAGGGATGTTGAGATAGAAGGTAAATATGTTCGCCAAAGCGGGGGAAGGGGCCAGTATGGCCATGTTGTTGTCCACTTTTATCCAAATGAATATGGAAAAGGATTTGAATTTGAAGATAAGACAAAAGGCGGTGTAATTCCTAAAGAATACATAAGACCTGTTGAAATGGGTATTGTTGATGCAATGCAGAGTGGAGAACTTGCCGGTTTTCCTGTCGTGGATGTCAAGGCAGTGCTTTTAGACGGGTCCTATCATGAGGTTGATTCATCGGACCTGGCTTTCAGGATAGCTGCTGGAAAAGCATTCAGGGAAGCTACAATCAAGGGAGCGCCAATACTGCTTGAACCTATAATGGATGTAGAGGTAGTTGTACCTGATGAATATATGGGTGAAGTAATTGGTGACCTTAATTCAAAAAGAGGAAAGATACTGTCTGTTGTTTTAAGAAACAACATGAGGGTAATTAAATCAGAAGTCCCGCTTGCAGAGATGTTTGGGTATGCAACGGATCTGCGTTCAAAAACCCAGGGAAGGGCAACTTTTACAATGCAGTTCAAGAAGCATTCGCCTGTTCCTGAAAATGTTGCAAATGAGATTTTAAGAAAAGTAAAGGGCAGCATAGCAGTTTAATTTTAAAAAATTTATAAATAGAAATTTAAACAGGATAATAATTAAAGAAAGGAAAATATAATGGCAGCAAAAGCAAAATTTGAAAGGACAAAGCCTCACATAAACATAGGCACAATAGGCCATGTTGACCATGGTAAAACCACCCTTACATCAGCAATTACCCTTT
>Ga0194126_10005836_pt1 | contig 17909 bp, 20 predicted proteins | sample TA2KigC150mmetaG_FD_148641 | JGI IMG/M metagenome (GOLD analysis project Ga0194126, IMG submission 148641) | Freshwater microbial communities from Lake Tanganyika, Tanzania - TA2015035 Kigoma Deep Cast 150m | ecosystem: Environmental > Aquatic > Freshwater > Lake | place: Tanzania: Lake... | reverse complement strand
GCTTCCGTTGGACTGAGCGCGAAGTCCCAAACGAGCACGTTCGCCACGGCCAGCGTTTGACAGTCGCCATGATTCCCTTGAACCGCTCCCGGAATTTTCGCGACGTAGGCGCGAGCGCGGTCGAAGTTGGTGAGCGTCGCGGTCATTTCCGCCTCCTCTCGAGTTGGCCCGCGAAGGTGATCAGCGAGGGGTTGACTCGCGGGCCTACCTTTGGTAAGTTTTGCATCGCGTTTAGTGGTTAACTCTGGGTCGCTGGGTAGGCGGCCCTTTTTCGTTTTCAGGCAATCACAGCTTCACCTCCAGACGGCCCGGAAGTGTTCGACTCCGCAGGAGCTTCTCGACTTGGGAAACCGAGTAGTAACACGGCCCGCCGCCTCGCCGGGCATTTTGATTTGCCTTGAATCGAAAAATGCCCGCCTGATCAAACCAAGCCCTGCATGTCTCACGGCACGGGGGCGGCGAAATGTGGAGAGGGATCGTGGTTCTGAGTAGCTCGGACATCGTTGCGAGCCGAGCCGTCGATGAAGGTTTCGTAGTTTGCATACCCTATTCATCCGATACGAATGCCAGGCAATGCAAAGAAACTAAGGGGACAAGTTGAGCCTGATTTGTCCCTTGCGGAGGAATGGCAGTTGCTACATTCCGTCGCCCACGTCAAAGCCGCGTTCGCGCAGCACTCGCAGAGCCGCCCACAATGCACGGGTGATGCTCAACTGCCTGTCCGCGCCTTTAAGACGTTGGCGCGCTTTCTTAACGGCCTCGGTCGCTTTCGGTTTCAGGCGAGAGTCAATTGCATATCGGATAGCGTCATCCTTTGCGTCAGTCGTGATTACGCCAGCAATCTTGTCTTGCGGGCGAGTGAGCCAGATCTTCGTGAGACATTGCTTTCGAACCTTGGCTGCAATGCTGGCGTTGTTCCACGTCTTACGAATCTCGGCCAGCAACTTGAGTGTCAAATCGGGATGTTCCGAGTAGAATTCAGAAAAGACTCTAGCCAGTTCTCCGGCCTCTGGAATCTTGAGAGACGCGCCCAACGTGTCCGGGCGCAGCGCAACGACGATGACCGCTTGCAGGTGTGTACTGCCAATCGTGATCGGTCCAGTCGATTTAGCCTCTCGGTTGAGCAGCCTCATCACTGCGGGGGCGAGATATTCCCAGGCAGAGAAATGGCGGATGTTAGGTCGAGGCATTTTGTCCTTTCGTCGGCATGATGCCGTAGAATGCTGCTGTGTCCGCACTCGAAACGCGGCCTTGATAATGCGCCTTGATTATCGCCTCGGAGTTTCCGAATTGCTCGGCGGCTTGTCCGTAGCTCCCGGTTTTTCTGAAGAAATGACTAACGGCCGTGTGCCTTAGAACGTCCTCTGTCCACGATCTCAGGCCAGGCCCAAATCCAGCGGCTTGCTTGACGCAATCGAAGTCCTTACGCCAGTTCGAAGGGTAGAACTCCCGGCCCTCGAAGGCCGTCAACCAAGCCCGAAGAGCAGGACAGATCGTCACCACACGCGCCCGGCCCGTCTTCGTCTGATTTGCCTCAAGGCGGATTTCACCGTCCTCAAGATTGACCGCCGCCCAGGTCAACCGACTCGCTTCGAACGGGCGCAAGCCGCTGAACATGGTCACGGCCAAATACGGAACGAGCCGCCCGGCTTTGAAGTTCTCCGCAGACGCCATCAGAGCCTTGCACTCTTCCACCGTGAGAATCGCTGGCGGTGCCTTTTCTCCTCTCTCGATCTTCACCGCGGAGCAAGGATTGGTTGCGAGCCAGCGCCGGGGTCGCTCGATGCACCATGAGAAGAACCTGGACAGTGCGCGCTTGTCGCCGTCGCGCGTCACCGCATCGGCTTTCCGCTTGGCCAAGAAATTCTCGACGGTCTCCGGGGTGATGTCCGCAACATGCAAGTTGTGAACCGAGTTTCCAAACACGTTCACCCGCACTCTAAGATTTTGCTTCGACCTTGGGCGCAAGGTTTCGGTCGCATCCAGCCACGCCTTGAAGGCTTGGACCGCATCATCCAGACGCGGTGACTCGACAACGGATTGAGCGCGGCCATGTCTGAGCCAGTAGTCCACGGCCCTAAGCAATTCGTGATCGGCCTCGTCACCTAACCGGAGAAACGCCGTCTCTGCGATTCGAAGTTGCGTTTCGTTCAGCTTGGTCGCCCGGATGGCCGTGTCCGTTCGCTGGGCGAGCCATTCGGTTTGAAGTTCGACCAGCTTGCACTCGGCGGCCTGCACGTCGCAGAAGTTTTCCCGGACGCGGGTGCCGTCGCGCTTGACGCCGGCCACGCGCCAGGATTTTGTTCCTCCTCGATTGAGGAAAGGGATGATTTTGAATCGCTGCTTGGGGCCATTTTTGCCGGTTGCCATCGGTTGCCAGGTTCGATTGAGTCTCATTGCTTTCTAATAGACCATTATACGTGAAAATATGTCAAGTCTCATGGCAACCGTTTTTTAATGTCAATGGAAAGCCTGTAAACAAAGGCCGGAATGAATGTTAAGCGAAGTCCTTTTAAGCCGTTGGTCCAGGGTTCGAATCCCTGCCGACCCACCATTTTTCGAGTCTTTTCACCTGCACTTTCCTGTGCAACGTTACTGATCGGATGAGCCATAAAACGCGTCTGCTTTTTGGGAACGAGTTTTCGCAGGAAGAATTGATCCTTGCGGCGCTCGAGTCTTTTGGCATTACGGCGCTTTTCGGCCCGGACACGATTCCCAGTTACTTTCAGTGAGTGCGAAGGGGAAAATAGTGGTTGCCTCCGGATTGGCGGTGATTGCAGTGGCGGCAATCGCTTTTCTCGCCCGCCCGTCTGGTCCAAAGGGCGCCGCTTTGGCTGCCAGGGAAGATGCCATGGAACTGCTGGGTGCCCGCATCGCCAAGCTTTGTCCAGACTGCCAAGTTCTGGTCCTTTCAAATCCGTTCGCCAAGAAATCAGGAGTTCTCGATGCGAAAAACCAATTCGAGCGAGCTGGCATTCGCGGGTTGCGCAAAGGGTTGGGCAAACAGACCGCGGTGACGGTTGTGTTCCCGGAAATTCGGGCGGAATACGTGGCCAATCCCAGATCTGCGGTCATTCCTTCCGACTCCCGGACACCGCTGAGCTTCTTAATGCAGCCGGCTTCCGTGGATCAACTCGCCGAGGCGCATCCCGAATGCAGGGTCATCGTGAGCTTGATCGGATTGCCTGTCGGAACGGACCGGTTAAAGGTTTGGGGTGAGAAAGACCCGCGGTGTTTTGCGCTGCTCCTGCCGGATTTGCGAGTGCTCGGTCCGCGAGCCAACACGATGGAAGCGTTTCAACGGGGGAAACTCCTGGCGGTCGCGGTGGAAGATTCGCACTCCAGTGCTCCGCTGATTGTGACGAAAGACAACGTGGCGGAGGTGCTGATACGCCAGCCCAGGGCTCTGGGCTTCTAAATCGAGACTTGCGACATTGGTGCATTTCCGCCTTTAGATTGAACAAAGCAGGTTCGCCCAACCAGCCGCGGACTGTGCCGATGTGGTGTGGGTTGATTTAGCGCGATGTCGCGGCAATGTCGGCAACTGCGGAATGCAGCTCGTTCAAAGTTTGCGTTCGTGATCTGCGATTGCTGCGTTGTTCGCAAATGCGTAGCTTGGGTCATTAAACTGAAAAGGAATCCTGTGCAAATGGATCAAAGCCGTCGCTGCTTCGGGCTGCCTCTCACTCGGCGCGAGATGCTCATACGCTGCGCGAACGGTTTCGGCGCAGTCGCCCTGCTCAGTCAGTTGGCTCAGAGAAATCATGCCGGGAATTCACCTCTTGTCGGAGCGCACTCACTCGCGCCACGGGCTGGCCACCACTTTCCCCGAGCCAAGAGCGTCATCTTTCTGTTTATGGATGGCGGGCCGTCGCAGGTGGATACATTCGATCCAAAGCCTCGGTTGGATCGTGAGCACGGCCAACCGATCAAGATCAAGGCGCCGCCCACACAATTCATTCCGCATGACAGCGTGCCGAAGGTCATGCGTTCACCGTGGACTTTTCAGCGGTATGGGCAAAGTGGCGCTTCGATCAGCGAATTGTTTCCGCACCTGGCCAAGCGCGTCGATGACATCGCCATCGTCCGCTCGATTGTGGGAGATTTCGCCGAGCACGCGAATGCCAACCTCTTTCTGCATACTGGCTTCAATCAGCAAGGCCGGCCAAGCATGGGAGCTTGCGTCAGTTATGGATTGGGAGCTGAATGCCAGAATCTGCCAGGGTTTATCGTCTTGAGCGGCGGACGCATTCCGGCGGGTGGTCCGCACAATTTCCAGAGCGGCTTCCTGCCGGCTGTCTATCAAAGTTAAATTTTCCGCGATACCAAAGCGCCGTTGGCCAACCTCCAGCGCAACGAAGCAAGTGCTGAGTTGCAGCAGGGCAAACTCGATCTCATGCGAAAATCGGACCAGTCGGTATTAGGTCGTTTAGGTCCAAATAATCTCGTTGAATCGGCCATCGCCAATTATGAATTGGCTTTTCGGATGCAGGCGGCGGTCCCGGATTTGTTGGACATCCGGGGCGAATCCGAAGCGACGCGCCAGCTCTACGGTCTCGATCAAGAGGTGACACGCCAGTACGGCGCCCAATGTTTGCTCGCGCGGCGATTGGTCGAGCGCGGCGTGCGATTTGTTGAAGTCACGCCGCCGATTCTCGATGGGGCTAACCGTTGGGATCAGCACGAGAGATTAAAGGAGGGACACGAGAAGAATGCGCGCGCGACAGATCAACCGGTGGCAGCTTTGCTGCAAGATCTCAAAGCGCGCGGATTACTGGAGGAAACGCTGGTGATTTGGGGCGGCGAGTTTGGCCGCACTCCAGTGGCCCAGGGCGCCTCTGGCGGCCGCGACCATAGCCCGTACGGGTTTACCATCTGGCTGGCTGGCGGAGGCATCAAAGGCGGCACGGTGTATGGCGCGACGGATGAATAGGGCTTTTACGCCATCGAGAATAAGGTTCACATTCATGATTTGCACGCGACCATGCTGCATCTGTTGGGGATCGACCACACGCGGTTGACCTATCGGTTCGGAGGACGGGATATGCGGTTGACCGATGTGTACGGTGAGGTGGTTCACGGTATTATTGCGTGACCTCGGCCGGGCGAAAATCTGACAACCAAGCCGCAACGCCGGGCGCAGTGGCGGCTAAAACGGAGCGCGGACATTCTTGTCCGCAGCAAGATTCGAATGCCTGGCCAATCTCGACCATTTGAACGCGCGTCCTTCATTTCCAATTGCTGCGGACAAGAATGTCCGCGCTCCGACGAATCGTCGCGACTTGCGTTAGATAGACGTGGGCGGCGAAGAAACGTCCGTATCTTTCCTCCGGGTCAGGTGCAGCCGCGAGACGCGCAATCCATCCATAGCCTCGACCCGCAGCTCAAACGCCCCGATCTTGAGGACATCGCCTGCTTTGGCAAATCCGCCTTGGCGATGGGTCACGAAACCGCTCGTGGTGGTAATGCCTTCCTCTTCCAGGTTTTCTCCGGCCAACTCGGAGAGCTCATGCAAAGGCAAGGCGCCATCAAGTTCCCAAGAGTTGTCGCTGGTCTTTTGGAGAAGCGGTTTTTCTTGATCGAACTCGTCTTGAATTTGGCCGACCAACTCTTCAAGAATGTTTTCCAATGTCACCATTCCAACGGTGCCTCCATATTCATCCACGACAATCGCCATATGAAGTCTGCGTTCGAGAAAGAGCTGGAGCAATTTTTCCAGCTTGGCCGTTTCGGGAATATAGATCAATTTGCGCGCCACTGAGGACAGATCAGCGCCGCGTTTGGCCTTCAACCGCATTGCAAACAAGTCTTTGAAGTGAACAACGCCCAAGGTTTTGTCTGGGTTACCCTCCTCGCATAATGGGAAGCGGGAATAACGCGTTTTCTCAGCTGCATCGAGGCATTCAACAATGCTGGCCTCCGTATCGAGGCCAACTATTTCGAGCCGCGGGCGCATCACGTCGCGAGCAATGCGCCGGCGCAATGAAAGAGCGTTCAGGACAATATCGCGGCCCAAATCCGAGCCACCGGCTTGTTCCTGGCTGGCCGCAAACAGCAACCGCAATTCTTCCTCCGAATGAACCAGTTCAGCTTCGCTGACGGGTTCAATGCCGACTCGGCGCAGCAGCCACAGGGATGTGTTATTCAGCGCCCAAATGAATGGATAGGAGACTTTGTAAAACCAAAGCAGTGGCGAGGCGATCCAAAGCGTGGTCGGCAACGGTTTTTGGATGGCCAAGGATTTCGGCGCCAGTTCGCCCATGACAATATGCAAAAACGTGATGACCGAGAACCCAACAGCGAAAGCGATCGAATGTTGCAATTGTGCGGAGAGCCCGCGCATCAAAGGTTCCATCAGCTTGGCGAACAACGGTTCGGCAAACCAGCCCAACCCGAGACTGGCGAGGGTAATCCCAAGTTGCGTCGCACTGAGTGAAGCGTCGAGATTGCGGACGATTCGTTGCGCGATCTTCGCCCTGCGATGTCCTCGATTGATCAACGGCGCCAGTTGCGTCTCGCGAATCTTGACGATGGCGAATTCTGCCGCCACGAAGAATCCATTCAAAAAGACGAGGAACAGGACAAGCAGCAGCGTCAGGCTTAGATCGAGGAAAAAATCCATGAGGATGACTATAGGCTGACTTTCCCAAAAACGGCGTTGAGGATGTCCTGCAGGCTGACAATCCCAATTTCGCGATGATCTGAAGCCAGCACAATGGCGAGGCGCTGGCCGCTGCGCTGCAATCGCCGCAAAGCATCCTCCAGGCGCAAATCTTCGCCGACATAAAGGGCCGGCTTGACGTAACTGCCGGCCGGTTTGGCGGGATCGAAATCTGGACTATAAAGAAACGTTCTCAGACTGAGGATTCCGACGACCCGCTTCAGCTTGTTCTGGGTTTGCCAGACGGGCACGCGCGTGAGCTGGTTTTCCCGGCAAAGGTTCAAGACGTCGGTCATGGGCGTTTCGGTCGAAACCGCGACGACTTTGGACCAAGGCACGGTGATGGCTCGCACTGTGATGTTCTGCAAATCCAGAACCCGATTGATCATGGCGCGTTCTTCCGACGTCAGGCTGGCTTCCGATTCCTGCATGGCCATCCGCAGCTCATTCCGGCTGCCAAAGAGGTGGCCTTTAAAGCTTTTGCGACCGGTGAGGCGCAACAAAGCGTTCGAGAAGCGCGTCAATAACCAGACCAGTGGTGACAACGCGACGTGAATGAAGCGAAAAGGCACGACCAACAAAAGACAAAGTCGATTCGGAAAGAGCCGAAAAAGCATCTTGGGAAGAAGGTCGCAGAGGGCATAGAACAGGAATGTGACCGCGACGTACACGACAAGGAAGAGGATGGGATATTCACGGAACGCGCCGCGCAGGACGACAACGATCCAGCTCAAGGCAGCAAATGTTGCCAGCGTATTTCCAATAAAAATGGTCCAGAGAAAGTTTTCTGGATTTTCCAGATACCCGTGAAGGAGCTCGGCGCGCCGTTTGCCAGCGCGCATTTGCTGGCGAATGCGCAATCGGCTCAACGCCAGCACGCCGGCTTCCATTCCTGACAGCAGAAAGGACAAGGCAGCGCCGAGACCGACGATGATGAAAAATCCGGCGTTCGTTTCCATTAAATGATGCGTGATGCGTGATGCGTCATACGTGAGACATGATGCGCGATACGGCGAAACTTAGATGTTTTCATTTTCTGATTGCTTCGACCAGCAGTTCACGCACGCGGCGTTCATCCGCTGCCGAAGCGGTCAACTTCAGGCCGCGAAACGTCGCGGACTGGCCTTGCGTTGGCACGACGCCAAGTTCGTTCACCAACAGCCCGCCCATCGTGTCCACGTTCTGGACATCGCCGAGTTCGGGATGCTCGCGTCGAAAATCATCGACCCGAGTCATGCCGCTGACCCGCCAACAGCCATCGCGCAATTTCTCCATGACGAAACCTTGCGCCTCGCCTTCGCCGTGCAGTTCGCCGACCACTTCTTCCAAAATATCCTCCATCGTCACCAATCCGGCGGTCCCGCCAAATTCATCGAGCACGATGGCCAGGCCGCGCTGCTGACGTTGGAAGCTCTTGAAAAGCTGCAACAGATTCATTGTTTCCGGCACGAAGGAAGGAAACTCGATGGCCTCGGCCAGGTCGCTGTCCGGGTTGAGCAACAGGGTTCGCGTATTGAGAATGCCGATGATCGTGTCGGGCGTTTCATCGTAGAGTGGCAGGCGTCGATGCTTGAATTTCCGCGCGGCGGCCACCATATCTTCGATAGGCAGGTCATCCGGAAGACAAGCCATTTGCGAACGCGGTCTCATGGCGTCTTTGGCCGTCTTGCAATCGAGGTTGATGATTTGCAAAATGATTTCTTTCTCGGACCGGCCCAAGGCGCCCTGTTGCGTCGCCATTTCGAGCAGTTCCTGATATTCGGCTTCCGTCAGAGTTGTTTGCGGTTTCAGCGACTTTGGGAGCAAGGCTCGCAGCAAGAAAGAATTGAGTTCCTGAGCCACACGGCGAAACGGACGAGTAACATCTCTCAGGAACAGCATCGGTCGCGAGAGTCGCAGCGACCATTGTTCGGGCGAACGAACAGCCAATGTTTTCGGAATCACTTCGCAGCCCACTAGGATCAGCAGGAGGACAACCGCCATAGTGAGGCCAACCGGCCACTTGCCTTCGAGGGCAACCGAAAGTGCCGTGCCCATCAAACCGGCATTGGCGAAGGTGTTTCCGAGGACGATCGTCGCAAGCAAGTCCTGCGGTTCGCGGAGCAGTTGGACCACTTTCTCGCCCAATTCCGGAGAACGTTCCGCCAGTTGCTGCGCCCGCCATTTGCCCAGCGAAAAAAGCGCCGATTCAGCCAGGGCGAAGAAGAAACTCGCCCCGGCAAAGATCAAAATTCCCATGATCGCCACGTAGGCCAGCACCATGGTCCAAGTATCGAGAAACCAGTCGAAAGGCAAAGGGGAAAATTGCCGTTTGCCGTTTGGTCGGACAGCGCGTCCCGCCTGTCCTGCTTTTGGATTTGATGCACACAGATGCAGGACAAGCGAGACGCACTGTCCTGCTAAACGATTGTTAGAAGCCGGAAGTTGAACGTTGAGCATTTTCGTCGTTATGGCAACGTGCAAACATGGAAGTTTCAGAAACGATCCAATGTCCCTTCTGCGGGCAGTCGTTTGATTTGACGGTCGACACGACCGTGTCCAGTCAACGATTCACGACCGATTGTGAAGTGTGCTGCCGGCCATTCGAAGTGGCGGCCGAATGCGAGCCTGGAGCGATTTTGTCCTTGGATGTGTTGGGCAGTTGAAGGAGAGTGCGCCCCTATTATGAACAGTGTTGGAGTGCTTTTGTCGATTTACATCGTGCTGCTTTTGGCCGGTGGTCTGATCGGTTTCCTAAAGGCGGGCAGCAAAGCGTCTCTAATCGCTTCCTTGATTTCCGCGATTTTGCTGGGCCTTTTTCAGTTCGTCATTCCTGGGGCGGGTTACGCCGCGGACATCGTGCTTGGGGCGCTGTTGATTTTCTTTGGCATGCGGTTTGTCAAAGGCAAGAAGTTCATGCCTGCTGGCCTAATGACGGTCGTGACGTTAGTCACGTTGATCTTGCGGTTTGTGATCTAAATCGAGACACACGACAGTCGTGCATTTCGCTTTTAGATTGAACAAAGCAGTTTTAAGGCAGGGCGAACCTGCCGCCTTGGAGCGTGCCAATGTTCTGTGCTTTGATTTAGCGAAGGCTATCGGAAATGGCTAACCGCCGGCGTCTACGTACTGCGTAACGAACTTCTTAAACTTCTGAAAGTTGATCGGGGCAAAGTCACGTTCCGCAATGCCGTTGCGGCCAGTCACTTTAACTTTCACGGCTTGCGCGTTGGCGATAGCGCGCAGTTCATTCGGACTCACTTCGTAAAGGGCATCCTCGCTGATGATGTCGCCGCGGTGTTTGCGCGTGTTCAAGCTCCCACTTCCGCGAAACTTCATTTCTTTGCCATCCGCTATCACCACCAATGACGGCCCAGGGGTAATATCGAGCAGGCCTGCCTCGGCTCGAGCTTTGTAGTGAACCTCCAGGTAATAATCAAAGTTCTTGAAGTCTTTGAAAATCCTCGAGGCGTTCAGCCAGACCATGTCACGATTGTTGTTGGGATCGTCCAATAGGTTTTCCGGAATCATGTCCGTTCTGAACCCGGTAAATTGATCGTAATGTGTGACAATATCTGGCGTGTTTGAAGTGGCGCATCCGGCCAGCAAACCAGCCATCGCCAGGGCGATGAAATGATACTTTTTCATTATTCTCTTTCTCGTTGTAAGGGCGCGGTCCGGCCCGCGCCCGATTGAAATGTCATTGCCATCAGTGCTCACAAAGATAAGCCTGTTTGATTGACGAACCTGGTGCGAAAAAAATCAAACTTAATTTCTCGGAACGGCGCGATGTGGACGCCGTTACATCAATCATTTTTCCACCCGTCCGCCCAAACGGTTGCTCCGCTCTTGCTCGGCCACTACCTTCTTCGAAACACGACAGACGGAATCGCAGGTGGGCCCATTGTAGAAACTGAGGCCTATCTGTCTAATGATCCGGCTTGTCACTCTTACGGCGGAGAAACCGTTCGAAACCGTGTCATGTGGGGCGCGCCCGGTCGAGCGTACGTTTATCTGATTTACGGCTATCATTTCTGCGTGAATGCGGTCTGTCGGCCTCCCGGTATCGCCGAAGCCGTGCTCATTCGCGCGATTGAACCGACCTTCGGTGGGGAATGGATGGTCAAAAATCGGCCGGTAAAAGATATTCATCAGCTTTGCAGTGGCCCGGCGAAATTGTGCGAAGCGCTGGTAATTGATCGGAAACTGGATGGAGCAGATTTGTGCCTCGCAGATTCGTCGATTGTGGTCGCGCGGAATCCTGAGCGGGACCAATTCTGCGAAAGGCGCGGTTCCGTCGTAACCACGACGCGCATTGGGTTAACGAAGGCTGCTGAGTTGCACCTGCGATTTTACCTGGCCGGTAGTCCGCACGTCTCGCGTCGGGCCAAGCGCTCCGCCGCATCGAGCCTATCGTAAACTCTACCACGCGACCACAGCGCGTTAGGCTTTGGTCTGTCTCACTTGCAGCGTCGAGACAACTTCCCGCACGCCCTCTGTTTCCAACGCGAGAGTCATCGCCTTGCCGATATTCTCGTACGAGGAGACCGTTCCGGACAGTGTGACGATTCCATTCGTCGTATCGACAGAAACGCTTAACGCGGAGAGATCCGGGTCGGCAACAAGTTTGGCTTTGATCGCGGCGGTAATTCGGCCATCCGCCGTGGCGCCCGCGACAGCCGCGCCTAACTCCTTGGCTTTTTGGCGAACGACTTTACCCGAACGAGTCAGTTCCTCCTTGATGTCATCCGTTCGCAATGAAAAATCTTTCAGTTTGTCCTTGTAACCCGGTGCAAAAAGATAGTCGCACTCAGTGACACTCAGGAAAACAGCGAAAGTGAAGAAAACCCAACCCAATGTTTGCAGGGATTCCATGACTCAAGACAACGCCATCACACTGGAAGGAAAATGCGGAAAAATGACCGGTTCGAATTTTCATTCCTTTGCCCAAGCACCTGAAGGGAGGGCGGCGTTGCTGCGCCGCCACGTTGCCGCCGCGATGCAAGCGGCGGAGCAACGCCACCTTACCCACCCCGCACAATCACACACGATGGACAACACGCGGCTTAGGCTATGGAATGGCAATCGAATTATATGTGTCGCGCACTGCCGGCACGCCATGCTTGGCCTCAAGTCGCTTCACGATAAAATGTCCGCGGGCCATATCTTGAAAATGATCCAGGAACAGAAGATTGATCATCGACCCACCGGCCGCGCCAATTACAGGAATCGCTTTGGCCGCGAGTTGTTCGGAGACAACCACGCCGAATCGTGAAGCAATACTCGAAATCAAACGCACGATGGCCGGGGCGCTTCTTTCCATCAGACCCTTCTCCGCAAAGTAAGCCGCGGCGTCCGAGACCGCTTTGGAGAGAGCCGCGCGGACGGCCCAGTAACTGCTTTCGGCGGCGTCATCGTTTTTGTTTCGTCCGCCCAGGGCAAAAACCTCCAAACAGCTTAACTTAGTTTGAATGCTTTCCAGTTGATGGCCTTCATCGCGGGCGATTTCGGCGATGGATCGCAGCATGATCGTCGTCGAAACGGGCAATTCAATCGGCAAGGCCAAGAGACCAAACGCGCCTCCAATCCCTCCAGACGCCCCCACCATGACTTTATGAATGATCTCCGAGGATCGCCTCCGCTTTGTGCCCTTGATCGTGACAACGGCGATCTCGAGCGCTTGCAGCAAAGCGATTCTTACCGCGTGCTGGACCTTGTCCGACCATTCCTTGGGGAGCATCGCAAAGCCTTTTTCGAGCGGCTGGCCCAAGAGATTCGCGAGACGAGCGGTTAATCCAGGATTCTCCAGGAGTATCTTTGCTCGAGTCAAATCACGCAGGTCTCGCTCGCCAAAGGCGGCGTTTGGCTGTGCTTCGGGCATTGAGAGTCCAACCATACTCGATACGTTACTCCAGAAGGACGAAAATTTCAGCTTAACGCCGCGGAACGGCTCGGAAGAACTTTTCGCCAATTGCCGGACATGATGTGAAACAAATAAAGATCAATCTCCCGGCTCTGCGCAGGGCTCAGCTTAAGCCGCGATAGCTGTTCCCAGTCAGAGGCTAGGAGTTTCCGCAGAATTTCGCGAGAACCAGCGGTCAACCTGCTTTCGGCCAGGACTGGGCTCAGTCCGAGCTCCGCTAGAAGCTTGATCTCGAATGCGTAAACGGTGCTGTTCTGTGCGATCTGACGCGGCAGATAATCGAGTGCCCCGGCGACGAGTTGAAAAAAAGTCGGGAGCGGTGTTTCGGTTTCGGTGGTTTGCTCGATCAAACGCACAAAGTAGGAGGCCTGTTGGAGATGGGTCAGTTCCTCGCGAAGCGCTGAATGAAATTGGTGAACACTGACCTCGTTCAGCGTATGAAGATCACTCCGCGGACTACGCCGGAAACTGAAGTCAGCGAGGTAAAAGAGGTCCAGCTTGCCCCGGAACGACGATTTCGGACGGCGCGCGCCCTTGGCAACCGTGGAAATTCTACCGAGATCGGCCGTCAGCCAATTCACGATGAGGCTCGTTTCAGTGAGGAGCCTAGTGCGAAGAATCAAGCCGGTTGCGCGTTCGACCATACAAAGGAAGCGAAATCTGGAAGAAGGCCGAGGCAATGTCAAACCGGGCACATCTGGATCATCTGGATTAGTTGCCTTGATAGCGGGCGGGGGTGCGGATAAGTTTCCGCCTGTGACGACATTAGAGACAAACCCATTGCCGCTTGAGATCGGTCATCTTGCATTTCCGGATCGATCCTTGGCAGCTCGCGTCAACGCGCGGCTGCGCCATTTGGAGGACAAGCTTGCACTCTGGCATCACGATATGACGGGCGGAAGACGGGGAGCGCATCGTGCGGGCAGCTTTTCCGTGAACCACAGTTGACCACTCCGAAGGTACCGCACAAACTTCTGTCGATATGTTTTGGTGTGACCAACTCGTGGAGAAACTCGAAGGGCCGCAGACGATCAATGATTCGAAAACGCCTTCGGGCCGCGCGCATGTCGGTGCGTTGCGCGGTCCTCTGATTCACGACGCCATTTTTCGCACGCTCAAGGCCAAAGGTGCGCCAGTGCGCTACCTCTTCGGCGTGGACGATTACGATCCGGTGGACGAAATCCCGTATGGCGAGGCCGAGCACTTCGAAAAGTATCTGGGCGCGCCACTTTGCAATACGCCGCCGCCGCCCGGTTCCAAAGCAACGGACATGGCGGATCATTATATCTCAGAGTTCTTCAGCGTCTTTGGCGAATTGGGCATTCGTCCCGAGTTTTATCGGATGCGCGATATCTACCGTTCCGGCCAGTTCAACGAGCCGATCGACGCCATTCTGCGCAAGGCAGAGATCGTCCGCCGCATCTATAAAGAAGTCAGCGGTGCGGAGCGACCCGAGCATTGGCATCCATTTCAAGTTGTGTGCGAAAAATGCGGAAGAATCGGCACAACAGAAATCAGCGGTTATGATGGCAAAGAGGTCGAATATGTTTGCCGTCCGGACTTGGTCAAATGGGCGAAGGGTTGCGGTTATCGCGGCAAAGTCTCGCCTTTCGATGGCAAAGGAAAACTTCCTTGGAAGCTGGAATGGTGCGCCAAATGGCGGACATTCCCGGTCAGCATCGAAGGCGCGGGACAGGATCACACGACGAAGGGCGGTTCGCGTGATGTGGCGATGGCTTGCCTCCGCGCGATCTTTGGCCAGGCGCCTCCGCTGAATTGTCCGTACGATTTTTTCCTCGTGGGCGGCGCCAAGATGAGTTCCTCGAAAGGCATTGGGGTAACATCGCGTGACATGGCCGATTTTCTGCCGCCGGAAATTCTCCGTTTCCTGCTCATTCGTCCGCCGCCTCGCCAGCCGGTGAACTTCGAACCGTCGGAGGTTTACATCATAAAACTCTTCAACGAGTTCGATCGATACCATCAAAAGTACCATCACGACGCCAAGGTAACGCCGGGCGACAAGCGCATCTATGAGCTCTCGAAAGTCGATCCCGAACCGGATCACTGGCTAGCCGATTTCCAACTTGTGGCTGCGCTAACGCAAATGCCGCACTTGGACACAGTCAAAGAGTTGGAGAAACGCAAAGGAGCCGCTTTCACTGAACTGGAACGTAAGCATCTCGAATGGCGCATCCGTGCGGCGCGCTATTGGGTAGAGCGTTACGCGACTGAGGAAGAGAAGACGCGCCTGCAAGAAACGCTGCCCGCGCGCGCCCAGGAACTCAGCGCTGCGCAGCGGGCCTTCCTTCACACTTTGGCCAGGCAGCTTCCGCAGACAGCATGGGAGGGCGATGCTCTTCAAATTGCGATCTTTAACGCGGCGCGACTGACGCCTATCGATCAACCGAGCGCTTTCAAGGCCATTTACCGGGTTTTGCTCGATCGCGACAATGGTCCGAAAGCCGGCAATTTCCTGTCGTTTCTCGAACGCGATTTTGTTGTGCTGCGTTTTATGGAACTTCCCGTGGACAAAGCAAGATTTTGGGGAGAAACCGCGACGGACGAGGCAGCGTTCGAACAGTGGCTCACCAAAGAGAAGGCGAATATCACTTCATTGTCAGCCAAGACTGATTTTGTCCTGATGAGCCGAAACCTGCCTCCGAATCCTCGGACTCAGCATCCCGATCACGGAACTGGCGTCGTTGAGTTTCTCGCGACAATGGCCGATGGAAAGATTCACTGCCGCCGCGTTTTGCTCAGCCGTTTCAAGGCGCCTGGCCGGTCGGCCGAAGAAGAGTTAAGCCAATTCCAGTCCGCCGCACGCGATTACATTACCGAGGTCGAAAAGAAGATCGGTTTGTCTATCGGACAGTAGCTTTCCACAAAAAGCAGCCTCGCGCGATGCTACAATAGTGACCGTGACGACGGATTATTTCAACGCATGTAAATAAATATTATCCGCGCGAATTTCGTTGGCCTAACTGGTGAATTGGAAAGAGACGTCGTATTTGGCCAACTAAACGATTTTCCTGACGTTTCATGACCTTGCGCGCGCGTGGGGTTGTGTCGTCAAATCCGTTTAAGTGCAACCAGCCGTGCACGACGTAACGAACGACTTCGGCCTGCCAAGACGTCCGGAATTGCCTTGCCTGCCGCAAAGCGTCTTCGACGCTGATGAAGATCTCCCCATGAACCTCCCGGCATGTAGTCCCGCCTTGAGGCGGCAGCATTTGCTGGCAGCGAAGCAGCTTTTGCGGATGGCAATCGCTCCGGCTAAAGCCGGGACTACATGCCGCAACGTCAGGTTCATGGGCGCAATGCGCGAAATTTTGTTTCGGAGAAATCTTTCCCCCATTGGCCCGGTCGGGCGCCGGAGCTTGGCCATAGGCAAATGTGATGACGTCGGTCGAGCCGGCATGCCCCAAGTATGTTTCATTCAGGCGTGCTATTGCTGGCGCTGAAACAAGGTAAACGCCGACTTCGAATTGGTTCGCCGGAAGCAAATCCGTCAAAAGCTTGGCGGCAATTTGCCGCAGCAAACGCAAATTCACGCAACGAACGCGCTGGCGATTGCGCACGACGAGTTCATTCATTGCGTTTTCCGCGGTGCTCTTCGTAAGCGGCGATGATCCGCTGCACGAGCGGATGTCGCACGACGTCGCGCCGCTGGAACTCGATAATCGCAATTCCCTCGACGCGCCCTAAGGCACGATACGCTTCTAAAAGGCCCGAGTGTTTGTGCGCTGGCAAATCGATTTGCGTCGGATCGCCTGTGATCACGGCCTTAGAGCCATGGCCGAGCCGCGTTAGAAACATAAACATTTGTTCCATCGTGGAGTTTTGGGCTTCGTCCAAGATGACGAACGCGTGGTTCAAAGTGCGCCCGCGCATGTACGCTAGAGGAGCGATTTCGATGGTGCCACGCTCTGTATGCTTCTGGATTTCCTCGGCCGGCAGCATGTCGTAGAGAGCGTCTTGCAGCGGCCGCAAGTAAGGGGAAATCTTTTCGTAAAGGTCGCCTGGCAGAAAGCCGAGGGCTTCACCCGCTTCGACGGCTGGCCGAGTTAGAATGATCCGCGAAACTTTCTCTTCTTTGAGCGCGGCGACCGCCATCGCGACGGCCAAATACGTTTTTCCAGTTCCAGCGGGACCGAGGCCGAAGGTGATGTCATGATTTCGAATCGCCTCGATGTATTTCCGTTGACCGATGGTTTTGGGAGTGACCGTCGCTTTCTTGGCCGAGGTATGGATGCGTTCGCTGGACAAGCTGTGCAGCGCGTTTGCGCCGTCGCTCTTCATGACGTTGAGCGCGTAATTAAACTCGCGATTCCGCACAGGTGACCCGGATTTGAGCGACGTTTCGAGAAACTGAAAGAGTTGTTTCGCGCGTTCGACGGCATCAGCTGAGCCTTCAAGTTTAATCCACCCTTCACGAGCAGTGGCTTTAACCTCGAGTTGTTCTTCGAGAGCGTGGAGATTGCGGGGGTCGTTGTTGAAGAGTTGCTGAGCAATTCGGGCGTTTTCGAAGTGAAGAGTTTCCGATGGCATAGAAAGAAATCAACCCAGGTATTCGAACTTCAAAGGCCCACAGAATGCGTTGACATGCATGCGCAAGGCGCCCGCTTCAGCATTCCGAGAAGGCAGCACGAAGCCGGCTGGCTACATCGCTTAGAGCTTCAGGCAATACCTGAGTATGCGCGAGGATCGGCATGAAGTTAGTGTCGCCCAGCCAGCGTGGCACGACATGAATATGCAAGTGATCGAGAATGCCCGCGCCAGCCACGCGTCCAAGATTGAGGCCGATGTTGAAACCGTCCGGTTTCATGACTTTCTTGAGCACCTGCTGGCAACGCCTAGTCAGCTTCATCAGATCGGTCATTTCCTCGTCGGTCAGTTCACCAAAGTCGGCCACTTGCTTGTACGGCACCACCATTAAGTGTCCGCCATTGTACGGGTAAGTATTTAGCACGGCAAAGCAAGTGCGATCGCGAGCCACCACATGATGTTTCTCGTCATCATTGGACTGGGCGATGCGAGTAAACAGGGAGACGTCCGAGGACTGGACCTTGGGCGCCAGAATATATTGCATACGCCAAGGAGCGTGCAAAGATTCCATGTGGAGACGCTAGTCGGACTGAGGGGGATTGTCAAAATGGTATCCCGTTATCCCGTTCCGTTTAAGTTTAAGCACCGTTCAAGCTAACTAACCAAATGCGGCCGGCTTTGGCCGCGGCAACTGACTAACTACTAGCCCTGCAACAAGCGTGATTATTTGGCTTGAAAAAACGAAAAAGCTCGAAATGGCCGTAAATATTGGTTGAAATGCAATTGTTCAAAGAAAGCAAC